>Ga0081527_100001_pt1 | contig 372555 bp, 320 predicted proteins | sample HotLakmasection5_FD_70992 | JGI IMG/M metagenome (GOLD analysis project Ga0081527, IMG submission 70992) | Hypersaline microbial mat communities from Hot Lake, Washington, USA - Section #5 (SPADES assembly) (version 2) | ecosystem: Environmental > Aquatic > Non-marine Saline and Alkaline >...
AACCAGCACACAGCATACAGCGCCCCCAAATAAACCAACAAAATTCCGTAGGCCACAAAACGCCGCAAAATGTGTCCTACCCCCATGATGCGCTGCGTGGCGATGCCGTAGGCGATGATGGCATTCATCGCGAGAATGCTTAATGGGCCAAAGGGCTGAGTACGGGAACTTCCTGTGATAAGCGGAATGAATATTTGCGTATTTAGGGCAAATACGAGTGTCAAAGCAAATCCAAGAACTATGAATTGCAATTCATATCTTTTAACGCCTACGGCTTTTCGCATGGATATTACAAAACGAGCAATAACCACCCCAAAAGAGATGACAAAGTATAAATTGTATATATAGAAAGCAAAGCCATACTGTGCTTCAGGGAAGTAGCCACTAGACTCCGGTATAACAACACCTTTTAGGTACATGGGAGTGAAGCAAATTATGCCGGCCATCTGGCTAAAGAATATCATACCCCTGGCTTTGAACAGTAAATCCCTCAAGGATTTCGCTGGCTGATCAATGGATATGCATAATAGATAAAATGTTACCGGGATGAGCGCAGCGAGGTACGACGCAGCCTTAATTAAATAAAGCGCATACGTGACTTCATTTGAGGAAATTGCAAAGTAAATGAAAAGACCCCAAATGGAGACATTCAGGGAAAAAAATAAAAACTGACGGTTTTGGCTGCGTTGCGGGTTGTTGAAAAACACAAGCACGCCAATGAGGGCATTCAGGGCTGCCGTCATGATAAGAATTAAGGATGTGGATACCATCCTAGTCAGCCCTTCGTAAAATTAAGGCGCTGTTGCCGCGGCCAAACCCATGCGTATTGATCATGACATGTTCCAGTATCGCGTGACGTGATTGACCGGGCACGTAATCCAGATCGCATTCGGGATCGGGCTCTTCATAATTGGCTGTCATCGGAATGAGTTGGTTTTTTAATGCCAGTGCCGATGCAATGGTTTGATGTACGCCCCCGACTCCCATGGGGCAACCTGTTACGGCTTTGATGGACATAACAGGTGTGTCGAACGCACGATGCTGAAAAACTTTTTTAATCATGCGACTTTCCACGGCGTCCATCTGAATATCACTTGGGCCATGGGCGTTGATGAATTGAATGTTTTTGGGCGCTAACGCGGAATTCTCCATAGCCAAAGCCATGGCTTTTTCGAGTCCGGAACCTTCTTCAGACCCCGGAGGATCGGAGTATGTGCCATATCCTTCAACCGTTGCGTAACACGTGGCCCCGCGTGCATGCGCATGTTCAAGGTTTTCCAGAACCACGATGCCCGCGCCTTCGGCCAGCACGCCATAGTCTCTATTCTTATCAAACGGTCGGCTGGAGTGAAGAGGATCATCGTTCCGGGTTGAACAGCGTCGGCATTTTAGCATGCCATCAAAAACATAATGCGTAACGGCTGCATCGGTCCCGCCTGCGATTACAATATCCGCCTCACCTGATTGGATTAAAGCGGCCCCGGATGCAATGGCGTCAAGGCTGGACGCACACCCGTTTGAAATCGTCATTAAGCGAGCCGATACTTCAAAGCCGTACGCAATCGCGCTTCCTGCGGCGTGTGGCACCGAAGCAACACCGGTATGAATGCGTGGTTCGAATGCAAACAAATCCATCGCGCTTGTACTAACGCCCATTATAATATGCAACGCCGACATGCCCTTCAAATCCCGTTGCTCAAGGGTGGCATGCTGCAAAGCCATTCGCGCTGCGGCCACGCCTAATTGCGTAAATCGCCCCATACGCCTGGGTTTGAATTTGGCTTCGATATATTCGTCGGGATCAAACCCTTTTACTTCGCCCGCGATGCGGCAGGCAAGGTCACTCGCATCAAACAGCGTAATAGGGCCGATGCCGCTTTGGCCAGCGACCAACGTGGACCAAAATGCGTCCAATCCCGTGCCGTTCGCCGCAAGCACGCCCATACCCGTAATCACGGCCCGATTTCGCTTCGGCTTGATCATCTTCCCTTTCCGCCCACTGGTCCTTAATGGCTGTACAAAGTTATCAACAGGATTTTGCCATGTTATTAACAGGCCCGATTATACTGTTAATCATTCTTCCCACAATGCATTTAGAGCAATTTTAGCCTATTAAAATCAAGAATAATTTTGACAAGCCTTGTTAGAACTGATTGAGTTTAGGCCTTGGATTAGGGGTTGTGTCATTCAATGGGTTCCACGGGTTCGGGTTAACTAAACATGGAGGGCTGGCGATGCTAGAAAAACGATACGCAATTTTATATCTGGCCTTAATTGTAAACATAGTTGTTTTTGTGACAAACGTCACCGCAACAAGTTTTCGAAATCCTCCTGAAAGCGCATCAGGTCTAGGATTGGTCGGAGGTCATATTGCGCTTGTTGATGACGCTTCAGCATTGTCTTTAAGTCCGGCGAATTTAGCCGAAGTAAGAGAAGTACACGTCATGGGTTCTCTCACGTTTATCTATGCCGAAGCCGATTTCACAGGTCCGGACGGGCGTTCGGGAACAACCGATGATCCGCTGAAAATTCTTCCCAACCTTCATGCAGCATGGCCGCTTCAAGATAACCTTGTTATGGGAGTAGGGTTGACCACGCCGTTTGGCCAGTCCACGGAATGGGAAAAAGACGGGCCGTTCCGTTACCTTGCGCCGCATACTGCGCGGATGACCACCGTCAGTATCAGCCCGGCGCTTGCGACGTCTTTGGGGGAAAAGTGGTCATTGGGCATTGCCGCGAATCTATACGGCTCGGAACTGGAATTAGAACAAATGATTCCATGGTCCACGATAGTAGGCGCGCCTGGTTTGCCGGATGGTGAAGCAAAATTAGATGGCGATGGCGCCGCCGTGGGCGTGAGCCTCGGCGTAACGTGGCATCCTACCTCGCGTCAACGCGTTGCGTTTACGTATAAATCCCCGTTTGATATCGAATACGAAGGCGATGCGCGTCTTAACAATGCGCCAGCCCCGTTAATGGTAACAGGCATGGATCGCGGTGATTTCGAATCCGAAATCAAATTCCCCTCCATTGTCGGTGTGGGTTACGGATTAAAACTCAGCCAAAAATGGCGCGTGGGACTGGATGTGGAATGGCTGGAATTCTCGCGTTATCAAACGCTGCCGCTTAAAGTTGGAAGCAACAATGTCGGGGGCTTGTTCCCGTCTGAAGTGCCCCAGCAATGGGACGACACCTGGAATATCGGCGCTGCGGTGGAATGGGCTTATGAAGCGCCGTGGACGTTGCGAGGCGGATATATTTTTATGGAATCGCCTATCCCGGATGAGACCATGGCCCCGACGCTGCCCGATGCCGATCGGCATGTGGTGACGGTCGGTGTCGGTTACGAGCAAGGGCCTCATGCCTTGGATGTAACGTATGGGTACACCATTTTTGAAGACCGCGAAATCAGCACAAGCGCCGAGCCCGGCTTTAACGGGGACTATGACTTGTCGTCTCATTTGCTTCAAGTATCGTACCGACGGAGTTTTTAAATCCCATTCAAGCCCTGTGTAGGAAATGAATCTGTGAGTTCATGCAAAATATTGGTTATTGATGATGATGTGGGGCCGCGTGAAAGTTTGCGTATTCTGTTGAAAAACGAGTACGAAATTGTTCTCGCCGATCACGTGGACCAAGGCATGCAATTGCTTCGTGAAGTCAAGCCCGATGTTGTCATTATGGATATTCGCATGCCCGGCAAAAGCGGCATAGACGGCTTACGCGAGTTGCGACAGATTGATCCTTTGGTGTCGGTGATTATGCTGACAGGATACGGCGCATTGGAGACAGCCCAGGAAGCTATTCGTCTAGGCGCGAATGATTATCTCAAAAAACCGTTCGACATCGCTGAGATTCAAGAAGCAATCAAGCGGAACACGCAACGCACGCAACTCGAGCGGCGCAAAATCAAAGCGCTGGAAGATTTACAGTCGCTGACGTCCAGTCTATCCGAAGAAATCATGGTTAAGGAGCAACTGGCCTCGGTGGGGCAGGCATCCGCCGAATTCGCGCATGACCTGCGAAATCCGCTGGGCATCGTGACAGGCTACTGTGAATTGCTATTTAACCAATTGCGCGGTCTGCAAAATAATCTCGGCGAAGAATTCAGCGAAACGCTGGAGTATATGAATGCCATTGAGGAAAACGTACAACGTTGTCAGGAATTGGCGGAGTTATGGCAAAAATCCGGGCGCGAATATTCCGGGGAAAAGACGCCGGTTGAGGTGGAACCGCTGCTACGGGAAATTGTGCGAAGCCTTGAGCCGTTGATGCTGGTGGGAACGCAACGTGTCTCCTACGATATGCAGATTGAACCGGATATCGTGATTCTGGCCGACCGGTCACAATTGCTGCGCGCATTGCATAATGTTGTCGCCAACGCGTTGCATGCGATTCCTGAAACGGGCGGACAAATTATACTGGCATGCCGCAAACACGAGGGCTGCGCCCGCATAGTGATCAAAGACAACGGGTCCGGCATTGCGCCCGAGCGGTTGGAAAAAGTATTCGAACCCTACTTCACGACCAAACCGGCAGGCAAAGGGACGGGCCTTGGGCTCTCCATTACCAAAAAAATTATTGAAGAACACAACGGGGCAATCCAATTGCAAAGCATTCAAGGGGAAGGCACCGAAGTAATTATTGATCTTCCACTGGCGCCGGTGTCGTGAGCGCGGCTAACACGAGTCCACAGTGGCCTGAAGCCATTGAGGCGTGGACGAACACGCTGGGCGCGCCTCATGTTTTTTCCGGTGACTCCATTCCGCGGGAATATGTGAACAATACATCGGGACTATCCCGCGCGGTGCCTGTTGTGGTTTCTCCCGGCTGCACCGAGGACGTACAGGAAACGCTTCGAATTGCCCATCGGTTTGCAACGCCTCTCTCCCCGTTCAGCGCTGGGGGCAACTGGGGACTTGGATCTAAACTTCCGGTGCGTGACGGCGTAGGCCTGATGGATTTACGACGCATGAACCGCGTACTCGAAGTCAATGTGGAACATAGGTACGCGTTGGTGGAACCAGGTGTCACGCAACAGCAACTGTACGATTATCTACAAGAACACAACCTTCCGCTAGTGATTAACGTCACCGGTTCCGGTGCGTTGACAAGCGTTATCGGCAATGCGCTGGAGCGAGGCATAGGCTATTTCGCTTCACGAGCCGATAGTTTATCCGGCATGGACGTGGTGTTGGCCAACGGGGATCTGTTACGCACAGGATTCGATGCTTCGGTCGGCTCGTTGCGTTATGTATACCGTCATGGGGTCGGTCCCGGTTTGGACGGATTATTTTACCAGTCCAATCTAGGGGTAGTCACGCGCGCGGCTATTCCATTGATGCCTGCCGCCGAAGCGCATCTGGTGGTGATTGTGAAAATCGCGGACGACGCCGGTTTCGAAGCTTTTTTTGAACGACTGATTACCTTGCGTCGGAGGGAGATTATTCGCACAGTCTGGCATGTCGGCAACCGCGCGCGTTCGGAAATAGCATTGGGCCCGATGCTTTCGGATGTGCTGAAAAGCCGTCAGGGTGGGGATGCCGCTACACGTCGTTCGGAAGCCCTGCGCATTATGGAAGAAGAAGGATTCGGCGCATGGAACGCGGTGGGCGGCGTGTTTGGCACACGCGCGCAATTACGTGTGATGCAACGTGAAATCAAGAAGCAATTAAAAGGCGTGGCGGATGTGCAGTTTCTAGACGATCAGCGATTGAGTCGCGCCGGGCGGATATTGGATGCGTTATCGTTTCTTCCTGCCGCGCGCCGGAAACGTATCGTGCTGGAAGCTATGAAACCTTTGTATGGCTTATCCAAAGGCATACCGACCAATGCCACATTGAAAAGCGTCTTATGGCCTCTGGGGGAAAACGTAGACGAGGAGATCGAAAACCCGGATAACAGTCACAGCGGCATGTTGTATTGCCTGCCTTTTTTTCCGCTGATGCCCCAGCACGCGCGCCGGATCATCCGGCAGGCGCACGAAATCTTAGGTGGCGCCGGATTTGATACGGCCATCACCATGAATTTAATTGACGACAACGTCGGCGAGGCCGTCATAAGCGTCGCATTCGACCGGCGCGACCCAGCGCGCGCAGAAGCGGCCCAGGAAAGCATCGCTCGTCTTACGGAAACCTGCATAGACATGGGGTACCCACCTTACAGAGTCGGGATTCAATCTATGTCCCTACTTACAAGGGACGGAGAACCGCGCCGGAATACGTTCCAATCATTGAAGCAAGTCCTTGATCCTAAAGGCATTATAGCGCCAGGCCGCTACGATTTCCTTTGAGCTTTGATGCGCGCGTTCTAACATTCTTATTGATCATTAACCTCAAAACCCATACAAACAAAGAAATTCAAAAAAAATCGGACATTATCACAGGGAGTTGAACATCATGTCAGCATGGACCGGGCAACAAGCGCGCAATGCGTTTTTAGTAGAAAAATCAACATATATGCGGGAAAAAGTCGAATCCACGGTATTGGATTTGGGGATTCGTTTGGCTTCTCAAGAAGTTTTAACCGAACAGCAGGATCAGCTTTTACTTGCGATCGAGAAAGAATCCGCGCGTATTGCGCTTAGTACCTTGGCATCCCTGGCCAAAATCAATGAATTAGACCATTTGGGCGGTGGACTGGATTTAATTCCTGCGTTCGCTTTGACGGCGGCCCTTGCAGACTATGATCGCGTGCATTTTACCATCGAGCATGCGCATACCAGTATCGGGTATTACAGCGTACTGTCTGCGTTGGGGTATTTGGACAAAAATATTGTCGTGGACGGTTTCCGTCGCGGCTTGGACATTGCCGGGCATGTGAGTTGGGTGCCGGGCGGCACGGAATTAAACGGCGGCCGCTTAGGCGTTATGGTGCCCTGTGCGGTAGGGCAGGCGCTCGGCGTGCGCGCGTTGAAAGGGGAAGGCGCTTGGGTGTTATGCCATTGCGGAGACGCGGGCTGGGTGTCCGGTCAGGCGCTAAACGGATTTAACGCAGCCGATCTACATCGTGCGCCGATCACCTTTATCATGCATCGCAACGGCATTCAGTTGTCCGGAACCAATAAGAATATTTTGGGTAAAGATCCGCGTGGCATGATCAAGGCCATGGGCATCGAGATCATTGAGATTGATAGCTTGGCGAATCGCGCGGCGTTGTTTGGGGCCTACCGCGAAGGATATGCCCTCGCGCAAAATGGGCGGCCTTCTCTGATTTACCCTGTCGGCTATTGCTCAGGCGCGGAAGGATGTGTGGATTTGGCGGCGTTCGGCGATCGGTACGGTATTCGCGCCGAAGTCGAGGCGCATGCGGCAAAACACCAGGTGGCCATGGACACCGAAATATGGATTCCCGGTTCGTTGATGAGTTACCGCGATGTGGGGCCGATGATTGAGTGCGTGTTTTATGCCAACGACTTGCCCGGAGGCGAGGGCCATCACGACGGCCACATGAAAGGGCGCGATGTGGCTGCTGTCCTTGCCAATCCTATGCTGCTCAAGGGACCCGAACATGATCAACTGGAAACCTGTCGCGCGTCCTGCACCCGCACCATTATCACCGAGGCGCGTCCCGCTCCCGGATCGCCGAATTTGACCGTGCCCGACGACGCAGCCCGCGGAGTCGAATTGCCGCCGGTCGGCAAATCCGTAAGTCCGCGCGCAGGCGTGGAAGTCGGGTATGCCCTGATTGCCAAACATCATCCAGGCAATATGTTTAATGTCTCGTGCGACTTGGATCCGTCCACTAAGTTAGGCAAAGCGCGGGCGCTGCTGAACGAGGGACATCATTTTGAAATGAGCATTCAAGAACAGGTGTCGGCGCTGATGGCAAACGGCTTGGCGGTAAGCAGTCGTCAACCTCAATTGAATGTGTTTTCCACGTTTTCCGCTTTTTTTGAAGGCATTGCGCGCGAAGCTTTTGAAATGTGGCGTTATACGCGTAACTTAAACGGGCGCAACGAAGGGTTAAATGTCACGTTCCACTTGTCACACGTCGGCGCGTGCACCGGCCGCGATCATTTTTCCGGATGGAGTCTCGACTGGATTACGTTGGCGATGGGGTATCTACCGTATCTGCATCGTTTTTACGCGCCCGCCGATGCGCGAGCGGCGTTTATCGCGGTGCGTGATCTTGCGGCGCATTACGGGGCGCACATTATCGGTATTCCACGGGACAATCTTCCTATTCTTGCCAAGCAGGATGGAAGCGGACCGCTGTGGGATGCCACATCCCCATGGGAACCGGTAACATGCTACCGTCAATTCGATGGCGCGAAAAAAGCGATTCTCGCTTTGGGCGCGCCTGCGTTTCTTGCGGGCGAAGCGGCGGATAACTTGGGGGACACCGATGTGTATATCATCAATGGCTTGCCGCTGCCGGAAGGCGCACTGGCCGGGCTTCTGAAAAAATACCGTGACGGTGTTGTGACCGTGGAAGACGGCATCATCGCGACGCCGGAATTGGGCTTGCGCGGATTTGCCAGCATGGTGGCGTCCGTAGCGGGCGGCTCCACGCCGGTCGAGCACATCGGCATTGTGGATCCACGCATTGCGCCGTCCGATGGGCATCTCGAAGTGTGGGAACATTTCGGTATTACCACGGAGGCGTTGGTGGATGCGGTAAAAAGCCTGTAATCGGTTGGTGAAAAGGGCGGGCTGAACGCGTTCCCGCCCTTTTAATACCTTGGCATGGACGGATCAATACGTTCCGCCCATGCGCGCATGCCGCCCACCAGATTCCGAACATGCTTGAAACCTGCATCCAACAAAAAACGCGTGGCGTGTTCGCTGCGGGGGCCGGTGCGGCACAACGCTACAATAGGCGCGTTTTTATCCAGCTCGTCCAGCCGCGCCGGAAGTTCGGCCAGCGGTATATGGGTGATACCCGGCAACGAACAAATGACAAGTTCATACGCTTCACGCACGTCTAAAAGTATAAGGTCTTGTTCTTGTGCAAGCATAGCCGCGAGTGTTTCGACCGAACATTCATGTTCAGGGCCTATCCGTTTGGATATGCTCGTTTCGCAGGAGGGTGTGCGTATCGCGCGGATTTCATGAAGCGTAGGGTTTCGTCCGCACAACATGCATTCAGGGTCTGCGGACAAGATCAGTGTTTGAAACGTCATAGTCAGCGCATGCACCCATACCATACGCCCGATTAAAGGGGCGCCTATCCCTGTGGCGAGTTTAATGGCTTCTACGGCTTGCATTGTGCCGATAAGGCCCGGCAAGACCCCCAGCACACCGCCGGTGGCGCAATCCGGCACTGTGCCCTCGGGCGGCGGTTCGGGGTGCAGACAGCGATAGCATGGACCGTGATCCGCGCAGAAAACCGTCACTTGGCCTTCAAAGTTAAAAACACTTCCATACACGTACGGCTTTTTTAATAACACACAGGCGTCATTGACTAAATAACGCGCGGCAAAATTGTCTGTGCAGTCGAGTATCATATCGTACGAAGAGAGGATTGTTTGAGCGTTATCCTCGTTGATCATGACTTCATGCGGAATGATGGTCACATGAGGATTAAGGTCGGCTATGCGGCGGGTGGCTGAATCAAGTTTGGATAGGCCTATATCCTGCGTGCCATGAATGATTTGGCGTTGCAAATTGCTTTCGTCTACATGATCGTCGTCAACAAGGCCGAGGGTGCCCACGCCCGCGGCTGCCAGATACAGGGCGGCAGGCGATCCCAGTCCGCCGACGCCAATGATAAGCATGCGCGCGGATTTTAATTTTCGTTGTCCTTCCTGTCCAAAACCGGGCAGAGCCAGATGTCGCCCGTACCGCGCTAGTTCTTTTGGGCTGAAAGTTTGATCGGTGTTCATAGGCCCCGATTATTCATGCCTGAGCGGCAGGCGCATCATGTCAATCGTACTTTAGGTTTCCATTCCGGTTTGGATGACGAAGGCGCATTGTCCGGGAGGGAAGCGGGCGTAGGTTTGGCCGGGGCCGCTTGTTTCGGTTTATCTTTGGGCGCTGTTGTTGAGGGCGCTGTTGCGCCCGACCCTGTTTGCTGGCGGGAGCGGATATAGCGGTCATTCATTTCCCGGTAGGATCGCACAAGTTGAAGGTGCGTGGTTTCGAGTTCCGCTAATTGCCGCCGGGCTTTTACACATTCCTCACGTTCGCGCGTGAGGCGGTTTTCAAGTTGTTTGACCCGTTCGTCCGCTAAACGTTCGCTTTCCGCGCGGTGTTCCTGCGCTTGATTTAATGCTTCCGTTTTTTCATGCAGTTGCCGAAGCAAAGCGTCGTAACTTTCGCTTAAGCTCTCGTAGGAAACCACAAGAGTTTGAAAACGCTCGTCGTCATTCCCGTCTGACCCGGTTTGAAACGCATGCATGCGGTGCGCCAGTTTATCGCGGGCGGATTGAGCTTCAAATAACTGGTCCCGTAGTGTCCGGTTTTCCTGCTCAAATTTTTCTTCCAGTTCGGTGCGTTGACGATGTTCGTCTTCGTATAGCTTTTTCCATTTTTGCGCGTCTTTCAACGCGTGGGCCGCGACGGGATGCGACTCGTCCACGGGTGGCTGCTCCGCGCGCGTGCGCGCGTCTTCCTCTAGCGCTATATTCCGGCTGTATAGTTCGCGCGCATGTTCCATCAATTGATCGTTTTGATCCAACACATGGCGCAGCATCAGCGCATACGCCGGTTGTTGTTCCCCTGAAAAGCGGTGTTTTACCACGGTATCGGCTTGAATCATTCCGTCCTGGTACAAATCGCGGAGCGCCATGGCGTGAAGAGGGCCGTAGGAGGAATCGTCTTCCAATATAACAAACCAATCCATTTCAAGCGAAGCAAGTTCCTGTGGCTCAATCCAGATTTCCTGATCACTGGATATCCTGTCTTCCGGCGCGATGCGCGCATCGGCGGCCCATTGCTGCAAGTCGCTTTCTTCGACCGGTCCAAACACGCGGTCATTTGCTTTTTTTAGATACCAGGTTGTCATGATAAGTGTCAGTCCGGGATAAATAGTTTTTGGCCCACTTGCAAACGGTCCGGATTGCGCAATTGATTGGCGTCAATGATAACCTGTGACCGCACGCCATACGCCGCGGCAATTTCGGACAAGGTCTGGCCGGGTCCGACGACATGTTCCACCCCTGTGCCACTGATGGCCTGGGAGGAACTGCCTCGCGTGGCGGATGGCGCGGCGGAACGGATCATTTGTTCAATCGTGGAACTTAACCGTTCTACAATATCTTTTTTATCCTGTTCGCGCAGCCGATTTACTTCGGCAATCCGGCTGTCAAGCTCCGCAAGGCGCGCGTCCGCGGATTGCTGACGGGCCTGGTTGTCGCGCGTCCATTCGGCGCGCTGTTGCTCCACGTCCTGTGCCAATCGCTCCACTTCGCTTTCCATGATGTCCAGTCGCCCCGCAAGCCGCCGGATATCTTCGCGTAGCAGCAATACATCCTCGCGTTCCTGCGTCATTTGCCGGGCCCGGGTATCCTGATACGGGGTCAGACAACCGCTTGTGAGACCGCATAGAACAAGCATGCCTGCGAGCCGGATTTGCCAAGAACCTCTTTTCTGTGTTTTCATACGTCCTCAAACCGTATATCAATTTTCCGCACAAGTAAAGTAGGGGTCATGCAAGGCAGACGAATAGATTACGAAAAAGAACTGAACGAAGAACAGTTGGCCGCGGTGCAAGCGCCGGATGGGCCGGTGCTGGTTATTGCGGCGGCTGGCACAGGCAAAACGCGCACGTTGGTGTATCGCGTGGCCTGGCTTGTGGAGCAGGGCATTGATCCCCGGGGGATTCTGTTGCTGACGTTTACCAATCGCGCCGCCAACGAAATGCTGGATCGCGCCCGTGCGTTGGTGGGCGATTCGGTCAGCGGGATGTGGGGCGGAACGTTTCATCACATGGCCAACCGCATTTTGCGACGTCATGGAACGTCGCTTGGATACCGGTCCGATTTTACGATTCTGGATCAGGATGACGCGCGTAGTCTGGTAAAAAGTTGCATCAACGAATTAAAATTGACGGATAAACACGTGCCGAAACCCGATGTGTTGTTATCGCTTTTTGGTTTTGCGTCCGGCACGGAAAAGTCGCTTGAGCGGCTTGCAAGCGACCGATTTGAATTCACGCCTATTGCGCCCGAGGACATTGTGCGTGTGCATAAGCTGTATCAAAAAAGAAAAGTGGATTTAGGCGCGATGGACTTTGACGACTTGCTGGCGAACGGGTTGCGATTATTTCGCGAATTTCCGGATTGTCTGGCCCATTACCGCGAGCGATTTGTGCATACGTTGGTGGATGAATACCAAGACACCAATACCATTCAGGCCACATGGGTGGACATGGTCGCAGGTCCGAAGGGTAATCTGTTGGTGGTCGGCGACGATTTTCAGTCCATTTACTCGTGGCGCGGCGCAAATTTTAAAAATATTCTGTCGTTCCCGGAACGGTATCCGGGCGCGGCGATGTATAAATTAGTCACCAATTATCGTAGCGTTCCCGAAATCCTGAATTTGGCGAACGCCTGTATCGCGGGCAATCCCGAACAATTCCAAAAAACGCTGAAAGCCGTGCGTGAACCTCATCAACGACCTTGGTTGGTGGAATTAAGAGACGGTCAGGAACAAGCGCGTTTTATTATAGAAAAAATAAGGAACTTGCGCGCCGAAGGGTATCGCATGAGCGAAATTACCGTGTTGTACCGCTCGCATTTCCAGGCGCTTGAATTGCAAATGGAATTAAGCAGTCAGCGTATGCCGTTTGTCATTACCTCCGGGATGCGCTTTTTTGAGCAGGCCCATATCAAAGATGCATGCGCGGTTTTGCGTTTATTCAGCAACCCGGGCGACGAATTGGCTTTTCTGCGTCTGCTGGGCTTGTGGCCGCGGGTTGGGCCGAAAACGGGATTAAAAATATGGGCGTCGCTGGGCCGGCGTTGCGATTTGCGTAAACAAGCCACCCGCGAGAAATTAAAAGCCGCCCTGCCCAAAGTGGCGCAGGATGCGTGGTCCACGGTAGAGCAAATCGGGGAAGTATACGACCGCGACGAATTGCACAGCGATCCCGGCGAGGTTGTGCATCGGTTTGTGGCCGGATTTTATCGCGTGCATGCCATGGAGACGTTTGAAAATGCGGATCGGAGACTGGAGGATTTGGAGGAACTGGTCAATTTTTCCACACGGTTTGCGACCGTGGACGAAATGTTAAGCGAAGTGGCATTACAGTCCAATTTGGATACGGAAGGGGAAGCCGTGGACGCAGGGGATACCGAGCGCATTCGTTTAAGCACGGTGCATCAGGCCAAAGGTCTTGAATGGAGTGTGGTATTTATCTTGTGGCTGGCCGACGGTTTATTTCCGTCCAGCCGGTCGCTGAACGAAGATGAAAGCGATGCCGAGGAACGCCGGCTGTTCTATGTCGCCACCACGCGGGCGAAAGACGAATTATATTTGTGTACCCCGCGCATGCGGCGCACGCGCGAAGGAGGCATCACGTTTTTATCCCCGTCACGCTTCATCAGCGAAATCCCCGGCGCGATGATGAAACGCATTACCCCCTTGAGTTAACCTGTCCCCGGGAAATTACGATTCTATCTTTTTCTGCTTGTGTCCGGGGAACGACATCCGTATAGTCCGCAGCTTACACAGTTTCCCGTGTGGGAAACGGAAGCGAGTGTCTTTCCTGCCACGGAAAGACCAAAGCGGATTTTTCCAAGAGACCGGCGGTATGCCGGGTGAGGAAACAACCTACGGAGGTAGACAGTGGCTACGACAGGTGAAGTACGTTCGGATGTAACGATTGATGATCTGCTGGAAGCAGGTCTGCATTTTGGTCATCAGACCAAACGATGGAATCCCAAAATGAAGCGCTATATTTTTGGCGCGCGCAACGGGATTTATATTATTGACCTCGAACAAAGCCTGGCCCGCCTGAAAGGCGCCCAGCAGTTTTTGTACGATCTCGTGGTGCATGGCCGCAAAGTATTGTTTGTTGGCACCAAAAAACAAGCGCAGGAACCGGTGAAAGAAGCGGCTTTGCGGCTTGAGCAATTTTCCGTCACCAACCGCTGGCTCGGCGGTACGCTGACCAACGCGCAAACGGTTCGCCGTAGTGTAAAACGCATGCGCGAGCTGGAAGCGATGGAAAGCGAAGGAAAACTCAACGCGCTGGCTTCCAAAAAAGAAGCGTCCATGCTGCGGCGCGAACACGAAAAATTATTGCGCAACCTCGCGGGCATTGCAGACATGGACCAGTTGCCCGGCGCCATGGTCGTGATTGACGTGAACCGCGAAACCAATGCCGTAGCGGAAGCCAAGCGCCTTGGCATTCCGGTCGTGGCGTTGGTGGATACCAACTGCGATCCTGATCCCATTGATTATCCGATTCCCGGCAATGACGATGCGATACGCGCTATTCGGCTGGTAATCAAAGCCTTGTCCGACACGATTCAGGAAGCGTCCAACGAATACGCCCGCATTGCCGCCGAAGAAGCGCGACGTCGCGCTGTAGCGGAAGCGGAAGCGGCCGCCAAAGCGAAAAAAGCCGAGGAAGAACGTAAACAGCGCGAAAAAGAACGCAAAGCCAAAGAAGCCGAAATCAAGGCCAAGGAACAGGCGCGCATAGCGGAAGCCAAAGCGCGGGAAGCGCAGCGTCAGGAAGAAGCCGCGCAGAAAGAACGGGACGATGCAGCGGCGGGCAAAGCAGAACCCAAAGCGGACGCAACGGAAACCGCGCCGGCAGAACCTGCGCCAACCAGTGAGCCAAAAGACGCTTAAATTAATCGAAATTAAAATCATCTCAAACATGGAAGGATAAAACCATGGCAGAAATTACAGCAGCGCAAGTCAAAGAACTTCGCGACGCAACTAACGTAGGCATGATGGAATGCAAACGTGCGCTGGCCGAGTCCGGTGGCGATAAAGAAGCGGCGATCCGCCTCCTGCGCGAAAGCGGTCTGGCGATTGCCGAAAAACGCGCCGACCGCGCGGCCAATCAAGGCATTATTGCCGCGGACGTGTTTAACAACGGAAAAACCGGCATTATGATTGAAGTAAACTGCGAGACGGATTTCGTAGCTCGCAATGAAGGCTTCCAGAAATTTGTCGCGGATTTGTTGACGCGGGCGCGTGACGTGGGCGATGGGGAACTGGCGGACGCCGTCAAAGATCAGCTTGCCGATCAAATCGCGGCTATTGGCGAAAACCTTATCGTACGTCGGAATGCCCGTTACGATATTCAAGGCAAAGGCGCGATTGCGAGTTACATCCATCTGGGCGGGAAAATGGGTGTGCTGTTGGAAGTCGGCTGTGAAAACGATGAAACCACGGCCCGGGACGAGTTCAAGGAGTTGGTCAAGGATATCACGTTGCATATTGCCGCTGCCAATCCCTCCGCGTTGAATCGCGATGGCATTTCTTCGGAGTTGGTAGAAAGCGAGAAAGCCATTTTTGCCAAACAGGTGGAAGGCAAACCCGCGAATATCGTCGAAAAAATTGTGCAGGGCAAAATCGAAAAATTCTACAGTCAGATTGTCTTGCTTGAGCAGGGCTTTGTGAAAGATCCTGATCAAACCATCGCGCAACTGCTGGAAGCCAAAAGCAAAGCGCTGGGCGATACCTTAAGTATTCGCCGTTATACCCGCTACCAGCTCGGCGCGTAAGGAAAGGGCAAGTAAGCGTGGCGACCCTTCCCACGCTCGAACTGGTCGTGGCGCGGTATGCGGAGGATCTGGCATGGATCCGCCGCGTGCCTAAACGTTTTTCGGTCACGGTGTGCAACAAAGGACACGATGATCCTGTGTTGCCACCCCGTAGAAATGTTGTTGTGGCTTCATGGCCTAATGTAGGCCGTGAAGCCCATTCTTTTTTGCGCTATATCGTGGAGCGGTACGACGCGTTAGCGGATAGTACGGTTTTTGCGCAAGGACGCCCTTTTGACCACGATCCCAGTTTTCATCGCTGGCTTCACCGTATTGCATTCCGGGATATCGAAGTGCAGGATTTTTTGTGGACCGGATTCCTGATTGACGCAGATGATCGTTATGGTTCCCGTTTGTTCCAGCGATGGAGCAAAAACGAAGACGGGCGAGGATTGGATATGGACGGGTTTTGGCACACGGTATGGGGCGAACCCGCGCCGTCCCGCGTGGTTTTTTATCCCGGCGCGCAATTTGCGGTCACTGCCGATACGATCCGGGCGAATCCCCGCACGTTTTATGAGTCGGCGTTGGAAGTCAGCGCTTCGTTTCCCGATGCCGCGCACTGCTTTGAGCGGACATGGGATCGTGTATTCGGCGTAAACGGCATCCCGCCCGCGTTTCGCGACGGTCCTTTCCCGGTTTATTTTCGTCGTACGCGCCGATGGACTAGTGGTGAGGTTAACGATAAGCTTCTTTGAAGCTATTTTTCTTTTTCCTCTTCGTCTTCGTCGCCGATAATGCGTGCGGCGTCTTCGTCTTCGGAAATTAATTGATTGAGATTCGGCACATCCTCAAAATCGGGATCGTCGTCTTCATCGTCCAGGGAAACAGACGCTGCGCAGTCCGGGCAAAGCGCTGAATTAGGAAAACATAGCGAACAAAATTCCGCCCCGCACATGGAACATTCCACCATGTAATCGTCACATTCGTGCTCCCCGCACCCTATCGGCATTTCCTCGCGCATGAGCTGTCTCCTTTCGCGTGCCATTCAAATTTCTGCGCCATGTTTTTAGTATACCCATGACATCGCGTGATGCCAAGAGGAAGAAGGGGAAAGAGGGGAGTTAGAAGTTAGAAGTAGGAAGTAAGAAGTAAGAAGTAAGAAGTAAGAAGTAGGAAGTAAGAAGTAAGAAGTGGGAAGTAAGAAGTAGGAAGTAGGAAGTAAGAAGTAGGAAGTAAGAAGTTAGAAGTAAGAAGTAAGAAGTGGGAGGTAAGAAGTGGGGAGTTATGCGTTAAAGTTGTTTTAGTGTCGGGGTTGTTTGTGGAGGATCCCATCTAAATTTTTTTGTGTACCCATGATTTTCTCTTATACTCCAAATTTCCACATCTAACCTTTCCCTCACAACTTAAACCTTCTTCCTTCCTCCCTCATCCCTTAAACTTCCCCCTTTCCACCTCTCACTTCCTACTTCTTCCTTCCCACTTCTAACTTCTAACTTCTCACTTCTAACTTCTAACTTCTCACTTCTAACTTCCTACTCCCTCTCCCCACTCCCTCAATAGCGGAAACTGCTTTTGCCGATGAACTCGCGCAGGATGGATGTGGCGGGTACGCTTTCGTGGGGGACCGTTAGAAAGGATTCCAGAAAATCCAGCATGCGTCGCGCTTCCGCGTATTGCGGTTGGGAGGGCTTGACTTCCCGTAACAGAGGCTCTGCGAGCGGTTTCAGCGCGGCTAATTCGTAGTCCAGCGCGGAGTTAAACGCAACATCGGCTTCTTTCTGGAACGGGAAAATCCATTTCTTTTCCCCGCGCCGCACACTGGGCCACATGGTTAACGTGGCGAGCGCGGAATTGCCGCGGAATTGATAATCCCGCACCATGCGCCGCATCAAACGATTATCCGTGGTCGAGATGCGGTTATGTTGATCCAGGTTTAATTGCGTCAATGCGCTTAAATATATTTTGAATTTGTGTTCCGGAGGCACCAACTGCGTCAGCCGTGGATTTAACGCGTGAATGCCTTCGACAATGACGATTTGATCGCGGGCAATGCGGAGCGTGATCCCGCGATATTCCCTCGCTCCTTTTTCAAAATTAAAACGCGGTAATTCCACTTCCTCCCCGCGATCCAGCCGTTCCAAGTGCTCGTTAAACAACTCCAGATCAATGGTTTCGACATGTTCGAAATCCAATTGTCCATCGTCATCCAGAGGCGTGCGGTTCCGGTCCACGAAATAGTCGTCCACGGAAATCATCACAGGCCGCAATCCATTTACGCGCAACTGTACAGACAGCCGTTTGGAAAACGTGGTTTTGCCTGCGGAAGAAGGTCCCGCAATACATACACATCGCACGTGATCACGGCGCGCCGCAATAGTGTCGGCGATGCGCGCGATATTTTTTTCGTGGAACGCTTCGGCGATTTTTACCAGATCGCCAATTTCCCGTTTAAAGATAACTTCGTTTAATTGGCCCACAGTCTGGATGCCGAGAATACGGCCCCATTCTTTGTGTTCTTTGAAAATCTGGAACAAATGCGGTTGTTGTTCAAAAGGTGGCATGTGGGGCGCGGTTTCCCGTTCTGGAAACTGCATGACAAACCCCGGAGGATAGGGGATTAAACGGAAATAGCGTAATGCGCCAGCGGACGAGGCCAGCGGGCCGTGCGCAAGATCGGTAAACCCTTCGCAATCGTACACGACCACGCGCGGAGGGTTGCGGAACCGGAGAAGATTATATTTATCCTGTTGTCCTCGTTCTTCAAAATACCGCACTGCGTCGGTAAACGATAATTTGCGACGCAGTATGGGCACATCCCGCTCTACTAATTCCATCATGTGCGCCTGCAGTTGTTCCAATGCCTCGTCTCCGATGCCTGCTTCGCCGTCCTGCTCGAAACTGCAGTACAAACCGGACCCAAGCGAATGTTCGATTTTTAATTGCGCGTCCGGATAAAGGTCGCTAACGGTTTTGGCCAACAGAAAACTGGCGGAGCGTCTGTACATGCGCCAGCCATGCGGGTCGCGCATCGTAAGCGGCGTCAACGTGCCGTCCACTTCGAGGGGGAAGGTCAATGAAACCATGTCGTTATTATATAATGCGCCTACGACCGGCAACCCGTTGGTTTGCGGCGCATGTTCGTTAAATAAATCCGCTACTGTTGTCTTGTGCCGGCAGGAATGCGCGTGCCCGTCTTCCCGCGTGATTGTCAAGAGTTCTGCCATCATCCCATCCTTTCCACTTTTTCAAACCCCTAGGCTTTATCTATGTTTTGGAATACGGGATGTATACGCCGTGAATGCCCACATGAAAAGTGAATTGATGGGAGCAACGCCGGATAGGTGGGGGACGCTGTGCCGACAGAGAGGGACTCCGGCCTTGATTCTTTTTTGAGCGTCACGTAAGGTACATGGTCTAATACCGAAGTATCTGTGTCTCACGTCGAGGCATAGCGACCACATAAACGGATGATTTGCATCCATTATCAAGAAAAAGGAGATGGTATGATCAAGTTCGGAAAATATTTTGTGATGGCAGGGGCTGTGGCGGTATGGGGAAGTTCCGCGGCCTTGGCGCTTGACGAAGAAGAAACTCCATCCATGCCTCAAGCGGGTATGGAGGCCGAGCCCATGGCTCAAGCGGCTGAAGCCGATTCCATGGACGAAATGATGGAATTGCGCGAAAAACTTCAAGAGCTTTCGAGCACATTGCAAGCCATTCAAATTGAAGCCATGGAGGCGAAAGAAGTTGTTGAAGCGCTGGAAGTGTACGAAGCAGCGGTTAAGGAAAAAATGTTGTCGCTGGCGCCGGACAAAGAATCCCAAATGGATGAATCAAGCGCGATTATGAAAGAACTGCGTGATGTGCGTGATCCCGAAGCGTTGTCGGAAGAAGAAATGGAAAAATTGGAAGTCAAATTCGCCCGGTATCAGGAATTGGCGGAAGAATTGATGGACGTGGAAATGGAAGCGCAGCAGGATGAAGGCGTAACGACGGCGCGTGAAAGCGTGGAAGAAAAAATGTTAGCGGCGATGAATGCCGAAAACGCTGAAGCGGGCGCGATGATGGAAGAATTTGAACAAATGGCGGCGCGATTCCAGGAATTGCAGGAAGCCATGTTTATGCAGCAGATGCAAATGATGCAGCAAGAGCAAGGGGAACCGGCGCTGCCACAAGATACGAATGAGTAAACTGCGTCTTGCAGGTTTTGGCATACGCGGCGTGGTGGGAGAGTCCCTCACGCCGCGTGTTGCCACGGATTATGCTTGTGCCTTTGCGACGTATTTGGAAGGCAAACGCGTATTGCTGGGGCGCGATACGCGTTATTCAAGTCCCATGCTCCATCAAGCCGTTGTAGCCGGCTTGCTAAGCGCCGGATGCGAAATTATGGATTACGGCGTCTGTCCCACGCCTGTGCTTCAACATGCCGTTCGCCATCATGATGCGCAAGGCGCGGTGTCCATATCCGGTGGTCATAACGCGATGGGATGGAATGCCATTACGTTGATTGATTCGGATGGCGCTTTTCTTGAAGCCACGGGCGGCGAAAGTGTATTGGATTGTTTTCATTCCCGCGATTTTCTCAAACAAAACTGGCGCGGAATCGGGCGCGTAGAGCCCGTTACCGGTTTTTTCCAAAGTTATTTAAAAGCCTTGGCGGAGTTGGTTAACGTGGAAGCCATACGCCGGGCTTCGTTCAAAGTGTTAATTGATCCCGTGGGTGGAGCGGGCTGCGCTTTTCTTCAGCCGTTCGCCGATTGGTTTGGTTTCAAACTTGTGCCGATCAACGCGCAACCTTCGGGGTATTTAGCCCGGGAACCGGAACCCCGCCCGCGAAGCGCGTTACATATGGCATCTATTATCCCGCATACAGGCGGACATGTCGGTTTTGTGTTAAGCAGCGACATGGGAAGAATGTCTCTGGTTACTGAAGCAGGCGAGCCTGCCAGCGAAGAATACACGTTAGCTCTGATTGCGTCGCATGTGCTTGGCAAACAATCCGGCACGCTGGTCACGAACATTTGCACCACACGAACCGTGGACGATTTAGCTCAACAACACGGGGCGACCGTTATTAAAACCCGGGTCGGGCAAGCGTATGTGGTTGCGGCGCTTGTGGATGAACAAGGAGTGCTTGGCGGAGAAGGAAGCGGGAGCGTCGCGCTACCTTCGTTTAGTCCGGCTTTCGATGGTTTTGTCATGATGGCGCTTATTCTCGAAGCGATGGCAGAAACCGGATGTGCGTTGTCGGAAGTGCTGGGCCACTTGCCTCGTTATCATATCGTCAAACGATTTCTGACCTGTAGCTCCCGCGAGGCATACCGCGCGATGGATGCGTTTCGCGGCAACCGGGATGTATGGGACAAAGGCACGCTAAATTTGACGGATGGCATGCGCGCGGACTGGCCGGATGGATGGATGCATGTGCGGGTGTCGCAAACGCAGCAAATGGTGCGTGTGATTTCGGAAGCGCGCGATCCGTCCGTGGCCGAAGGGCGCGCAGACGATGCCATGCGCATGATTCAGCAGGCGTTTTGATGTAATGCTTTTATGAAAGAGAATTTAAAAATTGGCGTGTCGGGTGTGCGAGGGGTAGTCGGAGCCTCCTTTTCCCCTCAATTGGCTATTTCGTTTGCGGAAGCGTTTGGCACGCTGGTTGGACGCGGCGCGGTGTTGATTGGCCGCGATACGCGTCCCTCCGGCCCGATGGTGGAGCATGCGGTTGTTGCCGGTTTGATGGCGGTGGGGTGTACGCCTGTGTTGGCCGGCGTTGTGCCTACGCCTACCTTGCTTTATTTAGTCCGGTCGTGCGCGGCGCGCGGCGGCATCATGATAACCGCCAGCCACAATGCGGCATCCTGGAATGCGCTGAAATTTGTGGATCGGCATGGCATGTTCCTGCCGCCTGATCAAATAGACGAGCTGCTTGATATTTATCATCAACAGGATTTTCCTTGGGCGCAGGAAAGTGACTTGCGCCGATCCCTGGCGCTGAATCCCGGGGATACGGCGGTTCATTTTGATCGCGTGGAATCGTATGTGGACGCATCCGCAATTCGCGCGGCGGGGTTTCGTGTGGCGGTAGATTGTTGCAACGGCGTAGGCGCTTTGCATAGTCCGCCTTTTTTGCGCGAACGTTTTTCGTGTGATCTGATTGCCATTCATGATCAAGTTCACGGCGAGTTTGAACGGGAACCGGAACCGTTGCCTGAACACCTTGGCGCATTATCCGACGCCGTACGCGAGAATATGTGCGCTGTTGGATTTGCCCAGGATCCCGACGGAGACCGCCTGGCGGTGGTAAACGAAAAAGGAGAGCCCATTGGAGAAGCCCAGACGGTGGCGCTGGCCCTTCGTGCGGTGTTGCAACTGCATGGAAAAGGTACCGTGGCGGTCAATTATTCCGCGGGCAAAGCAATCGAGGAAATGGCGCAGACTTATGGAAGCAGCGTTGTCCGCGCGCGAACCGGTGAAGTGTATGTGTCCGAAACGATGTTGGCATCCGGAGCCGTGGCGGGAGGAGAGCATACGGGAGGCATTATCGTGCCCGCGGTGCACATGTGCCGCGATAGTTATACGGGGATGGCGCTGATTCTGGAACTCATGGCACGCACAGGTAGGACTATTTCCGATTTATGCAACGACATACCCCGGTATCATCTCGTCAAAGACAAAATTCCCATGGATGCCGGTCATGCCCCCGCCATGCTGCGCGCGGTGCGCAAATACTTTGCCGGAGAGCGTATGAGCTTTGAGGACGGCATTGTGGTTGATTTTGGAGACCGTTGGGTTCAAGTGCGCCGTTCCCATACGGAACCGGTCCTTCGCATTATTGCCGAAGCGCCACAACGGGAAGCCGCAGAACAACTTATGACCGACGTGCAACAATTACTACAGGCTTCGCGTGTCCGTTCGTCGTGTTAGAAATACGTTAGCCCCCTGTTTTCCGGCATCTTTGCTTTTCAACCTTAGGCCTGTGGTATATTCTTTCCGCTTCAATTTGCGGGGACCAAGGATCATGGAGGACTAACAGGAAACAGGTCTTAGCTGGATGAAGCTGCCATTTACCCAGAAAATTCTGATGGATTGGGCGGGTCCGCGCGTATTTCGCGAAGCGCAATCTTTATATAATCAGGGGTACGTACAGGAGTCGGTCTTTGAGGATTCGTTTGTGCGCGGAACCATTGCGCGCGGAACGCGTCCTTTGCGATGCGCCATTAAAATCCTTCCCGATGGCCATGCCGAAAATCATTGCCCCTGTTACGACAGCACGGAGCGAGGCATTATTTGTTCCCATGCCATAGCGCTTTGTCTGGATCAACTGCGACTGGCTAATGATCCGGAACGGCAAGCGCGATTAGAGGAAGAGCGCCGACGCGCAGCGCGGTTGGCGACAATCCGGGAAGAGGATTATATCCAGCGGGTGCCTGCGGAGACCGAAGGAGCCACGCCTGCGTCTTTATATCTGGAATTGGCGGAGGGATGGCGGGATGGTTACTACTTGGATCATATCCCCCTGCGTGCGCTGATTGAAGTTAATCATAAGCGGTTGCTTCCGTCTGATGTGCCTACCCATGTGCCGTTTCATTTTAGTAAAAAAGACGAAGCGGTGATGTACGTCCTGGAAGACATCGCAGGCGGACCCTTGCCGCATACTCTTTCCGTCAACGTAACGGACTTCATGAACATTCTTTCGTTGATGGAGGGCATGACCTTGCATGAAGAAGGACACGCGATTCCATCCACGGTGAATGGCGTAACCATGGCGTCACGGATGACATTGGATTTGGATCGCGAAACAGGCGAGCTGGTGTTGATTCTTCATACGGATCTTCCGTATGTGCAAGCCGGTGATATTCCTTTTTATATTGTATCCAAGCGCGGGGGATGGGTATTTGCCGCCGATAATTTCTGGCCGCTTGCCAAAGTCCTACCGGAACCGCTGCATGCGATTTATGAACGTCCGATGATTGTGGGACGATCTTCCGTGCCACGTTTTTTGCAAGTCGAGCTCCCGGTCTTGTCCGCGCTGATGCCGATAGAAGAGCTTGTCCCGCCGGAATTATTCACCATTGAGCCAGCTACCCCTGAGTTTAAATTGATTGTCCGCGGAAGTCCTGCTTCGTTGGCGGGCACGTTGCTGGCTGAATATGGCGATATTTCCCTGATTGCGGGCAAAGCCAGTTCCGCGGGCCATTTCGCGTTGCCCGATCCCCGGGATATTCTCCGGTTTACCGTGCGCAATATGGACGCGGAACAGCGCGCGTTGCAGCGTTTATCGCAAGCGGGTATGACCGGCGGAGAAGGGGATCAATTGACAAATATTGTCGGAAACCGAGAAGTAATGAATTTTCTTGGAGGCCAATTGCCTGCTTTGCGACGAGGAGGGTGGCGCATTCAATTGGAAGGGCGCGTGTCTGCTTATATGGATGAAGTGGATTTTGCGGCGCCGGTTGTAAATGTGGCCGAAGCAGGGCAGGGATGGTTTGAAGTCGGCTTCCGGTTTGAAAATCGTCATGGAGCCAGTTTATCTGAAGCGGATATACAACGGGCTCTGCGCCGGGGCGATTCTTATATCGAACGAAACGGACAAACGATTCTTCTCGATGCCGACGCAATCAACGCCATGAACGATGTATTCCAGGACTGCGCCAGCCTGGAAGGAAGCGCAGCCGGTCATTTTAAGTTGTCGGATGTGTATGCCGCGTATGTCCGGTCCTCGCTGGATGCATTGGATGGCGTGGATGTCGAAGCAAATCCTGCGTGGCGGGAACGCGCGGAAAAACAGAACCGCTTGCAGAAAATGGAGCCGGTTACGCTGGATAGCCGGCTCGACGGGATTTTGCGTGAGTATCAGAAAGAAGGCGTGCATTGGTTGCGATTTATTGAAAGCAATGGGTTCGGCGGCATTCTGGCCGACGAGATGGGATTGGGAAAGACCTTGCAAACGTTAACCTGGCTGCAACTACCCCGGGTGATGGAAGAAGCGCAAGGCAAACCATCCCTGATTGTGTGTCCGACAAGTCTGGTCGGGAATTGGGCGGAAGAAGCGCGTAAATTTGTGCCGGATTTAACGCTGATGGAAGTTAGCGGAGCGTCCCGGCATGAGCGATGGGAAGAAATTGAAAACGTGGATCTTGTCATCACTTCGTATGCATTGCTGCGGCGCGATGTGGATAAATATCTGGATCACGAATTTGCCGCGGTTATTCTTGATGAAGCGCAACATATTAAAAATCGAGCCACGCAAAATGCCGTGGCCGCCAAAAAACTACGCGCTCATCATCGTCTTGTGTTGACGGGTACGCCCGTGGAAAACAGCGTTATGGATTTATGGTCTATCATGGACTTTTTAATGCCGCGCTATCTTGGCATGCACGATACGTTCCGGAAACAATATGAAATCCCGATCGGGCAGGGCGGAGCCTATGGCGAGGTTGCCCAGAAAAAACTGCGCCGGAAATTAAATCCATTCATGCTGCGTAGGCTTAAACGCGATGTCGCCAAGGATTTGCCGCCACGCATTGATCGTGTCGCGCATTGCACGTTGTCGCCCGACCAGCAAATGGTGTACAAGGAAATGCTGAATCATTCGCGCCGCAAAATTGCGGACATGGTCCAGGCGCAGGGCTTTAACCGGTCCCGTATGGAAATTCTAAAAACATTGATGCGTCTGCGCCAGATTTGTTGCCATTTGGATTTAATCAAATTGCAGGGCCTTGAAAGCCAGCAACCTTCGGAAAAACTTAATTTGTTTTTTGAACTGTTGGATGAAGCGCTTGATGCAGGGCATCGCGTGCTGGTTTTTAGTCAATTTACAAGCATGCTTAGTATTTTGTCGCGGGAAATGAATGAACGCGATTTGCGATTTTGCTACTTGGATGGGAGCACAAAAAATCGCATGGAAGTCGTGCATACGTTTAATACAGAACGGGCTATTCCCGTGTTTCTGATCAGTTTAAAAGCCGGGGGTACGGGTTTAAATCTGACCGGGGCGGACATGGTTATTCATTACGATCCGTGGTGGAATCCGGCGGTCGAAGATCAAGCCACCGACCGCGCCCACCGTATTGGGCAGAAACGAACGGTGTATAACGTTAAATTAATCACCAAAGGCACCGTCGAGGAAAAAGTGTTGGCCATGCAGCAAAAGAAACAAGGGGTGATCAATGCAACCTTGGCCTCGGACGATCAAGTCATCGAGAAGTTGAATTGGGACGATATACGCGAGCTTTTGGAACTGGATTGATTTCGCTTACTCTTCGTAGGCGCGGAAAACCAAGGTCGCATTGGTGCCGCCAAATCCAAAGCTGTTGGACATCACGGTGCGAAGCCCTACGTTATCACGCCTTTCCCGCACAATATCGAAATCAGCCGCTGCGGGGTCTATGGTTTCAATATTAGCGGATGCCGCAATAAAATCTTCCTGCATCATAAGAATGGAATACACGGATTCATTTACGCCAGCGGCGCCTAGCGCATGTCCTGTCAGGGATTTCGTTGAACTGATAGGGGGCGGGTTATCGCCAAAGACCGCTCGCACAGCTTCCAGTTCCTTGACATCGCCGACCGGAGTGCTGGTGCCGTGCGTGTTAAGATAATCAATAGGGGCGTTGGCTGTTTCCATAGCCATACGCATGCAGCGCGCCGCGCCTTCTCCGGAAGGTTGCACCATGTCGGCGCCGTCTGACGTGGCGCCATAGCCAACCAGTTCCGCATAGATTTTAGCGCCACGGGCTTTTGCATGTTCCAATGCTTCGAGCACCAGAATACCGCCTCCGCCCGAAATCACAAACCCGTCGCGGTTGGCATCGTAGGGGCGTGAAGCAACGTGGGGGCGGTCGTTGTATATGGATGACAACGCGCCCATGCCGTCAAACATGACGGTTTCGCACCAATGCAGCTCTTCGGATCCGCCCGCAAATACAATGTTTTGTTTGCCAAGCTGAATGAGTTCGCAGGCGTTGCCAATACAATGGGCACTAGTCGCGCATGCGGAGCTGATGGCGTAGCCTACGCCTTTGATTTTGAATGCAGTTCCCAAATTGGCTTCCACCGCCGAGGTCATACAACGGGTTACCATGTACGGCCCCACTTTTTTAGCGCCTTTCTCTCGCGCGGTATCCGCGCACCACACCACGTTTTCCGTGGAGGATCCCCCTGTACCCACAATCAATCCCGATTTTTCGTGCGAGACCAGTTCCTCGGGTAGACAGGCGTCGTCAATAGCCTCGCGCATGGCCACATAATTGTACCCGGCCGCCGGACACATAAAGCGGCGCAGTTTACGATCAATGAAATCGTCAAGATTCATCTTGATGGGGCCGAATACTTGGCTTCGGAAGCCCATGTCGGCGTATTCTTGTGAAAACGCTATACCCGACCGGCCGGTTTTAAGGGATTCAATGACTTCCTGCTTGTTGTTTCCAATGCTGGATACAATGCCCAATCCTGTAACGACTACTCGACGCATACATGTCCTTTCTGCTTAAAACGAGTCGGTGGACTTGAATAAGCCGACTTTTAAGTCGGTGGCGGCATAAATAACGCGGCCGTCCACATCTAAAGTAGCATCTGCGATGCCCATAATCAATTTGCGCATGATGACGCGCTTAAGTTCAATTCGATACGTAACCATTTTATGGGTCGGGAGCACTTGTCCAGTGAATTTTAGATCGTCAACGCCGAGCGCGCGACCCTTGCCCGGGGCACCTTTCCAGCAAAGAAAGAAACCCACAAGCTGCCACATGGCGTCTAATCCAAGACAACCCGGCATGACCGGATCACTCTCAAAATGACACTTGAAGAACCATAAATCGGGATGAATATCAAGTTCCGCAACGATTTCACCTTTGCCATACGAGCCGCTGGTGTCGGAAATATGCGTAATGCGATCCACCATAAGCATGGGGGGCATAGGAAGTCGTGCATAGTCCGGCCCGAATATTTCACCCCGACCGGCTTGCAGAAGTTCCTCTTTAGAGTATGCGTTCTTTTTCATGATAAATCTTTCCTGATCACACGTAAACGGTCCCGTAACACAACGACCGCTGAACACATTACGACGAAACAAATGAATTGATCAAGCATTCAATGATGATAAGGATTAGGGGGCTTTATGTCGCGAAACGATACGCCTCGACCGGACGTCCCCCGATTAAATGCTCTTGAATGATGGTCTCCAAAACTTCCGGTGTGCAGGAATGATACCAAATCCCTTCGGGATATACCACCGCGATGGGCCCTTGCTCGCAAATGCGAAGACAATTGGCTTTGGTCCGCTGTATGCCCCCTTGTTTGGTAAGATGCAACTCATCCAAACGTTTTTTGAGATAATTCCACGAAAGCATCCCAACGTCTTTCGAACAACACGACGCATCGCTTTGATCGCAACAAAGAAAAATGTGGCGCTTGGTTTCGTGTAAATACAGATTCCTCGCAATAGCTTCAAGCGATGCGGGTGTGCTCATATCTTTTCTTTGCCCCTTAAAGGGCAGCTAACGCAGCGTCGTAATCAGGCTCCTGAACAATTTCCGGCACCAATTCGGAGTATAGCACGGTATTGTTTTCATCCAGCACAAGAACAGCGCGCGCGGTCAACCCTCGCAGGGGGCCGTCTATGATTTCCACGCCGTAATCCTTGCCGAACATAGGGGAGCGGAATGTTGATAGCGTCACAATGTTTTTTAGCGAATGACTGTCGCAAAAACGCGCGGCCGCGAAAGGCAAGTCCCCCGATACATTCAGGAGGACAACGCCATCCAGCGAAGATATTTTTTCGTTAAATTTCTGGGCGGACGTCGCGCACACGCCGGTATCAAGGCTGGGTACTATGCTTACTATTTTTTTCTTCCCGGCATACGCGTCCAACCCTACTTCGGATAAGTCTTTGGCGGTCAAACTGAAATGAGGTGCCTGGCTGCCCACGGCAGGCAAGTCTCCAATAGTGTTAATGGGGTTTCCTTTTAGTGTGATGGATGCCATCTTTAATTCTCCTTTAAATGTATTCCTTGGCTTACGCCCGTACTATACACGATCTGTTTAACGTTTCAACCAATTACAAAAATGAATTACACTTGATTCCTACGTATGCTTCTATAATTATCGCACAATAATTATTCACTTCAACCCAGATGGAGAGTACTGCATGACAACGTATCCTGCTGTCGGTATCCGACCCACGATTGATGGACGCCTTGGGGGTGTTCGCGAGTCCCTTGAATCACAAACCATGAAGCTGGCTCAAACAGCGGCTGATTTGATAAGCAAGCAAATCTATTATCCGGACGGCACGCCTGTTCGTTGTGTGATCGCGGACACCTGCATCGGCGGGGTAGCCGAAGCTGCGGCGTGCGCCGATAAATTCCGTCGCGAAAATGTCGGCGTATCCCTGACGGTAACGCCTTGTTGGTGTTATGGATCCGAAACGATGGATATGGATCCGCAGACGCCGAAAGCCGTGTGGGGTTTTAACGGCACCGAACGCCCGGGCGCGGTATATCTTGCCGCGGTGCTTGCGGGACACGCGCAAAAAGGATTTCCGGCTTTTGGCATTTACGGCCGCGACGTGCAGGATGCGGGTGACTTTAAAGTCCCCGCCGACGTGCAGGAAAAAATCCTTCGTTTTGTGCGCGCAGGCTTAGCGGTGGCGATCATGCGCGGGCGGTCTTATCTGGCCATGGGCGGCACGTCCATGGGCATTGCGGGCTCCATTGTGGATCAGCCTTTCTTTGAAAAATTTCTCGGCATGCGCGTTGAATCCGTGGACATGACGGAAATCATCCGCCGTATCGAACGCGGCATTTACGACGCCGACGAATGCAAAAGGGCTTTAACCTGGGTCAAAAAGAATTGCAAAGAAGGCAAAGATTACAACGCGCCTAAAACGCGCCGTCCGCGCAAAGCCCTGGATCGCGAGTGGGAGTTATCGGTAAAAATGGCTTTGATTGCGCGTGATTTAATGATTGGCAATCCGCGGCTGGAGGAAATGGGTTTTGGCGAAGAAGCGCAAGGGCATAACGCCATTGCCTCGGGCTTCCAAGGGCAGCGTCAATGGACCGATCACATGCCGAACGGCGATTTTCTTGAAGCGATTCTAACCACTTCGTTTGACTGGAATGGCGTGCGTGCGCCATACATTGTAGCTACCGAAAACGATGCGTTAAATGGCGTGTCCATGCTGCTGGGATATTTGCTTACCAATACCGCGCAAATTTTTGCGGATGTGCGCACGTATTGGAGTCCGGCTTCGGTCAAACGCGTAACAGGCTACAAACTTACAGGCCCGGCGGCGGGAGGATTGCTTCACTTAATCAATTCCGGTCCGGCCACGCTGGACGGCACAGGCCAGCAATCACGCAACGGCAAACCGGTCATGAAACCGTTTTGGGAAATTACCAAAAAAGAAGTCGAAAAATGTCTGGGCGCGACGACGTGGCATCCATCTATCACGGAATATTTCCCCGGTGGCGGCTGGTCTACGCGTTATACCACGCGCGGCGGGATGCCGGTCACGATGTGCCGACTGAATCTGGTGGCCGGTCTCGGCCCTGCGTTGCAAATTGCGGAAGGCTGGACCGTGGAGTTGCCGAAAAAAGTACATACGATACTGGATGAACGTACCAACCCAACCTGGCCTACAACGTGGTTTGCGCCGCGTACCACCGGCACAGGCGCGTTTACAGACGCGTACACGGTTATGAATAACTGGGGCGCCAATCATGGTTCCATCGGATACGGACACTACGGCGCGGACTTGATTTCCCTCGCGTCTTTACTGCGTATTCCGGTGTACATGCATAATATCGCGGAAAAAGACGTGTATCGTCCGGCGGCATGGAATTTATTTGGCACCGAAAACCGCGAAAGCGCCGATTATCGCGCGTGCGCGAATTTCGGTCCTCTTTACGGATAATTAACCGAATATTTCATTGCCCTGCATAGCGGGCATGGTATCTTCTCCGGGAAGCGGGCGTGGCCCGTTTCCCGGATTTTTTTATGGCATGTAAAAGGAGACGTTCCATGAGCAGTGATCGTACGCAGGACAAATCTCAATCGCGGCGGAGCGGCATACTGGATGTTCAATGGCGTGTGTTAGGTGCGTTCGCATTGTTAGTGCTTTCCTGGGCCTTGTATCTTCAACTGGGGGCAGAGACGTATCGCTGGCCTCATCCCGTATATGGGGTGGTGAACGGGTTGATTATCCTGCTAGGCGCTCCAACGATTATTTATCGCGCATTGCGCCAGACGTTTACCGAGGGACGTTTGACCACCGACCTCCTGATGGCTATTGTGATTGTTAGCGCTGCGGCTACCACGCTTCTTTTGGAAGCCGCGCTGGTGGTCCTGATTGCTAATATCGCGGAATGGCTCGAACGGACGGCCCAGCAGAAACTAGCCGCTTCCACCCAACAATCCGCCATGATCCCGGACCGCGTTGTGCACCTTAAAGAAGGGGAAGACACACGCGATATCCCCTTAAACCAGATCAAAGTAGGCGATGTGGTGGTGGTGCATGAAGGGGAAATGGTGCCGGTGGATGGCGCTATTCAATTCGGAAACGCGCAAGTATCCGAAGCCGCCATCACGGGTGAATCATCGTTTAACCCGAAATCAGAAGGCGATACGGTTTATGCGGGAAGTCTGGTCCAACACGGGTTTATTGAAGTGGTTATGGAAAAAAGCGGGAATGATACACTGATCGCGCACGTCGAGGAATCCGTGGAAAAAGCGTCCCGGGTCCGCACCGATTCCGAAATTCTCATCAACCGCATCACTGCAATTTTAATTCCTATTATTCTGGCGGTGGGTTTTCTTGCGTTTATGTTTACGTATTTGCTTGCTCCGGAAAAAACCCCCGAACTGCTGCAATTGGCGATGCTCCGCGCCATGACCATTATCGTCGTCGCGGCCCCTACAGCGCTGGCTCTTGCCGCTCCTACGGCAGTCTGGGTCGGTCTTCGTCGCGCCGCGCATCAAGGCGTTTTATTCAGGAACGGCAAAGTGCTTGAACAACTGGCTAAAGTCAAAACACTGCTTATTGATAAAACGGGAACGTTGACGGTAGCCCGTCCGCATGTGGCGGAAGTACGCGGGTTTGCGGGCAAATCCGAGAAAGAAGCGTTGGAAGCCGCTCTTTTTGTGGAACGTAAATCCACGCATCCTCTTGCTAAAACCATAACAGCGCACGCGAAAGATAAAGTGACCGTGACAGACGAACCCGAAAAATTCTTTGAATTCGAGGGCGGAGGCGCATGCGCCATTAAAGGGGATCTGTATGTAAAAGTAGGCGCGCAATGGTTGATGGATGACGGACGGGATTTCCCCAAAGAAGTCACGGACTGGCTTGATGCATCCAAAGAAAAAGGATTTACCTGCGTGCTTGTGGCCGGAAGGGAAGAATTTATCGGCGGCATTGCGTTCGAGGACGAAATGCGTGGCGAGGCAAAAAGTGTCATCCAGCGTCTGCGCAAAATGGGTGTACGTAAAATGGTGATGTTGACAGGCGACAATGCCAAAGCAGCGCATCGTGTCGCTGTGGATCTCGGCATGAACGAATACGTGGCCGAATGCATGCCCGACACCAAACTGCGCCGGGTGGAGAAAGAACAAAGCGAAAGCGTCAAAGGCGTTGCGATGGTCGGCGACGGCATTAACGACGCGCCTGCGCTTGCCAAAGCCGACGTAGGTATTTCGATGGGCGCGATGGGCACCGATTTAGCGAAGGCCGCTTCTCATGTCACGTTGCTGCGCGACAGTTTGGAAGGATTGCACGACGCGTTTGCAATCAGCAAACGATTGGTCACAAGCATCACGCTAAATATCACCATAGTGCTTGTATTGGGCACCGCATTGATTGTGCTTGCGGCGATGGGCCACATTGGCTTGTTGGCCGGCGCGATCCTGCAACAGGCCATTGCCTTGGTGATCGCCATCAATGCCGGACTGTTTGCGCGATAATAATAAAGACCACCCTCTAACTGGATGATAAAAATAGGGAATATCTCCAATGTAGCATCCCTAACGTTTTAGCTTTGGCATGCCCACACCCTCACATATTACCTATTCTCCATCCCAGAGTCCCCAAAGGACTGTTCTCCGTGAACAGGATATCGAGTATGGCTTTATCGGAAAACTCCAGAGTCTCAAGTACGCATACCGCCCGGATATCACCGATCGCGCCGCTCTTGAGCGTAACTTTCGTGAGAAGTTCGAGGCGCTGAATCGTGTCCGCCTTACCGATTCTGAGTTCGCCCGTCTGCTTGATGAAATTGTCACCGCCGACGTCTTCACCGCCGCTCGTATCCTGCGTGAACGCAATGCCTTTATCCGTGACGATGGCACACCGCTGAACTACACCCTCGTGAACATCCGCGACTGGTGTAAAAACCACTACGAGGTCATTCGCCAGCTTCGTATCAACACCGAAAACAGTCATCACCGCTACGATGTGCTAATCCTTATCAACGGCGTGCCCTGCGTGCAGATCGAGCTGAAAACCCTGGATATCAGCCCGCGCAGAGCTATGGAGCAGATTGTTGATTACAAAAATGACCTCGGCAACGGCTATACCAAAACCCTTCTCTGTTTCCTGCAAATCTTCATCGTGAGCAACCGTTCGCATACGTGGTATTTTGCCAACAACAACGCCCGCCATTTTTCCTTCAATCAGGAAGAGCGCTTCCTTCCCATCTACCAGTTTGCTGACGAAACGAACAATAAAATCACGCATTTGGACAGTTTTACAGAAACTTTTCTGGCAAAATGCACCCTCGGTCGGGCCATTAGCCGTTACATGGTCCTTATCCAGAGCGAGCAGAAACTCATGATCATGCGGCCGTATCAGATCTATGCCGTCAAAGCTATTGTAGACAGCATTCACCAGAACTGCGGTAACGGCTTTATCTGGCACACCACCGGCAGCGGCAAGACGCTGACCTCGTTTAAGGCGTCCACTCTGCTGAAGGACAATCCCGACATCGAAAAGTGCCTGTTCGTCGTAGACCGCAAGGACCTCGACCGGCAGACGCGCGAGGAATTTAATAGATTCCAGGAAGGCTGCGTCGAAGAAAACACCAACACCGCCACCTTGGTGCGCCGCCTGCTCTCCGAGGACTACGCCGACAAAGTCATCGTCACCACCATTCAGAAACTTGGTCTCGCGCTGGATGAAAATAGCAAACGCAACCAGCAACGCAAAAAGAACGACCAGCCGACCTACAAAGAGCAATTAGCCGCCCTCCGCGATAAGCGGATCGTGTTTATCTTCGACGAATGCCACCGCTCGCAGTTCGGTGACAACCACAAGGCCATCAAAGAATTCTTCCCCAAAGCCCAGCTCTTCGGTTTCACCGGTACGCCTATATTTTCAGAGAACGCCTTTATTCAGAAGATTGAAGGTCAGCAGGCCTCGTTCCTCACGACCGAAGATATTTTCCAGAAGCAACTCCACGCCTACACCATTACCCACGCTATCGAGGATGCGAACGTTCTCCGTTTTCATGTGGACTATTTCAAGCCCGACGGCAACAAGACGCCCAAACCCGGCGAAGCCCTCGCCAAAAAAGCCGTCATTGAGGCCATTCTAAACAAGCACGACGCCGCCACCGGTGGACGCCGCTTTAACGCCCTGCTCGCCACCGCCTCGATCAACGACGCCATTGAATATCACGCGCTTTTCGCCGAGTTACAGAAGGCCCGGCAGGCGGCTGATCCCGAGTTCAAACCGCTGAACATCGCCTGTGTTTTTTCCCCGCCCGCCGAGGGGAATCCCGATGTGAAGCAGATACAGGAAGACCTGCCGCAGGAAAAGGCCGACAACGAGGTCGAGCCCGAGAAGAAAAAGGAAGCGCTCAAGACTATCGTCGCGGGGTACAACGCCCGGTACGGCGCCAACCACACCGTTGGTGAGTTCGACCTCTACTACCAGGACGTGCAGAAGCGCATCAAAGACCAGCAGTGGCCCAACGCCGACTTTCCCCCGGCGCAGAAAATAGACATCACCATCGTGGTGGACATGCTACTTACGGGCTTCGACTCCAAATACCTGAACACACTTTACGTGGACAAGAACCTCAAGCACCACGGCTTGATCCAGGCTTTCTCCCGCACCAACCGCGTGCTTAACGGCACCAAGCCCTACGGCAATATCCTCGACTTCCGTCAGCAGCAGAAGGCTGTGGATGAGGCCATCGCTCTCTTCTCCGGCGAAAAATCCGACGAACAAGCCCGCGAAATCTGGCTGGTGGACAAGGCCCCCGTGGTCATCCATAAGCTCGAAGCCGCCGTGCAGCAGTTGGACGCCTTCATGAAATCCCAAGGCCTCGACTGCGCCCCCGAGGCCGTGCCCAACCTCAAAGGCGACGAAGCCCGCGCCGCCTTCATCAACCACTTCAAGGAAGTCCAGCGGCTCAAGACCCAACTTGACCAATACACCGACCTCACCGGCGAAGATAAAGAAGCCATCGCCAAGGTCCTTCCCGAGGAAAACTTGCGCGCGTTCCGCGGGGCCTATCTGGAAACCGCCCAGCGCCTCAAAGCCCAGCAGGGCAAGGGTGGCGACACAGGCGGCACGGCTGCGGATCAGGTGGACTTCGAATTCGTGCTTTTCGCCTCCGCTGTCATTGACTACGACTACATCATGGGCCTCATCGCCAAGTTCTCCGCCCAAGGCCCGGCGAAGTCGAAGATGAGCCGCGAACAACTTATCGGCCTTATCAGCGCCGACGCCAAGTTTATGAACGAGCGGGACGACATCGCCGAATACATCGGCACGCTGAAGGCGGGGGAGGGGCTCAGCGAGCAGGCCATACGTGACGGCTACGTCCGTTTCAAGAAGGAAAAGGACGCTGCCGAGCTTGCCGCCATCGCCGACAAACATGGCCTTGCCACCAAGGCCCTGCAAACCTTCGTGGACGGTATCCTTGATCGCATGATTTTCGACGGCGAACAGCTCGGGGACCTCATGGCCACGCTCGACCTTGGATGGAAAGCCCGCGCCCAGGCCGAACTCGCCCTCATGGCTGATTTGCACCCGCTCCTCACCAAACGCGCCCAAGGCCGCGAGATTTCGGGGCTCAGCGCGTATGAGTAGTAAGAAAGCCAAAGCCATCGCCGCCTCCGAGCCTTCCACGAAGGACTTTGAGGAAGTGTTGCATCGTATTCGGCAAACTCGCCAGAGGGTGTTCGCCCAAGCCAACACCGCCCTGATTGAACTCTACTGGCAGATCGGCGAAACCATCAGCGACAAGGTGGCGCGTTCCGGTTGGGGGAAAGGCGTGGTCAGCGAACTGGCCCGGTACATCGCCCGCACCGACCCGGAAATAAAAGGTTTCAGCGACAAAAACCTCTGGCGTATGAAGCAGTTTTATGAAACCTACCGGGAGGCTCCAAAACTCGCCACACTGTGGCGAGAATTGCCGTGGACGCAGAATACGATCATCTTTTCCCGCTGCAAGACTGATGAGGAACGCGAGTACTATCTCCGATTATGCATCCGCGAGCGCTACGCTTCTCGCGAACTGGAGAGGCAAATCAACGCCTCGCAATTCGAGCGCACCATGCTTGGGACACAAAAACTCTCAGCGGCGCTGAGAGAAATGCAACCACCTGCCGTTCAGGCGCTTAAGGATCATTACGTTCTTGAGTTCCTCGGCTTGCCCGAAAACCATGACGAGGCCGACCTGCAAGCCGCCCTGACCCGGCACATGAAATCCTTTGTGCTCGAATTGGGGAGGGGCTTCATTTTCGTGGGCGAGGAATTCCGTCTCCAAGTCGGCAATCAGGACTTCTTCGTGGACCTGCTTTTCTTCCACCGTGGACTGTCCGCGCTTGTCGCCTTTGAACTCAAAATCGGCAAATTCTCGCCCGAGGATCTCGGCCAACTGAATTTCTACCTCGAAGCCCTCGACCGCGATATCAAGAAGCCGCATGAAAATCCCAGCATAGGCATCCTGCTCTGCCGCGACAAAGATGACGAAGTCGTCGAATACGCCCTTTCCCGCCACCTCTCGCCCACCATGGTTGCCGAATACCAACTGCAACTCCCCGACAAAAAACTGCTCCAGGCCAAACTCCACGAACTTTTTCAGCAGACGGTGGAAGAACAATCAACCGACCCTGGGAAGGACGCATGAAGCCCGCCGCCGCCAAAAAAGTGGAGGGAGCTTCCAGCTCCCGTTCTGGAACGCGGGAGCAGGATGCTCCCACCACGCTCGTGCCGAAGCTGCGGTTTCCGGAGTTTCGGGGGGCGGAGGGGTGGAATCAGGTTCCGCTGGGCCAAATATCAGATCGTGTAACTGCGAAAAACAAGCACGGCGATTGCACTCGCGTACTGACCAACTCGGCTGAGCACGGTGTTGTTGATCAGCGTGATTATTTCGACAAGGACATAGCGACCGCTGGAAACCTCGAAGGATATTTCGTTGTTGAACGTGGTGATTACGTCTACAACCCGCGAAATTCCAACGCCGCGCCCGTAGGCCCGATTTCAAGGAACAATATCGGCAAAGGCGTGATGTCGCCTCTCTACACAGTATTTCGATTCAAAAACGAAACCACGGACTTCTACTCGCATTACTTTAAGACGACTTGCTGGCATTGGTATTTACGGCAAGTTGCAAGCACAGGCGCAAGACATGACAGGATGAGTATTTCCGTTGGTGCTTTCGCGGCGATGCCGGTACCAGCGCTTTCTCCCGCCGAACAACAAAAAATCGCCTCCTGCCTGAATTCGGTAGACGAGCTGATCGCCACTCACACGCGGAAACTGGACGCGCTCAAGGCCCATAAAAAGGGGCTGATGCAGAATCTATTCCCCCGCGAAGGCGAAACCCAACCCCGCATCCGCTTTCCCGAATTTCGGAAGGCGGGGGAGTGGGGGGAACGATTGCTGGGAAGCTTCATCGAGGAGTTCCGAAGCAAATCTACCGTTCAAGACGAATTTGAGGTCATGACATCCGCCCGAAGCGGATTGGTGAGGCAGCGCGACTATTACGACAATGATCGGATCACTGAGCGCGACAATATCGGGTTCAATATCATTCCGCCAAATTACATGACTTATAGGAGCCGAAGTGACGACCGCCAGTTCTACTTCAACGAAAACAACTTGGGCATAACTGGGATTGTGAGCATTTATTACCCTGTATTTAGAGTCATCAACGGCTCAAATAAGTTTCTCATTGAACTTCTGTCGTCTTTCTCTCGAGTTGTCGGAAAATATAGCGTGGGAACTTCACAAACGGTTCTCTCGCTCAACCAGCTTGGGCGAATAAGACTTCCGTTTCCCCCAACGGAACTGGAACAACAACGCATCGCCTCCAGCCTCACCACCCTCGACGACCTCATCGCTGCGCAAACGCAAAAGCTCGAAGCCCTCAAGACCCACAAGAAAGGCCTGATGCAGCAGCTTTTCCCCGCGCCGGAGGCGACGGGGGCGAGGCAGGCCTCGCCCTTACGGCCGGAGGCGGTGGAAGCATGAGCTACGATCCGGCCAGGCATCATCGTCGCAGCATCCGGTTGAAGGGGCATGATTATGCCGGGGGCGGGGTGTATTTTGTGACGATTTGCGCGCATCGGGAATTCATTGCGTGGGCGAGGGGAAAGCCGTTTGGGGGCGTGTCGCCAAGGAGAGAAGAATGGGCGACATGCGTGTCGCCAAGGAGAGAAGAATGGGCGACATGCGTGTCGCCCGTACGGGGCATCATGGCGGAGGAATGGGTGCGGTGCGGGGAGGTTCGGGATGATGTGTTTCCTGGTGAATGTGTGGTGATGCCGGATCATTTTCATGGATTGATCCGTATTCAAAAAGGCCAATCCGCATTGGGCCATGTCATCGGCGCATTCAAGGCCGCCGTATCCCGCCGCATCCGTAGGGGCGACACGCATGTCGCCCCCGACACGCATGTCGCCCCTGATATCCGCATATGGCATCGCAATTATTATGAAATGATCGTGCGATCGGCGGAGGCGGAGCGGCGCATCGCCGAATATATCCGGATGAATCCGTGGCGGTGCGTGCAGGAGTTTGGCGGCGGATTGCGCGGCATCGGCAATCCAGCGTTGTGGAATGGGGAAAAATTGGGGGTGCTGTGCAGCCGCACAACACGGGCGACATGCGTGTCGCCCGTACTCCTGCCCGAGGCGGATATTTATTTGGGGGGATGGCATTCGCCAAAGGAAAAAGAAATGCTGGATTGGCTGCTGAAAAAAGGGCGGCGGGTGATCGCCTGCCCGGCGTGGGGCATTGAGGATGCCGCCTTTGCGCCGGGGGTGCGCACGGCGCTTGAGGAAAACCGGATGCTGATTCTGGAAATGCGCGACACGTCCGGAAATCTCGCGGCGGCCGAAGCGCGCAACCGGTTTGTGATTGAGCATGCCGATAGGCTGTTCACGCCCTATATTTCCCGAGGCGGCATGTTGGACCGTCTGTTGAATGAAGTATCGAAAGCAAGTTTATCATGAACGACACCAACCAAAAGAAACTAGGCCAGACTCTCTGGGCCATCGCCGACCAACTGCGCGGAGCGATGAACGCGGACGATTTCCGCGACTACATGCTGTCTTTTCTTTTTCTGCGCTACCTCTCGGACAACTACGAGACGGCGGCGAAGAAGGAACTGAGCAAGGATTACCCGAAGGTCGAGAATGACGACCGCCGGGTGCCGCTGGCGTTGTGGTATGCGAACAACCCGGACGACATTCCGGCGTTCGAGAAGCAGATGCGTCGCAAGGTGCATTACGTGATTCAGCCGCCGCATCTCTGGAACAGCATTGCCAACATGGCCCGCACGCAGCATGGCGAATTACTCAACACGTTGCAGGCTGGATTCAAATACATCGAAACCGAATCGTTCGAGAGCACGTTTCAGGGTTTGTTCTCCGAGATCAATCTCGGGTCGGACAAGCTCGGCCGGACCTATGCCGACCGGAACGCCAAGCTCTGCGCCATCATTCAGAAAATCGCCGAGGGGCTAACGGAGTTTTCCACGGATGTGGACGCGTTGGGTGACGCCTATGAATACCTGATCGGCCAGTTCGCCGCCGGGTCCGGCAAGAAGGCGGGCGAGTTTTACACCCCGCAGCAGATTTCCGACATTCTCTCCGCCATTGTCACATTAGACAGCCAGGAACCGAAGACCGGGCCGAAGAAACGCTTGGAGAATGTATTGGATTTCGCCTGCGGTTCCGGGTCGCTCCTTCTCAATGTCCGCAAGAAGGTGACCAAAGCGGGCGGCACCATCGGCAAGATCTACGGCCAGGAAAAGAACATCACCACCTACAACCTCGCCCGTATGAATATGCTGCTGCACGGGGTGAAGGACACCGAGTTCGAGATTTATCACGGCGACACGTTGCTCAACGAGTGGGATATTTTGCGCGAGCAGAACCCGGCCAAGAAGCCGTACTTCGATGCCGTTGTCGCCAATCCACCCTTCAGTTACCGATGGGATCCGACCGACGCGTTGGGCGAAGACGTACGGTTCAAGAACCACGGCCTCGCCCCCAAATCCGCCGCCGACTTCGCTTTTCTCCTGCACGGCTTCCACTTCCTTAAAGACGAAGGCGTCATGGCCATCATCCTGCCCCACGGCGTGCTGTTCCGTGGCGGCGCCGAGGAACGCATCCGCGCCAAGCTGCTCAAGGACGGCCACATTGACACAGTTATCGGCCTGCCCGCCAATCTCTTCTACTCCACCGGCATCCCGGTCTGCATCCTCGTGCTCAAGAAATGCAAAAAACCCGACGACGTACTTTTTATCAACGCCGCCGAGCATTTCGTCAAAGGCAAACGCCAGAACCAACTGACGCAAGAGCACATTCAGAAAATCATTGATACCTACCAACACCGGAAAGAAGAACCTCGCTACGCCCGCCGGGTGGAGATGGCTGAGATAGAGAAAAACGACTTTAACCTCAACATCTCCCGCTACATCAGCACGGCGACGGCCGAGGAGGAGATTGATCTAAAAGCGACGCACAAGGAGTTGGTGAAGATCGAAAAAACGATCCAAGCGGCGACCGCCAAGCACAATAAATACCTGAAAGAGTTGGGCCTGCCGTTGTTACCATAGGATACTGGCAGAATTATGAAGCAAGGCTCAGCCGTTCGCGCAGCAGGGTGATGCGTTGGGTGGTATCGGCGCGTTTGATGGCCATGGCAATGGCTTTGGGCATGCCCACAAGCACCACCAGTTTTTTTCCGCGCGTAACGCCGGTATACAGCAAGTTGCGTTGCAACATCATAAAATGCTGCGTGTGGAATGGCATGACAACGCAGGGATACTCGCTGCCCTGACTTTTGTGCACCGTGATGGCGTACGAAAGAGATAGTTCGTCCAGTTCCTGATAATCATAGTTAACCACGCGGTTTTCAAATCGAACGCGTACTTCCCGGTCTTCTTCGTTCATGGCCACAATCCGGCCAATGTCCCCATTAAACACGTCTTTTTGATAGTCATTCACCATCTGCATAACTTTATCGCCCGTGCGGTAGCGGAAACCGAATTTCTCGATAAAAGGACCTTCCGGATTTAATGCGTCTTGCAAAGCGGTGTTTAAAGCGCGCGCTCCCAACGTGCCCCGTTGCATGGGGGTGATGATTTGAATGTGTTCCACCGGGTCGAATCCAAAACGTTTGGGTAAAGAAACGCGTACCATACGAATGAGCTTGGCCACGGTTTCGTCCGGATCGTCGCCGGGCACAAAATAGAAGTCTGTTTCTGTTTTATGACCGGCTTCCTTCTCCGGGAACTCCGGCATGAGTCCTTGGTTAATACGGTGTGCGTTGGTGATAATGTCACTGCTTGCGGCTTGCCGGAATACTTCGGTTAAACGCACCACCGGAATGGACTTCGACTCAATCATATCGCGCAGAACGGTGCCGGGACCCACCGAAGGCAATTGATCCACATCCCCGACCCATACGACGGCCGCGTGACGCGGTATCGCGCGCATAAGATGGAATCCCAGCGAAACATCAATCATGCTGGATTCGTCCATGATAAACAAATCCCCGCTTAATGGACGGTCGGTATGATGTTTAAACTGGTTGGTGGCGGGATCGAATTCCAGCAGGCGATGAATGGTTTTGGCATCCATGCCCGTGGTCTCGCTCATACGCTTGGCCGCGCGACCGGTGGGCGCGCATAAGCAGACGCGTAGTTTTTTCGCGCGTAGAATTTTAATAATCGCATTGACGATCGTGGTTTTACCGACGCCCGGTCCGCCCGTAATAATTAACAATTTGTGGGTCACGGCCGCGCGCACCGCGTCTTTCTGCGCGGGAGCTAATTCCATGTTTATTTTTTGTTGGACCCATTCCAGCGCTTTTTCAATATCTATGCTGGGGCAGGGATGGTGTCCGCGTGCCATGCGTTGCAGAATTTGAGCGAGCTGTGTTTCGGCTTGATGCAGGGGTTTCAAATAGATCAGCGGTTCCCCGTCCCTGTTTTTGTCCGCCACCAAGCGTCCGGTTTCCACGCCGTGATTGATCGCGGCGTCAATAATCGGCGTGGGAATTTCCAGAATTTTTAATGCTTCTTCCGCGAGCGCTTCGCGCGGGTACGCGCAATGGCCATCACTGGTTAATTCCCCAAGCACATATTCGACGCCGGCGCGCGCGCGTAAATCGGATTCGCGTTCTATGCCCATGTGCATGGCAATCTGGTCGGCGGTCTTGAAGCCAATGCCCCAAATGTCGCGCGCCAGGCAGTACGGGTCGGACATCACGGTTTCAATGGCTTTTTCCCCGTATGTTTTGTAGATGCGAAACGCGCGCGCCGTGCTAACACCGTGGCTCATCAAAAACGTCATGATTTCGCGTACGACTTTATGTTCCGCCCAGGCTTCTTTGATCGCATTTTTCCGGCCTTGCCCAATACCTTCCACTTTAAGCAGCAGGGCCGAGCGTTTATCAATCACGTCAAAAACTTCTTTGCCGAATGCTTTCACAAGCTTGGCGGCGTATACGGGGCCAATGCCTTTGATCATGCCGGAACCGAGATAGCGTTCAATGCCTTCCAGAGTGTCGGGATGCGTGGTCCGCAACGTGTCGGCTTTGAATTGCGGTCCGTGTTTGGGGTCCACGGACCATGCGCCATCGGCTTCCAACCATTCGCCCGCGGATACGTTAGGCAAGGTTCCCACGACGGTAACCAGTTCACGGTGCCCGCGCGCTTTAATTTTCAGCACCGCAAATCCGGTGCTGTCGCTGTGAAACGTCACGCGTTCCACCATGCCTGTTATGCGTCGCTGATCTTCCGCATGACGTGGAGGGGGAGAGGATTTTGTTTTATGGCGATAGGCTGGCACGACCGCATAGTAATAACGGACCTTGGGTAATCCAAGATCAAATCAGGACTATGCATCCTTCTTTATTGATGACTTCACCCCATTACTTTATCATCCCATGTATGAGAATTGGCATTGATTTAGGCGGGACAAAAACGGAAATCATTGTGTTGGATGATGACGGGGCGGAACGGTATCGAAAACGTATCGCCACGGATCGTGAATCGTATGAAGCTATCGTAAACAATATCGCCGGGCTTGTCCGGGATGCGGAGGAAGCGGTTCAACAGGCGTGTACGGTCGGGGTGGGCTTGCCAGGCACCATCTCCGCGCGCACGGGAATGATGAAAAATGCCAACACCACCGTGCTTAATGGTCATCCCATTGACCGCGATCTTGGCCGATTGCTTAACCGCGAAGTCCGTTGCATGAATGATGCGAATTGTTTTGCGCTTTCCGAAGCCGTGGATGGCGCGGCTGCCGGAAAACATGTTGTGTTCGGGGTGATTATCGGCACGGGATGCGGCGGCGGGCTGGTTATCGGCGGGAAATGCCACGCAGGCCCGAACCTTGTAGCCGGGGAGTGGGGGCATAATCCGCTGCCTTGGATGACCGGGGACGAATATCCGGGTCCGTCATGCTGGTGCGGAAAACAATCCTGTCTGGAAAAATGGATTTCGGGAACAGGGTTTTGTGATGACTATGCGCGGCTGGCCAACCTCGCGCCCGACCAGCGACTTAAAGGGCATGAGATCGAACAGCGGGCCAGGGAAGGAGATCGTTTGGCCCGGCAGGCGCTTGAACGCTATGCGGACCGCTTGGCCCGCGCTTTGGCGCATGTGATCAACATGGTTGATCCGGATGTAATCGTGCTGGGCGGGGGGATGAGCAAAACCCCGGAATTATACGACATGGCGCCGCCTCTTCTTTCTCGTTATGTTTTTGGAGGCGAAGCCGATACCCCCGTGTTGCCTAATGTCCATGGCGATTCAAGCGGCGTGCGCGGCGCCGCATGGCTGTGGGATTAAGATGGCCTATGGTCGGCGAATCGTCGTCAGAAAATAGTTTATTTCCCCGATAATCCAGAATCGTTCGTCTTCACTAAGTGTGGTCCCGAATATCATCTTTTTATTTTTATTTGTGCTTATGCATACGCCGTACACGGGTTGGTAATTCTTGGAATAGGCCACGTGCTGCGTCACGGTTGCGATGTCTTCGACAGCGATTATTTTTTTGTATTTGAGGCCGAAAACAGTCCAAACACCAATCGCCTGATGATGATCCATATACAAGTAAAAGCGACCGCGCCACTGATAAAGCGAAACAAAAAATGTCCCTAATCCAATAAGAAGAAAAGGAAGTATAAACAGGATCTCGAACCAATCCATTCCTTCTTGATTAAGCATGGATAAAAAAATGGTCCACGAGATCGCATTCCAAAATGTCGAAAACAATAAAAAGAATAAAGCGCTTCTGAATCCTCCGGGCGGGGTTTTAATGGCCATGGACCCCGGCTTAATAAAATGCTCGATTTTGCTATACGGTGGTTTTTCTGTGCGGTTGGGAACATCGTCATGCTTGAGATAGTCCGCCAAGAGAAAAGCTTCCTCGCATGCTTTGCAATAGAACACCCCTTCCGCGACATTCACTTGATCAACGGGAATCCGTGACGAACATGTAGGGCACAATAATTTCATGCTATTTAGTTGTCATTAATGCGGGTGAACCCGGTCTGCGCTCTAAAACCCGAAGAATACGTTTCGACCAAGGACCCATCGTCGCGGCGTTCTATAAAAAGCGCTTCGAGCTGTGGATACATTTCGACCCATGACAACCCTTCTTCACGACCCATGACATACAAGGCGGTGGCGATTGCGTCTGCTTCCATGCAGGTGGGAGCAATCACGGAAACCGAGGCAAGGGCATGGGAGGCAGGGCGTCCGGTGCGAGGATCCAGAATGTGCGCATATACCGTGCCATCCGGCGCTTGCCTGAAATTGCGATAATCCCCGGACGAGGCCATGGCTTTACCGGACAAACTGGCAACGCCCAGCAAAGACGTGCCCGGCGCGGCATCCGGGTCCGGGTTTTCGATTCCGACGCGCCATGGAATGCTTTCCCGATTGACGCCGGTTGTTTTGACTTCGCCCCCAATTTCCACAAAAACATTCGTGGCCCCATATGAAACGATCAGCGCGGAAACGGCGTCCACGCCATACCCTTTGGCAATGGCATTAAGATTCAATTGGATATCAGGATGTAATTTGCGAATATGCCGGTCGTCTACGGGCTGTATGCGCATATAGCCAATCTTGCTCATGACGGTTGCAAGGTCCTCCGGGGACGGCGGCTCTTGGGTGTGAACTTTTGTTTGTATTCCAAATCCCCATAACGCCAACAAAGGATCCAGAGTCGGATCAAACGCACCGCCCGTTTGCCCGGCAATACGGCGTGCTTCGTTGACGACATAGGCAAAAGAAGGGGACACATTAAACGATTCGGTTGTCCGGCTTCGATTAAACAAAGAAATTTCACTGTCCGCGATGTACGTGGACATTTCGTCGTTAATTTGTCTCAGGAGAAGATCTATTTCTTGATGCAATCGTCGTGCTTCCACCATTTTCAACGGGGAATGGGCCACGCGCACGTTGTAGGTCGTGCCCATCGTGGAACCTTGCCAATGAATATGTTTGGGCCCGGCAGGATTGCGGGTATAGGTGATCACGCCGAAGATGATCAGCACAGCCAGAACAAAAAGTGTCTTGCGCGGATGAAACGGTTTGGGCTGGATAACCTTCATGGCCTTGGCCACGGGATTAACCGAACTCGTCGTAAGCGATCATTTCCTGTTCGACGCCAAGATCAAAAAGCATTTTGTTCACCGCGGCGATCATAGGCGGGGGACCGCACAAGTAATATTCGATTTCCGTGGGGTCTTCGTGTTTCTTAAGGTAATTTTCCAATACCACGGAGTGAATGAATCCTGTAGGTCCTTCCCATTTATCATCGGGCAGCGGTTCGCTTAAGGCGACTTCAAAGGAGAAATTGGGGTTCTCGCGTTGAATCATCTCGAAATCTTCCATGTAGAAAAGCTCGCGACGCGAACGGCCACCGTACCAGAATGTAACTTTCCGTTTGGTTTTCTTGGTCTGGAATAAATCGAAGATGTGGCTGCGCATGGGCGCCATGCCCGCGCCACCTGCGATAAACATCATTTCGCGATCGGTATCTTTGGCAAAAAACTCGCCAAAAGGACCACTGATCCACACTTTTTCGCCGCCTTTGAGGCTGAATATGTATGACGAGGCAATGCCCGGAGGCGCGTCGGGCATTTTGGGCGGAGGCGTAGCAATACGCACGTTAAGCATAACCATATTGCCTTCCGCAGGATGGTTTGCCATGGAATACGCGCGGAAACAAGGTTCATCGTTGACCGCTTTTAAATCCCATAGTTTGGCGGCGTCCCATGCGTCGCGATACTCTTCTTCCACCTCGAAATCCTTGAAACTTAAGCTGTATTTGGGAATGTCAATTTGGATATACCCGCCCGCCCGGAAATCAAGATTGACGCCTTTAGGCAAATCCACGATGAATTCCTTGATAAACGTGGCGACATTGTGGTTGGAGCGCACCGTGCCTTCAAATTTCTTGATTTCGAGGACTTCTTCGGGGACTTCGATTTTCATGTCTTTTTTGACTTTAACCTGACACGCCAATCGTTCGCCCGCCCGCGCGGCTTGTTTGTTGATGTGCCCGGTTTCGGTGGGCAGGATCGAGCCTCCGCCTTCCAGCACTTTGCATTTGCACAACGCGCATGTTCCACCACCGCCGCATGCGGAGGGGAGGTACACTTTGTCGTTGGCCAGCACATTCAACAACGTGGTGCCGGGTTGGACTTTTACAACTTTATGCCCGTTATTGATGTCAATGGTGACTTCTCCCACAGGCGACAACTTGCGCGAAGCCACGACGAGGCCTGCCACAAGCCCCATAATGATCCCGCTAAAAATAACGGTGCTGGCCACTACGTTGACGACGATGGTGCTGTCCATGTTCTTTTTCCTGTTCCGTGAGTTGGTTTATAAATCAATGCCTGCAAAACACATAAATGCCATGGACATCAGCCCTGTCAGAATCATGGTCATGCCCAGTCCTTGCAATCCTTCCGGGATTTGAGAATATCGGATTTTTTTGCGGATAGCCGACAAACTGATAATAGCCAGCGCAAAACCTGCTCCGGCGGAGAATCCAAAAACCGCAGATTCCGGAAGCGTGTAGGAGCGTTCCACCATAAACAATGAGCCCCCGAGAATGGAGCAGTTCACGGTGATTAATGGAAGGAAAATGCCCAAGGACGTGTAAAGCGCCGGGAAATATTTGTCCAACACCATCTCCACCAATTGCACGGTGGATGCAATAGACGCAATAAAACAGATAAGGTTCAAGAAACTCAAATCAAGCGATGCCAGCGCGGGAACGCCGGTCCACGCCAGCGCGCCTTCTTTGAGGAAAAAATTCATTATAAACCAGTTGAAAGGCACGGTAATAGTTAAAACGAATACAACCGCTAAACCAAGGCCTGTGGCGGTATCAATTTTCTTGGAGCACGCCAGGAACGAGCACATGCCCAGAAAGTAGGCAAGAATCACGTTATTAATGAAGATCGTTTCTACCGCTAAACTAATGTAATGCATGATGGATACCTCTTAATCGTCTTTAAAATTACGTGTAGCCGTGCGCTGAACCCAGATAATGATGCCTAAGACAAAAAAAGCGCCGGGCGCCAGCAGCGCCATGCCATTGCCCATGTAGGCGGAAGGCAACACATTGATGCCATACCACGATCCGCTACCCAATATTTCGCGGAATGTGGCAACCAGAAGAAGAATGACACTGTACCCAAGGGCGTTCCCAAGTCCGTCGAGAAATGAATCTTTCGGAGGATTTTGAATGGCAAACGCTTCGGCGCGACCCATAACAATGCAGTTGGTGATGATTAAGCCCACAAAAATGCTTAATTGCCGACTTAAATCAAAAAGAAACGCCCGTAAGAGCTGATCCACAAGCACCACGAGAGACGCGATGACAGCGACTTCCACAATCATGCGAATACGGCTGGGAATATGATTGCGCATCAGCGAAATTAAAAGATTCGAACACGTCAGCACTGCCGTTAATGCGCAGGCCATCACAAATGCCGTATCCATTTTTACTGTGACCGCGAGCGCAGAGCAAATACCCAGCACCTGAATCGTGATCGGGTTATTATCCGATAGAGGATCAACAATGATTTTTTTAGTAGAAGCCATGATTTTCCCTTGTGTGAACCATAAAAGTATTTTCCAAAAAATCAACTATCCCGGATCGTTTTAAAATAAGAATTATAGCGTTTGAAATCCTCGGTGATAAAACGCGCGACGCCGTCGCCGGTAATGGTGGCCCCACTAATGCCGTCAATCGCGTGCGGGTTGCCGTCCGGGTAGCGGGAAGCCACGCCGCCTTTGATGGAGCGCATAGGCACAACTTCGCCGTTGTCCATCATCTTTTTGCCTTCTTCAAATTGGGACTGATACCATGATTGTTCGACTTCGCCGCCCAAGCCCGGGGTTTCGCCGTGCTTGTAAAAAGTGACGCCCACAATTGAGGCTAAATCCTTTTCCAGCGCCATGAACCCGTAAATAGTTGACCAAAGTCCTTTCCCGGAAATAGGAAAAGCATATTTCTGAACTTCCCCGTCTTCTTTCCACAAATAAAGGGGAAGCAATTTTTTTGCCGCGACTTCTTTGCGGTCTACGGTTGAACTGCTTGCGCCTTCCCGCACTTCGCCTGAATCGGCCTCAATAATCACTTCGGAAATATGATTGCTGAAAATGCCGTACACTTCCTCGGCAGGAATGCGTTTTCCTTTTTCATCCGCTACTTGCACGCCAAAGGCTTTTAATACATTAATTTTCCTGTCCAGTTCCACTTTCTGTTCCTGAATACCGCGCAGGGACGCGGCGGCAAATGAAAGAAGAACGCTGCAGGATATGCAAATAATCAGGGCAAACTTGAATAATTGGCGATCAGCTTGTTGCATGGCTTAATTTCCTCGCTTTTACATAGGCTTGACGCTTATTGACATGGAATTGCACCACGTAGTGGTCCACCAACGGCGCCATCACATTCATAAACAAAATAGCCAGCATAACGCCTTCCGGGAATGCGGGGTTGGCCACGCGGATAATGATCGTTAAAACCCCGATCATAATGCCGTAAATCCATTTGCCTTGGTTTGTCGCGGCCGCGGAAACCGGGTCGGTCGCCATAAACACAATACCAAAGACAAAACTGCCCATGACCATGTGATAATAAAAAGGCAACTGCGTGAAGGCTTTATATTCATCCCCGGGTAGAAGATTCAACAAGGAGGCGGCTGCGACCAATCCGATGACACCGCCAGCCATGATGCGCCACGATCCAATGCCCATGCCAATAAGAATAGCAGCGCCAATCAGGGACGGAATAACAGCGGTTTCCGCGATGCTTCCTCCTTCAAGTCCGATAAACATATGCCACCAGTCGAACCCCGCGTTTTTTAAGGTCTCGACAATGTCCACGCCTTGCGGGGCCGCGGCTGCTATCGCAAGCGGCGTGGCTCCGGAGAAACCTTCAATGACATTGGTTTTATCCGCTACCACTGTCCAGACTTCATCGCCGGAAATTTGCGCCGGATATGCAAAAAACAGGAACGCCCGCCCTGTTAAAGCCGGGTTTAAGACATTAAATCCGGTTCCGCCAAAGATTTCTTTTCCGATGACCACGCCAAACGCAATGCCGACCGCGACTTGCCACAACGGAATGGTAGGGGGGAGGGTGAGGGGGAATAAAAGTCCTGTGACCAAAAATCCTTCATTAATTTCATGACGCCGGATGATGCAGAACGCGACTTCAAGCACGCCCCCTACAATGTACGATACCAAAATGATAGGCATGACAATTATCAAGCCTTGAATCATGTGCATAAGGAAGGTGGCGTCGGCGACTTGATTGACGGTGTTATACTGATGTCCCGCATTGTAAATGCCGAACAGCGTAGCCGGGATCAGAGCGAGAATGACGGTGATCATCGTCCGCTTGAGATCCAAGCCGTCGCGCACATGCGGCGCTTGTTTCGTGGTGTCGGGTGGCGTGAATAAAAACGTTTCCTGCGCTTCGTACAGCGGGTATAAGCGTTCGAGCTTTCCCCCTTTTTCAAAAAGGTGTTTGCTTTTATGCAGTTGATTCAAAAGAAACTTCATGAACTAGATTCCCTCCTGCTCAATTTCGTCAAGCCCCCGCCGAATAATGCCCGCAATATCCATTTTGGACGGACACACAAACGAGCACAGGGCAAAATCTTCGGGGTCCGTATCCAATATTCCGAGCTTTATGGCTTCGTCGGTGTCGTGTGCAAGCACCGCCCGGACGAGATAATCCACCATAATGTTTAAGGGCACGTATTTGTCGTAAAGCCCTGTGAGAACCATGGAGCGGTAGCTGCCGTTTAACGAGGTCGTCAAATTCCATTTTTTCATCTGTCCGAACCAGCCGGACAGATAGGCTTTGGACCGGCTATATTTGTTAATACCCGGCGCCATCCAGCCCAGGAAAAATTGTTCGCGTCCTTCCGGCAGCACCGTTAAAGAGGACTCGGTCATGCGGAGAAATCCGCTTTGTTCAAGGGACACGCCGCTTAACGCGTCACCGCTTACAATTCGTTGTTCTTTCGATTCCAACTTTTCGGCGAGCGCTTCGCCCAGATCAGATCCAAGGCCCACGTCATAATGCATGCACGCGGATTCTTTGACGCCCGGGCCGCCAAGGGCAATTGTTTTGCGTGCGGGATATTCACCGGATAAAAGAAACTGCCCGATGAGCACAACATCGGTGCCGCGCACGGTCCACACTTTGTCGAGTGGTTCCATGGGGTCAATGTGAAAAATGTGTGTACTGGTGTTGCCCGATGGATGGGGTCCGGAAAACGAATGAATTTGCACGTTTTTGGCTTGTGTAATGGCTGTCGAGGCAGGCATCGCATCCCCGTCGAGGCAAAGATGCACCGCGCCGCTGGTTAAGCGGGTCAAGGCGTTCAGTCCCGCTTGAAATTCCAATTCATGTCCTTGCACAGCCACGTCCAACGCGGGCAGGAATGGCGCGGTGTTCATGCCGTTAACAAAAATGGATTTAGGCGTTACTTCGGGATCGGCTATGCGGGAAAACGGACGTTGCCGGATCAGCGCAAGGAAACCGCTCTGCAATAAGTTTTTCAGAATCTCTTCACGTGCAACGCCCCGCACTTGATCCGCCGAATATTTCGTAAATGTTTCCGCTTCGTCCTGTTCACTTCGTTCGATCACTACCCGCTGCAACGCGCGCCGGGGTCCGTAGTCAATCGCGGTAATTTTTCCCGCGGCAGGGGCGCAGAATTGCAGGTCCGGCACTTTCTTGTTGTAGAATAGCGGCGTGCCTCGTTTGACTTGATCCCCTTCTTGTACTCGCAAGCGCGGTTTTAATCCCGCATGCTCTTGATAAACCGCAACCCGCTTGGTTAAAGGCAGCGCTTTTTTTTCCTGCGTAGGCGCTCCGGCAAGAGGGATGTTCATGCCTTTTTTAATGTGTATAGGTGTCATAGACTTTCCAAAGACGATCCATGTTAGCTCGTTGATTGACAAATTAAGTCATGCCAATCTACAAATGCGCCCGATAATGTCAAATAGTAATAACACGAATCTTGACGATTCTTACGAGTGCAGGAGCTGGAGGACTTTCTGAAGGCTCGGATTCAGGTCTTTGTCCAGGTATGCGTCCCATGCGCCTTGTACCGGGGGCCAATCTTTCAATAGCGCGGAACTGGTTGCGCACAGTTTACCAATTTCTTCCGCAGGATCGGCGTCCATATCGTCAAGAAAACCCATCGCGGTGTTTTTCCGGCGCGCTTCATCGGTGCCCAGCGTTTTATCCGACGCGTTCGGATTGCCTTTTGCGTCCAGGATATCATCGGCCAATTGGTACGCCGTGCCTGCGAGATACCCCGCTTCGGTTAAGGCCGCGCGCAGTTCCGCGTCGCTGCCTGCGCTGGCGTACGCCACAAAAGCAAATAAAGCGCCTGTTTTATGCCGCGCAATGCGCACACAGTCTTCCCATTGCGCGTTTTGGCCCCGGTACACTAATTCCTGCTCGGATTCCGCTTCGCACACTTCGCCGATAAAACGAACAAAAGGGTGGGCCAAGCGGCTGTCCTCTACCTGGCATACGATGTCCATGGCACCGAAAAGCATCATGTCTCCAAGTAAAATGGCGCCCGAAACGCCTCGCTCGACCCAAAACGCAGGAGCGCCACGCCGGAGAAATCCACCGTCAATAACGTCATCATGCAATAAACTGGCGGTGTGGATCATTTCTACGCCCGCCGCCGCATGCACCAGTGTCTTATGCGCGGCGCCCGCAGACGGACCCACACGGAACGCAAGACGGGAACGCAGCATTTTCCCTTGCGCAAGAAGGCCTTTGGATTCAGCCAGCAAGGTTTTTAACGAAGAAGTCTCAAAACGGGCTGCCATAACACGCTGAACTTCGTTCAGTTGCGATTTTATCCAATCTTCGTTGTTTTTTGGTAAGTGGTTCATAATCCCGGCGCAATATGCTTTCTTATGCGCGTGGCGTCAAGCTTGAGTGGCGCATCAAATACCTTGAATTTATGTGTGAAGTCTTTACCGTACTTGTTTTTTAATAGGAGAGTCAAAGAAAACGGAGCGTGAAAGGTCAACAATGAAACTGGACAAAGCAAAGGATTTTACAGGGCCCAAAGGGCCGGTGGTGTTGGTCGTAATGGATGGCGTAGGCATTAGCCCGGATGGGGTGGGGGATATGGTTGCGCGCGCGTCCAAACCTCATTTGGACTGGCTGGATGCCCACACCGTTAAAAGTTCCCTTAAAGCGCATGGGACAGCCGTAGGCATGCCGGATGACACGGATATGGGGAACAGCGAAGTAGGGCACAACGCTATTGGCGCCGGCCGCGTTTTTGCGCAAGGCGCGAGCCTTGTCAATCAAGCCATTGCCAACCGCTCGCTTTTTGAAGGCGACGTATGGAAAAAACTTGTGGCGCGCGTCATCGAACATCAATCCACGCTGCATTTAATTGGATTGTTGTCCGACGGCAATGTGCATAGCCATATGGATCATATCGAAGCCTTGATGAAAGGCGCGGCGGAGGATGGCGTAAAACGTTTGCGTCTTCACGCCCTGCTGGATGGCCGGGATGTGCCGCCGACATCGGCGCTGGATTATGTGGAGCGCATCGAAGCGTTTATGGCGGACCTGAACCAAACACACGATGCCGATTTCCGTATCGCTTCCGGCGGCGGCCGCATGAAAGTAACCATGGACCGTTATAATGCGGACTGGGATATGATTGCGCGTGGGTGGGCCACGCATGTAAAAGGCGAAGGTCGCGGTTTTGCCTCGGCCCGGGAAGCGATCGAAACGTTCCGATCCGAACATAAAGGCATCATTGATCAGGATCTACCGCCGTTTGTCATACAAGAAAATGGAACGTCCGTTGGGCCGGTGCGCGACGGGGATAGCGTGATTCTATTTAACTTCCGCGGGGACCGGGCGATGGAATTAAGTCGCACGTTCGACGAGGATACCATCTCGGAATTTGATCGTGGGCCGAAACCCGATGTAATTTTTGCGGGCATGATGCAGTATGATGGCGATCTGAAAATTCCGCGTAACTTTCTGGTGACACCGCCTTCCATTGACCGCACGTTGGGTGAATATCTTGCGCGTAGCAGTGTGACCCAGTTTGCGATCAGTGAAACGCAGAAATACGGACACGTCACGTATTTCTTTAATGGTAACCGCAGTGGGAAATTCGACGAAAAGCTTGAGACGTATGTGGAAATTCCGTCGGATAACGTATCGTTCGATCAACGGCCTTGGATGAAAGCCGCCGAGATTACCGATAAGACTATTGAAGCCATTGAATCCGGAACCTATAAATTTATCCGGCTGAATTATCCGAATGGCGACATGGTGGGGCATACCGGGGACGAGTTGGCGGTGGAAATCTCGGTGGAAGCGGTGGATCTCGGCGTGGGCCGATTAATGAAAGCTATCGAGAAAGCCGGGGGCATTTTGGTGGTTACCGCGGACCACGGTAACGCGGACGACATGTACGAGCGCAACAAGAAGACCGGCGAGGTTGTGTACGATAACGAAAGCGGTAAACCCAAAGTGAAAACCAGCCATTCCCTGAATCCGGTGCCGTTTTATGTGTACGATCCATCGGGCACGTCGAAAGTCCGTTTGTCCGGGCACGAGAATTTGGGCATCACCAGTTTGGCGGCCACCTGCTTGAAGTTGCTTGGGTTCGAGATCCCGGACCATTTTGATCCGAGCATCGTGGATGTGGGATAAATCCGCAGGAGGGGCGACCTCCGTGTCGCCCTTTCTCCGATTACCCTTTGACGGCGCCTTCGGTCATGCCTTTGACGAATAATTTCATGGACATGATGAACAAGGCGATGATCGGAAGACTGGCCATGGCGTAACCCGCCATCAATGGCCCCCACAGCTTGATATATTCCCCGGCCATGCGAAGCAATTGCACCATAACCGGCAAGCGCGCATGATCGCGCATAACAATTAAAGGCAACACAAATTCGTTCCAGGCATTCATAAAATGCATAACGCCTACGGTGCCAAGAATCGGGCCGGACAAAGGCAATACAATCATCCACATTTGCCGGATATGACTGGCGCCATCAATTTCCGCCGCTTCGTATAAATCCTTGGGAATGTCGGATACAAAATTGCGCAGCATAAATATCGCAAACACCTGACCTTGCGCCGCGCCCACCAGAATAAGCGCGGTAAGCGTGTTGGTGATATTCATTTGCACAAGCAAGCGGAACAACGGCACGAGATTGGCGATCATAGGTAACATCATCAGCACCAAAATCGCGTTCCAGAAAAACGACGAAAGCGGCATGCGTAAACGCGCAAAGAAATACGCAGACGCCAAGGCAATCACTAAGCAGAACAACGTTGAAGAAACCGACAAAAATACGCTGTTCGCCAGCGTCGGAGTAATTAATAACCAAGCCTCGCGCCAATTTTCCCAAAACATGGGCTGGGTCAACGTGGCAGGCGCTTCATAAAATTGCGTGTTGCTTTTAACGCTGACAATCAACATTAGATAAAGCGGGAGAAATGCCAGTCCCAGAATAAACCAAATATACGCATGTTTTCCGAAGCGTAACAGGGCATCGCCGATCCGCGCGGACGCGCGATACCATGCCGTATCCTCGCGCGCAATCAATCGTTGCTGGCGTAGATCACCGCGACTGATTCCCCCGGACGCATGCGACGTGGCGCGGGCATCCCCAAAGAACCGTGCGTATAGTTTTAACCACCACGCTTCCACCCGACCGAAAAAGTAACCGTAAGGCAACGAAGCCAGTAATAAGATAATGGAAACCGTGCGCAATAGGTTCGGAAACCGTTTGTCGTATCCGGTCCACCAACCCTCGCTGAAAGCGACCCACCAAGGACTGGGATTTAACTGCATGGCTTCACGAAACGGCGTGCCAGCTGTCCATTGCGAAAACCATTGCCCGACGGTTTGAAACGGCTCCACGAATGCGACCTGATAAAACGGTAACGCCACATCGCCCCAACGCATCGCACCGGGCGCAAGCAGCGCCAGCAACACGGACCCCGCAAATAATTTGCGGCGGATTCTGCGTTTCCGGTCCACATCATACGTGTTCCACTCATGCGCCAATGCGCTGAATTTTTGCAGGGACATAACGATAAGCATAAGAATGATGCCCACGGCGCAGGCATAGCCCATGCGTTGATCCACAAATGCTTTCCGGATCATGAAAAGGGCTGGCACATCCACGCGCCCGCCCGGGCCGCCTTCCATGCCTGCCAGCGCAAGGATCATGCCCGCATCGGTAATGGTGCCAATAATCGCAAAGACCAGCATGATGTAAATGGACCCGGTGATTAGCGGAAGCTCAAGACGCGTAAAGCGTGACCACCATGAAACACCGTCAATGTCGCCAGCCTCGTAAATATCCTTGCTGATGCCTTGGAGTTTGGCCAGATGCGTCAGCACCGCCAGGGAACCCACCCAGGGAAAGCCCCAAATTATCACCGCAGTCATAATCAACTTGGGATCGCCCAGCCATGCCGGGCTTCCTTCGCCCGCAAACGCATCGCCCCACCCGAACAGCGGAGCCATGCTTGCCATAAAACCGCGCAAATTTGCCCATTCAATAAATTGATTTAAATAGCCCGACGTGGCTTCAAAGAAAAACGAACGCCAAATCAAAGCCACAACCAGCGGAGGAATGATCATGGGCACCACAAACAATACGCGGTACAGGAATTGCATGCGTTCGCTGCGACAGCGATGAATCGCCACGGCCACAAAAATAGGTGGAATCATTTTGACGATGTTCCACGCGCCGATAATAAACGCATTGCGGAAGGATTTCCAAAATTCCTCCGAGTACAGCAAGTCCTTGTAATTCGCAAACCCAAGGGGTTCGGCAATATCCGCGCCGTTCCAACGGAAAAAACTATGGAAAATTCCGCTGGTAGCCGGGTAATAGACAAACAGGCCAAGCGTCACAAGCGTGGGAATAACAAAAAGATAAATTTCCCAGTGATACAAAACCTGACGCCATTTAATTTCTTTGTCCGCCATGGAAATCCTTATTGCGATGACGCCGGGTCGGGTACCCGGCCTACCGTGGAATCTGTGTCGTCTTCGGTCAGGCGCGCGCGTATCCGGTCGAGCACCTCCGGGCTGTATTCGTATGGTCCCACTGCGCCAAGGTCCGGACCGATCTCCACCAGTTTCATTTGTCTTGCGCGACTGATCTCCGGCCATATCTGACGCGAAGCCGTCAAACTACGGTATTTGATCCAAAAGGATTGCGCTTCCGCGCCTTCTGCGTGCATGGCGCGCGCCCGGATGCCCGCGAGAAATTGTTCGTTGTTGACCATGCCGCGCCGCCAGTCTTTTTGTTGTTCCTCCAAGTCTTTTAAGCCGTGTTTGATATAAAAAGGCTCGAATTCCGCGCGCATGTCTTCGTAACTGATTTGGTGAATTTGGAATTGCGAATACATCTGAAGCCATTTAATCCATGTTTCGCCACCGAGAAAGATATTAAAATTACCGTACACGCCCCGCAGATGAGGTTCAAACGCTTTAAGCAGAGGATCCAATTCCGTATCCACCACGCTTGGAATCCAACCAATGATACGGTTTAGTTTTTCGTTTTGTTCCTTGCCGGCGAGGAACATCAGGAAATCCAGCGCGACCTCTGGATGTTTGCTTGTGCGCACAATCGAAAAAGGGAACCCGCCCAGCACGCGCTCGTACTGCGGACCTTCCATGACTTCGCCGTATACGGGGTCGTCCGGTAACGGTCGCGGAAAATCCATGACGCCCACATTGAATTTTCCGTCAGCTTGTTCCTGCAAACTGCGGGCGTCCCACGTGCCTGTCGTCATAAATACCGCGCGCTGCTGCGCAAATAAAAAGACCGCTTCATCCCGCGTAAGTCCCGTGTATCCGGTTTGAAAATGCTTGCTGATTTCCCATAGCATTTGAAAACGCAACCGGATGGAAGGATGATCAAATGTGATGCGGCCTGTTTTGAACGCAACATACAATTCATCGTTGCTGACAAAGCCGTCCCGGTTGAAGTCCGCTACACGCTTAATGCCATAAGTCAGCGGGTCCATTAACATGTTTTCCCACATGGGCAAATGGTAGCGCGAGGATGCGATCGCTACGTACGGCTGGTTTTTATCGTTGCGATGCTGTTCAATTTCCCGGCACGCCTCAAGAAAAGCGCGATACTCCGTAGGCGCTTCATCCAGTCCGGTTAATTGTTTTAACAGGTCGCGGTTGTAAAAAATACGCACGCCGAATTGCGACAGCGGAATGCTGATGTATTCCTGCATTTCCTCCACGTAGGAACTGCGCATGCCGTCTTTAAATGTGGACCGGAGGGGAACACCTTCGAGGGAAGTGCCTTCATTGTAAGGGTTCGGGTCGTTCACATACGGTGTTAACGGCACCATGTAGCGGTTGTAGTATTGCACCAATAAGTGGTAGGGGATCATGCCTCCGACTTGCAGAATGTCCGGCGCCGTGCCCCCCATTAATTGCGTCGTGGCCCATTGCGCGTATACCATTTCGGGAATCGCGTCCTGCACAATATGCACGTTGGGATTGATTTCCCGATAGGCGTCAGCCATTTCCTCGAACATCTCCCGGACACTGGCTTCAAGTTGCCAGTGCCCGATGCGCAGCACAATCGCGCCGGGAGGGGCCTGGGCTGCGCGGTACAGGGCAATAGCCACGATAGACCACAGAAATACCAGCACAATCACGGAAACAGGCAAATATTTCGCGACTATACCCCGTAGACGTTTCATGGTTGCGTCTCCGGCTGTTGTGCCGCGCGTAACCGGGCTTCCGTGCGATCCATTCGTTCAAGCGCTTGTTCCGATGCGTAAATGCGGATGTCGGTAGGGTATTCCTCGATCAGGCGCCGGTAATAATGGCGGGCGGTATCAAAATCACCGGCATCGAATTCCGCGACTGTGGCCAGGGTCCAGTACCGCCATGCATGATCTTGAAACGGGTTTTCGGGGTCTATTTCAGCCGTTTCAAACGCTTTGATTTCGGCGTGAAGCCGTTTTTCGGGCATGCGCAAGGTCTCATAACATACGGCTTTGAGCGACCATACGGCGCTTGTAAAAGGAGAGTCGGGATACTGCTCCAGAAAAGCTTCCAGCGCTTCCAGCGACTGTGCCGCGTCTTCTGGCTCTAACGTGGCCGCGTAGGTTGCATGATAATAAACAAACGCTTCATGGCCGGCGATATGGTTTGGAAATGTTTCGATGACGCGCTGATAAGCAGCGCGGACTGCGTCGTAATCCGGGGTCTCGCCTACGGGAACAAGATGGAGAATGCGTCCCTGCGCCAGCATGCTCCACGCGGCAAGATCGTGGTCGGGTCGAAGCGCGATTACTTCGTCGTAATAGCGCGATGCCAGCAATACATCTTCGTTGGGCCGACGCAATTGCCAGACCACCCCAAGCCCATACGCGGCTTGGGCATAAAGCAGCGAATCGCGGTCCGCTGTTTCATAGGCAAATTCAAACGCACGAATGGAAGCTTGATGCTCGCCCAGCGTGTAATACCGCCATCCATCCTGCAACGCTTCGTCCGGGGAGGCATAGGTGGCGCGATCGCTGCATGCCGATAGCAGAGCTGATAAAACGACAGGAAAAACAATCAAACAAAAAACCCGCATCTGTATACGCGCACCTTGTAACTCATTCATTACAAAACTATGACAAAACCGGTTTGCATTTGGCTAGTAAAAACGTTTCGACACGTCATTTAAAAAGATGCATGGACAAAAGTCGGGATTCGTATCATGGATAGATCATGACAGATATAGAACAAAACGCGTTAAGGCCGGGGTTGTATGTGGTGGGTACACCCATAGGACATTTAGGGGATATCAGCGCGCGGGGGTTGGAGGTCTTGGGTCACGTACACGCGGTGTTGGCGGAAGACACAAGGCAGACACGCAAATTGATGAGCCGGTTTGACCTGCATACTCCGTTGATTAGCTGTCATCATTTTAATGAAGCGCGGCGGATCGGTGCGGTATTGGAGCGTTTATCGGCGGGCGAAGCGCTGGCGTTAGTCACGGACTCCGGCATGCCTGGCGTGTCCGATCCCGGCGCACGGGTTGTGGCTGCGTGCCGGGATGCAGGCTACTACATGACCGTGGTGCCCGGGCCCACCGCCGCGGCCAGCGCGTTGGCGTTGAGCGGGTACGGTGGCGGGCCGTTTGTGTTTGAAGGTTTTTTGCCGCACAAATCCGGCGCGCGTGCGCGTCGGTTATCGGCCTTGCTGGAAATGAACATGGCCGTCATTCTATATGAATCGCCGTATCGTCTGTTACGTTTACTGGGCGAGATTCATGCGGTGGCGCCGGATCGTGATGTATTTGTTGCGCGGGAACTGACGAAACTCCACGAAGAATGTTTATGGGGCCCCGCATTAACCATTGCCGCCCGCTTTGAAGGCCGGACCGTGAAAGGTGAAATTACCGTGGTGATTCCGCCCGCAGGGAAAAGCGCGTGAGAGAGTGTGTGTGGGGGTCTTGTGCTTCGACAGAAGGCTCCCACCAAGGATAGGAGGGTAGGGCGGCTTGGCCCAAGCCGCCATGGTTTCTGTGTCCCGGGCGATATCATCCTTTTGTCTTTACGAAACAGGGCTCCCGGGTATAGGCGAAGTCTGATGGTCGAATCAAATAGTTCGCGGATTCAGATTTATGAGTTGCCATAATTTGTGGTATCACTTACGATACCACAATGAAAAAGCGTTATCGGGTGGTAATGGACTCCAATGTTTTTATTTGCGCCCTGCGATCAAGACGTGGCCCGTCCTTTCGGTTGCTGACCTTGATAGGCAAAGGCCTCTTTGACATCAGCCTCTCGGTGCCGCTCGTTTTGGAATACGAAGCAATCGCGAAACGTGAACAGTGGGAGAACAAACCAACATGGGCAAGCATTTCGGACATCTTGGATTATATATGCTTGGTTGGTCGCAAGCACAAAATTCATTACCTTTGGAGGCCACGAGAGAGAGACCCCAAGGATGATATGGTTTTGGAAGTTGCCGTGGCCGGACAATGCGCAATTATTGTGACATACAATAAGCGCGACTTCAGCGAAGCATCCAAGCACGGTTTAGAACTAATGACGCCAAAAGAATTTCTAATGAAAATAGGAGACATACCATGAGCGCACTTAGCTTAAGACTACCCGATTCACTTCATAATCGCGCCCGCGTTCTATCGAAGCGTGACCGGGTATCTATCAATCAATTTATCGCATCAGCAGTGGCAGAAAAAATATCCGCATTGGAAACCGAGGATTATCTGAATGAAAGAGCCAAGCGAGCGAGCCGCAAGAAATTTGAGATAGCGCTTTCAAAAATTCCTGACCGGGAACCGGACGAATACGATAAATATTAGCCGGGAATCCGGCTGGTCGGTCATCACATCCCGCAGGATGACCGTGCGCCAAAGCGCAGACCCCGCCAAGGAAAAGAGGGTAGGGCGGCTTGGCCCAAGCCGCCATGGTTTCTATGTCCCGGGCGAGCTTCTGGATTCATCGCGTGCTATGTTGGCTCCGCGAGATACCAACGCCGGGGGGCGATTTCGATCTGGTCGGCGTGTCGCGGCGGACACGGCTTTACAACCGGCGATCCCCTTCGAGTTGGCGCACGGTGCCGCCGACAACGATGGCGGCGCTAATCAGGACCAGATTTTTTATGATGTATTGCCCTTCGATGGTTAAACCAAAAGGAATCGAGGTGAAACAGATATCAGGCAACAGGATCAGTGGAAGAAAAGTGCCGGGCATTTGAAGAAACAGCAGCGCAATAGCTAAGCGGGCTAAGCGACGATACAACAGACCAAGACCGATCAAAACCTCCCACCATCCAAGAATAGGGATAAAAATCTCCGGCGGGAACCAGTAAACCGTCCTAGCCACCAATTCATGCGCTGGACTCATGCCGACAGTTTTTAAAGCACCAAACCAAATAAACACAAGCGCGACAGACCAGCGGAGCATCCGTATCCCATTGCGATCCATCCAGCCGGCAATCAAAGGATCCACGCGATTAAAAATAGTATTCATGAGTCTTACAGTAAGGCCAATGAAACAGATTTCAACTACGGCACCTCATCTCACAGGTTGCCCCGAGTTTACGGGCCGGTGCTTGTGTCGAGGGTAAGAATAAAGGGGCGGAATTGACAGGACATCCAAGCAATGATAGTTATTCTAATCAGGAGTGAATAGCTTGCCGATTGCGGGGATATGCATGCCTCTTCCGGCCGGAGATACTATGACGATAGACGGGGACAAAAGTGCCGATCAGTTGTGGGTAACCATGGACGAGGATGCGGCGTACATTAAGTTGCGTGATCGCGGTTCATTCAAAATCAGCAAGCCCATGAAAGAATTCGGCGCGATGGCGGTGGAACGCGGGGTGAGCAGCGTGGTGGTGGATTTAATGGATTGCGTGGGTATGGATAGCACGTTTATGGGCGTGCTGGCCGGATTGGCATTTCGCCTGCGCAAAAAAAACGGCGGCGAGGTTTATTTGGTCAATTTAACCCCGCGCACCCGGGGCCTGTTAGCCACGCTTGGGTTGGATCAATTGGTACAGCCGAGCATGGTTGGCCATACGCCCGAACGTTTCGTGTCCGTGCTGAATCAATCCGAGCGCATGGAAACATTGCATCACGAGGACACCTCCCGCAAGGAAACCGCCGCCATGATGCTCGAAGCACACGAAAATCTTGTGAATGTATCCCCCGAAAACCTTCCGCGTTTCAAAGATGTATTGACGTTTCTTCGCGAAGATCTGAAACATGCGGAACACGAAGACGCATCGTAATGCCAAAAGGACTTTGCTTGCCATCCACGTAACGGAATTGTATAAGTGTCGAAAAGGTAGAGAAAGCTATTCACATGAGAGAATGCATTATCAAAAGAGAAGAACGGGACGATTTGGATATTGTCCGTTTGGACGGCGCGCTGGACTCGTATTCCTTTCAACGGCTCGAAACCACATTAAACCAATTGCGCGAAACCAATCGCAACCGCGTGATTCTGGATTGTGGAAGCCTCGACTACATCAGTAGCGCGGCGCTCGGCGCATTGATCGGTTTTGCGAGACGTGCGCGCGAGAACAACGGAGACATGAAACTGGTAAATTTATCCCCCAAAATCTATAACATTGTCGAATTGCTGGGATTCCACAAAATTCTTGAAATTCATTCAAATCTGGACGAAGCCATTGGAAAGTTCCAAGGATAAAGCATGATGTCACCCAACGCCCATAGCACAACATCATCCGAAGGATTCGTCACCCTGCACATTCCTTCCCGCTACGGCTATTTGCGCATTGTGCGGCAGTCTATTATGGACACAGCGATACGCGCGGGTCTTACGGAATTTGACGCCGCGCAATTGGAAATGGCCGTGGACGAATCGTGCGCCAACATTATTGAACATAGTTACGGCGGAGAAGCCCGTCCGGATGCCGGAGCTAAAGACGCAGGCATTCACATCAATTTAATTCAACAAAAAAACTGTGTCGTTGTCGAAATCTTCGATTACGGCAAAGGATTTGATTTTGAGAATTATCAATTCATGAAGCCGGATCAATACTTGGACGGCGAACATGACCGGGGGCTTGGCATGTACATCATCCATAAATTTGTGGATGAGTTGTCCTACGAACGCGGTACGGCAAGCGGTAACTGCCTAAAACTCGTAAAATGCATTGGCGGCGCCCCTCGCTGATGAACGTCACCTCGTTCTGATCCAACCTTTCACCCTTGCAATCAGGGAAGGAATCTTTGCATGAGCAAAAAACATAAAAATCAAAAAGCAACATCAGCCGGTGAGCAACAAAGCGCGGAGGAAGCGCAAGCCGGACAAGACCGGGCCGAAGCTGTTCAACACGAACAGGAAACGGTAGAAAAGGAAGTTCTCCAGGCTGAACCCGCCGTGATGCCTGAACCCAAAGACGAAGCTTTGGAAATGCGTTTACTTCGTTTGCAGGCTGATTTCGACAATTACAAAAAAAGGACCTTGCGCGAAAAAGCCGAATGGAGCGAGCGCGCCAATGAAGATATCCTGAAAGAGTTATTGCCGGTTCTGGATCATTTTGAACTGGGACTTAAAACCGCCGAGCAGCATAAAACCGATCCATCGGTGTTGACAGGATTTACCATGGTGTACGATCAATTCGTGCAAACATTGAAAAAATTCAAACTCGAACCCATCGAGGCCGAAGGGACCACGTTTGACCCGCATCTTCATGAAGCCATAACACACATGCCTTCGGAATCCCATGCCCCTGATGAAGTCATGGCTATGACACGGCGTGGCTATAAATTAGGCGATAAATTATTGCGCGCGGCACAAGTCGTGGTGTCCAGCGGATCGGCGGAAAATATAGAGGAAAAGCCCGGTCATCCTGATGAGGAAGGAGCTGCGTAATGGCCGCCAAACGCGATTATTACGAAGTGTTAGGGGTGTCGCGCGACGCCGATGCCGATGCGATTAAGAAAGCCTACCGCAAATTGGCGATTCAATACCATCCCGACAAAAATCCGGGCAACGTCGAAGCCGAAGAGCAATTCAAGCAGATTACCGAAGCGTATGAAGTGCTTAGCGACGCAACAAAGCGTAAAAAATATGATCAATTCGGTCATCAAGCGTTTGGTCCGGGTTCGGGAGGATTCGGTGGTCGTGGGGGATTTGAAGGCATTGATCTGGAAGAAGCGCTACGCACGTTCATGGGCGCATTTGGCGGCGGGGGAGGCGGAGGCAGTATTTTTGATGATTTTTTTGGCGGTGGTGGGGGCGGCTCCCGTACCGCGTCAAACCGGGGCGCGGATTTGCGGTTCGATTTGGAAATTGATTTTGAGGAAGCCGTCTTTGGTTCACAGCGCGATTTAACTTTTTCCGTATTGGAAGACTGCAAAGAATGCAACGGGACAGGCGCGGAAAAAGGATCCAAAAAAGAAGTATGTCCGCAATGCAAAGGCACCGGACAAGTTGTTTCGTCCAATGGCTTTTTTCATGTGCGTCAAACGTGCTCCATGTGCAGAGGTGCGGGTGAAATGGTGCGTAATCCTTGTCGCGCGTGTCGCGGTACCGGGCGGGCCAAGGCGCGACGGACTATTTCCGTGAAAATTCCTGCCGGTGTGGAAACCGGATCCCGTTTGCGCGTGTCGGGTAAAGGTGAAAGCGGTTCGCGAGGAGGCGTGGCCGGGGATTTATATGTCGTGCTGCACGTAAAAGAGCATTCGCTTTTCCAGCGGCGTGATGAAGATATTTTTGTGCAAATGCCTGTGCCATACCCGGTCGCCACGTTGGGCGGTGAAATTGAAGTACCGACGCTGCACGGATTTGCAAAATTAAAGATTCCCGCAGGGACGGAAAGCGGTAAAGTTTTCCGTTTGCGCGGCAAAGGACTTACCGGTATGGGCCGCTTTGACAACGGGGATCAGCATGTGATTGTGTCTGTCGAAACGCCGGAACGATTAAGCGGTAAACAGAAAAAAGCGCTGGAGGAATATGCCCGGCTGTTAGACGAATCGAATCATCCGCGCTCGAAAGCAATCCGCCGGGAAGCAGAAGAATTTTTCCGCAGGCGCGATGCCCTGAAAAAAACCGCATAAACCGGTAACTGCCCATGCGTTGTTTTGTGGATACGGAGGAATGGGAAGGCGACACATGGACGCTGGATCGCGAAGCATCCCATCATCTGGCGCGCGTGCTTCGTGTAACGCCGGGCACCCCTGTGACGTTGTTTAATGGGCGGGGCAAAACGGCGTTGGCGGAAGTTATTACCGCGCACAAATCCGCGGTCGAAGTCCGTATTCTTGAGCAGCACTCCTCTCCGGAACCGTGCCCGCACATCACGTTGGCCCAGGCCTTGATTCGCGGGCCGAAAATGGATTTGGTTATCCAGAAAAGCGTTGAATTGGGGGTACGCGCGGTGTGGCCCGTCGCTGTGGCGCGGTGTGTCGCGCGGGTTGAGCAGGCGCAGGAACGTGATCGTGCGGCGCGCTGGACGAAAATTGTTCATGGCGCGGCTGAACAATGCGGTTTGGATTGGATCCCGGAGGTAAAGCCGGTTGGGCAGTGGCGGCAGGTCATGAAAGCCGTACCCGAATTTGATCTGGCTATCGCAGGCGCGTTAACGGAGCGCGCGCAACCGTTACCCGACGTGCTGACGCAGGCTCGTCAATGTGGAGCGAAACGTATCCTGGCGCTAATCGGACCCGAAGGGGATTTTACGGAAGACGAATATCAAGAAGCCGAAGACGCGGGCGTACAACCTGTCCATCTAGGGCCGCGCGTACTGCGGGCTGAAACAGCGGCAATCTATATTTGTTCTGCGATGCAGTACGAATGGCAGCGGGTTAAGGATATTCAGGAATCGAAATCATAGGCTCTGTAAGCGGGAGAGGGGATGCCTCTGATTCTTCAACCGTGATTTCTTCACGCGCGCGATCGGCTAGATTGCTTTCGAATATTTTGCCTGGTTCCGTCAGGCGCACTTCACGAAAAGCAGGTTGTTGATACACTTGATATACGGCATGAGGCGAGGTAAGTCCTTCTGCCTTATCAAGGTATCGAACCGCATCGTCCACGCGCCCCAGCAGTGCCGCCGCCGCCGCGGCATCGAAATACAACGGAGCCCAGTCCGGCGCGCTTGATAATGCCCTCCGGAGCAACGTCAGTGATTCGTTCAATGCGCCATCCATGGCATGCAGATAGGCGCGTTCTTTAAGCGCGCGCGCATCGGTTGGTTTCGCGCGAAGAAAACGATCGAGATATTGCTTCGCGTTTTCAGAGTCATCTTTCGTCAAGGCGCACAGCGCGAGATTGAATAAAGCAGGCGTGTACCCGGGATTTAAGTCATTTACCGTCTCAAAAATTTCCACGGCGCGATCAATGCGGTTTTGATAAAGCAACGCAACGCCAAGATCGTTTAACAATTCAGGATTGGCGGGATCTGATTCCACCGCGCGTTCGAGGGCAATCTGGGCTCGCCCGAATTCTTTAGTTTCCAGATACACGCGACCGAGTTGGGACCAGACCTCGGTTAAGTAGGGCCATATATCGAGCGCATCTTGATATCGCTCAATCGCTTCGCGGAAATTGCCGACCGCGACAAGGCCTTCCGCTCGTTTTTGCATCATGACCGCGCGACGCATGGCGTCGGTGTCCAGTTTTGCGCGGACATTCGGCTGAGGACTAGAGGAGGGGGGCGGTATAACGCCAACGGGATCACTTAAAGGTTCCGGTGGCTCAGACAGCCGGGTGGAGGTTTGTTCGGAGCCCCGGGTCGGCTCGACGTTTTCTTCGTGTTGCTGCCAGATGCGGCCGGTGATGTACACCGCAAGCGCCAGTAACGCAAACATGAAAACGCCGACAACCGAAAACGTGCGGATATTGGACATCATAATGGCATTGCCTAAATTGCCCGTGCGTTTAGGCGCTGTTTCCGGTTCCGCGGTAGGCCTGCTGCGAGGGGTATACCGTTTGCGCGGAGCGGGTTTCTGCTGATAATACACCGATCCCGCATGCGTCGTCGCCGAATCGTCCACTGGGTTTAATTTATCTTTGAAGTCCTTACTCATCCCACATCCCGTGTCCAAGGGCCTGTACAGGCCATCCATTCATAAGAGCGCACTTTACAACGGCGGCATTGCTGTTGCAAAGCTTCTTATTCTGAACTATGCTACCCCACGAGATGTCAAATGGATTAAGACACGAATTACATCACCGTTGATTTTGGGAGTTGCTTATGTCCGCACGCATGCTGGGTAAAGGAATCAGTTGGATTTTTCTAATTGCATTGCTTATCGGAAATCTTGTTATCGGGGCTCGGCTGTATTCCTCGCAGGAAGGCGCTGCGATTGACCGTGAATCCGCGTACGACCACATGACGATGTTCACCATGGCCTTGGAACAGATTCGTCGCAATTATGTGGATGCGGAAAAGACAGAATACAAGGAATTAGTCTACGGCGCGCTTAAAGGCATGTTACAGTCGCTTGATCCGCATAGCGCTTTTCTTGACCCGGAAATGTACGGCGACATGAAAGACGATACCTCCGGCCATTTTGGCGGGTTGGGCATTGTGATTAGCATGCGCGACGGCATTTTGACCGTGGTGGCCCCCATGGAAGACACGCCGGGCGCCCGTGCCGGTTTGTTGTCCGGTGACCGGATTATTGAAATTGACGGCGAATCCACGGAAAACCTCACGCTTCAGGAAGCTGTCCGCAAATTGCGCGGCCCGCCGGATACCGATGTGGATATACGTATTCTTCGGCCGGAAACCAACGAGTTTGAAGAACATACCATCACCCGCGCCATTATTACCGTGGATAGCGTCAAAGACGCCAAAATGCTGGATGATAAAATCGGGTATGTACGCATTACACAATTTAATGCGCCCACGTCCGAGGATTTGACCAAAGCGGTAAAAGAGTTGAAAGAAGAAGGCATGGAAGCGTTGGTGCTGGATTTGCGCAACAATCCGGGCGGCTTGCTGAACGCGGCTATTGAAGTGGCACAGCAGTTTGTGCGTCGGGGGGAATTAATTGTATTCACGCAAGGACGCGACGGACGACGCATTCAGCGTTATACAGCCCGCGAACGCAATCCGGACTTGGATCTGCGTATGGCCATTTTAATTAACGAAGGAAGCGCAAGCGCTTCGGAAATTGTGGCGGGCGCACTGCAAGATCATCGCCGCGCCATTCTGGTGGGTGAAACAAGCTTTGGAAAAGGTTCGGTGCAAAGTGTTCTGCCGTTGGATGACGGCTCGGCGTTGCGATTAACAACGGCCAAATACTATACGCCCAGCGAACGGGTCATTGATGAGTTGGGTATCGAGCCGGATATTCTCGTTCCGTTCCCCCCCGAAGATTGGGCAAAACTTCTGATTAAGCGTTCGCGGCCCGAAAATGCCGAACCCGAAGAAGGGGAAGAAGATCTGGAAGATGTAGTGGATATTCAATTGGAGCGTGCGCTCGACGTATTAAAAGGCATTATGCTTTTCGAGTCCAAAGGACAGATGGATACGCATATGGCCCAAACCGAATCCGGGCGGAAAGCTTTGTTGTCCTTGCGATAACGGATTTGATTCCATGCTAACGCTAGGAATCGAATCCTCGTGCGACGAAACAGCGGCAGCGGTAGTGAAAGATGGCTGGGAGGTGCTGTCGTCTGTTGTGCACTCGCAAATTGCGGCGCATCAACCCTACCGGGGTGTTGTTCCTGAAATTGCATCCCGCGCCCATGTGGAAGTGATCGGGACGATTATAGGCGAAGCAATGCGCTCGGCAGAAGTGGATTGGGTTGATCTGGACCATATCGCCGTCACGGCGGGTCCCGGGTTGGCAAGTTCGTTGCTTATAGGGTACACCGCCGCCCGCGCGTTGGCCGCGCGTTGTCAACGTCCGCTGATTCCCGTGCATCATTTAGCAGGTCACTTGTATTCTATTTTTCTCGACCGGGCCTGGCCGCGTGAAGTCATGACGCAGCCCATGGTGGTGTTATTGGTTACCGGCGGGCACACGATGTTGGTGCGCGTGGATGGAGGGGTGCAGTACCGCGTGTTAGGCAGCACGTTGGATGATGCGGCGGGTGAAGCCTTGGATAAAGGTGCCACACTGATGGGGTTGTCGTATCCGGGCGGGCCGGAAATTGAAAAACTGGCTCGCGACGGGGACCCTGCCCGGTATGCTTTTCCGCGAGCACTTGTAGGAGGGAGCGATAAATCCACCGGGCCTTACCGACGCGCGTTGTCATTTAGTTTTAGCGGCTTAAAAACAAGTTTAAGCCTTCATGCGCGCAACGCGCCGGAAACCATGGCGCCGGAATATTTACCCGACGTGGCGGCGTCTTACCAGGAAGCGGTGTTTGACGCCTTAATAGACCGTCTGGAACGGGCGGCCCGCGAAGAAAATGTTCAGGACATCGCGTGTGTCGGCGGTGTGGCGCGTAATCAGCGTTTACGCTATAAATTAGATGAACTGGTCGCGCGGCTTGGCGTTCGGTTGTGGTTGGCGCCCCCGGACTATTGTACGGATAACGCCGCTATGATTGCCGGCGCAGGCCATGCCTGGGTTACCTTGGGCGCGCGTATTCCCGGGCTCGACGGTATTCATCCCACCTGGCCTTTAACGGTGAACCAAGGAGATAATCATGATTAAACATATCGTCATGTGGAAAATCAAACAGGATAACGGCCCGGACGAAGCCCGGCAAATCGCACAAAAAATCAAGACGGACTTGGAAGCGTTGCGTAACGTTATACCCGCCATTCAACATTTAGAAGTTGGTTTGAACTTTGCGCGTTCCGATCAAGCCGCCGATGTAGCGTTGTATTCCGAATTCGAAAATATGGACCAACTAAAGGCTTATGCCGAACATCCGGCCCACCAGCGCGTTGTAGCTTTCGTGCGCGATGTGGTCACGGAACGACGCGTAGTGGATTACGAATGCTGATCCGCGAGGCGTAGGTATAACTTGACATGCATGGCGAGACCAAGCATGGTGTGCGCTTATGCGCGAATTCTCGCGTTCATTCTTTCCCTAAAGTCCGGCAGGTGGAGATAGTATAGATACGGACACCAAGGAAATATCCATGAGTTCAGAAAGTATATTTTCGGCTTTAATTGAGCCGATTCAACGAGCGGTCGCCGCCGAGGGCTACACCACGCCCACGCCTATTCAGCAACAGTCCATTCCCCATTTGTTGGCCGGTCGCGATTTGCTGGGGTGCGCGCAGACGGGGACCGGCAAAACGGCGGCCTTCACGCTGCCTATCTTGCAGGAATTGACGCAGAATAACCGCAAACCGGAGCGGCGCCGTCCGCGTACGCTGATTTTGACGCCTACCCGCGAGCTGGCCGCGCAAATTGGCGACAGCATCAAAACGTACGGTCGCTATCTGCATATATCCCACACCGTGATTTTTGGCGGGGTAGGACAACAGCCGCAAGTCAGCGCGGTGCAACGAGGCGTAGATATCGTGGTCGCCACTCCGGGTCGCTTGCTTGATTTAATGAATCAGGGTTTTGTGCAGCTTGACCGTATTGAGATATTTGTTTTGGATGAAGCCGACCGCATGCTGGACATGGGATTTATTCCCGATGTGAAACGGATTATCGCGAAACTTCCCGGGCGTCGTCATTCCTTGTTTTTCTCGGCTACTATGCCCCCCGCGGTGGATGCTTTAGCTAAACAGCTTCTTCATGATCCGGTCCAAATTACTATTGACCCGGGCAAACCCACGGTAGACCGCATTGCCCAAAAACTTCTTTTTGTCGACAAGGAAAATAAAGATGCGCTTCTGCTCGACCTTATAGACGCGCATAACATGTATAAAGTGCTGGTATTTGCCCGCACCAAACATGGCGCGGATCGTGTCGTGAAACGCTTATCGGCGGCGAAAATTCCCGTGGCTGCTATTCACGGCAATAAATCGCAATCGAACCGTTCGGCGGCTTTGCGGGATTTAAAATCAGGAAAAATTAGGGTGTTGGTGGCAACGGATATTGCGGCGCGCGGGATTGATGTGGACGGCATCACGCATGTGATTAATTATGACTTGCCCGAAGAACCGGAAACCTATGTGCACCGGATTGGTCGCACGGCGCGCGCAGGCGCGGACGGCGACGCCGTATCGTTCTGTTCCGCGCGTGAACGGGATCATTTGCGTGACATTGAACGGATGATACGAAAAAGTATTCCCGTGGATTTAAATCATAAATATCATTCGGACATGGCGCGTAATGCCACAGGATCGGATGCGCGTCCCGAGCCGCGAGGAGGCGCGCGCCAACGTCCGGCTCGTCCGGCAAAGCCCAAAATGCGGATGGACGGCACATTGGATCATGCGCGCTCCCGTACTCATAAACGATTCGGTTCCCGGCGCGCCCGTTCGCGCTAAAGGACGCAAAATGATGGCATGAAAAGCATTCATCAGTTGGTGGCTGGTTTTAGTAAAGGCGATGCGATCAGCAATGAAGCGCTGGTCATGCGTTCCATATTCAGAAGCTGGGGTTTCCTATCGGAGATTTACGCGGAAACCCGGCGCGTGCTGCCGGAACTGCGCAAAGACGCGCGTGATCTTCGAAATCTAGCCAATGACCTTAAACCGGATGACATCGCGCTTTTGCATTTATCTATTGGGGCGGATGCCAATGATCTATTCCCCGAACTGCCATGTCGCAAAGTGATTTTATATCATAACATCACTCCGCCACAGTACTTCAGAGGCATTCAGGAAGAAATTGCCCATCTGCTCGCGCGTGGACGCGATCAATTGACACGGTTGGCGGGCGTGGCTGAGGTGGTCATGGCGGATAGTCCGTATAATGCGGAAGAACTGACAACGCTTGGGTACGGTGATGTAAGCGTACTGCCGCTTGTGTTGGATCTCGAAAAAGTGCGGGCCCGCCCGGATCGTCGCGCCATGGCCGCATGGTCCGACGGCATGAAAAATATATTGTTTGTCGGGCGGTGCGTGCCCAATAAACGCATCGAAGATGTTATCACGGCTTTTCATTATTATCAGCGGGCGGTCGAACCGGATGCGCGCTTGATTCTGGCTGGTTCCTATTCCGGTGTGGAAGCGTATCAAGCGTATCAGTTAACGCTGATCCGTGAATTAAAAACAGACAATGTGGTTTTTACGGGTTCGATCACGCAAGCCGAATTAAACGCATGTTACCGCAGCGCCCATGTATTTCTGTGCATGAGCGAACACGAAGGTTTTTGCATACCGATTATCGAAGCCATGGCTCTGGATGTTCCTGTGTTGGCTTATGCCGCCGCGGCCGTACCCGGAACGATGGATGGCGCGGGCGTTTTGTTCCATGAAAAAAAATGGGAAGCTATCGCGGAAATGATGCATCAACTGGCGGAAGATACCTTGCTCCGACGTCGTGTGCTGGCAGGGCAACAACAACGGATACAACGGTATGAAACCAGGCGATTGGATCAGGAATTGCGGCAGCGTTTGCAATCGCTGTTGTAACGAGACGGTGCATTAAGCGAATGCGCGAAATGTTTGAATAACTTCGTCCGCGACTGTTTGTGGTGTTTTGCCGTCTGTGTCTATCTGAACGGGGATCGCATCATAAAGATGTTTGCGTTTCGCCAGCAGATCGCGCACGGCCCGGGCTTTGTCCGGTTGTTCCAGCAATGGACGGTTCTTCGCTCTCCCCACGCGTTCAATGATGACATCCGGCGATGCCTGCAAACAGACCACATAGCCATTCCGCTCAAAGTCCCGCAGGTTATCGGGGTTCAGCACAATACCGCCACCGGGCGCAATAACCAGGGAATCCCGCTCGCTTAACTCCTGGACAAGAGCGCGCTCCAACGCGCGAAAATGCGCTTCGCCGTGACGGGCAAAAATATCCGGAATAGAGCAGTTCGCGCGTTCTTCGATGACGGTGTCCATGTCTACAAAGGTACGTTGAAGGCGCTCGGCGATAACCCGGCCTGTCGCGCTTTTCCCTGTACCCATAAACCCAACCAGAACAATATTGCGTGTATCCATGATGTTGTAGCGCCTATCCTGCCGCTTGTACCCAATCCACGTAAAGCCCCCACCAATGCGGTCCCCACAAAGCCCAGAGTATAGCGGCTATCGCCAGGTAAGGACCGTAGGGTATCCGGCTTTGCCATTCCCGACCGCCCACGATAATCAACGTGAGCCCGACCACCGAGCCCAGCAGGGATGAAATCATAATGGTGAAGACGACCCCTTCCCATCCTGTAAACGCGCCGATCGCGCCGAGGAGTTTGACATCGCCGAATCCCATGGCGTCTTTTTTGAACATGAGTTTACCCAATACCGAGACAAGCCATAAAAGTCCAAATCCCACGGCGAGTCCTGTAGCCGAGTGTATCAATGCCGGGAGCGGGCGCGTTTCACCGTGCAGGGTAGGGAGCAGCGCGCTGATGGCCAATCCAATGACCATACCGCCCAGACTCACGCGGTCGGGAATAATCATGTGATCAAAATCAACAAACGTGGCCAGCAGCAGGCCAAATACAAAAAGCATAAAAACCAACGTGCGCGGATCCCATCCGTATTGTCTCCACACAAGAAAAAACAACAGAGATGTTAAAGCTTCAACCAAAGGATAACGCCATGAAATAGTGGAACCGCAATGGCGGCACGCGCCTCTCAACAGCACATAGCTCACTATCGGAATATTGTCATACCAGGCAATAGGGTGAAGGCAGGAAGGGCATCGGGATCGAGGATGCACCACGGATTGTTCGTTCGGAATACGATAAATGCATACATTCAAGAAACTACCGATACAAGCGCCGCCTATAAGTACGGTAATCGAAATGAGCGTAACCAGATCGGGGGGCAGGTCATGCATGGCCGTACACCGCATGTTCGAGCGCTTGTCGCATGGCTTCTGTGTCCGGTTCCAATCCGGTCCAAATAGTGAAAGCACGTGCGCCCTGGTGCAATAACATGCCAAGCCCGTTGGCGACCTGGGCGCCACGGTCGCGCGCTATTTTCAGCAAAGCGGTTTCAGGATACATGTAAATCAAATCATAAACTTTCTGCCCGGTTCGAAAAGCTTCCGGGGGCAAGAGCGAAGGATCATCTTTTTTCATGCCCACCGGGGTGGATTGAATGATTATATCCGCGGTCCGGGCCGCTTGGGTTGCATCCGATCCTGTTACAATGGATACAGGGAGGGCAGGGGCCACGCGACGAATCTCGTCGGCTACGCGCTCGCAGCGATCAAGGTCGAGATCGGAAAGTGTCAACGATGCCGCTCCTTGCCCGGCGCAGGTTAACGCAACCGCGCGGCCCGCGCCTCCTGTGCCAAGCACAAATAGATGTTCCTGTTTGATGGAGGGGCCAAACGCTTCGTTCACCGCTTGGACAAATCCATAGCCGTCGGTATTATGTCCGCGCATGTTTTCATCATGGAACGAAACGGTATTTACCGCGCCCATAATGCGGGCGGATTCATCCAAGTCGGTTAAATGTTGGAATGCAATTTCCTTCAAAGGCACGGTTAAATTCACGCCGCCAAATCCCATGTCGCGCATGGAGGCTAGCACAGAGATTAACCGGTCGGGATGCACGTCGAACGCGAGGTATATCGCGTCAAGGCCCAGCGATTCCATGGACGCATTATGCATGACCGGCGAAAGCGTATGTCCAATAGGATGCCCAAGCACCGCATACGGCTTTGTGTGCCCGCTAAGTTTTTTCACTTTTTCGCGCTCGCTTTCTTTTTTCCCGGCGAAGCAAGTGCGTTGGCATTTTTAGTGTCCGCGCGATCCACCACGTACCGGTTGACGCAGTTCAAGTACGCTTTGGCCGCCGCTTCGACAATATCGGTACTGGATGCTTTGCCGTTTACGGTGTGGTCGCCGAAATCCACGCGAATACTGACTTCACCCAGCGCGTCTTTGCCTTTGGTTATGGCCTGCAAAGCAAAATCCAACAACCGCCCTTGCACATGGCATATCCGGTCAATGGTGCGCAGCGTGGCGTCCACAGGCCCGTCCCCGCACGCGGCATCCTGAACATCTTTGTCCTGATGACGCAGGCGGACCGTGGCGGTGGGCACGGTGTCTGTCCCGGTGGAGACATGCAGGTATTGCAATGTATACACAGGCGGAGTCTCCGTCATTTGCTGTTGCACAATGGCCACCAAATCGTCGTCATAAATGGTCTTTTTCTTGTCCGCCAATTCAATAAACGCTTCGTAGGCTTTGCCCAATTCCTGCGGATTCAAACGAAACCCGAGTTTATGCAAGTGGTTGGTGAAGGCATGCCGTCCGGAATGTTTGCCCAGCACCAGTTCCGTGCCTGAGATGCCGACATCTTCCGGCTTCATAATTTCGTACGTGGTGCGTTCTTTCAACATGCCATCCTGATGAATGCCGGATTCGTGCGCGAATGCATTGGCGCCCACAATAGCTTTATTGCGCTGGACTACCATGCCGGTCAACTGACTAACCAAGCGGCTTGCCCGGAATATTTCGCGTGTATGTACGCCGGTATCCAAGTTGTAGAAGTCATTCCGCGTACGCATGGCCATGACGACTTCCTCCAGCGAGCAGTTCCCGGCCCGTTCGCCCAGTCCGTTGATCGTGCATTCAATACCGCGCGCGCCGTTTTTTACTGCGGCCAGCGAGTTTGCCACAGCCAAACCCAAATCGTTATGGCAGTGCACATGCACCGTGACGTTGTCTATGCCCGGCACATGTTCATGCAAATAGCCAATCAACGCGCCGAATTGTTCGGGCACGGCATAGCCTACGGTATCCGGAATATTAACCGTGGTCGCGCCTGCTTCGATCACGGCTTTGCAGACTTCCGCCAAAAATTCCGGTTCGGTACGCGACGCGTCCTCGGGGCTGAACTGCACGTCCTGCACGTATTTTTTTGCCATTTCCACGCCGGCCACGGCTTGTTTGACAATTTCCTCTTTCGCTTTGCGCAATTTGAATTGGCGGTGAATCGCGGACGTCGCCAAAAAAACATGGATACGTCCTTTCTTCCCCGCTGGCGCAACAGCTTCGGCGGCACGGACAATGTCCCGCTCCAAACAACGCGCCAGACCCGCAACAATCGGGCCTTTCACTTGTTCGGCTACGGCTTTGACCGCTTCAAAATCGCCGGGAGAGGCAATCGGAAAACCAGCTTCGATGATATCTACTTTCAAGCGAGCCAATTGCCGCGCCACTTCCAGTTTTTCGCGCAATCCCATACTTGCGCCCGGACATTGCTCCCCGTCGCGCAAGGTAGTGTCAAAAATCAATACTTTGTTATCTGTTTTCGTTTTCATGATGCTTTCGATAAAGTGCTACTTTGTATGTTTCTTTCGTGAATGTCTCAATAACAAAAAACCCATCGCCGGGGCGATGGGTTGGCCGTTATTCCATTCGGGGAGGGTTAGATGAGGTTCCTCCGGCCCATCGCGAGGCGCAGCCGGAGCGGTAGCGCCCCGGCGGGGATAAGGCCGGACCGTTGCAGAATGATGCGTTGCACGATTGATTTCATATGCTTACAGTATGATCGGCGATTGCTTTTGTCAAGGGCATCCGTGGTGAACGTCGGGATACGGGGATCGCGCGGACAACTAGTATATGTAATACTAATCTAGTTTTGGGCAAACGGATTTCTAATGAGGTCTCTTTATTCTTGCAAACAGATATTAAGGGGAAATCAGGTGCAGGTTTTTGGCGCATCATGAAAACAAACCTATATTCAGGATGGTTGGTTGTGGCCCTGTTTGCTTGGTTCGGGTCCGCGCAATCAAGGGGTACGCTGATCGTATTTGACGATGCGGTCGCATCTCCCTTTACTTCGTATTGGGATAACCAATTGGTGCCGGCAACAGATCTGGCTCCACACAGTGGTGATTATTCCGTTCGGCGCTCGGCAGGCACGTCCATCAATGGCGTTATTTTCGAAAACAGCGCGGGATTTTCACTGAACAGTCTTGGAGGACGCACCACCGTGGAGTTTTGGGTAAACAGCCCGCATACGAATGCGGCGATGGTGGAACTCTACTTGCGCGTCAAGGATAGTTCGCCTTCCACACTGCGTTCCATGGGGTCGCGCGGTCCGGGCGTCACGTGGATGGTGGATGATGTGCCCCGAACGGGGACGGTTTTGCTGAATAGCGATAGTCAGGTGTGGCAGCGGGTGACGTTCGACCTGACCCAGACCTACTGGATTTGGAACGGAAGCGCCAATGAGGCGGTCACACTGAACCCGGACGAAGTGTATGATCGTTTTGAAATCCGGGGGGGCAGTTTGAATTATGCTCCTTATCTGGATACGGTCCGCTTTATTCCGGAGCCGGGGGCATTGTTGCTGCTGTTATCCGGTGGACTTGTTGTCCTCGCCGTCCGGCGTGGGCGCCGTTTTTTAGGTAAGCCGGGGATTTAAACCATGCGAATGCACATCATTTTTTTATGGGTTTGGGGGCTGGGCTTCTGCATCATACCGAGCCATGCGGCGGTCCTTTATCACAATCCTCTCGAACAAGCATCCGATCTGGATGACTGGACTTTCCACGGCAGTGATCCCGGCAACTGGCAAATTAGCGCGCAGGCGGTCACGATCAATTACGCCGTTAATAATTTAAACGGGCTGTATAATCCCGGCGGTTGGAATGCGCAAAAATATGCCGTGTTGGATCCTGCATTGGATTTGCTGGATGCTCGTGTACTGGCTTCTTTCAATACCACAGGTAACAATGCTGGCTATGTGGCGTTTGAACTGCGAAAAGACGGAACGGGCAGCGCCTACCAATCGGGCGTCACCTTTGAAATCCACCGTTATCACATGTTGATTTTCGACGGGAGCTCGTTGTTAAGCAGCAACCTTTTTTTCGGGGTGGGGAATCCGCGTTTTGACGGCATGAGTTCAAGAGGTCTTTACACGCTGGACGCCACGGTCCGGGACAACACCTACTCGGCACGTATTCTCTTCGAGTCGGACCAAGGGCATGTGTATTACCTGACCAACCAGTTCGGCAACGCGACCATGAGTGGCACCTTAAACCATGCTTTGGACTCCGGGAATGCCGCCATTCGTTACACAACCCACACGGCATCGCCTTATGTATATGACTTTCAGATTCTGGACGTTCCGTCCATACCGGAACCGGGGACGGCTCTATTGATGCTGTGGGGTGTTGCGTTGGCGGGACGATACCGCAAATGGGTACGGGAAGGGAGCGGGAGCTAATCCTGCACATCTAGAATCCGGTAATGATTCCGGAGAAGCGCGTCGTCCGAGGTTTCGTCCAGGTTCTGTGGAACGAAACCGGTATTCGGCGCCAGCCCACCCCGAAGTATGCCGGACTGCATCCAGGAACGCGCGGAAGAATCGCCGTTCGGAAAATATGCCACTATGGGAGGCCACTCGTCTGCGTTCGGCGGGGCTATATCCGGTAAGCCGTAGAAAGAAATGACAGCGCCATAGCCCTTTGATTTTACGTGTTCCTCGAAATTTCCGGATGGGAATGTGAGCTGCTCCAGTGTGGTAGGGATAACAACTACATCCTGAATCCGCAAACCATGATGGTTCAATTCGCGACGCAATCCTTTCAAACGCTCCTGGTTGACGAAAGCGTCATGCTCCATGATAACAAGAATAGGCCCGTTAGGCTGGATATCGCGAACCATCCGGCCTAATTCTCTCCCACTCAATTCGTAGACCCGGTCGAATTGCCGGACATAATTGCTTCGCTCAACCGGAGTGAAGAAAAGAAGCACAAACATGATAAACGACAAAACAGCTCCGGCGGTCCAAACAGGACTGGGTTTTGCTTTCCGCAATGCAGCGCATGCAATAAGTATGAGAAGAACCAAAAAGGACCACGTATTCATAAGCCTGTTTGTTGATCAATTTTCCACAAAGGAATGGTGCGCATGGGCGCGCCAGCCAGAAAACGGGGACCTTCCACGACCGCCTCGTCTACCGACCACACATGCGCTGCGCCGTCAAATGTCAGCACATGAATATTCCGGTCATCCCGGCCGTGACGATAGCGGTAGGCTGCGGCGGGGTCGCCTCCCGCGTAAATAGCGGCATCGCCATCGGCAAACATCAAGATTTCCGCAGGGCGTTGAATACGATCCATTTTAAGCCCAAGATAGGCCCCTTGCCATTGGTCATCGCGCTGGAACCAGAACGCATTCGGCGTGTAACCGACATGATACCCGTGCTCTGGGTTTGGATCCGGATCCCATTGACCCACATCGGTTAAAGTGGCAATAGTCCGGTCTGCATTAATGCGTAAATTGCGCGGGCCACGACTGGGACATTTCCGCGTGCCCGCGCCGTATCCTAATTCGTCTCCATATTGATACCAAGCATACGCGGATCGAATGGGACTTGAGGAAGTTTCCGTTCTTTGCGAACTAGGGATACGCAATTGATGGTCGTTGGCATACAAGCGTGTCGCCGTGCCCCATTGCCGGAGGTTGTTAAAACACAGAACCCCGTTGGCTTTTTCTCGCGCGTCTGTTATGGAGGGGACAACAAGCGCCACAAGCATAGCGATGATGGCGATAACCACCAATAATTCCACCAACGTAAAACCTTTTGAATGCGGCATCATCCAGCGTTTTATCCTTCACGTGTATGCTACGGTTTAAGTGATATACCTAATACTAGTATCTCCGCGAAAAGCAACATAAACTTTCACACTTATTGCTTTACGAAAAGGGTGCGGTGATTCACTATGCATCGGGTTTGATTCGTGTCACATGTTCCTATGATTAGAAGGTTATGAGTAGACAAAGTCCTAAAGAAGAAAGTAGCCGGTCCGCGTTGATAGCTTTGTTTTGTTTAAGCGCTGAACCGTTAAGTGGTTACGGGGTAAAACGGCGGATTAAAGAGTGGCGCATGGAGGAGTATTTATCCACGAGTCCTGCGACGATTTACCGTTCGCTGGCGCGTTTGAATAAAAAAGGATATTTATCTGCCAGAAAAGTAAAGCGGGGGCGGTATCCGCTATCCACGGAATACGCCATTACGGAAAAAGGCAGGGCGTATTATCGAAAATTAATTGAAGAAGCAGCGGTGTTCCGGCGCACTGCGTATGCGTTAAGTCCCGTGCTTGGACTCGGCTCCAGAGTGCCGGCGCCCGAGCGCATTAAATTAGCGCGCGCATGGATGGAGGAAAGCATAAAAATGACCAAACGGCTGGACGCGCGGCTCAAAGATCACTCCCCGGGCGGCACCTACGGAAAGCCATACGCTGAATGGCTGATGCTTTCCCACGAACATGCCATGCTTAAAGCCGAAAGCGCCTGGATCCGCCGGTATATCAAGCTGCTCGAAACCGGAGGCGCTTGATCGTTAAGGAAGAGGCCAGTATCCGAATAAATAGCGTTCTTCCCGTGGACCGCGCAGTAAAAGTTCCTTTTCGGGCTTCCAGCGTTCCGGCAATAGAACCGCCGAGGAAAACAGTGTAGCCGACATGGTTTCGTGAATCGTAAATTCACACTGGGCGGTGTTCAAGCCTGGATGCGCGGACCAGCGGCGATGGAAAGGAACGTGCGTGTTTTCCTCTTTGATAAAAGAAACGGTTTTTCCATCGGGGCCGGGCGCACTCCACACCAACTCGCGCCCGCGATAATGCATGGCCGGCCCCCCGTTCAGACCGTAAAGCGTAAGGCCCGGAACAGGATCCTTAATCCCGTCGTGTTCACTGATGTGATGCTGAATATCTATCGGATAAACGAATCCCATGCCGGTCGTCCAGGACATGCCCATCGGATTGGCCCCCAGCATAAAATCCGTGTTGTTGATAAGAGCCCTCCGATATTTTTCGTCGTTTGTTAATTGCCATGCGATAAAGAGACAACGATTAAAATTGACCATGTTAAATGCGCCCCATCCCGCCCAGAAATCCTGGTGTCTTGGCCACGTTTGACGATACGGCATGTCGTCCATGCGCGCCACAAGCGCATCCGCTTCCGCGATCATGATCGCTTTCCAGTGAGCCTCTACATCCTCGGGGACCGCTTGTTCGGGATTCCGCGCCAAGTCGGCATACATCCATCCCGAATAATCGCGATGGGAGAATCGCCACACAAAAGGCTTGGAACTTTGCTCCGCATAGTCCGCGATGCCTGCTAAATAACTCCGATCACCCGTCAGTCGGAACAATTGCATCGCGGCGTGCACCCGAAACGGCCCGTTATATTCATCTTTTTCCTCCCATTCCAATGTGTAGGGATCGCCTAAGCCGCGACGTTTGCGGGCTTCAATCGTGATTTTCCCAAGGCTGTTAGCCGGATCAATTCCAAAACGCCATGCGCGCAGGGCGCTGTCTTTGTATAAAGCATACTGTTTTTCCGAAAAAGGCTTAACCAAGCGGGCATAGTGCGCGGCGCCGGCTGCATAACATAGCGAAGACCACCGGGTGCGCGGACTGAAAGCATAAGGGTAATTCGTGTCGTTGTACCTTGGATGCGTGGACGTCTCAATAAAGCCGGAAATGCCTCCTCGTTCATCTTGACTGCGTCGCCAGCATTCCAAGCCCCACATTACTTCATTTAATATATCAGGAATGCCATCACCGGATTCGGGGATATTTAATTGCCCATCCCCGAAACGTTCCGGCGCATGTTGATACGCCTCCAACATATCGAACACCGCGACCATGTGCGTCTGGTTGCGATCCCAATCCGCCGCATCGTACCATCCGCCTATGACATCCTTTGTCACGCGGGATTTGTCGAGCGTAGCGCCGATGACATCGAACCGGTCGAATCCTTTTGGCGCTTCCGCTTGCGTGGGAAAAGATATCAAATGCGCTTCGTAGATCGTATCATGCATAATGGATTTTTCACGGGTCCATACCGTGTAGGGTTTTTGCAAAGCAGTGGCGGCGCGCTGATGATAAAAGCCTCGCGCAGCGATATAAAAAGCTTCCCCGTACGCATCCGGCGCATGGCGAAAGGCCCATGATCGTCCGACGCCCGGCACGTGGATAAAAAAATCGCCATGCTCTTGTAGCGCGGTAAAATCAAGTTCGTATACATCTTCGCCGTATAAGAGAGGGCGATCTTTTTCGTCGGGTTTGGAAGGATTGATCGCAAAACGGGGGTTTTTCTCGCGTAACGTGACCGGGCCGGAAAAAACGGTTTCCCCGGATGATGCGCGAATGACATGAAATTGATCGGCATGCGAAAAATCTATGGGCCCGAACTCATACCCGAACGCGCCTAGATAGGCGATTTTTTCCGGCGCGTCCGGGACATACCCGATTTGATTCACTTTGATAGCCCGCGATACGGCGCGCATCGGGTCGAAAGTCAAAGTCGCCGATCCACGATCGGCTACTGCGATTGTGTATGAATGATTTTCCTGCATCGGTTCCGGCAATTCCATGATGCAATAATGCGCGTAATCCACCTCATGCGCCTCCGGTATGCGCGGGCCTCCGAGCGACACAAAGGTTCGCGTAACCCGCTTAGGCGCGCGGGCGGAAGCGTAAGCTTTGTCTGTCGGACTGGTGATCCTGAACGTTTCGGGAACATCCATTTCCTTTTCATTTAAGATCGTGCGGGCTTCGTGCAGAAACTCTTTATATAATGCGGCAGGCAGTTTATACGCCGTCCAATTAGGGCGCCCGGCCGCTTCGCTTGCTTTCCAGTCTTGAACGGCCTGGCGTAAACGTCCCTCGGATAAGACATCTACTTGATGGACAATCTCTGGGACATCATATACAGCGACGATTATCCAACGGTCATTGATAAGCAGAATTTGCTTAACGTGCCCTTGATACGAGGGCAGGGCGATGGGATGCGCACCTTCGCGCGCCGGGGGCAACGGGGCATAGGAAACATCATTATTGCCGCCCAAAGGAGCCGCGTGCAGTTGCGTTGAAATCATCCATCCGGCAAGCAGGGTTAGTTTCATACCTTGCGTTATCATTGTGTTCTCCTGAAAAAAGATTTCTATTGATAGGCGCGATAGTATATATGATACTAGTTGAGTCAATTAAAAAAGACAGCGAGGTTTTATGAAATGGTATTTTATCCGGCATGGCGAAATGGCAGGAGACCCTCATGCCTATTATGCGCCCCCTGTGTCAGGGTGTTTATCCGCACGCGGGGAAGAGCAAGCTGAAGCGCTCAAAAAAGCGATGGATTCCATAGTCTTTGATTATGTGTTTGCATCGCCTTTAGGTCGGGCGGCGCAAACGGCCCAGGCGCTTACGTGTGCGCCGGGAACAGCCATACACATCCGGGAATGGCTGGTGGAATGGCGTCCGTCATCGGTATGGCGGACCGGCGTATCCACGCGGTATGAAGATATGGCTCTGCGCGCGGAATCGGCTCGTCCGGAGCAGTCGTGGCAAACAGACGCGGGAGAAGGGACGTATGAAATGGCCGCGCGCATAGTCCCGGGATTTATCGCCGATCTCGACCGCATCGGCGTGCGGGCCGGGCACGGGGGCTATCTGTTAAATGCCGCGGAAGAAGACAACCGTCATGTAGCGTTTGTGGCGCATGGCGGCTCGTTAGGTCTTTTGCTGGCGTTTGTGTTGGGAATCCCCATGCAGCCTTTCCCTCCCATTTCTTTTAAAGAAACCGGAACAGCCGTGGTCCAACTTGTTAAGCGGGCCGATGTCTGGTATCCGGCGCTGGTCATACCTCCTCCGGATATATCCTATGTGTAAAACGGGTGTTTTGCGGATTTGTATTCAAGACGCGATAACCCGGTCTCCGGTGGCGTGCTGGCTGGAAATCACCGATACGGATGGGGTTGTTCTGGATGACTGGCATGTGACCGATGTATGGAGAGGGTTTCCTTGTGGCGGGGAAGCACAGGTAACGTGCCGGATAGGAAACGTGCGGATACGCGCGCGATTCCGTTTGAGCCATCAGGAAGTCGTTCAGTCGGTGATCGTAAAAGAAAACGAAACGCATTCCATCATCATGGAAGCCATGCCTTGGGTTCCTTTTGAAGGATGGGGGTACTTCGCCGGGGAAAGCCATAATCACATTAACGCGGAATGGACGCCGCCGCAGGTTTCGCTTTATGCCCGTGCTTTTGGTTTGCGGTATATCAATCTTTGTCAGGGGTGGATGCAAGAGTCAGATCAGGCGCCACGGCCTACCGGACAGGCCATCGCCACCCAACTGCGGGAAGGTTCGACCTGCGGGTGTCATCTGCATTTTGGCGCGGAGCGTCCCAAAACGCGATACGGACATGTCTGGTGGATAAATCTTAAACCGTTTAAAGACCCTTTTGGCGAGTATATACGTTGGCATGACTCTCCGTATGTGGACATGGTGAATCGTGATGCCACGGACCCGGGAGATATTCAACGGGTGTGTCCCTTGCGGAATGAATTGCCGCTGGATACGTGGCGCCGGTTTCGTCGTGATGGCGCTGCTTGCGTGGCGGCGCACCCGACTAGTTGGTGGTTAAAACGGCCTGATGATCAATTGATCGTTACGAATATCTCGGCTGAACTTGTGTTTTCTCTGTTGTGTGGGGAGCCGCCGGATGCTTTGGCGGTCATGGGCTATGATCCCGATCAGATTTTTTATCAGAACCTTTGGTTTCATATTCTAAATGAAGGGTATCCGCTGGCGGGTTGCGGTGAAACAGACGGGTCACTGCGCGGAGCGCATCACATCGGTCAAATTATTACGTATACGCAGATGGACGCGCAAGGGCCGTATGCGCAAGAAAGCTGCGCCCATGCTATACGGGCGGGCTGCTCGGTCATGAGCAGCGGTCCTTTTGTGCATGTAACGCTTGCCGATGATACCAATGCGTTGGGGAAAAAACTTCCCGCAGACGGGCGACCTCATGCGCTACGGATTCGCGCATGGAGCGCCCCGGAACCCCGTGAAGCGTTGACGTGGCTTGCAGTGTATCGCAACGGGAAACCTTGGCAGATTCGTGATTTACGTGCCGATCCTCCGAGGCACGTGGACTGGACGCTCGCGGTAAAGGATAACCAATTTGCTTGGTATGTCGTGAAAGCGTATGGCCGAGATGGTCCGGATTCCGTCGAAGACTTGGATGTCATGCAGTATGCCCGCGCGTGTGAAACAATAATAGATACCCGCTATCGTCAATGGAAACAAGTAGCTCTGACGAATCCTGTGTATGTTGTGCCGGAAGGGTGGACACCTCCTGAACCTGTGCGATCCATGGTGCGCATGCGGTTGGTCAATTACAAAGGGTGTCCGATGGCCCATTTCCCCGTTCGCGTGATGCTGGGCGACGACATAACGCAAACATGTCAAACGGACGCGCATGGGAACATGGAATACTACGGCACGCCTGCCGTCCGTTTTCTGCTGGGGTATGAAGGGGATCGCGTTGAATCTAAGTCTATTTTCCTCGATTACCAGCCTGTCCACCAACTCATGGAAAATCTATTTACAGGCCGTTGGCGGACGCAGGCTCCGGCTATGCAACCGGGCCAGGTGCCGTGGAGCGCTTTTCAGTGGCATGCCATGCGAAAAGCCCTGGAAACCGTGCAATGGACTTTGCAGTGGTCTGTCTAGAATCTTACGCATTTCTAACCTGGTCAATGGTTGACTAGTCAAAGCAATTATACTAAGGTAGGCATAGTAAACAAAGCACATGACACCAATCCGAAAGCAATGAGGATGCAAGCACATATCGTGCGTAGGAAAAAAATCATAGGCGTTTCGCTTATGATGGTTCTGCCTCTGTTTGCATTGGATGCTGCGGTCATTCTTAACGATACCTTTGCGGACAACGAGCGTGTTACCCAGAATCTTCCAGCTTCGGCCAATTGGTTAAGCGCGCGCGCGACGGCCGATGCCAATGTTACGGGCGGTTATTTACGGTTCGATAATTTTGGAAACAATCGTGCGGGCGGACTTGCTTATTTAAGCGACCCCGGTGACTACGTGGATATGGGTATAGGTGGCACGCTGACGTTGACATTTAATTACCGGTATGGCGCCAATAATGCAGACGAGGGCGGTTTGTATTTCGGATTAATTAATACCGGCGGGACACGAGTATCGTCGGATAATCATGATTATAATAACAGCGCATTTGGCAACGATGTCGGGTATGTCGGCGTTGGTGTTTTCGGGGACGACACCAGTTCAGGCCGTTTCCGTGTAAGGGAACGGGTGGCTGGAGTTAATAATTACGCATCCTTGGGTCCGGGCTCGACGGCTATGCCTTCTTTGGTCAATACGGTTCAGGCAGGAGGCGATACCGCCAACGAGTGGTATCAAGCCCGTTTGGTATTAAATTATGTTTCGCCTTCCCAGATGAATATCAGCGCGACGATTGATGGACAAACGATTTCCGTGAGCGACACCTCAAGCATCATCACAAGTTTTGATCAAGTTTATATCATGAGCGGTCAAAAGCCGATTTCCTTTCTGGATATAGACAATATTAATGTTACTTACCTGTCGAATATCCCGGAACCTGGTACAATAGGCTTTCTTGCGTTTGGCGCTTATATTATCGCCATCCTAAGACGCCAATTTCTGTTCCGCTAGCTCGTATATGTTTTCTGTAACAAGCATGCCTCATGGGCTGCTAACAGCGCCGACGCTTCTCCCCATGGAGTCCACCCCCGTGTTTTTCGTGTCATATAATGTCTGTATGTCCCGGCGTTGGTCCCAGCCGTTACACCGGTAACGTGGCCTTGATCGGTTACGTGCAGCGTGACGATTCGCCAGCCGCGCACTATCGCTTCTTCGGTTTGTTTGCGCAGATCTTGAGGAATAAGGCCTAGGCGAAGCGCTTTCGCCAAGCCATAAACCAACAGGGCTTGTCCAGACGTTTCGACAAATGAGTTGTTGCGATCCATGACGGTATACCAGTGTCCCGCGCGGTCCTGCGCGCGTAGGACCGCATGCACGGTGTCGCGCAAAAGAAGTGCGAGGGCGGAATGTTCCCGGGCGGTTGGCGATTGCTCGCCTAATACTTCCACCAAAGAAAAAAGAGCCCACCCCATGCCGCGTGACCAGCGTGCCCCCAACGGTTTCCGTTTGCCTGTGTCGTACGCGTGGAACCATAAACCTGTTTGGGGATCAACAAGGCATTGAGCATGACCAAGAATTTGCTGCTCGGCTAGCGACTGTCCTTCAGGCCCATAGCCCAACGTGTCGGCGCGGGCAAGAAAAGGGCACAGTGTCATTAGGCTATCCACCCACACTTCGTTGCGTTTTTCCTTGCTGGTGAAAAGGCCGCGACCTTTGCTTGTTTTTAATCGTGGCGTTTTTGCCAGATGGGCTTGGATGGCTTGAACTCTCTGTGTATAACCGGGTGCATTGGTTTTACGGGCAAAATGCAATGCGCATAAGCCCGGTCCAATTTTCCAAAGTATTCCTCCGGGGTCATGGATCGGCGTGTTCCCGGCCACGTGATGATCCATCCACGTTTGTAAATACGGCTCGATCCGCTTGTCGCCGTAGGATTCATGTATCAGAAGAAGCGCGTGGCTTACTAATCCCGATGCCCAATTCCATCCCAAAGAGGTAGGAGCCCAATCCTCAATAACGCGATTCAAGACCACGTGTTGAACCGCGTGGGCTTCATGCAATCTCATAAGGAGTCTGTTTCCCTGATGATATCTATGCGCACTTCGTCCACATACCCGGTAAATCCGCCGATATACAACGCCATGTCCCGCTGTGTTTTTGACACAATAAATGGCCATTCGATTTTGTTTGCATCCAGCGCGACAAAGGCTTTCCCTTTGTTGCGATCCAATCGCATATGCAAATGACGCCATCCGGGTTGCGGAGCAAGGGTATCCAGAATGGCATCCTGTGACGGGATCGCGTCTTGCCTGTCCGAGGGCACACCCCGCAGTTGTTTGCCGGCCCATGAATCTTTTTGCACACCCCATTGCGCATCCCAGTGTCCATAAATCATAAACAGGCGACTGTGGCCCTTTCCCCGGGGCACATCGTTTTCGTACTGGATCATGGCTTGCACATCGAGGGCGATGACGTCCGGCGATTCGAAAAGCGGACCCAACGGGATACGAATGCCATCGTCTGCATGCTTTACGCGTACGGCTTGACCTTTAGGGGTGGCCATCCACATAATATTCTCGCCAGTCATAAACGCGGAGCCGGTTAGTTCGGCATACCGGTTGTGAATATCATCATCCAAGCGCCCATCAAAGCGCCACACGCCATACGTGTGTGGATTAACGTTCCAGCCTTTGCCCCCGTTCGGAAGCTGATGGGTGGGTTCTCGTACCCGTACGTTCACTTGGGCAAACGCAGGCCAGCCTGCGTCATCGGTAGCGGTGCAGACCACGGTATATAGGCCGGGCGCGGTGAACGTGTATTGAAACGCGTCTCCCGAAAAGAATTCTTCGTTTCCGATATCCCAATAATATTCACGGATGGATTTGCTGTTGGATCCTTGCCCGTCTGCGCGAAATGAAACGGGGAAAGGCGCTTCGCCTTCCACGCTTGTTGTATTGCCGTTTGCATGGATCACAAGATTTGGAAAGCCGCTTCTTTGGTTTTCCGCGTGACCCAACATGGCATAGGTCATAAGTGTTTTAGACAAAACATCCACCGTGAATTCCTGTTCGATGTTCCATGCATCCACATACCGGTAAGCGACAGGAAGTTCATCTACCAGATAGCGGGCCATCAAGGCACGATCGCTTGTGCCCCGGTTGAAGCCTGCAGGATGGATGCCCAGCGGGATGCCGGGCACCGGCTCGACCACGCCGTCAAAGCGCGCGTTTTGATGCACAATATCCACAGGGCGCCGCGCGCCAATACCCGTTATCATAGAACGGTTGTCCGCGGCGTTGCCTAATTCCTGATCGGCATTAAACAGCGCGGCTTGCACAAAACGGTTGCGTTCGTTTTCGTCCACCAGCGAGGCCGCAAGCAATAAATCGTAGGAAGCGATATCCGAAAGAAAATACCATCCCCATCGCCCGAAGGAGTATGCTTGCGGAGAAAAAGAATGTTTGGTGATCCAACGATCCTGCCAGGATAATGTGGCGCGGGCTGCGTCCAGCACTCCGTGTCCCCCCGAACGACAGCGGGCAAGCATGGTTTCGTCTTTGCCTGTCCGTCGGCCATACACATACGATCGTGTGGCCGCGCCTGCGGCATCTTTTAAGGGCCACCAATTCCAATTCCATGTTTCGTCGGGATCGTGGTGCCGCAGAAAATAATCGTGATATTCCTTTTCGCCGGTCGTTAACCAAAGCTCAACAGCCATCCAGGCATACTCATCTTTTGCTTCTAAAAAATTACCGTAATGATGGCCGCCTACGCGGGGCTGGGGAGCGCCGTCTGCCTGGGTTCGCGTCATACAAAATGCCCAGGCTTTGCGCGCTTGTGATAAATATTGACGGCTTTCCGTCGGCCAGTGTTGTTGCAGGCCCGGAGTGCGCGCGGCCCGGGCCATGATCGCGGCAAACGCGGCGGTCGCGTGGATGTCTTTCCACCACAGCGTGCGTGGTTTGTCGAAACGCCCGCTGGGCAGCCCTGAAACCCCGTCTTCATAACTCATTGTTGGGTCTGGTTTTACAATAATATGCACGGCCCCATCCTCCGGGTCCTGCATGCCTTGCAACCAATCGAGTTCCCATTTGACTTCCTCGAGCAAATCGGGAATACCATTCCCGGCTTCCGGCACGGGACTGTGATCGTAAAGAAGCTGTTCAGGGTACACTTCAAAAGCTTGAAGGATTGAATACGCGAATAAAGCCCCGTTCACGGTGTATTTTCCGTAATCCCCGGCGTCATGATGCCCTCGCGCGCATGGGAATGTCGCGCCTTCTTGTTGCGGAATAAAATCGAGCGAAGGTTTTTGATACGCGTCAAAGGAAGGCACGCGCCCATCGTCATAATGGCAAACCGGATGCGTGTGGCGCGTCCAAGGACGTTCCAGCGCCACGCCACAGCGCTGATGATAGACCCCGCGCATAAGCACGCCGAATGCGTGATTGAACACATCGTCCGCGATGTGAAAAGGGTATGAAACACCGACGCCCGGAACATGCAAGCGGTATCGTCCGGGTGTTTCAAAAGCGCTGAAATCAAGCGTCCATACGCGGGATTGGGATAACGGATCACGTTTATTCGATGCGGACGATACAGTTCCTGTCCACATCGTTTTCCCTGTCGTATCGTCCAGAATCTCAAAGGCGCCAAACGCGCTGAAATCCACATCCACAGGTGTATGGCGCGTGGCGTCCGCATACCCCGCAAATTGGGATAGATAGCCACGTTTTTGCGCGGAGGGCTTATAACCCACTTGATTTATTTTAATAGACTGGCTGTGATGCTGCCGGTCTCCTTGCCAGACCCCGGACACGTCGGGCGTGCGGTTGACGTTCTCCGCGATGGGTTCCCCGGTCGCGATAGCAAGCCCTTGCCATGCAAGCGCGTCTTCATGTACGACATACGTGCACCCGGCTTTCAGCGGGGAGGGGAGTTGAAGGTAGACCCACGTATGTTTGATGTTGATCGGGCGTCGAATGGAATACCGTTCGGGCCGAACCCAGTACGATGCGGATACCGCGGCCACAGGCGTGGCATAGGCGGGATCATCCGGGCTGGAAACGGTAAACCGCGCTTGAGGCCAATCTTGTTGCCCCGGCGTTAAAACGCGATTTACGTATTTGACCGCGATACCTTGCTGATGCGCAGGCATCCATTCATCGTGCAGCAGCAACGGCCCTGCGCGCAACACGCAACTTTGTACGCTTGCCCACCATGCGAGGCATGCGATCCCTGTCCGCAATATATTCATATCAAGCTCCTATGTCCGGGTATAGCGGGAAAATATATTATTGCATACTAGTATAAAGTATACTATATCGGCGCTATACACAATTAAATTCCGGGTGCTTTATGATGATGTATCGTCCTGATCAATTGCCTCAAAGCGTAATTGCCGTGGGGCCTGTGGAAAGAGTAATCAAGGAAGGCATCGGGGTAAATGTCTTTCTTGGACGCGACCGCTATTATCCGCCCACCGCGCACCAGGCCGCGTGGCATCGTATCGAGGCTTTGCTGGATGAAGCTCAACCGGGGTTTATGCGGATTGGCTATCTTGAGGGCACCGGGGTTCACGGCGATGTCACGCCGTGGGATGATAAAGCGCAGGCTTTCGACTTGCAGCATGATGTATGGAAAAAAATAGCATGGTTTGATGCCTGGTGTGATCGCCATAATGTGCATTGGATGTTGGATCCTTGGTGGATTCCGGCTTCGCTTCAAGTGCCGTATTCAGGGCATGCCCCGTTACAGCCTGACTCAAGTGGAAAAGCGCCTTGGCGAGGAGCGCCACGCGATCCGGGCGAATATGCGGATCACTATATCCGTCCTTTGCTGCGGCATGTGCGTGATACACTTCATGTGCGACGTTTGCGGTGGTTAGGGTTGTTAAACGAGCCGATTTGGGGAGCGCAGGCCCGTGATCCCGATAATTTCTTCGTCCGGGAAGGCGAACAGCAAGTGCGTGTGCTTGTGGAAATGTATAAGGAAGTCCACCGAGTTCTGCAGGCGGAAAAAATGGATATTTCGCTCGTGGGGCCCGGCCATTTGTGTGCGTGGCAAATGCCGCCGCTTGATTTTCTTGCAGCCGGTGTTGATCCTTCCCGGCACCTTGGCGCATGGGATGCGCACGCTTATTTTCATCAACCGGATTGGATGCCGGAATGCACGCCGGATTTTGTGCGCACACACGAATATATCCAGCATACAATCCGCCGATGGGTAGACTTTGCGCGTCAACAAGATAAACCTTTTTTTATAACCGAAATGGGCACGTTTTATTTCGGACGACCTTTTTGGGGCGATCGCGATTACGAAACAGCGGGGAGTCACAGCGCCGCGATTCATGACGCGCAGTTTATTGTTCGCGCGATCAATGAAGGCGTGGATGGCTTGTTGCGTTGGGTGCTTTGCGCGGATCGTACCGTGGATGGCCGATGGGGATTAATTGAACGGCATGAATCCGATGCTATAGAGCCGTCCCCGCATATTTATCCGGCGTATCGCGCGCTTATGCGCGCAATCCCTCCCCGCGCAAGCATGCACGCGATCCACCATGCTGTAGCCGATGGCGCGCCGGTGCGGGTGCATGCTGTGGCGGCGCAAGCGCAAGGAACGGCGCGGATGGTTTTGGTGCATGACCGTCCGGGGCGCAACGCGGATGTCCGCATCGAATGTCCCCCGGCATGGGCTGGAAAGACTTTCCGGCGGTGTGTCGTGGACGAAATGCGGAAAGGGATGGCTATGTCCGATGTTGTTATTCCCAATATAGCTAAGCCAACGGTAGATTTAATGATTACACCGTACTCTATTACCACGCTCGAAGAAAGGAATGCATGAAACCTGTATCCCCCTCCGCCGCGCGCGAATTGGAGCAAGCCGCGGTGCGTATCGCGCGTAGTAAAATGGCCGGCGGAAGGCAGGCGCTTTTTTTTAAGAAAAAGTATCTGGATGCCGCATTTAACGGAGGTTTATTTCTATGGGATACATGCATGATCGCTGCATGGGCTAAATACTATGTAAAAGATTTACCCATTATCACGGCTTTGGATAATTTTTATCGCATGCAGGATAAAGATGGTTTTATGTGCCGTGAATATTTGCCCGATGGACGTGTGGCGTGGGATAAAGCGCATCCTATTGCCGTTGCTCCGCCTATCTTGGCATGGGCGGAAGTGGAATTATTTACGAAAACCCATAACCGGCGACGATTGCAAAAAGTGTATCCAGCTTTGGCGCGTTTTCATCGTTATATGGAAAATACGTATCGTGGCGATGACGGATTGTATTGGTCGGATGCCCACGGATCAGGCATGGACAATATCCCACGCATGCCGCGAGGATGGAGCGATGACGGCCATGGCGTTCGCCTTAATTTCAACCGGTGTCATCCTTCGGTGCGTCCATGGATTCGCGGGGTAGCTGTTGCGCCCCACCTCCGGGGCACATTGGCATGGAATCGCCAAGGTCGTTCCGTGGATTTAACCGCACAGATGGCTTTAGATGCCGCTCATTTATCATGGATGGCCGACGTGCTTGGATTGGAAAATGACGCGCACCGATGGGAAAAAGAAAAGCATGATATTAATGCCCGGATTAACACGTATTGCTGGTCCTCCAAGGAATCATTCTATTTTGATCTGGCTTACGGGAAAAAGATCATCCGACGACATATTGGCATGTTCTGGACCTTGTGGTCGGGCGCCGCAGAAATGCGCAAACAACAGAAAGCGCTGATAAAAGCGTTGTTGGATCCTTCCCGCTTTGGCAGACCGGTTCCCGTTCCGTCCATGGCCGCCGATGAACCCGAATATTGCCGATGGGGTGATTACTGGCGCGGAGGTGTTTGGCCGCCGACGACCTATATGATTCTTCGGGGACTACGTGTCTGCGGGGAAGATGACGTCGCGCGCAAATTAGCCCGACAGTTTTATGATGTTGTCGCTTCGGTGCACAGCGCGACGGGCACGTTTTGGGAAAATTATGCGCCTGAATTTCCGTCGTACGGCATTCCGGCCCGACCCGATTTCTGCGGATGGACCGGTCTTGTGCCAGTGTCTATCTACCGGGAATATCTGGCGGAATAAGCGGTATCATACATGTACAACATCGCCGGTGCGCGTGAATAGCAGGTGCAATCCGATTTGATGGGGTGCGAGTCCGGTCAAAAGCGCCAGCGCGCGCGCATATAAACGCAATTGAGGGGCATAGTGGTCCATCGTGGCCTGTTTGTTGCTTTCAGAGATTTCGTTGGTTTTGTAATCGAGAATATCCGCGTGTATTACCCTGTTGTTTTTGTCTTTGACCAGCACCGCGCGGTCCAGTGTGCCGGTAAGCCACTCGTCATCCACCACGGCTTCAAAATTCTTTTCGCGCCAAAGTATAACGTCGACCGGGGGACGCGATAATGCGTCGCGCACGGCGGCGGAAATCATGGCGTTTCTAAAATGTGCTTCCGCTTCCGGATCGGAGAGGCCGGTCTTGTTTTTCCAGTCCATGATGATCGCGTCAACATCGGCTGTTTCCGTCCATTCCACCCGCTCAAACAATTGATGCACCATGCTTCCCAAAGCCAGGCTCCGCGTTACGTTTGGTATAAAAAACAAATGCGCCGGACGAGGTTCCTCCGCGCGCGCCGACGGTCGCACGCGGGATAATCGTTTCCTTTTCGATGTCGCAAACGTCACAGGCTCGCCGGCATGATCCGGTATGATTTCTTCGTCTGGCACAAGCGGAATTTCCTGATACCAATTCGCATGTCCTTTTTCGTACAACACCCTGACAGGCGCATCATCCGTCTGGGCTTCCTCCTTGTCTGACGGTGAAGACAATCGGCTTAATTGTTTGCGTAGAAATGCGGCAAAGTTCAGGGATGTTCCCCCTGACGCGGGGGGCGGCGGCACCATCGCGTACACAGTGCGTTTGGCGCGCGTTAATGCGACATACAGTGTGCAAAGATTTTCAAAACATCCATCCTGCTCGGCGGCCTCAATTTCCTCGCTCAGCACACGATCTTGCTGACAAACATCTTTGATGGGCATCAGCAACGCCCAGGCCGGCTGGCCTTCTTGATCGCGCGCTATGTGCACAGACTGATCCGACCGTCGAGCCAGCATGCCGGTATGGCTTGCTAATTCGGGCAGTAAAACAAGGTCAAAACCTAATCCTTTGGATTTATGGATTGTCATGATCCGCACAGACGCATCAGCGGATTCCTCGGGCATGGTATACGCGCGCATGCGGGCTATAAACGTATCCACCGAGCGAAGCCCTTCACGATCCATGTCCCCGGCCGCATCTATCATGGCATGGAGACGATGCAGGCTAAAAGCATCGAGCTCATGCGCTTCCCGGAGCGCGTGGCCCCAGTGCTGTAAAAACCATTGAAACCCCTCCCGATGCAATTGGTCCAGCAGGGCTTGAGGCGTGATAAATCCTTTTTCGAAATGCGGCTGCAATGGGCTCATACGAATATGTTCGCGCGCCCGTGTGTCCCCCGGATGTGCCGCATAATGCAGCAAAGAAAGAAGCAAAAGCGCCACGGGGTTATCGGTAATTTCAGATTGTCCTTCTACGGCCACGGGAATATCCGGGCACATCTTGCGCAGCAAATTCCCCAATTCCTGTGCGGTATTGTTCTGCCGGACGAGAATGGCTGCGGATAACCCGCGTCGCAGAGGATTCACTTGTTGAAGAATCGTTGCGCATGCGCGGTAACAGGCTTCCTTGTCGTTATGGGTTTCGCCGGTTTGCAGGACAGCGGCGTATCCCGCGGGCGGGGGGCGATCGGTGCGGCAACTGTGTTGTTCCCAGTAACGCGCCCACGAGGTTTGTACCGGTTCGGGTATCTCCGGAGGCAACGACGTAAAAGCATCATTAACCATGTCCAGCACGGCAGGGGAAGACCGGTATGACACATTCAGCGGCATGGATTTGATGGTTGTTTCGCCGTAGTAATCCAGTATTTGGCCAAACAGATTGTGATTGCCGCCGCGCCAGCCATAAATAGCCTGCTTAACGTCGCCCACAAAAAAGAAACTGCGACGGCCTGATGTATCCTGAAGTATTTCGTCCGCGAGATTCCGGAACACTTGCCATTGCAAGTCGCTGGTATCCTGAAATTCGTCAATTAACCAATGATCCAATTCACAGTCCAGACGGTAATCAATAAACAACCGGGTTGGATCGTCGGGCGAGCGCGTCAGCGGGCGTCCACCCTGCGTAATCATATATTGGGCATCGTCAAACGTGATTAAGCCGGGGCGTCTCGCGGTCTTATCGTAGGCCGACTCGAATTGCGCCAATAACTGATACAAGCCTGTGGTGCGCGTCAACGCTGCGCCCAGCATGACTGCCATGACATACTCCACGATATGCGCGCAGGCTCCGGCAAGCGCGCCTTGCAGCTCGTAGGCTTTTTTGTTCATTTTTACGGTCCCATGACCTCGCGCTAAATCATGCCAGACAGGGAATAAGTAACCCATAATACCTTTAATATGCTCCCACGGCAGTCCCGCATGCCACGTGGGCATGGTCTCAAGGAAAGACGTCCATTTGCCGGTGGCAAAGTCATTCCATAAGCCGCTTTGCACCGATTCCCTGATGATCGCGAGGTCCGCTTCGATAGAGGATGGCCCCGCCAGCCAATCGCATCCATCCGGCCAAATACGACCGGCATTTCCCCAAGCCGTTGCATCGGGCATGGCTTTATAAGCGGATTGAAAATGTTCAATAAATTGATCAAATTCCGCCGCGAACCGCTTCACTTCCTTTTGATGCGTCGCTTGTTTAAAGGCCTCCAGCAACTGCGCGCGTTCCTGTTGCGATTGATTGATGTTTGTGAACAGGCGGGAAAGCGTTTCCGCGCGGGCTTGCCTGGCATCCGCGCTGCCATTGTCCGTCACATTAAATGCGGGCGAGAGTCCCAGTTCCATGGGAAATGCGCGTAGCACGCCTATCGTAAAACTATCAATCGTGGAGATATGCAGCCGCTGCATGTCTTGCAGGAAGCGCTTCAGCAGCAAAGCAAAGTCCTGGGTCGTGAAATCGGGATGTTCAATGATGCAAGCGGTTTGTTGGGCTTTATCCGGTGATGAAGCCGCATCGCAAAGGTGTTCGACAATCGAGGTGAAAATCTCGCGGGCCGCTTTCCGGGAAAACGTAACCGCAATAATACGATTAGGTTCCATGCCTGCCGCCAGCAAACGAATATAGCGATGCGCAAGCTGAAATGTTTTGCCTGAACCCGCGGACGCAAGAATAGCCTGATGTTCAATCAAGGGATTCACGACACATCCCCCTTTATGGAAACAAGCGGTTTCACGCATTGGGATGCGGGGAAAGGGAAGAGATCTTCGAATTCATCGTACTTTATCGTGTCGTTGGGCGGCCAGAATTCATGCTGTTCAATGCGCTGCACAATAGCCTCCGCGCAGGCGCGTGCCGATGTCAAGAGATCGGGCGTTACCTCTGTCCATTCAAGCAGGCTTGTTTCGGTCACGGCGCGAGGTAACACAAAATACGCCGTGGAAATCGCCTCGTCCGGGTGTTGCGTTTGAAAAAAATCATGATACAGAGGCAATTGAAGGTCTATCCAGCGCCCGTCTTTCTTTTTTTTCCATGCGCCGGGTGCCCGCGCAAAGTCCGGGGCCTCGTCACGCCAAGGGCCCATGTGGGCTTCTAAAGGGGTGGTGACGGTATCGGTGGTTTTGTAATCAATGACGCGCCACTGTTTTAGGTCCGGGTGATAATCCACACGGTCCATGCGGCCTTTGATACGGGTTTGACGTATGGTTGCTTCTACACCGACTTCAAAAAGCGTGGGAACCCATCCTTGCGCGATAAGTTCAGCTTGCACGCGCGCGGCATGCATCAAGCGTTGGCGGATGGATTCGTATTGCATGAGAACCGGCAAAGGAGGGCGGGCGCCGAACTGCGCGCGTAACCAGGCTTCGGCGCGCGTTAGAAAAAGTTTTTCCAATGCCGTGCCATCGCTAAGAGTCGGCTGATCTTTTAATCCCTCCAGCGCATGATGAATCATATGCCCGAAAACAAGCGCATCCATTTCCTGTGCGTTGTCCGCTAAAGATTCCATTTGAGCGGCATAGGAAAGATAGAAACGAAAAGGGCAGGCGAGATAACTCCGGAACGAGGTCACGCCTATAGAAGAAAGATGACGGACTTTGGCTTGAGCTGGATCCAGAAGAAATCCCACCGTGGCGGGGTACAAACGCGCGCCTGTTTCTTGCTCGCTGAAGATGTGCCGGACGCGCTCGGGCAATTGCGTGTCGGCGCAGCGGAACAGTAGACGCGAGGGCTGCAAGGGATCGCCGGTGCGACTGAATCGGCCCGCCATAAAATATACGCGTCCTTCGTTTTCCCGCGCGTGAGTCAACGTCGTCATCAAATACGCGTCCCGTGCAAGCCGGTCGCGATCACAACGCAAGCCAAGCTGACGTAGCAACGAGTCGGGAAGAAACACGTCGCTGGTGCGCCCGTCCGGTACGCGCCCGTCGTTCATGCCGGTTACGATCAACAAAGGCGCATCATTCCAAGGCAATTCCAGCCAGCCTTCCAAATCCACCTGGCTTTTTCGGCTGTCCTCGTACCACGATTCTTTGTCGAGCGCCTGGAGAAGAATCTGCAACGCTTCATGAGGGCGAAGATTCAGCGTTAGAAAACATTCTTTCCCCATTTCTTCCGTCATCCGGTTGATCTGCTGGGCTATCGCCACAAACGACTCGCCTTCGGGTGTTTGGGGATTCACGGTTTGGTGGGCATAAATAAGCGTCATCGCTTGCGCGACGAGGTCTTGCAGGGAATCCGCGTGCTGTAGATCCCGTAAAGTATGAATCAATGAAAGAGCTTCTTTTAATGGGAGCGCATGGCCTTCAGGTAGAAGACCGGCTAATGCATCCATGTCCTCGATCGTTTGCGGGATGTGTTTATTTTGAAATGTGTCCAGCGAAGCAAGCAGCGCTTCGGATGTAATGCCATGCGCTTCCCGGAGCGCGTACAAGACGTCGGGATGACGCAAGCAGGCGGCTACGGCTTCATACGAGGGGTGTGCGATGATGTCCCGGATGCATGCAAGAAAGTGGTAGATGCGATGTTCGCGGAACAAGTGGCCTGCCGGGTTAAACGCGACAAGCCCCAGCGTGGACAATTGGGTGGCGATGTAATCACTGACTTCGGCGTCCGGCACGCCAATCGCCAGATCGTGTGGGCCGAACGAGGTTTGTTCAGCGACGATACACTCGCGCATGCGCGCCGCTTGATCGGCTGGATTAGCGGCGATGTGTATGGTTGTGTCCGGGTCGCGTATAGGAATCTCGCACGACGTCCAATAGGACGTGTCGGGTCGGCCCCATAGGTCGAAGTGCGACGCATGGCTTTCCGGAGCATGAATAAGGATATCTACGGGATATCGCTCGGCGAGTGATTCAAGCGCGCGTAGGACCAGTGGGGTAGGGTCGGGTACGCCCGCCACGACGATGCGATCAAGTTTATCATCCAAGAGGGGGGCTGCGCTTGCTTCGATTAACGCTGCACACCGGTCTCTTAATCCTGCGGCTTGAAGAGCTTCAAGGTATTTGGTTTCAAGGCGGTTTAAATCTTCCCATCGCCCGGGCTCTTCCAGCGTTTCGCTATGTTGATGGCATACATCGCGTATGAGCAAGCCGCCGTCCACAAGCGTATGGCGGAGTCGCTGGATTAATTCGGCGGTGCGCATAGCCCACGTAAAATCCTGTGCGGGTGGCGCGTGCGGGAATAACGCTCCGAAATCTTCGGGCTGGATTTGCTGAAGCATGTTGATCCAGATGGACAGCGACGCCAAAGGGCCAGCGGTATCGTCCAACGAACGCAAAAGACCCATCGGCTCTTGTACAACCGGTGGAAGCAGGGCGGTGCCGTAGTGGCTGCAATACAGCGCGAGGTTTTCGCGTAGATGTCGTCCGGCTTGGCGCGTCGGAATGAGCACCAAGGAGGACGATAAATCCACGGCGGACGTGGGCGGTTCGGGAATTAAAAATGCACGGACCTGATGGGCCAGAGGCTTGTTCCAGTCGAGAAAATGACGATCCGGTTTCATGAGACATCAGCATAGTGGTGAACCGGAAAAATGGAAAGATGGAATGCCGGATGAATAAAAATAGCGGCGCGCGCGTCTTTATGCATGAACGGATTCAAATCGAAAGGAATTTGTTATGAAAAGGCATGTAGGCATAGCATTGGTATTGGGTATGATGAGTTTGCAAGGATGTGCGACGTCGGATTCGACGGTTCGCACGAAGCAAGGCGCTGTGGGTGGCGCGGCGTTAGGCGCAGCAGCGGGCGCGGTCATTGGACATCAGAAAGGACGTGGCTTGGAAGGCGCGGCGATTGGCGGCGCTATTGGCGCGTTGGGCGGGGCCACTTTGGGAAGCGCGGAAGACGAAAAGCGATCTCCATACTAAAATCGCGGTTGACAATTGCTTTAAGCTGTTGTGTAGTTTCACTCTTTTCTGCAAGACAGGTCTGGTAACATGCTGGCGTCTGTCCTGCAAACGCTGGGGCGGTAGCTCAGTTGGGAGAGCGTCGCGTTCGCAATGCGAAGGTCGTGGGTTCGACTCCCATCCGCTCCACCAGTTTTTTATGTTTTCGGGTTTGTTGTATTTTCTCGGTATAGTCTGATATAGGGCGGGTAATGGTGGATCAAAGCGCCCACAGCCCGCGCGTTGCGGTTGGCTGGTGAGTGCGATGGCGATAACAGTACCTGAACGGTCATTAAATACATTATGACTGAAAACAAGCACCGGACGCCTGCCTGCTTATGCCCGCGTGTCAGGGATATGCTGCAAGCTCATGTTTGATGCATTATTACTGAATTTATTCACTAGCCTGAATGAAATTCCTGCGTCACGCCGCATAATCCACGAGTCCTCTCTTACTGCATCACGCGCTCGAAGGCTTCGACGTAATTCGCAAACGTTTGCATAGCGGTTTGCAGAGGGGTTGCCGTAGTCATGTCCACGCCTGCGTTTTTTAATTGATCAAGCGGGTAGGCGTTGCCGCCGGATTTCAAAAAAGTCAGATAACGTTCCCGTTCGGCATCGCCTCCATGGATTACGGTTTCCGACAAAGCCAATGCCGCTGCCATGCCGGTAGCGTATTTGTAGACATAAAAGGCGGAATAGAAGTGAGGAATGCGGAACGCTTCCATCGGGCTGATTGTTTCCAACGGCACGTCGGGTCCGAAATATTGTTCGAGCAATTTACGATATACTTCCGTCACGGAATCCACCGTCAACGGTTCTTTCCGCTCCACCATCGCATGCGTGATCATTTCAAATTCCGCAAACATCGTTTGGCGAAATAGCGTGCCGATCATGTCGTCCAGTTGTTTGTTCAATAAATACGCTTGAAGCGCTGTATCACGCGTCTGGCTGGTCAGGTGTCGCGCAAGCAATTGTTCGTTGAATGTCGAAGCTACTTCCGCCACAAAAATCGTATAGTTGTAATCTTGAAACGGTTGATGGCGCGCGCTGTACCACGAATGCATGGAATGCCCGGCTTCGTGCGTCAAAGTAAACATGTCGCCCAACACGTCTTCCTTGTAATTCATCAAAATGTAAGGATTGCCATCGTACGATCCCGCGGAAAAAGCTCCCGAACGTTTGCCTTTATTTTCGTACCGGTCCACCCAGCGTCCGTTCAATAACCCGTGCCGCAAGGTATCGGTATATTCCGAACCCAAGAGGGCAAGGGAGGACACAACATGATCCACGGCTTCTTCATACGAATATTGAGTTTTAATGTCAGGCACCAGCGGGACGCGGGTGTCGAATAAGCGCAATGTGTCCAGGCCTAGTTTCGTGCGGCGCAACGCATAGTAGCGGTGCAGCAAAGGAAGATGCTCATGTACGCAGGCAATGAGTCCTGTGTAAACATCCGCAGGCACATGATCCGCAAACAAGCTGGCTTCCATAGCCGATGGGAAATGCCGGATTCGCGCTTCATACACATCGCGTTGCACGCTGCCGTTGTAAAGGGCAACCAAGGTGTGTTTATGGGTATCGTACGCGCCTAACAGGTTCGTGTAAGCCCGTTCACGCACGGCACGATCCGGATGCTGCATAAATGAGGCATAGGAAGCATGCGTCAAGGGTTTCAGGCCTTCGGGCGTGGGCACGTCATCAAATACCAAGTCTATATCGTTTAAGGCATTAAACGCGAGGCGCGCGGTCATTGCTGATTCCGTTTGCATCGCCAGCAAACGTTCCTCCGCTTCGCTTAACACATGCGGCTTGTACCGCAATAGTTGCATGAGATGCCAGCGATAAGGATGCAAAAGTTCATGGTCAAGCCACTTGTTCATGGTTGATTCAGGAATGCTTTGAATCTCCGGCGTTATGAAGCTGGCCCGGGCGGCGTAGTCGGAAGCAATGCCTGTATACCGTGCCATACGCGCTTGTGCCGCACTGTCACTGGCATCTTCCGCTACACGCAAATAGGCATAATAGCCCAGACGCTCGGATAAACGCGCGATGGAAAACGAACAATCCAGCATGGCATGAAGATGCTCGATGGCCTGTCCCAATTTCCCTTTATAAGCCTCCAGATCAGGCACGCGTTCTTGTAACGTCAGGAAATCCTTTTCCCACGCTGCGTCGTTTTCGGCTAATGAAGATAAATCCCAGCGGTTCTCCTCGATTACATCGCGGCGCGCGGGGAGCGCGTGTGCAGTGGTCATGATTATTCCCGTATCTGGCCTTCGCCCATAACCACGTATTTGTATGTTGTCAGTTCTTCAAGACCCATCGGGCCCCGCGCATGGAGTTTGTCGGTGCTTATGCCGATTTCCGCGCCCATGCCAAACTCGGCGCCATCGGTGAACCGTGTAGACGCGTTGACGTAGACCGTGGAGGAGTCCACTTGTTGCGTGAATATTTTTTGCGCGGTTTCGTTTTCGGCAAGTATCGCATCGCTATGTTTGGATCCATACCGGTTGATGTGGGCGACAGCGGCATTAACATCGGGTACTACGCGCACCGCCAATACCAAGTCGAGATATTCGGCGTACCAATCCGATTTATCGGCCTGTTTGATGTCGGGGATCAAACGGCATGTGGCTTCATCGCCTCGCAGTTCCACATGATGAAAATCCATCATTTCTTTGAAGCGCGGAAGGAAAACCGGCGCCATTTTTTCATGCACAAGCAAGGTTTCCATCGCATTGCAAACACCCGGGCGCTGGACTTTGGCATTTTCGCAAATGCGCAGCGCCGATTCCAACTCCGCGCTTTCATCCACATAGGTATGGCACACACCTTTATAATGTTTAATCACGGGCACACGCGCCATTTCGGTGACGGCTTCAATAAGGCTTTCGCCTCCACGCGGGATGACCAGATCCACGACTCCCACCATTTGGACCAGCACACGCACAGCATCGCGATCCTGGGTTTGCACCAATTGAATCGCATGCGGGGGCAATCCTTTCTTCTCGCCGCCGCGTTGCAACGTCTCGGCAATAATGCGGTTGGAATGCATCGCTTCCTTGCCCCCGCGAAGAATTAAGGCATTGGATGTTTTGAAACACAATGCGGCTGTGTCTGCCGTTACATTCGGGCGGGATTCGTAGATAATGGCAATGACGCCAATAGGCACGCGCACTTTCAGGATTTCGAGGCCATTCGGGCGCATCCACCGGCTTATTTTGTTTCCGACGGGATCTTTCAGCACCGCCACGTCGCGCAAACCTTTGATCATGGCATCTATGCGTTTATCGGTTAGCTCCAGGCGATCCAGCAACGCGGAGGTCAATTGCGCCTCACGTCCTGCTTGAAGATCCAAAACGTTGGCGCTTCGGATCGCGTCGCGCGATGCGTCCAGTTCATCGGCCATCGCTTCCAGTATGGCGTTTTTCTTTCGCGTCGTTAAGGTAGCCAAGGCGCGTGACGCTTCGACAGCGCGTGTGCCCATTAATTGTATTTCTTCTGTAACGGTCATTGGTGTTCTCTCCGTTCGGCTCATGCATGTCCTAAAAGGCTCATTTGGTCGCGATGCACTATTTCGTCATCGTCCACCCGTCCCAAAATGGTTTTTATTTCCGATGTTTTCCTGCCTGCGATTTGCCGCGCATCCTGACTGCTGAATTCGGATAATCCGCGCGCAATGATAGCCCCATCCATGGACCGGATGTTGACCACTGCGCCTGCTTCAAATGTTCCTTCCACTTTGCGCACGCCAATGGGGAGTAAACTGCGGCCTTTTTTCAGAAGCGCATCGCAGGCTCCGTCATCCACAACCAGCGTTCCTTCCGGCTTGTTGAAAAAGGCGATCCAGCGTTTACGTCCCCGTTTTTCTTCCGCACCGGTTGCGGCCCCTCCCAGAAGCGTTCCGACATCCCGACCGGCCATGATTTGCGTGATAATACCTGATTTGCGTCCGTTTGCAATAACGGCAGGCACGCCTAATCCAGCGGCTTGGCGGGCGGACTCCAGTTTGCTGGCCATGCCCCCGGTGGAAAACATGCTTCCTTTGCCGTGGACTAGTTGTTCAATATCACGCGTGACCGAAGCCATGTACGATATTCTGCGGGTACGACCGCCTTTGATCGGTTTGCGCACACCGTCCACTGTGGATAATAGAATCAACAAATCGGCATCAATAAGCATAGCCACCAGCGACGCGAGTTGGTCGTTATCGCCGAACTTAATCTCATCGGTGGCGACGACGTCGTTTTCATTGACGATAGGGATAATGCCGTTTCGCAGCAAATTCATCATCGTGTTGCGCGCATTCAAGTGTCGTGTGCGATTGCGCAGATCATCGTGCGTAAGCAATATCTGCCCCACCGTGCAGCGATGCCTCGCGAACAACGCGCCGTATTTTCCCATTAACCGGAACTGGCCCACTGCGGCTGCCATTTGCAAATCAGGGACGCGGGTAGGGCGGGTGCGCATGCCCAACGCTTCGATGCCCACCCCGATCGCGCCGGAGGATACCAGCACGACATCGCGGCCTTCCTGGCGTAAATCCGCCAGATCATCCACCAGCGCGCGCATGCGGGGCAGGTCGGGCCGTCCTGTTCGCTGGATCAGCACGCGACTTCCCACTTTCACAACAATGCGCCGGGCGTGGCTAATTTGAGTCCGTAATGTAGTAACTTCTTTCATTTCTTTACACACAAGCCTAATGTAGCTATCACATTAGTGTTAATCTGTCGAGTGGCGGACCAAACTCAGCGGTGGGTTGAATCATATTAGCAAGGGAACAGCGTATGAAAGAAGCGGCGCCCAAAAAAGTCATCCAAGCTCTCGTGGAGGGAAATTATTATGCGCCTTACGAAGTGCTTGGCCTGCATGCCGGGAACGATAACCAACTTGTCGTACGATCGTTCCAACCCTATGCGCGCGCCGTGGAGGTTGTGGATACCGCTTCGGGTGAATCCTGGAAAGCGGTTCGCATCCATGACCATGGTTTGTATGAAGCGACGATTCCGCGTAACGAAGCTTTTCCTTATAAACTGCGCATGACCGGCTACGACGACCATACATGGACGTTGGAAGATCCGTACCGTTTCCCGCTGCAAGTGACGGATGTGGATCAATACTTGCACGGTGAAGGCACGCATTACCGGACGTACAAAAAAATGGGGGCGCGCCCTATGCGGATTGACGGCGTGGACGGCGTGCATTTCGCGGTCTGGGCGCCTAATGCGTCGCGCGTGAGCGTGATCGGCTGGTTTAACCGTTGGGATGGGCGGCATCATCCTATGCAATCGCTCGGTTCCTCGGGACTTTGGGAATTGTTTATTCCCGCGCTGAAAGCCGGGGATTTGTATAAATTTGAAATCAAAGGGCCTAACGGGCACTTGGCTCAAAAAGCCGATCCGTACGCGTTTGCTTCCGAATTGCGTCCTCGTACGGCTTCGGTTGTCTGGGATCTATTCAAATACCAATGGAACGACGATGACTGGATGAAAAAGCGGCGTCAGACACCTTGGTTGGAGAAACCCGTAAACGTGTATGAAGTCCATTTGGGTTCGTGGCGCCGAAAACCCGAAGAAGATAATCGCTGGTTGACGTATCGCGAGTTGGCGGAGGATTTGATTTCTTACGTAAAAGAAATGGGTTTTACGCATATTGAATTGCTTCCCATTTCGGAACACCCTTTTGATGGTTCCTGGGGCTATCAAACTATTGGATATTACGCGCCAACGTCCCGTTTCGGTTCGCCGGACGACTTGAAATATTTTATTGATCAATGCCATCAAAATAATATCGGCGTCATTGTGGACTGGGTGCCCGCGCATTTCCCTAAAGATGGGCATGGGTTGGCTTATTTTGACGGCACTCATTTATACGAACATTCCGATCCCCGTAAAGGCGAGCACATGGATTGGGGCACGTTGATTTTTAACTACGGGCGCAACGAAGTGAAAAGCTTTCTCCTTTCCAATGCGGCCTTCTGGGCCGATGTTTATCACGTGGACGGGTTCCGTGTGGATGCCGTGGCCAGCATGTTGTACCTGGATTATTCCCGCAAAGACGGCGAATGGGTTCCGAATCAATACGGCGGGCGTGAAAATCTCGAAGCCGTGGAGTTCCTTAAAAAATTCAATGAACTAATGCATGGCGATTATCCCGGGATTATTACGTTTGCGGAAGAATCAACCGCTTGGCCCATGGTGTCGCGTCCCACGTATCTGGGCGGGCTTGGATTTACCTTAAAGTGGAACATGGGATGGATGCATGACACGCTGGAATACATTACGAAAGACCCCATTTACCGCAAATATCATCACAACGATATTACGTTCTCCTTGATTTATGCCTTTACAGAAAATTTTATTCTTCCGTTTTCGCACGACGAAGTCGTGCATGGCAAAGGCAACATGTTATCCAAAATGCCCGGCGACGATTGGCAGAAATGCGCCAATCTACGTTTGCTGTATGCCTACATGTATGCGCATCCGGGCAAAAAATTGTTGTTTATGGGCACGGAATTCGGGCAATGGGACGAGTGGAATTGCCATACCAGTCTCCGATGGGATTTGCTGCAGTGGGAACGGCACAAGCAATTGCAGGACTTGGTCAAGACCTTAAACCGGCTTTCTGCGGCATTGCCCCCGCTGCATGAAGTGGATTTTTCCTGGGACGGCTTTGAGTGGATAGATTTTCATGACAGTGAACAAAGCACAATTAGCTTTATCCGCAAAGGCAAGCGTCCCGGCGACATCGTCGTTTGTGTCTTTAACTTCACGCCGACGCCGCTTGTGCATTACCGTTTAGGCGTGCCGAAAGCTGGGCCGTATCGGGAAATATTTAATAGCGATGCGTCTTTGTTTGGAGGCAGCAATATGGGGAACGCAGGCGTTGTGGACGCAAACCCGATACCCTGGCAAGGCAAAGAACACTCGTTATTGATTACCGTGCCTCCTCTGGGCGCTTTATTTTTTCAACCTGAATCCTAAGGATTATTTATGCGTTTTTTAATTGTACTGCTTGCTGGTTTGCTTTTGATTCAAACAGCCGATGCGCGTTTTGTGAAACGCCCGGGATTTGTCACCGCCGCGTTTGATGGCGATTGCGAAAAACTGATTGCCGATCAAATTCAGTCGGCGCGCCGGGAGCTTCTTGTAGCCATTTACATTATGACGCGGCCCCGCATCGGCAATTTAATTGTGGCGGCGCACCAGCGCGGGGTCAACGTGCGCATTAAATACGATGTGAACCAGGCGAAGCTGGAAAGCATGCAAGCGGTTATAGAGCAGTTTGACAAGCATGGTATTGAATGCAAACCCATAACGTTAGAGCGCTCCGGCGCGTCTATGCACAATAAATTTATAGTCGTGGATGGGTTGCGCGTTATTACCGGCTCGTATAATTTCACCGCCATGGCCAACAGTTTTAACTACGAGAATTGCTTGTTGATTGAATCTTCCCAGACAGCCAAGGAATTTTCGGATGTCTTCGAGACGATCGCGGATCGCTAGACGCTGTGGGGATGGAGAAGATGGTTGACTTCGTGAAGCGGCATGTCTGGTGGCTTGTGCCTCTCCTCCTCTTTGATGTGATGTTTTTTTCGTGGTTATTATCCGGTCGTGGACAGCGCGAAGATCAACCTTCGATCCAATTGGCTCCTTCCGCCGCCCTGCCTTTGCCCGAGGAACCAGCACGTCCTCCGGGCCTGCGTTTCGGGTATCCGACCGACCAGCGTGATTTGTTGAATACGACCTCCGTGGAGGTGTATCAACCGACGGCTTCGGGGCGTGTAGAATCGGCGTTATATGGCTCGGTACGCACGGCGTCGTTCGGGGGACGGCTTCTGCCATCTTTTCATGAAGGTATTGATATTGCGTCGCGTGACCGCGACCGGCGAGGTCGCCCGTTGGACCCGGTTTACGCGGTGGCGGACGGGCAGGTGGTGTATGTAAACCGCGTGGCCGGCAATAGCAATTACGGGATTTACGCTGTGTTAACTCACGAGGACCCCGTGGGCGACATCTATTCGTTGTATTCGCATTTAGCAAGCGTCGAGCGATCCTTACAAGCCGGTCAGTCCATACAGCGGGGGGATGTGATTGGCGTGATGGGCAATACCGCTTCCACAGGCATACCAATGGTCCGCGCCCATTTACATTTTGAGATTGGCATGATCAAAAATATGGGGTTTGCCACGTGGTATCGCGCGCAAAAGAAAATTCCCGATCATGGCACGTGGCATGGGCACAATCTGACGGGGATAGATCCTCTTGCTGTGTACGCGGACGGATCGGATGAACCTGTTTTCAGTATGCTGGATTACTTAAAAAATGTATCCCCGGCTTTTGTGCTTCTGTTTGAAGCGCCACAAGCGCTGGATTATTTTCACCGCTATCCGGGTCTATGGGTTGGAGAGCGCCATCAAGGGAATGCGCAGGTTATCGCGGTAAGTGAAGGGGGAGTGCCGATCAGCGGGCGTACAGCCACTGAAGAAGAGGAAGCATTGCTGGGACGCGCTTTCTCGCATGTGTTGATGGCGGATGAAACCGTACTTGGACGGAATGGTTTGCGGCTGGTTGTGCAGCGCCAAGGCACATGGGAATTAGGGCGCGCAGGGGTACGGTGGTTGGAAATTTTGATGTATTAAGCCGCCGGGCAACACGGAGGTTGCCCCTCCAGGGAAGGTCGTGAATATCTCTTAACGCTGGAGGGACGCGCTCCGTCGCGTCCGAGGAAATTGGGGCGAACGTATAGAAGACCGTATCGGTTCATGCGCCGGGCAACACGGAGGTTGCCCCTCCAGGGAAGGTCGTGAATATTTCTTCACGCTGGAGGGACGCGCTCCGTCGCGTCCGAGGAAAATTGGGGCGAACGTATAGAAGACCGTATGCCGTTAAAAACGTAGACTAGCGCCGACACGAACCAATCCATGATTATAGTCAAACGGTTCCGACCGACTTGTCGTGGTTTTAAATAAATCCGTACGTTCAGATTCCGGGGCTAGCGTGGTTTCCGTGCGTGTAAACGAGACATCTGTTTCCAGAAATGTATACCGGTATTCGGCAAATAATTCGACGCGCGGCACAATAATCCATTCCACGCCCAGCGCAACATGATAGGCAAACGCGTTGTCGGGGTCGGCGCCCACCTGTAAGCCCAGCAGCCCCTCCGGAAGCGCGGCGGCATTTTCACGAATAGAGCGATTCGTGTTTTTTCCGTCCGCCCGCATGGAATAATAACCAAAGCCTGCGCCTGCATAGGGATGAAAATTGCCAAGGCGATAGCCGAGTCGCCCGCTTAACGCGGCATAAACAACTTCCAAGTCAAAATCATTTTGAAAGGGAGCCGATACCACGTCCCAGTCCGTAATGGAATCGGTTTGCCGGCCCAAAGAAGCTTCCAGCGACATGAATTCGGTCCATTCATAAGTCACGTGAAGACCGAATCCGGCTTGTTCATCGCGCACATCTCCACCTACCGGGTATGCGAGATGAATGCCGTCCTTGAAAAATTGAGCGTAGGAAACGCAGGGATAGAGAAACAAAGAAAAAATAATTGCACGAACTATTTTCATCGTCCTGCCTTGCATGATGTTGTGAATAAACATGGCGTACCCAGAAGGAGTCGAACCTTCAACCTCCTGATCCGTAGTCAGGTGCTCTATCCAATTGAGCTATGGGTACACACATTATTCGCGGCTGCGTATGAACAACCTTTTCAAACAAAGAAAAGCATGGCCACGAATTTTTATGTATAAATGAGGTGAGCCCGTTTGACAACCCCTTTTTGATGGCGGCCTGTTTTTTTAGATGCCAAGCATGTTATAGTTCATGGGGCGCATGAGATTGCATGCGAAGGAGCTCGGCAAAAAGTCCATCCTGCTCGGCAAGCGCATCAAACGAGCCTGTTTCCATGATGCGTCCATCTTTCATAACCACAATGCGGTCCGCGTCGCGAATGGTGCTCAAGCGATGGGCAATGGTAATAACCGTGCGGCCTTCCGATACACGGCGCAGCGCGTCCTGTACCAACCGTTCGCTTTCATAATCCAGCGCGGACGTAGCTTCGTCGAGAATCAGAATGCGGGGATTGCGCAGAATAGCGCGGGCAATCGAGATGCGTTGACGTTGTCCGCCGGACAGCATAACGCCACGTTCGCCCACGACGGTTTCATAGCCTTCCGGCAAGCGTTTGATGAAATCCTCGGCATTAGCCATGCGCGCCGCTTGCTCAACTTCTCCGTCGGTGGCGCTGGAACGCGCAAATCGTATATTATCGTAAATGCTCCCCGAAAAAAGAACGATATCCTGCAGAACCACCGCGGCGTTTTTACGTAACCAACTCATATCCAGTTCGGGTTGGGGGATGTCGTCCACGCTAATCACGCCTTCATCGGGTTTATACAAGCCAAGCACTAGTTGCGCAATCGTGCTTTTCCCTGATCCGGACGGCCCGACCAACGCCACATGTTCCCCCGGTTTAATCGTCAAATTAAAATCAGTAAGAATATTCCGGGTGGTGTTGGGATACGCAAATGTAATGTGATCGAATTGAATTTTTCCTTGCATTTCGCTGGGCTGCTTGGAGCCATTCCATGCTTCAACATAATGGGAGTCGAGCAGTTCTTTGATGCTTCGATATCCTTCCTGCGCGATAAAAAACTGTTCGACCATGGCGGTAAATAATTGAATAGGCATGAGGACAATAGGTAAGCCGGCCATAAAAGCCAACAAGGTGCCGAACGTCATGCTGCCGCCAATGACCATCAAGGCGCCACCGGCCACAGTCAGCAACGTAAATAATTGCATCATCATATAAGCAAACGTGCCGTATATGGAATTGATATTAACCAAATGAAAGCGATTCCGGGCGACCTGCAAACTGCGTTCATCCAGTTGCGTCGTGACTTGATCCTCTTCTCCAAAACTGCGCACCAACCGGAGAGCGCTGATGGCTTCGTTGGCTGCTCCCGTGAGTTTCTCTTGTGCCAATCGTGTGTTTTCGTTGATCCGGCGCAATTGACGATCAAAGACATATCTAGTTATGCCATAAAGAGGAATAAGTAATACAAACAGCAGCGATAATTGCCAATGCAAGTAGACAAGAATGATGGAGATCGTCACGCTATAAAGCGTGTTCGGTAGAAAATTGTTCATGATTTGCATGGTGATCTGTTCGACTTTTTGCGTGTCGAACGCGTATTTGGAAAGCAAACGTCCACTTTTCTGGCGATCCAGAAAACCGAAATTAAGAAAGTGGAGTTTGTTAAAAATATCGCTGCGCAAGCGCATCAGCATATACCCGTTTTGCCTGCCAATATGCACAGCGCCTAATACGGAAAAAGAATAATGTAGGAACAGTAATCCCACGGAGAATATAGAAATGGCGAGGATGGCCCGGTAATTCGCGGTTACTACGAATTCGTCCATAATCATTTGAAATATAATAGGCAGCGGAGCGACCGCCATGGTGCGAAGCAACGCGAATAAAATGCCGCGATAGAATACTTTGCGATTACGCATTAAGAATTCCAGCAAGCGTGGCGGATAATCAGGATGCGACGATGCAGGCGTCATTCTTGCTTCTCCTGCGTTGATACCGGTCGCGCCGGGCCTGCGGTTTTAAATACGGTTTGAATTAACGTGCGTCGTCCAGCCAGTATTTTGCATTGGACCGGTGAACCCAGCACCAGAGGGTAGGGCGACGAATCAATACGTATGTCAATTTCATAGCGCGCATCGGTTGGAGAATGGGTGTCGGGCGCCACGCGTAGCACTGTGCCTTCGATATAGCCCTCCAGCAAGCTGTCGAACACATCGGACGTCAGCACCGCCGTGCTTCCGGGTTTGACTAAATCAATGTTACGCGGCGGCGCAAACACGCGCGCGATGTATCCGGGTTCCACGTATGCAAGCACGCCCAGGCGTTCGCCTGCTTTTACCGATGCCCCTTCGTGACGATGATCCAACGTGGCGATGATTCCTTGAGCCGGCGCGCGGATCGTCAGTCGCCGTATCCGCTCTTCGATATGGGCGATATCCTCCTCAAGCGCGGTTACACGCTGCGCCGCAAATTCCTGCGCACGCGCTCTGCGTTTCCCTTCGACTTCGCTTAAACCACGTTCGTGCCATTGCGCATACGAGCGCGCTTGTTCCAAATCCCATTCCGCGCGCAACGTTTCAATTTCGCGTAAACTTAAATCCAAACGCGACACCGCTTGTTTCTCGCGGATTTGTTCGTATAGCTCCATTAAGTCACGCTGTATGCCGACAATACGCCCCTGCATTTCCCGTTGTTTGGGCGCCATGATTAACTCCGGTGTGCCCGGGCGAATGGCCCATGCTTGCGCATCAAAATCAAGCAAAGCTTGTTCACGCAAAGCCGCATGCAGCTCGTGACGCCGTTCCAGCAGGGCGTCATACAATGTTTCGCTTTGCAATTCAATGAGACGCTGCTCATTAGTCGCCGACGCGCCTTGTTCGATTGCGATGCTTTTGATCACCGCGTCTTCCGGGGCAAACAGCGGATACTCTTCATAAGGCATCACGCGACCTTCGGCCCGCACAATGATTTCCAGACGAATGATAAGCAGGCTGATAAGGATAAGAAACGAGCCAAGCGACGCGGCAAATGCGATGGAGAAACGACTGTACTTTCCTAGTTTCATGGTGGTGTGCGCGATGTTACTCGAGGAACGTCAACGCCGCGCCTCCTATCACGCCTGCTTCATTGCCTAACTCGGCTTTTTTGATCGCAATGCGTTTGGCAAAGTGGGGACTTAAGCGCTCGTTTAAATGACGTTGCAAAGGATCGTATAGCACCGGGCCGCTTTTGCCCACGCCTCCGCCAATAATAAACGCCTGCGGTTGTAATAGATACGTCACGGACGCAAACGCCGCCGCAAGGCAGTCGCCCACAAAATCATAAATCTCAATAGATAATGCATCGCCTTGCATGGCGGCATCCTCGATGGTTTTCGGATCAAGTTTTGAGAAATCGCCTTTGCACCATTCATTTAGCAGCGAGGGCCGACCTTCTTGGAGCGCCTGTATGGTCCGATCCACAATGCGCTGGTTGCCTACATACTGTTCAAGTCCCCCGATGCCGGTGGGACTTTTAATTCCGTTCATATCAATGGTCATGTGACCCAATTCTCCCGCCATGGAATGCGCGCCGCGATACAGTTTATTGTTGATCAATAAACCGCCTCCCACGCCAGTCCCCAAGGTCACAAAAACCGCGTGTTGATACGCGCGTCCAGCGCCGAACGTGCATTCACCCAGCGCCATGACATTTACATCGTTGTCCACGCTTACACGCATCTTAATGCGTTCTTCCAGCAAGGACGCCAGCGGGACTCCGGACCATCCCGGCACATTCGGAAGGTCGTGCACAAATCCGCGTTCATGCGTAACAAAACCCGGCACGCCTACACCTACGCCTGTCCATACGCAATGGGGTTGCCGGGCGGTTGCCGCCGCCGCCAGTTCCTTGGCATGATGCGAAAGGGCGTCCAAGACCGCATTACGCCCGCCCAGTTCCTTGGTGGCTAATTTACGTTTATCGAGAATGACGCCCGCATCGTTTACGGTCGCTATTTTGATAAAAGTCCCGCCAAAATCTATGCCGATGCCGATGCGTTGTGTGTCTTCTGTTGTGCTCATGTCGAAAACTCCGCTTTAACTGTGACGCCTTGTCAAAGTACAGAATATGAAAATAGCAAAGAATGGGCGGAAGTATATTCCAATGTTTAAAAAATACACGAAGTGAAACGTTTTATCTTTTCTGGAAAATAAACTTGATATCCGAAGCCTCACTCCGTTTACTTGCGACTTTGCGCATGACAAATGCGCGCATTATACTAACGAAAATCTGGAGATTTACATTATGGCGATCGAAACTATTCCTGTTGCGGATATACGCGTTCCGGCGGAAGTATCGCGGCTGCGCGATTTAGCTTATAATCTTTGGTGGTCATGGACACCGAGAGCGCGTCGGCTCTTTTCATCTATTAACAGCACATTATGGGCGACGTATCGCAACCCGGTTCAATTGTTGATTAATATTGAACCCCATCAGTGGGAACGTTTGATTCAGGACGTGGGTCCGTTTATGTCGGATTATCGCAAAGTCATTCGCGATTTCGACCGCTATATGGAACAGGAACAAACGCCATTCAAGAAACATTTTCCCCATTATGACGGGGGACCGATCGCGTATTTCAGCACAGAATTCGGATTGCACGAGTCGCTTGGCATTTATTGCGGCGGTCTCGGAGTTTTGTCCGGGGATCATGCCAAAGCCGCGAGCGATTACGGGTTGCCGTTTATTGGGATTGGGCCGCTGTATCGTAAAGGATATTTCCGCCAATCCATTGACCCCGATGGGCGCCAGCATCATATTTTTGCCGATTTCGATTTTTACCGTCTACCGATTCGCCCGTTGCAATCCAGTAGCGGTCATAACCTGACTGTATCCGTGGATTTGCCCGGACGCGCGGTGCTGGCGCAGGTGTGGCAATTAAAAGTAGGCCGTGTGACTTTGTATTTGTTGGATACGGATATTCCGGATAACGATCCGGCGGACCGTCCTATTACGTCGCAACTGTATGTGCGTGGCCGTGAAATGCGTCTGTGCCAGGAGTTGGTGTTGGGTATTGGCGGCGCGCATGTGATCCGCGAGTTGGGCATTAAGCCCGCGGTATGGCACATGAATGAAGGGCACTCGGCTTTTCTTTCCATCGAACGATTGAACGGATTGATGCGGGACGGGCATACCTGGGATGATGCCTGCAAAACAATTGCCGCCGACACGGTATTTACCACGCACACTCCGGTCCCGGCCGGCAACGAAACTTTTGATCAACATCTGGTCGAAAAATACATGGCGCATTTCGCGAAAAACATGGGCGTGGAAACGCAACGGATTGTTGATCTTGGAAAATCCTATCCTGAAGGCGGCAGCCAGCCATTTAACCTGACCGCGCTGGCCATCCGCATGAGTTCCATGACCAACGGCGTCAGTAAATTGCATGGCGAAGTGTCGAGTCACATGTGGCATCACTTGTTCCCCGGCAAACAAGCCAGCGATTTGCCGGTTCAATACGTAACCAACGGCGTGCATGTGGCGACGTGGTTAGGGCACGAAATGCGCACATTAATTGAAGAGGAAATCGGTTCAGACTGGAATGAACATTTAACCGACGCAGACTATTGGGCGGCCGTGCGGGATATTCCGGACGCGGATTTATGGGCGGCGCACCAATATCAAAAAGAACGGTTAATTACGCTGGTGCGTAGTCGGTTGGTCCAGCAGTTTGCCCGCCACGGGAAAAGCCCGGACGAAATGCGTGAAATCGGGCAAGTGTTGGACCCGAAAGCATTGACGATTGGCTTTGCGCGGCGGTTTGCCACGTATAAACGCGCGGGACTTATTTTTAAGGATTATAACCGGCTACGCCAGATCATTACGCAGGCGGATCGTCCGGTGCAGTTTATTTTCTCCGGTAAAGCGCATCCCGCCGATGTGCCCGGACAAGATCTGGTGCGCGATATTGTCAATATCGCCTCGCACTCCGATCTGGCAGGGCACATTATATTCCTGGAGGATTATGAAATGCGCGTAGCGCGACATTTGGTGCAGGGCGTGGATGTATGGTTGAACACGCCGCGCCGTCCCCGCGAAGCCAGCGGAACCAGCGGGATGAAAGCCGCGATGAACGGCGCGCCGAATTTAAGCATTGCCGACGGGTGGTGGCCCGAGGCCTACAATGGCAAAAACGGGTGGCTGATCAGCGACGGACGGGAATTCGACAACGAGGAAATGCAGGATTACGAGGATTCCTCTTCGTTTTATGAAATTCTCGAACATCACGTGGTGCCTGCGTACTACGATAACCGCCAAAAAGGTGTTCCTGTTCATTGGTTGGCGATTATGAAAGAAAGCATGGCGACTATTATTCCCGGATTCAGCGCGGCGCGCATGTTGCACGACTACGCCAAAGACTTCTACATGCCTACCGCGGGATACAAAAAATAATCCCGCGCTGCATGTGCACGTTGGGGTAGGGCAGGCTGGCCCGGCCCGACGCGCTTTTACGGCGTGAATACCGGCATTTCGTTTAATCGCGAGCGCGCGGTTGCGCTTTCCACGGTGCGGCGCGCTTCGCGTAGCGCCATCTGGCGAATGACGGGAATGGGGGGCAAGCCTGTGCGCTCGGCAAATTCCTCGTTGCTTAAACGCGGTTCCATGTATGTGTTCCATGCCAGGCGGGCCAAGCGATCAAAACCCGCGGCCCGTTCGTCGTCGCCTAGCGCCGACCAGAAAAAGCTTTGGTAAAAAGCGCCTTCCACAAAACCGTGCGCTTCAATATCACTTAAATCCTGCATCCGCTCCACAAACGTGGACACGACAAACGCCTCGAATCCTTGCGCGGTTTCGTCCGAGGGATAGCGAGCATGAATAGTGTCGAATAGCGCACGCGCTTCACGAACGCGATGGTACGTGTAAAGGACGACCATCGCTTGAGTCATAAAATTTTTATGCGCGGTTTGCATGCTGCCGTCCGGATGTTCCTCCAGCGCTTCTTCGTAAGCTTGCAGCACAAAAGGAAGGATGTCGGGATGCGGGGATGGGATAAATAAATCCTCGTCCGCATTGTAGAAAAAACGCCCTTGCCGGAACGCATCCGCCATGTTCTGAAATATCATGCGGTCAATGGCTTTGCGTTCAAAGCCTTCGGCAAATGCGCGGCCACGCCATGCCCAATAAATCGCGTGCGCTTGATGCAAACGCCAATCAAGAGGGCCGACTTCATCCTCCACGCGCTGCATCAGCACGGGATCGAGCCGGTAGCGGTCACGCATAATGCGCAGGCGAATATGATGCAGCAAAATGGCGCCATGTTCATGTTCGCGCATCAACGCCGTGGCCGAGGACCATGTATCGCCCTCAGGCCACGTGTAGGAAAATACGTCATAGCCGGTTTCCGCGCGAATGCGTTCCACCAAAACGTCCATGCCCGGAAGCAGCATCACTTCCGCTCGTGACGCCGGAATACGCGCATACAAATCGTATTCCGGCCGGGGGCCGTCGAATAAGCGCGCCATTTCGATGGCCCAGGAAAACTTGTAGTACATGTGCGCTTGATCCATATTAGCGCCGATTTTGTGTTGAAACAGCCAGCCTAACTCCCGATACATCTGCGCGTTGGATGGATTGTAGCGCAGCCCTCCGTCGCGCAGCAGTTCGATCCCGTGCCGCACCCAGCGCCAGCGATCTTCCGGGCGGGCTAATTGCACGCTGATGTTGTAGGATAAATTCCACGCGTGATAAATCCAGCCTTGCGCAAAGCGGGGTTCGAGTTTTGTGATCCAATCCGCCAATTGGACCAATTCGAAATACTGGCCATCCATTTGCAATCGGCCTGCGCGTAACCACAATACATCGGCGATAATGCCGCTGAACCCGCCCAGCGCTACGGTGGAAAACACAACCAAAGGCGGCGCATTTTCGAGAGGCGGCGCATGATCCAGCCCGTACGCTTGCCGGGACGCAAGCAATTGCGCATTCATGCGCCCCGCGATCACAAGAGCGATGATCCCGATACCAAGAACCAACATGGAGCTTAGACGTTTCATGATTAAACTGTAGGAAGCGCGACTTCGCGGTGCGCTAAATGCCATCCTCCCAGGACAGCTAATAGCCCGCTATAAAGCAGGATTTTCACTAGAAACATGTGCAGGATGGAGGACCATGCCACCCATTCGCCCGCCGCCACAAGCTCCAGGGGATTTACGGCATAGACAGGTTCAATAACCCGGTGCAATGCCCCGTACACCGTATACAGCACAAAATCGAAAGCAACCTGCCATGCCGATGTATCCAATCCTCCGGACAAGCCGACGTTTCGTTGCGCAACGTCTGCAATAAAACGTCCTGCCTGCAACAGAAGCAACGCATAAAACGACACAAGCGCGGCTACCGGCACGGAGAAAAATGAACCCGCGGTCACGCCAATTGCGGCAAGAAAAGCCAAGTGAAAAAATAAAAGCAAAAATGCCCGTAAAAAATTCGGCGTGAACCCGCCTTCGTACACCAGAAGGTTCATATCGGTCTCGGGATTAAACAAAATGGTAACCGCGCGATCATGCACATTCGCAAACTCCACGGTCAGTTTTCCTTGTTCGTTCACCACCGATGCGGGAATTTTCAGGGTGTGCCAGACATTGGGGTCTATTTCCACATTTTCCAGAAAGCGATGCGAGGCGTTGTCCTCGCCCGCGCGCCATACTCCGGCTATCGGTTCAATGTCTATGAGGGAAGCGGTAAAACGATAGCGCAGGATGATAGGACGATCGGCAGGGGGCTGTCCGGGTATGTCAAACGTCCAGCGATTGCTTGAGCCGGTCGTGACGGAATTGGCGCGGGCGCGTATATAATGGCTGATTTGTTGCCGAATGGTTTCCGGGGGCAAATCTTCGTGCCATTCCCCGCGCTCCATGGATTCCTGGAATTCGCGTTGAATCGCGGCTTGCAAATCCCGCGGTTGCGGCGTCACTTTGCGTTGCGCGACTAGCATAGTCTCGGCCAGTGTTTTCCGTTCCTCTTCGCTAAAGCGGTCCGCGCGTGTATGCCAGGATAGCGTAATCCATGTCGTCAAGGCGCAAACGGATATAAGAACGGCATTCATGAGGCATAAACCCGTCCATTTCCCGAACCAGACTTCCACGGCGCGCACGGGTTTGGCGAGAATCATCTGAATTTGCCGGTCTTCAATATCTTTAGCGACGGCGGCACAGGACGCCCATATGGTGGCGATGGATAAAATTAAAAAAGCAAGGCCCGGCGTGTAGCGCAGGAGAACTTGCACATGACCCGTAAGTGTTCCGTCACTTTTTAACGTCAACGGGAGCCCAATTAAAACCGCCACAAGCGCCAGCAAAAGGATCACGATAATTTTGGAGCGAATCGCGTTGCGCACCGTCAATGTCGCCATGGCGCTGATGCCTGTCATGACTTATCCGCGGGTTCGTTGGATTTAACGGTCAACGAAGCAAGCTTGCTGTTTATATCGTTTCCTTCGTCCCGAGGAATCGCGGGAGGTGTGGATGGTTGACCCGGCTCTTCTTTCTGAAGATATTCGGCTAGTTCGCTACGCGGGGACGTGCCCGAGGGATCATGGGCTTCGGCGCGCGCTTGTTCGATGATGGCGAGGAAAAAGGATTCCAAATCCATGCGGGGATGATCCACGTCCGGTTCGTGTCCCAGAATGCGGCGTACTTCCTCCAGCACAAGATTGATTTTGCCCGGTGGAAGGTCGCCGGGTAAATTGACGCGGAAACGGTCGCGTTGTTCAAGCAATTCCTCGATAGCGCCTATGGCGCGCAATTTTCCGTTGTACAGAATAGCGATCCGGTCGCATACATCTTCCACATCCGCCAATAAATGCGAGGAAAGAAGAATTGTTTTGCCGCGCCGGGCCAGCGTGCGGATCAAATCCTTGACTTGACGGCAGCCCAGAGGGTCGAGTCCCGAGGTAGGTTCATCCAGAATAATCAAATCCGGATCGTTAATCATCGCCTGGGCAAGCCCGATGCGCCGGGCCATGCCTTTAGAGAACTCGCCTACGATACGATGACGCGCGTGCTGTAAACCAATCATTTCAAGAAGCTGCTCAATGCGGATTTTCCGTTCGCGTGCGGATAAATCAAATAAGCGTCCAAAAAATTGAAGCGTTTCTTCCGAGGTCAGATACGGATACAAATAGGATTCTTCGGGCAAATATCCAATGCGCGCTTTGGCGCGCACATCGCGGGGTGAACGTCCCAGCACACGCAAACGGCCCGCAGTGGGGTGCAACAAGCCAAGCAGCATTTTAATGGTTGTGCTTTTCCCCGAGCCGTTCGGACCTAGCAAGCCAAAGACTTCCCCGGGCGCGACGGTAAACGAAATATCATGCACGGCGCGGACTTTAGGGCGACGCCAAAAATCCTTGAAGATTTTGACTACATGGTTTGCTTCAATAATGGGAGTATTTGTTTCCATACTACATCCTACGTTCAGGCAAGCGGCGCGTCGAGTTCCTCGCCCCGCCGGATCAAGCGGGCGCTGTTGAATACCACAATCAGCGATCCCGCGTTATGTACAATAGCGGCAAGAATCGGATTCAAAAAGCCCAGCCCCGAAAGCGTTAATCCGCCCACAATAAAAAATCCGCCAATCGCAAGATTCTGATGAATAATCATACGGGCTGCGCGTGATAACGACACCAGAAAAGGAATCCGGCGCAAATCGTTATTCATCAAGGCAATGGTTGCGCTTTGAATTGCGACATCGCTGCCTGCCGCGCCCATGGCTATGCCTAGATCGCCAGCGGCCAGCGCGGGCGCGTCGTTGACGCCATCGCCTACAAAGGCGACGCGATATCCTTCGGCTTTAACCCGTTCCACAAACGCAACTTTTTGATGAGGGAGGCATTCGGCTTCGATTTCAGGACAGGCCATTTCGCCCGCTACGCGTTCCGCCACGTGGCGCCGGTCGCCGGTGACCATGGCTATGCGTTTCACGTCCATCGCTTTGATGGCTTCCAGACTTTCGCCTGCTTCCGGGCGCACTTGATCCTGCATGCCGACCCATCCCAGGTAGCGACCTGCTTTGGCTACGAAAATAGTGCTTAACCCGTCGGCCGCATCGGCCGCATCGCGATCCAGCGCGGGATCGGCAATGCCTTGCCCGCGTAGCCATGAAGCGCGTCCGGACAAAACGATTTCGCCTTCCACGGCGCCGCGCACGCCTTGGCCCGGTTCTTCATGAAAATCCCCGGGATCGCTTAAGGTCAGCCCGGCTTCCGCGGCAAGACGCTGTAACGCGAGCGCGGCCGGATGGTTGCTGAACCGCTCGGCGCTGCCTGCGGAAAAAAGCAATTGTGAGGATTCAATGCCTTCCACGGGAGACAACCGCGTTACGCCCAATTCGCCTGTGGTCAACGTGCCGGTTTTATCGAACACAAAAGCGGAGATATGCGAAGCCACTTCCAAATCCTCCAGGTTCTTGATCAACACGCCTAAACGGGCCGCAGCGGATAAAGCCGCGACCATGGCCGTGGGGGTGGCGAGAATAAACGCGCAGGGACAAGCAATAATCAGCAAGGAAATAACGCGATTCCAGTCTTCCGTAAAAAACCATACGAGCGCGGCGAGCATAAGCACAATAGGCGTGTAATAGCCCGCGTAGCGGTCAATCATGCGCATAATCGGCAATTTGGATTGTTCCGCCGTGAGAATTAATTCCCGGACTTTGCCCAACGTGGTGTCTTCGCCCACGCGGTTGACTTCAACTTCCATAACGCCGGTCAGATTCTGCGTGCCTGCATACACGTCGTCACCGGGTTCCTTGTCGCGAGGAAGGGACTCGCCTGTAATGGTCGCTTCGTTCAGCGTGGTGCGTCCGTTGCGGATAACGCCGTCGGCGGGCACGTTTTCGCCGGGATAAACCCTGACTAAATCCCCTACCTGCAATTCACTCGCGGCGCAGTCTTCTTCCGATCCGTCTTTCAGCAAACGACGGGCTTTGGAAGGCGTCATGCGAATCAGATTTTCGATAGCCGCATGCGCGCCTTCGGCGGATCGCGTTTCGATAACCAACGCAAGCAACATAAAAAACGCAATGACGCCCGCGGTTTGAAAATCGGCGTTGGCCATAGCCGCGAGCACAGCCAAAGCCACTAATTCGTTCATAAACATTTTGCCCCGCAAAATGTCCTGTATCGCTGTCCGTAGAATCGGGAATGAAAGCAATAAAGCGCCAAGAAAAGCGCTTAGATCCGACGCCACGGGATTGTCTTGGAACAACCACGCTGCGATAAACGAATTCAAAACAAGCGCCGCGCCGGTTAACATCATCCAAAGCAGTCCGGTGGACCGCTTCGGATGCGCTCCGCCGCAACAAGCATCATGTCGAGTTTGCGCTTGCATAATTCCTTTCGTTAATGCGTGGGGGAGGGGCCGATCATAATACGCACATCCTGCGATCCGTCGTCCCGTTTGCGAATAGCGATGTGTTGTTTGGCCCGCGGTAAAATCGCGCGCAAGCGGTCCTGCCGCAAGGTTTCCGCCAGCATGGCTGGATGATCCCTGTATACCGGCAGCACCGATTGGAATAAATCGGCATCGGCAGAGGCTTCGCTGATGATCCGTTGCCGCGCGGCGCGTGAAGCGGAAAGGATACGGGATGCTTCGCCTTGCGCTTCGTTACGGGCCCGCGCGGCATACGCGCGCGCCGCGCTGATATTCCGGCTGCGATCCTGTTCGGCTTCAATTACCGCATCGAAAGCATACGCGGTCTGGCGCGGAGGAACGACAGCCAGCAAATCGAGCCGATGCACATGAATGCCCAGAGCAAGTTCATTCATACGCGCTTGCAGAGCCTGATCCACTTCCGCGCGGTAGGCTTCAATATCCGTGCGCAACAAACGATCCACCGGCCACCGGTGCGCCACAAGCATTGCGGCCCGGTCCATTTCTTTTTGCAGGGTCATAACAGGGTCGTCATGATAAAATATAAAACGTTCGGGATCGCGAATAGTGTAGCGGAGGCCCCAACGGATGTGGATGATGTTGGCGTCGCCGGTCAAGACATACCCGTCCCTGTCAGGCGTCAAGGCGTTGCCGGACGGGCTCGCTTGTTCTTCCGGGGGCAAGCCCGGTTGCTCAAAAAACCATTGTGTGTTGATTTCCATGTTTTGAATGCGCTCGGCGGGCACGCGTACTATTTCTGAAAATGGCTTGGGCAGGGTCCAATGCAGTCCGGGTTCTTTGATGCGATCATCGGCTATGCCCGCTATACGTCCTAGCAGCAGCACATACGCGCGTTCATGTTCGCGCACGGAAAATACGCCGGACAATAAATACGCGATGCCAAGGATGATGATCGCCAGCGTCAACAGGCGGAAACTGACACGTAGCGCGTCGGCAAGCGCCTGGCGTCCCGCGTCGTCGGCTCGGGCTGGCGAGTTTGGTTGTTGTTCCGGCGTGGTCATGGTCAGGGTTCCAAATCCAAGGGGCCTTGCAGTAAATCAAACGGCGCCGAATCGGTGCCCAGGATCAACGTGGTGCGATTGGTTAAAACATCTTGCATGACATCGAGTTTCCGGAGAAACACCGCGAGCTTGGGATCTTCGGCAAAAATGCGGTACGCTTCGGCAGCCATCGCTTCGCCTTCCGCGCGAATGCGTTTGGCTTCCGCATCGGCGCGCGCAAGCGTTTGTTCCCGTTCACTGTCCGCTTCGGCGCGGATACGCAACGCTTCGCTTTCCCCTTCGGATGCATACCGTTCCGACAATTCCGTACGCTCCGCGCGCATGCGCTCAAATACGCGCGTGGTAATGGACTCGGGCAGACCTATGCGGCGTATGCCTAGATATTCCACATGGATACCGTACCGGGTTTCGGCTTCGTTTTGCACGGCTTGTTTGATTTCCTCTTCAATGGAAAGAAATCGCAGCGCTTCGGCATGTACGTTGACTAGCGCGGAAAACGGATGCTGACCCAGCGTCGCGCTCGTGTAATTCCGCAACAACCCTTCCAGATTGCGTTCCGCTTGTTCCATGGATCCAACGCGTTCGAGAAACGGCGTGGGTTCCATAATGCGCCAGCCCACGTACAGGGATATCAAAAGATTTTTCCCGTCGCGCGTCAGAATTTGTTCGTACGGGCCTTCAAAACATTGGGTGCGTTGATCGAACCGGTACACGCGTTGAATAGGCCAGGGCCAACGGAAATACGGACCGGCTTCTGTTAAATCGCGCGTGGGTTTGCCGAATGTTGTGACAACCGCCGCGTCGCCTTCGCGCACAATAAACAGCACTTGCAACAGAATCAACAGGCCTGCCACGGTAAAACCGGTTAAGATGAACAATAGGTTTTTATTTTTCATAGGAATAAGTCCTCCCCGGTTCCTGAACCGAAGTCAAACAAGTCTGGTGTGACTTTTTCTTCAAGATTAAAAATAAGCGTTTCATGGTCCGCGCGATTATCCACAATAAACGTATGGGGATCGCGCAACGCGGCGCGCAAGGCGCTTAAATATAAGCGTTCGGCATACACGCCCGGAAAGTTTTGATGCAAGGATAAACGCGTGCGGTACAAGTCCGCATCGGCCAGCGCGGTTTCGCCCCGGCGCGCGCGTTCGCCTTGTGCGATCCACTGGCGTTCGGCTGCTTCCGCCTCCGCCATGGGGCGAATGCGGTTCCGGTACGCGCGTGCGGTTAAGATAGATGTTTCTTTTTGCTCCAGGGAAGCAATCACCGATTCAAAAGCGTCGGCCACGGGAATGGGCGGATGCACGCCTTGCAAACCGGTGAACACAATGCTGATGCCTAGATCCAGCGCCAGGGCTTCCTGTTGAATGTGGTTGTGCAATGCGGCGCGCGTTTCGTTGCGTTCCGGGCCAAGCAAAGCGATTAAATCGCGCGACGCCAGTTCGCGCGTTAGCGCCCGGTAGGCAATTTGCCTCAAAACCAATTCCGGCTCGGCGTGTCCGTAGATGTGTTGGTACAGATTGGTAATGCGGTATTCGACAGGCACATTCACGGAAATCAAATTCACGGCTACGGCGGCATCGGTTTGGTCCCCGCTTTGTTCCGCTTCACGGCTGGCTACAATGAATTGGTCTTCCTCGCGGTAATGAGGCACGGTCCAAAGCATCACGCGCGGTCGTTCATCATCTTCATGCGCGGTGAAGCCAATGTGTGTGGTCAGGATGCGCCGGGCCGGATGGCGCACAATACGTTCAAACGGCCAAGGCCATTTCACGTGCAGGCCCGGCCCGACTTGCGCATCGGGCAAGGGTTTGCCCAGTCGCTCGCGCAAACCCAATTCCTCGGGACCAAGCACTACAATCGTCGAAAGAATGTACAATAAAAAGATCTGCAATAAAATGAAGGGAAGAAGCGATCGTTGCAAAAAGCGGTAGAATCCTGTTTCGGAAACTTGAAAACCGAATTGGTAATCCACCGCGCGCGCAATGCTGGACGTCCATGACGCCGGATCGGTGAGCAATCCGCATAAACGGCTTTCATACGTCAGCACGGGATCGTTCTTGCGTTTCGGGCGGTACAGCCAGGCCACGGTGTTGAGGAGCCATTCAAGCGCGATTAAACCCAGGAACAACGCCAGAGCGCGACGGACCACGCCTTCTGCCGCCGGATAGGAGGTGTCGGCGATAATCGCGGCGGCGCCTGCCAGCATGGACGCAAAACAGGCCAGAACCAGCATCGTGCCCGGACCGCGTAAAAGGCGATGTCCGGGGGAACGGCTTAAGCCCAGAAAATAACGACCGAATAAAAACAAGACAAACCCTTGCCCGATCAGAAATGTAGACGCAAACAGACGCTGACTGGTTCCCCACGCATCCGGAACATTCCAGAACAGGCGGTGAGCCCACCCCAAAACAAGCAAAGCCAACGTCGGCGCGAATACCGGCGCCACCCAGCGCTCCAGTTGAGCCAAGGCTTTGCGGTAGGAGAACGGATCCAGTTCGGATTCATCTTGCGCAAACAATGAAGTGGAGGCAGGCGCATTTTGCGCGGCTGCTTCATCACGCGCTTCTTCGTCGCTTAACCGGCGCAGGCGATACCGCCCCCATACCAGAGCGAGTATAGCCACGGTCACCGTTAAATAAGGCCACAAAGCCGGAATGACCATTACGCGTGTGCGCGCGAATAGCAAGACATTCAATAACGCGCACGCCAACACAACAAGACCCGCAGCAATAATGGATTTTTCGCTTCGTTTCGGCATTACAGTTTTAATTCCATATGTTTAAACGAGACCACGGCTAAACAGCAAATACCAGTTAAATATAATAACGCATACAAAGAGGCTTGCCCCACGTACGCCAAAGGAATCGCGCCGGGCCCCGCCAATACGTCCACCACCCAGAAATGCTGCCAGTTCGGAAGCGCCATATGCAGTATCTTGGCGATCCACGACGTGTCGGCATGCCGCCCGAACATATAATCGGATAACAGGCCAAGCAACAAAGCTGCGCTACAAATGGACAACGTAGGCGTGGAGGAAAAACGCGTGGCCAACACCACGCTTAATCCAGCAAGCACCAGAATCGCCAGGGTGATTAGCACAGCGGCCGTAATAATGCGAAGGTCATACAACGAGGCAAAAGGCACGGAATTTCCTGCTTGATCGTAGAACCCTCCATAAATAAACGCGCCCGAAAGAAACACAAGCAGCAAAAAACACGCGTTGGAAGGAAAAGGGCGACGCAAGTAAAAGTTTAGCAATCCAGCCAGTAGACATGCGAGAAAAGACGCTCCCAGCAACGGGGCTGCGATACGCCAGTCGAGCACATACGGCTCCACGGCCGCGCGGACCGAAAGCATGGTCGCCAGCGTGATGCCCACCGCATAGGCGATAAGAACCCCGCCAATACCTGCATATTTTGCGAGAAAAAAGACAGCGCGATCTACGGGTTTACTTAACACAACGGATACCGTGCCCCGCCTCAGTTCCAGCGTAAGCGTCGCGCATGCGGCGTAGGCGCCCAGAATCAGGCCGGACAAAAGCATAAAGGCCAGCGACCCGTCGCGCACAAATTTTGCCGATTCACCCATGGTATGCGAAAGCACCATAGGCAAAAATGAAATCAGCAAAACCGTGCCTATGCCCAAAAGGAATACAATAGGCTGACGCGCGGCTTCCAGAGCCGTGAGTCGTGCGATTGCGAACCATTGTGAAACTGCCAAACGCATTGGTTAATCGTGAGAATAATCTATCATTAAACTTTGTCTTGTAAACGCGCTCGCCATGCGCTTGTACATCCGTTCTTAATCTAGTTTGTTTCTGAACAGATATCAATGCCGATACGACGTTCTGTGCCTGTATACATTTTTTGCATTGATACGTCCACGCACATCATGACATTATGTATAGTAATGTTCATTTCTATTACAGGAGTAGCGGGTATGAGAAAAATCTTTTGTTTGGTATTAAGTGCATGCTTTATTTCTTCTTCCACGATGCTTGTCCATGCTCAAAACGGGTTGCGCCCGATGTCGGACGGACCGTTTCAACTGTCGTTGGTCGCTCCTGTTCAATTGATAGATACGGAAGGTTCCGTCATGGGCCTGCGTCTGAATCTGCTGTATGCGCGCAATTATGATGTGACCGGCCTTGATCTGGGATTGTTTAATGTCACCCAGGGTGACTTCGGCGGGTACAGTTTTGGCTTGGTTAATTACACGCGCGGCAATGTGTACGGGGTGCAGGAAGGCTTGGTCAACTGGAACCGAAGCAATGTTTACGGCGCGCAGGCGGGACTAGCCAATTATTCTCGTGGCGATATATCCGGCGCGCAGGCGGGTTTATTTAATTGCGCCGACGGGTTGGACGGTTTGCAACTAGGTCTGGTTAATCGCGCGGCTGTCGCATCCGGCATTCAAATTGGCGTGTTGAATATCGCGCGACATTTATACGGCTTGCAAATCGGTATTGTAAATGTGTCCACAGACAAAGAAAATTTCCGAATCCTCCCCATAGTGAACGCGGGTTGGTAACGATTTAATCTGCGTCCCGGAAAAAAGGGGGGAGGGGCATGGTTACTTTTGAGCACGATGATCAAACGTCTACGTTAACCTGCCGCTTTTCGGGTGAATTGCATACCAATGTGTGCATGCAACTTGACCCGCAACTGGCCGCGCATATTTCAAGCCTGATGGAAACCGCGCAGAAATCCAACGCTTCGCCTTCGATTATCATGGATATGCGGGACGTGCCTTTTGCCTCCTCATTTTTTGTGCGCATTGTCCTATCCGCCGTGCAGCGGGTTGGGCGCGACCGCGTGTCCTTGGTGCACTGTAACGAATTTCTCCAAGGGCTTTTAAAAACCGTGGGCTTAGCCGAACTCCTGCGTGCGTAAAGTGTGAAGTAAATTTCGGGGGACACCCACTATGTGGACTACATTACTTCAATTTACAGGCGGCCTGCTTTTATTGATGGTTGGCGCCGAATTGCTTATTCGAGGCGGTGCATCGCTTGCGCTGCGCATGGGCGTGTCGGCTCTTGTGGTGGGGTTGACTGTTATTTCTTTTGGCACAAGCAGCCCTGAACTGGTGGTCAGCGTTAAAGCGGCATGGGATCACGATAGCGCTATTGCGCTGGGCAATGTTGTCGGTTCGAATATTTGCAATATCGCATTGGTGTTAGGCCTGTCCGCGTTGATTCGTCCGCTGAAAGTCCATTCACAAGTTGTGCGCCTCGAAGTCCCGATTATGATTGCGGTGACAGTGTTGCTGGGGATCCTACTGCATAACCGCAGGCTTTCGCAGGTCGAAGGGAGCCTGTTTGGGATCCTTCTTATTGCGTATATTGTGTACAGCATTTTTCAGTCACGCAAAGTGGAGACGGAATCGGCCGCCGATGTGGATCCGCTGCTGATAAAAAAACAGTATTCAGTGCCGCTGGCTTTGGTGATGTTGGTGGGCGGCATAGCGTTACTGGTGCCCGGCTCACATTTTTTTGTCAAAGCTTCGATTACCGTTGCCCAATGGGCCGGGTTAAGTCCGTATGTTATAGGCGTGACTGTGGTCGCCGTTGGCACAAGTTTGCCTGAAATCGCTACGTCTGTGGCCGGGGCGATAAAAGGGGAAGGGGATATGGCCGTGGGCAATGCCATCGGTTCCAACATCTTTAATATTTTGTGCATTCTCGGCTTATCCGCCGGACTTTTTGGGATTGATGCGTCATCCTTTTCGTTTGTGGACTTAATCGCGATGCTGGGCTTTGCCGTGGTTAGCCTTCCATTGCTACGATCAGGCTTTACGTTAACTCGTTGGGAAGGCGCGTTGCTTATCTTGCTTTACGCGGTCTATGTCACGTATTTGATTAAGATGGGGCCTCAATAAACTTGCTTTTCTGCGCGCAAAACGTACCGTAGCGTACTTTATTTATGCGCCCCCATCGTCTAGAGGCCTAGGACGCAGGGTTCTCATCCCTGTAACACGGGTTCGAATCCCGTTGGGGGTGCCATGTATTTCCGGTCATAATTAGCCCAATTCTAATGAGTTGTGCTTTTTGCGGTGTGTTGCCCCAATATTTTCGGACGCCACGGAGGGCGTCCCTCCCGTCGTGCATACTTTGCGAATACACTGGAGGGTCGGGCTCCGTCCCGACCGTAATTCACGATGGTTGACGAAGAAGCCGGCGGGCCGCGGCCCGTCCCGACCCCATTTCTAGGTTCATCCTTTGAATTACCCCACGGTCCGGGAAAGCATGTGAAATGCCAGTTCACGGCTGGCCAGCGCCATGTCCAAGTGATAACGCATAAACGCCCCAAGCAGATGGTGCAGTCGTTTCCGTTGCGACGCCGAGCATTTCACGCGGCGCACAGCAGGCAGATGATCCTCCTGTTGCCATGCGCGAAGAATCGCCAGCAAATCCGGCGCGACAGGCAACGCGGACGACGCATCATTCCGCCCGCAAGCCGCGCAGAGAAGTCCGCCGCGTTCATGTATAAAATAGACCGGCCCGGGGCGCTGGGTTAGTGGACATTGACAACGCATACAATGTGTCAGACGCGGCGATAAACCTAATTGATCCAGTAGTTTAAGCTCAAACCAGGATACATGCGCAAATGAAACGCTTTCCTCGACCAGCACGTCGAGGGCTTCATCCAATAACGTATACAAAGATTCGTGCGGAGGCTGCGCTATGCTGACGCGGCTGACAAGATCCGTCATATACGAAGCCATGGCGCAGGCCCGCCAATTTTGACGCAGCGCGACGCGTGGTTTGACCGGCGAGCATTCACGGGCGGTTAATAATTCTTTGTCAACGTGATCGTAATAAACCAGCTCACACGTGTAAAACGTGTCGAATTGCCCCAGAAACGGGCTGCGCGGGCGGAACGCGCCTTTAATCATAGTGGCGATGCGTCCGTGATGAGGCGTAAGCCATGTGACGACACGGGATGTGTTGGCTACTGGGATGTGCCGTAGCGCAATCGCCGTTGTTTTTACAAAGGCGCTCATAGACCCGCTACAAAACCGCATCCTTGGCGTTAAGCGCTGCTGTAATGCACCCGAATGTTACGCCATAATAAATTAGCAACGCAAAGATGTCGTTCGACGACGTCACAAAAGGCCCGGATGCCACCGCCGGATCAATATGAAGCCGATGCAAAAGGATAGGGGTGAACGCGCCGAATATAGCCGCAAAGACCATTGCGCTTAACAGCGAAATCCCCACAACGCCGCCGAGATAAATCGGCGATAAAAGGAGTTCCTGTTCAGGGGATGTATAAACAAGAAAAGTTGCCCACGCCGCGATCACGCCTCCGCAAACGATCCCCATGAGAAGCGCGGCAAGCACTTCCTGCATGAGAATCTTAAACAAATGTATGCCTTCCATTTGCGACCCTACGGCAAGGCGACGGATTATCAAGGTGGAGGATTGAATCCCGGTGTTGCCGCCCATCGCCATCACAATCGGCACAAAAAAACTCAAAACCAAAACCTGTTCCAGATTGTGTATCAGCGCTTTAAAAATAAAACTGGTGGCAAATCCCGTGATCAAAGTGATCATCAGCCAGGGAAGACGCGCGCGGGTGGCGCGAAGCGGATTGGCGTAACTTAATTCATCGCCGGCGTATCCGGCCATTTTCATGATATCTTCAGCGGCTTCTTCTTCCATGACGTCCATAACGTCATCCACAGTCACGCGACCTACGAGCTTGCCTTGATCATCCACCACCGCGATGGAGCTTAAGTCGTATTTGGTCATCAGTTTCGCGACTTCTTCCTGGTCCATATTGACCGAGGCGGCGTGAATATCGCGGTGCATGATTTCGTCCAGCGTCTGGCTTCGGTTTCCATGTTTTACCAGCTCCCATAACGGGAGAAGGCCGACGAGAATGCCTTCGGAATCTACGATGTAAATATTGTAGAATGGTTCATCCAGGTCCACGAACCGTAACTGGTCAATGGCTTGCTGCACGGTGCTTTTCTGGCTGGCGGTTACCACCGAAGGGGTCATGATGCCGCCGGCGGAATCCTCTTCGTATTTAAGCAATTCGCGGAGCCCGGAAGAATCAAGCGCTTCCATTTCGTTTAAAATGTCTTCGGAACGCTCCTCTTCAAAATCCGCAAGCAAGTCGGCGGCATCGTCCGGTTCCATTTCCTCGACGATTTCTGAAATCTCGCGGTTGGGCAGGTCTTCAAGAAAATCGGCGGCGATATCCGGTTCCAGTTCGGCAAGGACATCGGGTTTAGTCTCTTCGTCGAGCACATTAAAAACCGCCAAGCGCTCATCATGGGGAATGTGTTGCAGCACATCCGCGATATCGGCAGGATGCTGCCCCTCAAGGACACGGCGCACTTCATCGTCCCGGTCCCGCTTGAGCAGGTCCAGCACAAGATCTTTGAGAATATCAAGCTCTGCGGACATCAGGGCTTACCCTCCGGGGGAATCACGGTCGTATCCACATCGGCTTCTCGGGTGATCCACGCTTCCAATTTGTCCAGCAGAGTGGGGCGATTGTCCACATCTTCGTCCCCGGGATACACGGCCCCGCCTGAAATAATTAATTTCATGGCGTCGGCCACGGATATGGACAGAGGCCGCACATCGGCGCGGGGCGCAATAATCATTAAACCGGATGTTGGATTGGGGGTGGTGGGAATAAATAACGCCACGTGGGGTTGTTCGCCTGTTTCCTGAAATTCCTTGTTGAAACGAGGTGGCAAGAAAGATGTGACAAACGCAATGGAATATATGCCTTTGCGCGGATATTCCAACGCGACGACTTCCTGAAACATCGTTTGACGCTGCGAAAAAATGGTTTCACTAATGTGGCGTACTTGAATATAGATTTTGTTGAACACAGGAATTTTAACCAGAATTTTCTCCGCGAGTTTGTATAAGCGTCGTCCCAGGAAACTACGCACAAAAAAGCCCACGGCGGCGATACAAATGATGACGAGAACAACCGAAACAACTTGGCTAAGCAGGAGACGAAGGGATCCCGCGCGCATTGCTTCGGGCATGAGGCTGAACAAAAAATTGGTAATGGTGCGTGTAAGGCCATTGCCTGCCACGAGTTTGATCAGGAAATGAATGATAAAGCCCGTGATGAATAATGGCGCGATTAGCACGAGGCCAACCACGAGATTATTCCTGAAAGCCTTGAAAAATCTGGCGCGCGCAGCCATTTCCCCCGTTCCTGTCAAAAATGGAGCGGGCGGCGGGAATCGAACCCGCCTAGCCAGCTTGGAAGGCTGGAGCTTTACCACTAAGCTACGCCCGCATGTGGACTCCGGTAATGCATTTACCGGGGAACAGTTATGAAGGAAAAGCAGCAGCGCGTCAACAGCTTTGATCATAACCCACCATAATGGCGTTGTCTTCCCTTGCTCGCCGGGCTATAGTTCATGGCAATTATTCAGGAGAAATTATGACACGTTCCATTATTTATAGTCCGGAAGCCGCGCCGCCGATCGGGCCGTATAGTCAAGCCGTGAAAGCAACCGGGTCGTTTATCTTTACGTCGGGGCAAATCCCACTCAACGCGGATGGAAACATGGTGGACGGCGATGTGTCCGCGCAAACGCATGCGGTATGCGCCAATCTGAAAGCTATTCTAGCGTCGTCGGGCGCCGGGTTCGAGCATGTAGTAAAAACCACGGTGTTTTTGCAGGATATGAATGACTTCGGCGCGATGAACGAGGTTTATAAACAGTATTTTACCGGCGATCAGCCGCCTGCCCGTTCGACGATTCAAGTCGCGCGCCTTCCTAAAGATGCGCGCGTTGAAATCGAATGTGTAGCCTGTGTGTCCTAAACGTCTTGCATGATAAAGGATGCTTGACCGTCAGGCCTGTACGGTAGTTGAATGGTCCATCACCAAATGAATTGTGGAGCTATAGCATTGTTATGAGTACATCGAAAAAATCCGCGTCTAAAAGTCTTCATCGAACTTATTCCGCCCGTGTTGTGGACGGGGTAGAGCGCGCGCCGAGTCGGGCGATGCTTCATGCGGTTGGTTTTCAAGACAAGGATTTCCGGAAATCGCAGGTTGGCGTGGCGTCCACCTGGAGCATGGTGACCCCGTGCAACATGCATATTGATGTGCTGGCCCGCGAAGCGGCGGCCGGCGTGGATCAAGCGGGAGGCAAAGCCGTTATTTTTAATACCATCACGATTTCCGATGGAATATCCATGGGCACCGAAGGCATGAAATATTCGCTGGTGTCCCGCGAAATTATTGCGGACTCCATTGAAGCCGTTGTCGGGTGTGAAGGATTTGACGGATTGGTGGCAATCGGCGGGTGCGACAAAAATATGCCCGGCTGCCTGATGGGCATGGCGGTGTTGAATCGTCCCGCGGTGTTTGTCTACGGCGGCACGATTCTTCCCGGCAAGCATAAAGATAAAAATGTGGATATCGTTTCTATGTTTGAAGCCGTGGGCGCGCATGCGCGAGGCGACATCAACGATAAGGAATTAAAGCAACTCGAATGTTGCGCTATTCCCGGTCCCGGTTCGTGCGGTGGCATGTACACGGCCAACACCATGGCGTCGGCCATTGAGGCTATGGGGATGAGTTTGCCTAATAGTTCAGCGCAAGCCGCTGTGTCAAAAGCCAAGCTCGCCGATTGCCGGCAAGCGGGTAAAGCGGTATTAAATTTAATTAAGCGCGGCATTCGCCCGAAAGATATTATGACGCGCGAAGCTTTTGAGAATGCCATTACCATGGTGACCGCGTTAGGGGGCTCAACCAACGCCGTGTTGCATTTGCTGGGTATGGCATGGTCCGCCGGGGTGAAGTTGTCTGTGAATGATTTCGCGCGCATTGGGAAGCGTGTGCCGGTGTTGGCGGATTTAAAACCAAGCGGGCGTTTTGTCATGGCCGAGTTGGTAAATATCGGCGGCACCACGCCGTTGATGAAATTATTGATCGAAGAAGGACTCATGCACGGCGATTGTCTAACCGTAACGGGCAAAACCATGCGCGAAAACCTCAAAGGCGTGCGGCCTTATCCAAAAACACAGGAAATCATAAGGCCGTTGACAAACCCGATCAAGAAAGAGGGGCACTTGGTTATATTGTACGGGAACCTTGCGCCGGAAGGAGCCGTGGCTAAGATTTCCGGCAAAGAAGGCGATCGTTTCACAGGCAAAGCCAAAGTGTTTGAATCCGAAGAGACGGCCTTGCAAGCCATTCTGCGCGGGAAAGTCAAAAAAGGCGACGTCATGGTCATTCGGTCGGAAGGACCCAAAGGTGGCCCTGGCATGCGCGAAATGCTTTCGCCAACGTCGGCGATTATGGGCAAAGGTTTAGGGAAAGACGTGGCGTTGATCACGGATGGCCGGTTCTCAGGCGGAAGTCACGGCTTGGTGGTCGGTCACGTTACCCCGGAAGCCTTTGTGGGCGGTCCTATTGCGTTGGTGAAAAACGGCGATGTCATCACCATTGACGCCGTGAAACGGAGCATCACGCTGGACGTGTCCGACGCCGAACTAAAACGCCGTCGCGCTGCATGGAAACAACCGAAACCGCGTTACACGCGGGGCGCGCTTGCTAAATATGCTCATTTAGTTAATTCCGCGTCGGAAGGCGCTGTGACCGATGCGCAATTATAACATGGGAATGCAAGCAGGATAGGGGGATAGGCATATGGTGACATTTAAAAGGGCGGGAGACACGCTGCATTGTTATTTTTCGGGGCGCTTGGATACCCCTGTCTGTCAGGAAATAGAACCGCTGCTGGCCGAGCAATTAGAAGATATTCCGGCGTACGTGGTGTTTGATCTGAAAGACGTGGATTATATTTCGTCTATGTTTTTCCGCATGTGCATTCAAACCAATAAACAACTTGATACCGGCGCATTTTCGGTCCGTCACACCAAGCCGGACGTTAAAAATGTTTTTCGGATAGCGGGTTTATCCCAAATGTTGAACGTGACGTGAGGGTATAACCGGTACGGTAAATGCCCGATCCATTAGCCGGGCAACACAGAGGTTGCCCCTCCAGGCTGGTTGATGAGAAACACGGGAGGGAGGCGCTCCGTCGCGTCCAAAAAACTGAAATCAGGCATCCGGCGCGGATTGCCCTCAATAATGAATTTCTTCAGCGGGCGTCGCGCACTGGATCAGGCTTTCGTAATCGGGATGATCGGAAATGCGTTGATGCCGGTAGCCGCCGATGACTGCTCCGCGTGAGACAAGGAATACACCCGGCATTTGAAACCGGTCCCCCATTAATTTCCCGAAACCGTGGCCTTGTTTGATAGCGGAGGAAAACAAGCGGGACCACATGCCGGGTCCGTACATGTGCGCGACACTGGCTTTGCCCAGACCAAGCGCTTGATACAAATGGGTGTCGGGATCGGAAATGCGGAACAAATCCTGCAAGCCGTATTTGGCGAAAACCGATGACGCTTCTTCATCTGTAGCCGTATGCACCAAAGCCAGTTTAACGCCAGCATCTTCGAGGCGCTGGCGCATGTGTGCGAGGTCGGCCAACGTTTCGCGGGCGAATGGACATCCCAAGTGGCGGAGCAGGACAATCATAACCGGATGTTGCTGCGAATAACTTTCAAGCGAGATGCCGAAATGGTCTTTGTAGGAATCAAAATTTATATTGCTGGATACAGGCGCGCGCGAAAATTCACCGACGGGTTCCTCTGCCAGTATAGTAAGCATGATTGCAAAAGGGATCAGCCAGACTATATTGCTGATTATCACGACCCAGCCCAATCCGGGGGCAATCGCGGCGGACAGGGTGGGGCCGAGCGTCAGGAGTACAGTGGAAAGCATAGCCAGAAAACCCATCAGCAGAACAATCCAGTTCGCGGAAGGGCGGGAAGCGGAGAGCAGCAAACCAATGCCGTAGGAAGCGATGATGAGCCCGATCCAATTCCAGAGCAAGGATGGACCGGGAGGTTCCGCGTCAAAAAGCCCGAAAATCCGGTTGGGCACAAAGGCCCATGCCATGCCCAGGATCAGGAAATAAAACCCAGCGCATTTGATAATCCAGCCAAACCCAGCCAATTGATCTTTGCTATTCACCATTCCACCATAGAAAAGCTTGTTAACATGATGATGTAGTCTAGTGGTTTTCTTCTAAAATGCCAGCGAAAACGAAATCATGCTTTTTATCGCTTGCTAACGCAGCCGCATTCATTACAGTATGGCGTTTCCAATCGGGGCGTGGCTCAGCCTGGTAGAGCGCTTGGTTCGGGACCAAGAGGTCGCTGGTTCAAATCCAGTCGCCCCGACCACTTCTTCTGACACATTCGTGTATGGAAGGTCACTGGTTCCCCGCCACAGGCGGAAAATGTGCGCGACTAAGTGTAACCGACTAAGTGTGGCGATGAAGAGTGAGGGCAAGCCTGAACACCGAACCACCCGATCCTGCCGACTAAGTGTAGCGCTGAAAGATATCTCTAGGGACATAGCTTTTGTGGGCTTGGGTTATTTCCCAGGTTGATGTGGACATAGAAGTATGAATCATAAATATCATCTCTTTTAAGCGGCAACGTACTGCAATCGCCAGGCAGCGGGGGAGGGACGAGCGTCTACGGTGTACTTAAAAAGCAATTGACAGCGAGCCGATATTTGGTTTTAATGATACTGATAATTCATTATAGAACTTTCCCTGTATACGAATATGAGAAGCGGATTCAATCTGTTAGCTGCATGGCTGTTTGTGATTGGTGTGGTTGTTATTCCCGCTGCGCATAAGCTGGAGCTTGTCGCTGCTGAACGCAATGAATGCGATTCCTGTGGCTGCGTTCATGCGCATGATGAGCCGGATGAGCATGACGCCGGGCGCGGTCATGACGCAGATCATTGCCCGATTTGCCAGCTTGCACTGATTCCTTTAGAAAATACGCCGCCGCTTAGTCTGCCCTTCGTGGCCCGCGTCTTCGAGGCTGTATTGTCGCTTCCGGTCATCTTGTCGGTAGCCAGCCCGGCTTATCTGATTCCCTACTCCTGTGGACCTCCTGTCTGATTCCGTTCGAATCGCAGTCTATCCCCGAACGCCATCGCGGCATCTTTGACCTGGGTAAGGTCGCGCGAAGGCATTCATTTCAGAGCAGAATCATATTCATTTCAGAGTAGAATTAGAAGGAGTTTACTACAGTGAAAAACCTTGCAGTGTCTATCGCAGTTGTATTGTGCTGCGCAACGTTTGTGATGTCCGAAGAAATCGTCACGCTCAATACTATGGTCGTGACACCGACAGGAAGCGAAAAGGAGTTGTTCGATACGTCGCTGCCTGTGAACGTGTTAAATGCGCGAGATCTGGACGAAAAAATTGCGGTCTCGATGGCTGAGATCTTTTTTAATGAACCCGGCGTGGATGTCGTTACGGCTGGACCGGGCAGCGTGCATCCGATCATACGCGGGTTGAGCGGCGAGCGCGTGCTGGTGCTTGTCAACGGCGTCCGCCTTTCGGAACAGCGGCCAGGCGGAAACCATGTGTTCTCGCTTGATCCCGCCCAGATCGAACGCGTAGAGGTTGTTCGCGGCCCTGCGTCGGTGCTGTATGGATCGGACGCCATCGGTGGCGTGATGAACGTCACCATCAAGGGAGCCGACGCGGAAACCGGGTCCGAAGCGCGCTTTGGCGGTGAAGCCGATGTGCTTTACGAGAGCGCAACGGATGGATGGAAGGAATCGGCGCATCTGCGGTTTGGGCAAGGCCGTTTTAACGGTTATGTCGGCGGAACCTACAAGGATGCAGGCAATATAGAGACGCCGGAAGGGGAGTTGGCCAACAGCTTTCATGATGGTTACACCGTCTGGGGAGGCGGAAATTATATCGGCGAGGGCTGGAAGGCGAACGCCGACTATTCTTTCATGGAAGCGGATATCGGTATTCCCGGCCCGGCAGCGTTTGCGGAGGATTACTTCAAGGGCGAAAAGCATCAGCGGCTGGCGCTCGGTTTCGAAGCCGACAACTTTGCCGGCGCAACCGAACGCCTCAGTATCGTCGCCGGGTGGCAGCGGCATAATCGGCATCGCTACCGCCGCAAGGTCGCGGGCCTCCCTCCTCCAATTCAGGCCAGCGGAGGAGATATGAATATCAAGCTCTGGCTCGATATAGACACCTATACCTTGAAGCCGCAGGTGGTCTTGGTTCCCAACGACACGCACCGCGTGACTGTAGGCCTCGATACGTTCTATGAAGACGCGACGTCCGCCCGCACGATTCGCGACACGGCTTCCGCGTGGGTGAATCCCGGTTTCGACGGCGTGCCCGTTATCCCCGATTCAACCCGCATGGGGGTAGGCGCGTTTGTGCAGGACGAAATTACGCTCGGTGACCGCTGGATTGTCACGCCGGGACTGCGCGCTGATTGGATCGAGGCGCAGACGGACGGACACCCGCGCCATCAATTGAGCGGCGAGGAGACTTCCGAAAGCAGCGCGGCAAGCGGAAATCTCGGTATACTCTACAGGGTGAGCAATGAACTCAATCTCTACGGCAATGTAGGCCGGGCGTTCCGCGCGCCGACTTTATTGGAACTGTATTTCTACGGCCCTCACGATGTGGGCAATGATATCGGCGATCCCGACCTCGATCCTGAGACAAGTTGGAATTTCGACATTGGCCTGAAGACGCGTACCGACCGTCTGCACACAATGATCAGCGCTTTCTATAACATCGTTGACGACTACATCGTGAAAGAGAACCAGGGCGACGGCAACTACCGCTACATGAATTACGCCCATGTCTCTCTCTACGGCGCCGAGGCGGGTCTCGACTATGAATTGGGCGGCGGATTCTCGACGTTCGCCTCGCTTTCCTACGTGCGCGGAGAAAATGACGATACAGGAGAGAATCTTCCGGGCATCCCGCCGCTAAAAGGTCGCTACGGTGTGCGTTACGATACAACCCTGAGCGCTGAGAACAGGTTGTGGATGGAAGTGATGGGACTGACCGCATCGGATCAGGACAAGACCGGTCCGAACGAGCGAGAGACCGATGGCTACACGCGCGGTGACGCGCGGATAGGCGTTGATCTCGGCAATTCGTGGAGCTTGGTCGCGGCAGTGGAGAACTTCACCGACGAACTGTACCAGGATCACCTCTCCTCGACCTGGCAGGAATTCGGGCTAAATGACCAGGCCGGACGGAATGTGAAGCTGATGCTCAAGGCGAGATTCTGAAATAGACTGATTCCGTTTGTTCTCTGTCCCCAATGCCTTTTAACGGACTTTTGAACCGTTGGATGGTGTCCGGGAAGAGAGGGGGTCCGTCTTCCTGTGCTATTGCTTTGCCCGTTCGCGGTTGGTATGTTTCTAGGCGTTAGGTAAGAGAGGTAATCTAATGTCATTGACACGTTTTAGCATATCGCTTGATAGCGGGCTGGTTCGGCAGTTTGATGCCAAGATCAGGGCGGACGGATGCCCCACGCGATCAAAAGCCGTGGGCGACTTGATTCGTGCTTGCCTTGTGCAGGAGGAATGGCAGGCAGGCGACGAGGTGGCTGGAGCGATCGTTATGGTCTACGATCATCACAAGCGGGACATTGTGAAGACGCTGACCGAAGTTCAACACGACTGCCATGAAGCCATCGTTTCGACGCAGCATATTCATCTGGACCATGACAACTGCCTGGAGATCGTCGCGGTTCGCGGCACTCCCGGTGTCGTGGGCGGCATCGTCAAGCGGCTTAAGGCGGTCAAGGGATTGAAGCACATTTCCCTGGCTGCCGGAACGACAGGCGAGCGGCTCGCGTAAGCGCGACGGGTTCGTTTTTTAATTTTGCGGGTTGCGCGGTGTTACGATTCTGTGATACGTGTTACGCTCATTTTAATCCATTTGGCAAAGAAACCAATCTGGAAAGGAGATGGCGAAACATGAAACTCGCAGGCACAGCTATGGTGGTTGGAACGTTGCTCACCTTGAGCGCGTGGGCGGAATCGGAAACGGATTCACACCTTCAGGATGTCGCCCCCCATGAGTCGGCGGGCGAACATGGGGTTGCCGAGGCGGAGCGTCATGCCACCGAAGCAGAGAAGCAATTTGATATGCAGGAAATGGTTGTGACGTCCTCGCGCTTGGAATCTCCCGCCGCCGACGCGGCTCAGAGCGTGTCGGTGATCACGCAGGAACAAATTATGAGGTCGCCCTTCGAAAGCGCAGAGGACATCGTGCGCGCGGTTCCCGGCGTTTACAACTACCGCCATTATGGACAGCAGACAAGCGGCATACAGAGTCCGTTAAGCATGCGGGGCGTAGGCAAAAACCGCGTTTTATTTCTTGTGGACGGTGTCCCGCAGAACGATACGTTTAATAATGCCATTTCCTGGGTCGCATGGGGACATATCCCCAAGGAAAATATCGAGCGGATTGAAATCGTGCGGGGGCCGAATTCAGCCTTGTACGGATCGGAAGCGCTGGGCGGCGTGATCAATATCATTACCAAGACGGCGGGCTCTACGCCCGGCACTTCGGTCCGGGTCGAGGCTGGCACGGCCGACAATTACGGCGCTCACGCCGTCCACAGTCAGACCTTCGGCGATGCCGGCGTGGTCATAGGCGGCGGCTATGAGGAAAGCGATGGCTTTTATATGGTGACCGATCCGGCGGACTACGAGATCCGGCGGTATAGCGAGATCTATAAAACGCTCGGCAAATTATCCTACCGACTTTCGCCTGATACAGATCTGTCGCTGTCGTTCCTGCATTACTACCACGAGATGGGCAAGGGGCGCAGGTTTTTCTACGACGACTTAACGCTCAATCAGTTCTGGATGAATCTGCGGCAACGCGGCGCGAATATTGATTTTAACGGGTTGCTATATGTGAATCATGCCGATAAGACAGCGTACCAGGACTCACAGAGCGATAAATACGCATCGCTGCTGCGAAAAGAAGAAATGGCGCCTCTCACGTGGGGGGCGGACATTCAGGGATCCGCGGCGCTCGGTTCGCTTGCAAGAGGAACCGTGGGTCTGGCCTACAAAAATATTGATTGGTCGTATGACGATATCTACATGAACAGCCGTCGTGATGCCGGAGCGGAAGGGAAGCAACAGTCCCTGGCGCCGTTCGCGAATGTTGATTTCCGGTTCTTCGACGAAAGCCTGATCCTTAACATCGGCGCGCGCTACGAGTGGATACAAACGTCGGACGGCGCAAACTGGAACAGTGCGGCGTCGGGAGGAAAACCGGCGTACGACAACACGTATGACTCGGAGACCGTCGGTGCATTTGCGCCGAAACTGGGCGCGGTCTGGCATGCGGATGAACGCACAATCCTGCGGGCTTCCGCCGGAAAGGGTTTCCGCGCGCCTAGTTTATTCGAGCTTTACAAAGTGCATGTGCGGCAGGGCGGCGCCTATTACCGGGAAGCCAATCCCAAGCTTGATCCCGAAGAAGTATGGTCATTCGACGTTGGTGTTGATCACTTTCTTACGGACAACCTCTGGGGGCGCATCGCGGTGTACCAGTCCTACGCCAGTGACTATATTGGCGATCGGCTGGTGGGCGCTTCAACCCTCTCCAGCGGCAAGACGCGTAACGACTACATTCTCGACAACATCAGCAAAGTGGACATCCACGGCGTTGAGGCAGAGTTAAGCTGGTTTGCGGCGCCGTCGCTGGACGTGTTCGTCAACTACACGTACAACACGTCTGAAGTGACCGAAGATGCCAACGACGCGGAGTTGGAAGGCACGGAGTTGCCGAATCAACCCCGGCACGCCGCGCATGCCGGCGCCCATTGGCGCATTCCGAAATGGCTCGATCTTTCGCTGATCGGAAACTACTATGCGGACATCTATTTCGACAACGAGAACACGCTGAAAGAAGACGGCTACTTCACTGTGGATATCTCTTTGTCGCGCTCGTTTGCCTCTGGGCTGATAGCGTACGTGAATATTGAGAACATTTTCGATGAAGAATACGCCATTGCAAGATCGCTGTCCGCTGATGACACCGTGGCCCCGGGACGGATTGTCGTCGGCGGGGTCAAGTATACGTTCTAACCGCATGCGCGGCAGCGCCCGATTCCGCTGTTTTATCCGCTTGCGGGTGAAGCTTAATGGGGTGGCACAGCGCTTGACATTGCTCGGTGCGTTGCTCGGAACCGGCTGTGGCTCCGGGCAACCCGCATTGCCGGAAATAGGTGATGGACCGCCGCGCGATGCCTTGGGACGCACACTGGATATTTCATCGCCGGTGGAGCGGGTCATCTGTTCCGGAGCCGGATGCCTGCGTTTGCTCACGTACCTGCAGGCGCAGGATAGGATTGTTGCGGTGGACAGCATTGAGCGAAGCGGCTCACCCCTGAATGCCCGGCCTTACGCCATTGCCAATCCCCAGTTCAAAAAGTATCCCTTGTTCGGAGAATTTCGCGGCTGGGATAACCCAGAGCTCATTGCGTCATTGGATCCTGCGCCGCAATTGATCTTCAAGATCGTGGGGGGGCGCGGCCAGCATCCGGCGCAACTGCAGAAAAAAACCGGCATTCCCGTGATCCCGCTTCAATACGGCAATCTTTCCGAGAGCCGGGAGATCCTGAACCGCAACCTGCGCGTGATGGCGGACATTGTCGGCAAGCGGCAACGGGCGGAAGAGGTCATCGGGTTCTTCGATACGCTCGAACGGGATTTGCGCCGACGAACGCGGGATATCCCCGATGCGTTGCGCCCTGCTTGCTACGTCGGTGGCGTGGGGCAAAGCGGCCCGCATGGCTTGCAGTCCACGGATCCGTCCTTCGAACCTTTTGCGTTTGTATCGGCGCGCAATGTCGCCGCGCCCACCGGACGCCGCGCCCATCCTGCCCACGCCGTTGTAGCGAAAGAGCAGTTGATTGTGTGGGATCCCGCGGTCGTATTTGTAGATATTTCTACGCTTCGTCTGGGCGCGGGAGCCGACGCGATGGCGCAGCTTCGGAATGATCCCGCCTTCCGTAATCTGACGGCGGTAAAGGAAGGCCGGGTATACGGTCTGTTTCCACATAATTCATATAACCGCAACATTGAGATCGTATACGCAAATGCTTACTTTGTGGGCAGCGTGCTATATCCTGATCGGTTCGCGGATATTACGCCAATGGCTAAGGCGGAGGAAATAGCCACATTCCTGAATGGCGGGCCGGCCTTTGAAATCCTGAATCAAGAATTGGGTGGCATGGGCTTCCGTCGCATTCCTTTGGAGAAGTAACACCGTGTCCCATTTAAACGGCAACCATATTCCCGCGGAGTACCTGGCCTATACCCGGCGTAAGATGGGTGTTGTTGTGGCCTTGATCGTGCTTTGCGCGGTGTTGTTTGTCGTGGCTCTTGCGTTGGGAGCGGTTCGGGTCCCACTCGCGGAGATCGTCCGGGCTATAGCAGGAGCAAAGCATAAGGAATCGTGGAGCATCATTATTTTGGATATCCGTTTGCCCCACGCGCTGGCCGCGCTGATAGCAGGCGCTGGGTTGGCTGCGGCTGGAGCGGTTATGCAGTCAATCCTAAGGAACCCGTTGGGTTCGCCGTTTACGCTCGGCTTGAGCCAGGCGGCAGCTTTCGGGGCGGCATTCGCGGTCATGGGACTCGATGCGGGCGTGATGCAATCCACGCAGATCAATGCGGTAACGATCGCCCGTCCGGGACTGACCGCCCTGTCTGCATTCGCGGCGTGCATGATCGCCGCTTCGATCATTATCGGAATTGGACGCCTGCGCGGCGCCAGCCCGGAAGTATTGGTGTTGAGCGGGGTGGCGATCGGTTCTCTTTTTGCCGCCGGCACGATGTTCCTGCAATATTTTGCCGACGACGTGCAGCTCGCCGCTATGGTGTTTTGGACATTTGGCGATGTGGGCCGGGCCGGATGGAGCGAGGTTGGCTATATGGCTTCCGTGGTCGTTACCGGATACGTATTTTTTCTGATTAACCGATGGAATTACAACGCCATTGACGCCGGCGACGAGACTGCCCGCGCGCTGGGCGTACATGTCGGCCGGGTACGGCTACTGGGCATGGTGGTCGCAGCCATGCTGACCGCCGTGATTGTCGCTTTTCTTGGTGTGATTGGGTTTGTCGGGCTAATCTGCCCGCACATCGCGCGGCGGATTGTTGGCGATGATCATCGCTTTCTTTTGCCGACGTCCTGTCTGACCGGGAGCGCATTGTTATTGGCCGCCGATACGGCTGCGCGTTTGATCCTCGCTCCGCATGTATTGCCTGTGGCGGTGCTGACCTCTTTTCTGGGCGCACCGGCATTTCTGTATCTTTTGCTTCGGAGGAGGGCGGGATCATGATGCTTTCGGTTCAGGATATTTGCGCCGGATATCGGGAGAGCGGGCTGGTACTCGATACTGTGGGCTTTTCACTAGAGGCCGGGCAGATTCTTGCCATTCTTGGTCCCAACGGGGCAGGCAAAACCACACTTCTGCGGTGCATCAACGGGTTGTTGAAACCCCGGCAAGGCGTGGTGCGCGTGGAAGATGCAGACGTTCTGCGCCTGCATCCCAATGCCGTCGCGCGCCGCCTGGGCTATGTCGCACAGCGCAACGAAGCCGGACGCGTCAAGGTTCTGGACGCCGTCCTGCTTGGCCGCAAGCCTCACATGGTCTGGTCGCCGTCTAAGAAAGATCTAGCCAAAGTAAGCAGTGCGCTGGACCGGCTTGGGTTGTATCCGCTGGCCCTCCGTTATCTGGACGAGTTAAGTGGCGGCGAACTTCAAAAGGTCTGTATTGCGCGCGCCATGGTGCAGGAACCTTCGGTGCTGCTACTGGACGAACCGACCAGCAGCTTGGACCTCAAGAACCGGCTGGACATCCTGACGCTGATCCGCAGTGTCGTCCGCGAACACCGCATAGCTGCAGTCATGACGCTACACGACATCAACCTGGGTTTCCGGTTCGCTGATCACCTTTTATTTCTAAAGCAAGGCCGCGTATTTGCGCGAGCCGAACCCGCCGAGGTCAAGGCCGAAACCGTGTCCGCCGTCTACGGCGTAGAGGTAGATATCGTCCAGCACAATGGCCAAAGAGTCGTCATCCCCCGCGCATCCGCGGAATCATCGAACACGAGGAAGGAAGCCACATGAATCAAAATAAATCCAAGCGGAACCCGATACCCACATTCGAGGAAACAGCAGTCTTTCATGGGCACGCCTGTCCCGGCCTGGCGCTGGGTTATCGGGTTGCCGTAGCGGCAATGGCCCGGCTGTCCGCAGTCCGCGCGGTGGACGAAGACTTTGTTGCTATTGTTGAAAATGACGCGTGCAGCGTGGACGCCGTGCAATGCGTGTGCGGATGCACTTTCGGCAAGGGGAATCTGGTTTTTCGCGATCATGGAAAGCATGTGTACACGTTTTTCAACCGTGCCAACGGCAAAGGCATCCGTATCTATGCGGAACCGCCTGAGAAGACCGAGCCTGAAATGGCGTCTCTTGCGCGGAAGACAGACCGCAGCGCCGAGGAGCAGGCCAAACTCGACAACGACCGGAAACATCGTACCGACTGGTTGCTTTCGCTCCCGGAGCAAGACCTGTTGAGAATCACCGAGACTCGGGAACCGCCACCGTCGAAGGCGCGCATTCATGCTTCGAGTCGCTGTGCCTTATGCGGCGAGCGCATGATGGAAACTCGTTGTCGCGTTTCCCGCAGTCAGACACTGTGTGCCCCTTGTGCGGAAGCGCTAACCGATGACAGCCCGGAAGAGGCGTAACGCGCAAACCAGCTCTTTTCAAAAGACCATGATTACATAAGAATTTTCAATCAATGCAGCCTTAAGCCAAATTCCGACCCTGTTCTTGGTCGCGGATTATTGGGGAAGAGGACGTTTGTGGGTGTCAACATCGGGGTCGGTATCGGTATCGGAATCGGTATCGTCTTCCGCGCACGGGGAAGTATGTGGGTGTGTGGGTACTGAACTCCCATACTCGCATACGCACAAACTCCGACACTGTTATTGGTTAAAGATTATAGGTTAATGGGAAGACAAGACCGGGGGCGGCCTTGCTTTTTGCCGTATGGCAGTTTGAGAGCGTAGTGACTTCCCAATCGTCTCTGTGCCTGATTAATACACCACGCCTAAGGCGTTAAGGGACAGACCCGTGTTTTGCAGGGGGACGGGGATTATGGTGTGCCCGGGTAATGCTTCTTTCAATGCGGTGACCGCGTGATCGTCGTCGGCTCGATTGTATTGCGGGATAAACAAGATTTTACCGATTTGGAGCATATCCACGTAACCCGGTAGATCCGATGCCGGGACCGGAATTAGCGATATCGTTTCGGGTAATATTTCTTTTAATAAAGCATGTAGGCGTTCCGCATACGCATGATGTCTTCCGGTATCGGGGGCTGGATACGAGAAAAGAAGTTTATCTTCATCTACAAAACGCATCCAGCCGGTTATATGACCCGCGGCTTCGTCCGGGGGCACAGGGAGAAAATGAATTTCTTCAACAAAAGTAGTGTCGCTAATTGTTTGTTTTATTTCCTCCACGCTTAAATGCTCGTTATCCGCGATAACGCGATTGGATAACAGCACAAGGCCACGGCCGTTGTGGGTCATGGACCGTCCGTCCATCACCAACGGAATATCCACGCGACGTTGCATGAGAGTGTCGGCAAGCAACAGGCCGGTGCGATGGTTCATGCGGCAGTCATCCGCATCCATACCGGCATGGCCTCGCGTGGCATGGTTGAATTTCAAGGAAGCCGCTTTGCTTTCCGGCGTAACCGAAGGCGCCGCCGCCCAATCACGAATGGCAAGCGAGCGCACATTAGGCATAGGCACATAGCGCAAGGGGCGTGAAATTTCGCCCAGCGCTTTGCGGGAAGGCGGTCGGGGACTGATAATGGCAATCTGGAGATCGTCGGGCGTATGTTGAAGGATCGCGTGCAATACCTCTTCGGCGTGGCGCGGCGCGCGCATGTGTTCCGGCCAAACAACCGTCAAAATGCCTTGCGCCATCCATTCCGGTAGCAAGAATATCCGGGTGTCCTCCTCCGTGGCTTTCTCTGCGCGCGCATCGAGCCCGTGCATTGCCAGAGCCAGTACGAGAGCCATAAGTATGTGCCGCATAATTATCCTTTCAACGCACCCGACAGATACTTGTCGTAGGCCGCAAGATCCAGCATGCCATTTCCGCATAAATTGAACAAGATGACTTTCTTTTCGCCTGTTTCTTTTGCTTTGGTGGCTTCTTCGATCACAGCGCGGATTGCGTGGGCCGGTTCGGGGGCAGGCAGCAGTCCTTCCGTGCGGGCAAACAAAACGGCGCTTTCGAAAATTTGTTCCTGCGGATAGGAAACCGCTTCAATTAAATTCAATTTCCGGGCATGGCTGACCATGGGGGCCATGCCATGATAACGCAAGCCGCCTGCATGAATGCTGGGAGGGATAAAATCATGTCCAAGCGAATACATCATTAACAGCGGAGTCATTTCCGCCGTATCGCCAAAATCATATTTTAATTCGCCTGCGGTGATTGTGGGACATGAGGAAGGCTCGACCGCGATAATGCGGCATGAACGTCCCTCTTTCAGATTGCGACCGATAAAAGGAAACGCCATGCCGGCAAAGTTACTGCCGCCACCGACGCACCCAATAATAATATCCGGTTCTTCACCGGCCAAAGCCATTTGTTCAATGGATTCCTGACCGATAACCGATTGATGCATGCATACGTGATTTAATACGCTGCCCAGCGCGTATTTGGTTCCGGGATTTTTTACCGTGTCTTCGATAGCTTCGCTAATGGCAATACCCAGCGAGCCGGATGAATTGGGATCGTCCTCAAGGACTTTGCGTCCATAATCCGTTTCGCAACTGGGACTTGCATGTACCGTTGCTCCCCACGTTTGCATAAGCAACTTGCGATAAGGTTTCTGATTAAAGCTTACGCGCACCATGTATACGATGCACTCCAACCCGAAAAGTTGACAAGCCATGGCCAGGGAAGATCCCCATTGACCGGCGCCGGTTTCCGTGGCGAGTCGTTTGATGCCTGCTTGTTTATTGTAATACGCTTGAGGCACGGCGGAATTGGGTTTGTGACTTCCCGCCGGACTTACGCCTTCGTATTTATAATAAATGTGCGCGGGGGTATTCAGCGCTTTTTCCAGTCGTATTGCGCGAAGCAGCGGCGTAGGGCGCCAAAGCGCATAGATGTCCCGGACTTCCTCGGGAATTTTAATGTACTCGTCCTGACACATTTCCTGTTCGATCAGATTATCCGGGAATAGAACTCGCATATCCTCCGGTGTTACGGGCTCGCGTGTGCCCGGATGCAGCGGCGGAGGCATAGGTTCAGGAAAAGCATGGGCGAGGTTGTACCAATATTCCGGTATAGCCGAAGTCGGCAATGCAAAACTGGGCTGAATGCTCATGGATCGTTCTTACCTTATGTTGAAGATTAGTTATATGACCATGCAGCCTAGCAGTGATTATAACGCTAATTGAAGAACAAAATCGCTTATCGCCAAAAAGGAAAGCGGGCCGCCGGAGGTTGTGTCGGGAAGGGAAGGGTGGCGACCCGCTCGGGAAGATGAAGCTATGAGGTTTTCTTAAATTATCATGGTGTTATATGAAGCAAATGCCATGCCAATCCTCAACGCACCGAAAACACGGATAAGCGTTCGTGTAAGTGTAACTTGTTGATATATAGAATATAACAAACGTATTGGCGTTGAATAAAAGGTAGTGAATATAGGGTGTATCCTGATGGCCCAACGATGATGTAGTGACAAAAAATGAGAAAAGTTCATAAATGGTTCTTGAAATTGAGAGAGTAAAGGTACGGAATGTAAACGTATGAATCGCGTAGACATAACATGGTCGGGGCGTGTTGATTTTTCCGCCAGGATTCCTTTGCGGATTACCGATATTAATTACGGACAGCATGTAGGCAATGATTCGTTGTTGTCTATATTGCACGAAGCACGCATGCAACTGCTCGCTTCAAAAGGCTTTAGCGAGAAAGACGTCGGAGGATGCGGGTTGATCATGACAGACGCGGCGGTGGCCTTCAAAGCCGAAATCTTCTATCCGGACACCCTACGCGTGGATATGGCGGTGGTGGATGCGACGCGCGGCAGTTTTGTTATCCAGTACCGTGTTGAGCGGGAAAGCGACGGAAAAGACGTTGCCCTTGCGCAAACCGTAATGGTTTGTTTCGATTACGAACGAAAACGTCCCGCTCGGATCCCGGAGTCGTTCAAAGCAGCTTTTTTATCCGGCGCAATCAGACCTGCTGATTAAGCTTGTTTAAGCGCGTCCACAAATGCTTTCGCAAAAACAGGCAGATCCAGCGGGGTACGGGAGCTGATGAGGTTCCCATCCACGACAAGCGCCTCATCCACCCATACCGCGCCTGCGTTCGTCATATCGTCTTTGATTCCTACCGTGCTTGTGGCGCGTCGTCCTTTAAGGATGCCTGCCGAGATCAAGATCCACCCGGCATGACAAATAAAAGCAATAGGCTTGCCTGCTTCGTGCATGTCGCGTGTGATTGTCAATACATCCGGCACTCTGCGTAATTTGTCTGGCATGAATCCGCCTGGGACCAATAAGCCGTCAAAATCCGACGCATCCACATCGCCAATGTCGGCATCCGCTTTGCACGGATACCCATGTTTGCCTTTGTACATCGTGCCTGATTTCGGGCCGGCCACCGTTACTTTCCAGCCCTCTTCTTCACAGCGGAGCTTCGGATACCACAATTCGAGATCTTCATAAATGTCGTCTACCAATGCCAATATTTTTTTCATGGGTAATCCTTTCATTTTAAATCCGCCAGGCGGTCACCCGGCCTTGCATCATGTTAAGTCAACATACTTCTTAACTGTGCGCCAGTCCAATCCCGTTTGCCGGGCAACTTCTCCATAGGTTTTCGACTGCGTGTAGAGATGTTTGCAATAGCGCGATAAAACATCCTGCGCGCTTAAGCGCCCTTCTTTAATTTCTTGCAGCCACGCATCTTCATGCCCGCCCGATAATTGCGCCTGATCCCCGTCGTACCGTCCCGTTAATAGGATTCTCCGGATTGCCTGTTCCAACTCGCGTACATTGCCCGGCCATGTATACGCGGGGCCCGGCGATGCTTGAAGCGTTTCAAGAATATACCCGGATAAACCCGGGGCCTCATGGCCTGTGATCCGGCGAATTAAAAAAGTCGCTAATTGATTTAATTCGTCAGGGTCTTCCTGGACACGTTGACGCAAAGTAGGGGCTGTGATGACATCGGAACATAAGCGGTAATAGAAGTCCGCGCGCATGTGTCCTTCCTCGCGTAGCGCCTGGGGCGAACGGTTGGTCGCGGCGATAACGCGCCCGTGAAACCGTTTGATTTCATGACTGCCGACAGGCGTAAACGTGCGGTCTTGCAATACGTTTAATAATTTAATTTGAACGGTCTCTGGCACTTCGCCAATTTCATCTAAAAATACAGCGCCATGCGGGACACTGCGCGCAAATAATCCTTCATGATGATCTATAGCTCCCGTAAAAGCGCCTTTCCGATGGCCAAACAATTCCGATTCGATCAAGGCTTCGGGGAATTGAGATAAATTAAGAGCGAGACAGGACCGGGAAATCGAACGGACAAACCGCTGTTTATTATCATCAAAAGGAATAAAAGATGACTTGCCGATAGCTGCCGCCGCAGCGCCTTTGCCGGTTCCGGTTTCTCCGAGTATTAACGTCGAAAAATCCTCCATCCGGTTCCATAAATGCTGTTCATACCATTCCGTATCGTGCGTGAAAACATTGCTCCATAATCGCCTGCGGAATTCTTTCATGGCGTTCGCCCGTCCCACGATCGAACGGTCAATGAAGTAATAAGCGCGCCGCAACTGGTAAAACATAGCGAAATAACCGCAGGCGACAGCGGGGGAAAACCCTCGTTGATGCAGTAGCGAAAGCGCCTCCCGCGCAAAAGGTACAGGGCATAAAGCGTCGCCTGCTTCGATATCGTCTTGAATCAACCGGTCAAAGGAAACGATAAAACGATGAAATACATCAAACAGAAACGCATATTTTAAAACCTGCTGATCCTCTTTGCTGTATCCCCGTAAATCGGCGATTTTACCGCGCTCTAAAGCTTGAACGCGCCCAGCCACGGCTTCCATAACCTGCGCAATGCGATTGCCGGGTGAAAGATTCGACGATACGCCCAAGATGCGCCGATCCACTTCAGCCCGCTGATCCGTAAACGGATTCATAAACGCGGCTTGTGTTACCAGTGCGAAAAACTCCCGATCCGATGAAGACAACGCTTGATTATGTTTCATGCAAAAAATGTATACTAATATGCATAGAATGTCTATATCAAAATGAAGTGTTGAAGATGATGGAATGTTGCAATGGTGGAAAAGGGTTTATCGGCGCGGCGGATTGATGGATTTCGCCGCCCAACTGTGTAAATATGCTCATTCCTTTTCCTCTTGGCATGAGTCTTGCGGATAAGGGAGTTATCATGCACAATGGCCCGTTATCACGGGGGGATGCCTTACCTGCAAGGAGATGAGGTTATGTTGGAAGAACATCAAAAAATGCCACGTTCGTTTTTATGGTTGAACGCCGCCCAGTTCGGTGGCGCGTTAAACGATAATATTTTCAAATTCCTGATTATCTTTTTTCTAATAGATTTAAAGGGGGCGGATGCGGCGTCGTCGGTTGTATTCGGGGTGGGGTTGGTTTTTGTGATCCCGTTTCTGCTTTTCTCGGCGGCGGCGGGGGTATTGGCGGATCGGTATAGTAAGCGCTTGATCACCATTTCCGTCAAAGCGGTTGAAATTCTAACGATGCTTCTTGCTGTGTGGGCGTTTACGTTGCGTAACGAGTGGCTGGCGTATGCTGTTTTGTTCCTGATGTCCACGCAAAGCGCATTTTTTAGTCCCACCAAATATGGCATTATCCCGGAATTAGTGGGCAAGGAGCGCTTGAGTCGCGCGAATAGTTTGATGGTATTGTACACCTACCTTTCCATCATTCTCGGTACAGCCATAGCGCCGACGCTGGCCAAGGTGTCGGACGGCAATTATGTGTTGGCGGCGCAATGTTGTGTGTTGGTGGCCGTGTTGGGGTTCCTGGCAAGTTTACGTATCCCGGTTACCGAAGCGCAGAAAGGTGACGGCGTAATATCGCCACTTTTTTTACGCGATATCTGGCGCACGCTGGTGGAAGTGCGCCGAGACGGTTTTTTGATGTTGGCCGTGATCGCCTCGGCGTATTTCCTGTTGGTAGGCGCGTTTATTCAATTAAATCTGATTTTGTACGGCATGCAAATGCTGGGGTGGTCGCAGGAAAATAGCGGCTATCTTTTCTTTATCGCAGCAATGGGTATTGGGGTTGGCGCGATGATGGTGGGCCGCCTGTCCGGGCGGAATATTGAATTCGGGCTGGTGCCCCTCGGCGTATTTGGCGTCACGGTATGCGCCGTGGCGCTGTATGCTTTTTATACGCAGATTTTTGTTGTGGCATTTTTTGTATTCGCGCTTGGCATAAGCGCGGGCTTTTATGTGGTTCCTCTGAATGCGTTTATTCAATACCGCAGCCCCGAGAAGCTGCGCGGACGAATTCTAGCGGCCTCCGGGTTTTTGTCATGGATCGGGGTTGCGTTGGCGGCCGTGCTGGTGGAAGTGTTCTCGAAGGTACTCAACCTCTCGCCTGCCCAGGGATTTCTTGTCATTGGTTTAGTCACGATGGTTCTGGCGTTGATTGCTTTCCGGGTGCTTCCGGATTTCTTTTTGCGTTTCGTTGTTACAATCATCACCAAATGTTTTTATCGCATTCGTGTCGTAGGCGGGCAGCATGTGCCTTCCGATGGTCCGGCGTTGCTGGTAGCCAATCATGTGTCGTGGGTGGATGCGTTGATTCTCAATGCCACACAACAGCGACGCATCCGCTTTATGATGTATCGCGACATGTACAACAACCGCTGGTTGAACCCGTTTTTCCGGCTGATGGGGGTTATTCCCATTTCCTATCAAGATTCGCCGAAACAAGTGCTTGCTTCGCTTCATCAAGCGCGCGCCGCGCTGGATGACGGATACATGGTTTGCATTTTTGCCGAAGGCGCGATCACGCGAAGCGGTATGATGCAGGAATTCAAAGGCGGATTTGAGCGTATTGTGCGCAACAGCGATATCCCTGTTATCCCCGTGTATCTGGGCGGTGTGTGGGGAAGTATTTTTAGTTATTTCCATGGGAAGCCGATGCTTCGGCGGCCGGTGATGTTGCCTTATCCCGTGTCGGCGCTGTTTGGCAAACCGTTGCCGGCCGATACATCCTCCTACGATGTGCGTCAGCGTGTGATGGAATTGTCGGTGGATTATTTCAATGATCGCAAAGCAAGGCGGCGTCCTATCGGAGAGGAATTTATCCGTATGGCGCGTCATCATTGGGGACATCGCGCCTTGACGGACACGACCGGAAAATCCCTTACATTCGGCAAAGCCTTGATCGGCTCGTTGGCGCTGGCTGAACTCATCGAGCGGGATACGCGTGGACAGAAAAATATCGGTTTATTATTGCCGTCATCGGTGGGGGGCGCGCTGGCTAATATCGCTGTGGCTTTGCTGCGCAAAACCGCTGTGAACCTCAATTATGTGGCGTCGAATGAATTCCGGGCCGAAATTGTGAAGCAATGTGATTTAAAGTACGTCCTTACGTCGCGGAAATTGCTTGAAAAACTGGATTCGCTTAAGGCGCCTCCCGGCGCTGTATTTATCGAGGATTTATTGCCTCAAGTAACTACAGCATTAAAACTAAAATGTCTGTTCCGTGCCCGGTTTCAATCCGCGCGCCGTTTAGCGCGATCCAGCGGGTTTGATGCCGATGAGCTTGCTACGATAATGTTTTCGTCGGGATCAACGGGAATGCCGAAAGGCGTTATGTTAAGTCATCACAATATCTTATCCAACGTCGAAGCATTTCGCATGGTGTACCGGCCGGATGCCAAAGATAATTTGTGCGCCTCGCTTCCTTTTTTTCATTCTTTCGGCTATACCGCCTCGCTGTGGTTCCCTTTATTAAGCGGCTTTTCAGCGACCTACCACACGAATCCGTTGGATGCTGAAAAAATCGCGGAAATGGTGCGTGAACATACCTGTACTTTGCTTTTTGCCACGCCGACGTTTTTGCTTGGTTACCTTCGCAAAGCGAAGCCGGAGGATTTTGCGTCCTTGCGCGCGGTTATTGTCGGCGCGGAAAAATTGAAACAGAACGTAGCGGATGCTTTTGAAAAGCGATTTGGGTTACGCCCGCTGGAAGGATACGGCGCGACCGAATGTTCTCCTGTTATCTCGGTGAATTTGCCGCCGGTGGATATAGATGGAGTGCGTCAAATTGGATCCAAGCCCGGCACGGTAGGGCAACCACTGCCCGGCGTCGCCGTAAAAGTTGTAGACCCGGAGAGCTTCACCCCGTTGCCGGTCGAAGCGGAAGGCTTATTGCTTGTGCGCGGACCCAACGTCATGCGGGGTTATTTAAACATGCCCGAAAAAACGGACGAGGTTCTGAAAGATGGATGGTATGTAACCGGTGACATTGTAAACGTGGACAGGGACGGTTTTATTACCATTACGGATCGCCTGGCCCGGTTTAGCAAGATTGGCGGCGAAATGGTGCCTTTGATTGCGGTGGAGGAAGCCTACATCAAAGGGCTTAACACGATGGAGTCTGTTTTGACGGTTACGTCTGTCCCGGATCCCAAACGAGGCGAGCGTTTGATGGTGTTGTACACCGACGAGGCGGGCGACGCAGAACAATTGCATGAAATCATTCAAGCCAGCGATTTGCCAAATCTCTGGAAGCCTGATCGTAAAGCCTACCGGAAAGTTGATGCCATTCCGATGCTGGGCAGCGGCAAACTGGATTTCAAAGCTATCCGCGACTTGGCGGAACAGGGATCTTAAAAGTTGGGTATGAGCTATGTTTTTCAATCGGTTTTTCTTTTCCCTTGAATCCGGGCGGCGCGTGGCTTAGCTTCCTCGTTCACATTATTTTGTCGGCATGGTGGAATAATGGAAGAAGTGCAAGTATCTTATTAGCGGTGTATCTCATGAAGAATTATAATGTATGTATAGTAGGCGTAGGCGCGGTCGGCACGGAAATGATCCGTTTGCTGAAGCGTCATCATTTCCCGGCGTCCTCGATCACCATTCTCGCGCGCAGCGAGCGCGATGAAGTGATTGACGGGGAAACGTATCGTGTGAACGTGGCGTCGCCCGAAGCTTTTGAGGACATGGATGTGGCATTTTTTGCCGGCACGGAAGGCGCCAAAGGCGCGTCGCAGACGCTTGGATGGGAAGCGGTTAAGCGCGGGTGTGTTGTGATTGATAACGGCGACGACTTCCGTATGGATGACCGTGTGCCGCTTGTCGTGCCCGAGATTAATCCGGAAGCGTTACGCAAACACCAAGGGCTTATTGCTAATCCGAATTGCAGCACAATCATTGCTTTAATGGCGTTGGGTCCGATTCACCGGGCTGTTGGCATTAAGCGTTTGGTGGCCTGCACGTACCAAGCCGTATCCGGGTCCGGTGCGGGCGCGGTGGCGGAATTGGAAGAGCAGGCGCGCGCGTGGGCGGCAGGCAAAGAAGCCCCTGAACTCAAAGCGTATCCGCATCCGATTGCGTTTAATGTATTGGCGCAAATTGGCGGATGCAAAGACGATTCGGGATACACCAGCGAAGAACAAAAAATGAAAAAGGAAACCCATAAAATTTTGGGTGATCCTTCGATTCGCATTACGACGACTTGTGTGCGCGTGCCTGTAATTAACGGGCATAGCGAAGCGTTGCATCTTGAACTGCATAAACCGTTATCGCCGGACGAGGCGCGCGCTTTGCTGGCGGAAGCTCCCGGCGTGCGCGTTGAGGATGACCTTGCCAACGCGCGCTACCCCATGCCTATTGAAGCTTCGGGTGTGGAAGAAGTGCTGGTTGGACGTATTCGTCGCGATGATAGCGTGGAAAACGGATTGGCTTTGTTTGTGGCAGGCGACAACTTGTGGAAAGGCGCCGCTCAAAACGCTATTCAGATCGCGGAAAAAATGATTGAGATGAATCTACTTTAAGCCACCCCACGTGCGGGTAGGGCGGTTTGGCCCAACCCGCCAGCATCCAGCGCGTTGATACATCACATGGAATAGCTGCTGATGTTTGGATCAGTAACGATCCAGGCCCGGCACAAACGGACTGCCTTCCCACGGTTGCGGGGTGTTCCACGGCATATCGGATTCACGTCGGTCGGCGTCGGTTGTCGCGCAGCCTCCCGCGAGTAACGTAAACAAACTCGTGCCGACGATTGCAAAAAACAATTTAGCTTTCATGCGTTCCCTGTCAGGGCGTGGCTGTGGGCCAAATGGAAGGCTCGGCGCTGTAATACATAAATTCCATGACTTGCATAGCGATTAAGCCGATAAAAAAAAGCACGGCGAACAAAGCAATCACCCCCATGATATTATTAGAGGACGATGACATGATCGCCCTCCTTCACCGGGGACTGTTCCCATTCTTTCAAAATTTCCGCCACGGCCACATCTTTGTCCAAGGCGCTAATGCGTACTTTTCCGACCAATTGATCCTCGCGCTTAATCAGCATTTCTACATTCACGCCAAGCCCGGAATCGCGTCCAATGTCCAGCACCACGAAATTCCATTCGGGATTGACCACCATGATTTTGCCCATAAGGTCGTCGGGGACTTCGGTGGTATCGCCGGTAAGTTCTTTGATCTCATCTTCCAATTGCGTGATAAAATCCCGGCTATCCAGCAATTCGTCTTGCAACTCAAGTTTTTCATCTTCGACTTCGGCAATGCGCAATTCGAGGTCTTCGATGCTGCCTTGAAGCGCTACTTTATCCCGTTCCAACTGATTGATGGTCTGGTTTGCTTGCGCTAATTGCTGGCGGCTTTCTTCAAGCCGGTCGTTGAGGTGGGCAACTTGCTGTTCGGCGGCCGTGAGTTTGTTTTGCGTGATGCGCAATTCCTCGCGCGTCGCTTCCAAATCCAGCTTCGTATTGGCCAGGTCTTGAATCGTGTCTTGCAACTCGATGTACATGTTACCCGCAAATGCGTTCAGGGGGGCAAGCACGCTTTGCATGGTGTCATACGATTTCAGCGCTTCCTGATCCAGTTCATCGTAATGAATGCTTCGGGCGATGCTATCCACGGCGGCTTCGAGGCGTTGCGTGCGTCCTTTGATGACTTCGCGTTGGTTAAACAAGACAATGCCGAGTCCCAGCGCAGTTCCACTTAACAGCAGCACAATAATGACCAAGGGCTTGAGGGCTTTTCCCATAGTTAAAGGTCCTTCTTTGGTTGAGTAAATCTTTAGAAGAAAAGTTACGTGGTTTGGGTAAGGAATGTCAATCAACAATTATGCGCGTTTTTATCGTCGGTGCTTGATCTTCCCCGTGGAGCCCATTAAACTCCGGGACTATGAATTCAACTTCGCCTATAAAAGAAATACCTGTTGTGTTGACTATCGCGGGATCGGACAGCGGTGGTGGCGCGGGGATCCAGGCTGATTTAAAGACTTTTTCCGCCCTGAAGACCTTTGGCGCGTCGGCCATAACGTGTGTTACCGCGCAAAACCCGTCGGAAGTGACAGGGATTCAAGCGCTCGAATCGGATTTGGTCTTAAAACAAATCAAAGCGGTTTGCGATAGTTTCCCGGTGCGTGTCGCGAAAACCGGCATGTTGTATTCCGCCGATATCATTCGCGTGGTAGCCGCCGAGGATATCCGGGAAGGCATTCCTATTTTAGTCGTGGATCCTGTTATGGTCGCCGCGTCCGGCGCGCGGTTGTTGAAAGCCGATGCGATTGATGCGCTGTGCAATGATTTGCTTCCCATTGCGCGCGTGGTAACGCCGAATCTCCATGAAGCTGAAATTCTTTGCGGCCATTCCATTTCCAACATGGACGAATTACGCGAGGCGGCCCGCGAAATCGGGGATCGCTTCGATATTGCCTGCGTGGCCAAAGGAGGCCATTTAGGCGGTCCGGAAATCGCGGATGTGCTGTACGATGAAGGGGAAGAGCATATTTTTACCGCGCCCCGCGTACAAGCCGCGCAAACCCACGGAGCAGGATGCGCGTTTTCCGCCGCGTTAACAGCGTATCTCGCGCGGCGCGAATTAATGCACGAAGCCGTTCGCAAAGCAAAAATATATGTGCATGAATCGCTTGCGCGTTCCGTGGATATCGGACGGCATCAACCGCTGAATTTCTTCTGGAATGTCCACAAAGCGCCGACGCAGTAAACCGACGTCCCGTACACCCGCCATACTGCCCCGTCATCCTGTGCGGAGGCCTTTCGCGGGCATTGCCATCAGTTTTCTTTCAGGCATTCTAGGCGGATTGCTTCTCCCGCTATCCCTGCCGGTTGTTTTAGGCGCGGGGTGGCTGTTGCTGACGCTTGCTTTTGCGGCACGGAATTTTCGTTTCGGCTTTTTTGCCGTGTACGGGGCTGTCGCGTGTGTGGCTTGCGCCTTGGCGATTGCGTCGGTGTTTCCGTCTTCCCCGCATCATCTTGATGCGTTGATTAAGCGACCGCACCAACACGTTGTCATTCGCGGCATGATTGCCGGGGATCCGACCATGGAAAAATCCGAGGATCCCGAAAAAGCATGGGAAAGCACATTTACCGCCAAAGCCCAAGCCATCAATCGAACCGGCGTGTGGGAGGACGCGGTCGGAAACATCACGGTGTACTGGCAAGGTTCACACCATATTCCTCCTCCGAAATACGGGGAACTATGGGAATGGTCCGGCACATTGCGTAAACAAACCTCTCGCGGCGCGGCATGGCGGCACCTGCCTGCCTTCCGTTTTTATGTGCATGATGACGCGTCGGCGCAGATAAGCGAAGCGGACGGGCTGTGGCTTAAACGGATCAGTTATCGCGCAAGGCAGCATGCCCACCGTGTGTTAGGGGAAGGATTAAGCGCGTTTCCCGATCACGCGGGCATCATGCGCGCGCTGTTGCTGGGATACCGTCACGAATTGCCGGACTCTTTAGAGGATTTGTTTGCGTGGACGGGAACGCTGCATATTTTTGCCATTAGCGGGGTCCACGTAGGCGTGTTTGCCGGGCTAGTGATTGCGGCGCTGCGTTTGTTGGGCATTCCCCGGGCGCGATGGGCTTTGTATTTGGCCCCGCTGCTGGTGGTGTATACGGTAGGTACGGGCATGCGTCCCAGCGCAGTGCGCGCTTGTGTCATGGCGCTGGTGTTTGCGTCGGCGTATGTGTTTAACCGGCGCCCCGACCCGCCCACCGCATTGGCGGTGGCTGCATGCTTGATCACGGGATTTGATCCTCCCCAATTGCTGGCGCCGGGTTTTATTTTTTCATTTGTTATCGTAGCAGGCTTAATGCGTTTGTACCCGGTGTTTTCCCGGCACACACAGCCTTTGTTGGAAGGGGAGTTATACGCCCCTGAAACGTCCACGGGGCCGCGTATAGTTGTGCTGCGTTATGTGCTCGGCCTTGCCGCAGCATCCTTGGCGGCCTGGCTGGCGTCCACGCCGCTTACGGCGTACTATTTCAATCTATTTTCGCCGGTGGCGTTAATCGGCAATTTATTTGTCATCCCCGCGGCATTCCTGGCGGTGTTGGCCGGGTGCTTGTCGCTCCTGGCTGGCGTGTTTTCGTCGGCGTGGTCGGAGGTATTTAATTTCGCGAATGTCGTTATTCTTTCGTTGTTGATTTGGATTATAGAAGGGTTGGCCCGCTTGCCGGGCGCGTACAGCGTGGTGCCATCCCCTCCGTTGATGTGGGTTCTTTTTTATTATGCGGTGTTTTTTGGCGGCTTGGTCGTGGTGTCGCGTTTTTGGCGGCGCGCGTGTGCCGGGATGGCGTTGCTTTGTGTGCTGGGCGGCGCGTGGTGGTGGATACACGATCGCTCCATGGTCGTGTCGGTGTTGGATGCCGGGGACGGTCATTCCGCATTGATTCAGCAACGCGGCGGGGTTTCCGTATTGTATGATGCCGGACCACGGTATCGTTCCGAACATACGCTGCGCGCGCTGCGCCGCGCCGGAGTGCAGAAGCTGGATGTGGCTGTGATCAGCAACCCCCGCGCGGGCTACTTGGGCGGCCTCCCGTCCGTGCTTGACGCCATGGAGGTCGGCGAACTTTGGATAATAGATCATCCCACGCGCTCTCCCGTATGGACCGAGATCGCGGCGTTGGCGGAAGAAAAAAAGATTCCTGTGATTGTGCGCGCAGCGGGCGATACAGGCGCATGGCCCGGCGGCATGTCGTGGGAAGCGCTTCATCCTCCCCGGGGCGCGTCCTACCGTCGCGCGGGCGATGCATCGCTTGTCTTGCGTGTATCGAGCGGCGCGCATGCGGCGCTTTTGTCGGGTGGCGCGAGCGAAGCCGTGGAGCAGGCGATTTTGCAACGCCGCGTTTCCCCGCGCGCTCATGTCTGGGTAATCGGCAATCAGGGCACGGACGGCATAGGTTCTCCGGGCTGGCTGGATGAAGTGGCACCCGATGAGGTGGTGTTAGCGGTGGGGCCGTATAACCGTCGCGGCTGGCCGGACCGTGATGTGTTGGCGCGCCTGGAATCCGGACCGTGGCGTCTTTGGCGCACGGATGAAGGTGGGGCGATTACGGTGCGGGCGGATTCGGCTGTGCGCGGGGGTAAACGCGTGGACCGGTTACACGTTTCGCGCGCCTACGCGCCGGAGTCGGAAACATCGGACCAATGATTCCACTCTTCCAGCGCGGCAAGAGCCTCGTGGCGCGTCAGGTCGAAATGAAGCGGGCTTAAGGATACATACCCGTCATGCAACGCTTGCAAGTCCGTGTCTTTGGGATCGCCAAGCGCGGATAAATCGCCGTCCATCCAGTAATAGTGATTCCCGCGCGGATCCACCCGTTGCTCAAACGTCTCTTCGTATCGGGACGAAGCCATGCGCGTGATTTTCCGGCCTTTAATGCTTTCATACGGCATGTTCGGAATATTGACATTAAGCAAGACGCCGGGGGGAAGAGGCGCGCGTTTGATCATCTCCATCACGTCGCGTACGACCTGTTTGGCGCATTCCCAATCCGGCTCTTTGAATGTGCATAACGAAAACGCCACACTGGGAATGCCCAGAATCAAGCCTTCCGTGGCAGCGGACACTGTTCCGCTGTATATGATGCTAACGCCGGCATTAGGGCCCAGATTGATGCCGCTTAGAACCAAATCCGGCGGCTGAGGAAGCAACGCGCGTACGGCCAGTTTGACGCAGTCTGCCGGCGTTCCGTCCACGGCATATCCGAAAAACGCAGCGTTGCGATTGACTATTTTAGTTTTCAGCGGGTTGTAGATGGTGATGGCATGACCCACCGCGCTTCGCTCTGCTTCCGGCGCTACGACGTTAACCGCGCCAAATGCGCTTGCCGCTTCATGAAGCGCGACAATGCCTGGCGCGTGAATGCCGTCATCGTTGCAAATAAGAATATTCATGCGCCGATCACCGCTTCCGGCGCCCGATCAGCCGTAATCTTACATCGTTTTATCATGCGCAACCGGTTTTGCTTAGTCTCAAGTGTTTCGTATTGCACATCATCCATAAACTGGCTAATGAGGAACAAGCCCACGCCGCGTTCGTGGCCTTCAATCCAGTGATCCGGAAACTTGGGCGGTACGTAGGCGGCAAAATCGAAGCTGTCCCCGGTATCAAGAACGTCCACCGTAAACGTCCCGTCCTCGTCTGTTTGAATTTCCAAATGAATCGGCGGTTTCGGATTGCGCGATTTATAGGCGTGATCAAGCACATTGGTGCATGCTTCGTCCACCGCCACCTCAATCTGGTCAATGTTCTCCACGGGCAAGCCGGCGGCTGTGGCAAGGCGCGTTACGACCCAGCGGATGTTGCAAAGCGCTTTCGCGTCGCCCGGAACTACAAATTGATATTTTTTTGTCGCCATGATCACTCACACATTGGATCGGGCTATGAGCGCTTGTTCCCTTGTTTCTGTTATGTGCAACAACGGTTGCAATCCCAGCATTTTCAGCATCGCAAGAATCTTTTCCTGCAGACCGCAGAGCGCCAAGCGCCCGTTACGTTCCTCGCATATGCGATGGAAATGAAAAAACATACCGCAACTCGAGCTATTGATATAGGTCAAATGTGTGCAATCCACAACAATGCAAGGTTGGTCCACGTTGCTCCATTGTTCAAGGGTCCGCCACAAATCTTGACTAAACGCTCTGTCCACACTGCCGCGAACGGATACGATACAAATATTCGCTACGCGTTCCGTTGTCAGACTGGCCTTGTTTTCGTTCATAGCTCTTTTGTTTTGATTAGTTTGTTTTTTTACCGTAGAACGGTACTTTAAATCCAGTCAGAAGGAGAAAAAATGAAGTCACATAATAGTAAAAATTTAGTAAAGAAACAATGGGTTCGTGTGTTTGCGGTTACGTTTCTGATAAGTGGATGGATGGTTTCATCGGCCCGGGCACAGCTCTGGTTAGGAGATTGGTACCCGACGGTCGGAGCGGAGCTTGTGACCGATGACAACATTAATCGCGCGCCGGACGGGGAAGGGGAGAAAAGCGATGTGATTATTCGCCCGTCGCTTCGCGCCGAAATGCAGCAGGAAATGGCCATGCAGACTTTTGCGCACATGGCGGTGTATGCCGAAGGCGCGATCCACGGAAAATATGATGGATTAAATTATATGGAGCCGGGTGTGGCGGTCGGCGGTCGCCATATGTTCGGGGAAGGCGAAAGCGCGATGTCCTTGCTTGGTGAACTGGGTTTGGGTTATCAATTTTTTGATCAAGACATTCGTTCCGGTGCTGTGTTTGATCCGCGTGTAGAGCTTCGCATTCCGATTGAAGAAAGGATTGAATTAGGCTTTTCATACGCCTACGACACCAAATTCAGCAGCGACAATCCTATTTACGATGTAGCCGGGCATACTCTGGGATTGCGCGGCACCGTGCGTGTGTCCGATGCGCTTGGGTTGGTGATGGGGTATCAGTACCGCCAAGGTGATACCATCATTCACGAGCGCAATGCCGAGGGCGTTCTGGGCGAGGAAATCCGGGGTGAACGTCTGCCGTTGGATACGTTTAAGCAGCGGTATACCGCGGTGCAACTGGAGGATGCCGATACGCATACCTTTGAAGTAGGTGTTCGCTACGAGTACGACCTCTACACAACCATGAATCTTCGTTTCCGTTACGAAGAAATTGAGGAAGGTAGCGAGAAATACCCAAGCACACAACTGTTGCTGGGCGTCTCGCATGCGCTGTAAGTTGCGTCTGTAATTTTTCTGACATTGAATATTTTCCTGGGCCCCGCGTCTTACATGCAGGACAGTGAATCAAGGTACACGGAGAAACGTCATGAAAAAATATGGGCATTTGGTGGCCGGGCTGTGCGTGTGGTGCGCAAGTCTGGCAGACGCGCAACCGCTACGTGTGGCTGTGCTGGAATTTCAGGATCAAACCGGCATGCGTTCCGATCCCAGGCTGGGTGGAATGATCGAGCGCGGTTCCCTGGCGGATCGCGGGGTCTTTGTCATGGGGAAACACCTTGTCAACCGCGACGGGTTTACGTTGATTGATCGCAGGGATTTTCTGGCGCAGGTTGAGCGACTTCCTTCCTTGGATTCGGGGAGAACGACGCCCACCAAACCTTCCTTTCTTCACGTGGCGCAAGCCTTGCGGGCCGACGCGGTATTACGTGGCAGTTTAGTTAGTTTTTCGCCCAGCAAACGCACGGTGAATCAAGGCGGTTATCAAACCGAATTTTCCGTGTTAAGCGTGCGCGTGGCGTTGGAAGCGCTGGACGCCATAGACGGAGCAATTATTGCTGTCTCGGATGGCGTGGCGCAAAAACAAATCCGTCAGACCGCGAATGTGCAAACGGAATTAGGCGAAGACGATATTCTTGGTTTGCTGGATGAAGCGGTGGCGCAAGCGGTGCCTTCGCTCGAACAGGCTTTGACGGAACGCGTGGAAGCGCAACGGAACAGGCCGACCGTGCGTATCTCGGTTGCCACGACGGCGGATCCCGCCTTGGTGGAAGTGGATGGTATTCTCGTGGGCACCACGCCTCTTGAAAATTTCGAAATTTATAAAGGCGATCACGTATTAACGATCGGGAAACCCGGGTATCGTGATGTCACCAAGCGCATTCTTTTCGAGCAGGACGCGCGCATTGATGTGCCAATGCTGCGGACGGAACTCACGGCCGATGAGCTGAAGGAAGTGCTGGAATCCATGCGCATTCATGCATTTCTTGGTGAACCGGCTTTGGTTATCCAGCATGTGAACGACTAAGGTGATCCCGTGGCGTCAACGTTTGAACCGCATCGGCTGGGCATGCATTGCCACAGCCGTGCTGGTTTTTTTGGTGGGCTACGTGGTCGCCAAGCCTCGCTTTAAACCTGTAGTGTTTGATCAGGATCAAGCGGCATTTGCCGAGGCATATCAATGGTCTCTTGCGCTAACGAATGAAATCGGGATCGTTCTTCGACTGATCCCCGCGGGTTTTTATCATCGTGGCAGTCCAAACGATGAGCGGGGACGATCCCGCGACGAGTTCCGTCATCCAATCCGGGTCGCCGAACCGTTTTATATGGCGGTGACCGAAACCACGCAGCGGCAATTCGAGAATGTGATGGGATACAATCCTTCTTATTTCGAAAAAACGGCGGATGCGCCTGTAGAATATGTGACCTGGGAAGAAGCGCTTCGTTTCTGCAATGCGTTAAGCGAGCGCGAAGGTTTGAAACAGGCGTATAGCGTGCAGGATGAAGTTTGGATTTGGGACGAACAGGCGGACGGGTATCGTTTGCCGGTGGAAGCCGAGTGGGAATTTGCCGCCCGCGCTGGGACGTCCACGGCTTTTTACACCGGCGATGCGAAACACCTTGTTCAAACCCGCAAACATGCATGGCGCGCGGCGTGGATGCGCTCCAATGCCCACGGTAGCACGCAGCCGGTAGGATTGCGTGAGCCTAATGCCTGGGGTTTGTATGACATGTCCGGCAACGTGTGGGAATGGTGCTGGGACCGGTATGCGCCGTATCCTGTGACGATTGATCCTCCTTTTGCCGGGCCGTCGGAGGGGGAGCAACGCAGCGTTCGCGGTGGTAGCTGGTACAGCGCATGGAAAGATGTGCGCAGCGCCTCCCGTCAGGGCCGCGATCCCGCCACGCCGGGCAACAGCGTCGGCTTCCGCGTTGTCCGTTCGGTTATCTCCCTGCCTGACAGCGAATAAGCGCCATCTCAAAACGCATATTGCACTTGCACTCCTTGTTGCCGGTTGCGGCGTTGTGCATCCAACCGTTCCCTGTTCATTTTTTGCATAGCTGCATTTTCAGAGCGCAGATTGTACAAGTAATCAGGAACAACCGATGAGCCGGATGGGGAAGCGACCCGTTCGCTTTGGTCCTGTGCGTGTACAAGCCTCCGGGCGCTGCGATGAAATGCATAATGCGCGTCGTTTTCCCTGGCAATAATAGTAGGCACTCCTCGAATTCCGTCGGCGACAAACAAACCCCGAAGATCGGTCTCCCCCGAAATAAACGACTCGTTTTCACTGCCGATTACTTTGACGTGCACATTGGCGCGATACCCACCCTGCACTTGGTTTAACACATTCACGCGCACCCGTCCGCTTTCAGCTATTTCCTGCGTTTCAAGCGTCAACGGAGAGATCAAGACCAATCCGCTTGCGAATAAGTCGTCCCCGCGCACAATAACCAAATACGCGCCTTCATCATCCAGACGCAAGGGAATGCTTTTTTCCTTGTCGCGATAATCCTGGCCATCGCCTAGCTTTAGGTGCGTATCCAATAGCGGATGAATGCCGGCCAGTTGGATGCGTGCAATGCGACTTAAATTGCGTTCCCGTAGAAACAGCTTCATTAAATCCACGCGATACACTTGCACATGCGCTTCTTTGATGTTGCGGTATTTCAAATCGAACGCCACCGGTTCGCCGGGAATAAACGTGCTGACTTCATCCATGGACACCTGTTTGCTTTCGAAATAGGCGATGGATTGTGCGGCATCGGGATAACGATCGGCGACTTTTTCGTACCACGCCAACGCTTCTTTCGGGTTCCCGTTGGCATGATGAATTTGTCCCACAATATAAGTGGCGAAATCCTTGTTCTTGGATTCGCCGTCCGCCACGGAGCGCGCGGCGCGTAACGCATTTTCGTGTTGGCCTTGCCAGAAATAGCCTAGCGCGGCCATATAATAAAAACGATCAACGCGCTCGGTATCCGCAAATTGCTTGCTGAAACGAGTGCTGAATTCCACAACCGAGGCGTAATCGCGCAGTTCCATAAACGCGTTGACAAGGCTGAACGCGGCATCGTCCGCCAACGGATCACCTGGATAACGTTGTAAAAAATTGATCAGCAGCTTGCCGGTTTGTTCAAGCATTGCGACACGTTCCGGTTGCACGCCGTCTTCCATAGGCATCGTATGCGCGCGCGCTGATTTCTCGAATAGCGCTTGCGACACCGCGAAATAAGCGGATACCACATCGGCGCTATCCGGGTATTCAGCGCATAATGCCAATTGCAAATCCATGGCGGCCATAAAGCGCTGCTCATCTTCGAGTATCGCGCATAAACTGGAGTCGGACATGAAACTGGAAGCCAGGATCGCGCGATGGATCAGCCACGCCCGCTCGAATTCGCCGATATCCCGGTAGGCCTCGCCCACGCGAATAATTTTGTCAAAGGGGATTTCGAGGTCGGGATGCCGTTCCCGCAGCACTTCAAACATCTCGACCACGCGACGGGGTTCGTAAAATTCGCGTTCGGTAAGTATCCACAATAACATGCGCGCGGTATCCCGCTCGTTATAATTACGTCGAGCCTCAAAAAGACGGGTTAAATACGACAACGCTTCGGCATAGTCGCCATCCTCAAAATGGGCGAGGCCTAACGCAAATAATTCGTGATCATTCATGTGGTAAGGCTCGCGCGTTTTTTCGCCGGGAAGCAGGAGCGTAATGTGATTCACATAGCCCAGTCTCATAAGCTGTGGCTGCACGGCGTCGCGAATAATCGTGGGCGGCACGCGATAAGTGCCCGGGGCATAATGCACAAGCGTGTAACGGTAGCTGGAAATGTGCCGGTTTTGGCCAAAATAAAATACCAGGCGGTCAGCGTGCTGTTCCACATGCGCGTGCGAGCCGTGAATGGAATCTTTTAGGACCGTGACCCCGGCAGGCAGGGGCTCTTCCACAATCCAGTGACGTCCGCTCGATCCGCCATGCAAATCCACGCGGACTTCGGTAAGACGCCCATGTTCCAGCGTCTTAATTTCGCTGGTGCTTTGTACGTTTAGCGCGCGCCCTTTGTACCGTAAAGGCTCGTGGAAAAAAGCGCGTTTATAAATGCGGGGATATGGCCATGAATTGGGGTCTCTAAATTCTTTGCTGAACCCATACAGCGAAGCGGCATACGTGTAATGGCCGCGGCCGCGTTTTTTGAACTCCACGCGGTTCTCGCCCGGTTGAAGATAGTCGCTTTCGACGGCAATAAACAAAGGACCGTTGTGATCTCCCGATTGCACAACCGTAACGGGATGATCGTTGACTCGCACGTCCAAGGCATAATCGTCGTGGTCGCGCGAGGATTCCGCATGCCATTCCGCCAGAGCGGCTACCACCAGCCCGCGCGCCTGCCCGGCGCTGCTGCCCGCCGCGCCCCACGTGCGAAGGAACAAGTCGGCCAATGCCTGACCCGATGCATGGTTCGGGTGGGTGTGGGCCAACAACAACAAAGCCATGGCATGGGCTTCTTTTTCGTTTTTCAAATGTGCGTGGGTGGCTTCGCTGACCCACCAAGCGCCCGGTTTGGTCGGCTGCTTGCTAAGCGCCACTTCGGCCAATTCACGCGCCATTTCAAGCCGGTCCATGTTGACCAACGCCAATCCCGCGTGCGCAAGCGCCGTTAAACCGAGCGAGGCACGTTCCCGGTATAAACGATTGATGTGCGCGAAATCCGCTTTCTGATCCACCGACAATGCATGAAGCACGACCGCTTTGGCTTCGTGGTCGTTGGCATTTAAGGCCCGAAGTTGATTTTCAAGGTACGCTGTCGCTTTATTTAACATGTTGTTATCCACCGCTAGCCCTGCGTCCCGGACTAGAACCAGCGCCCAGTACGCCTGGCTTGTTGTGGCCCAATCACTTTGCGGGTGTTCCGTGAACGCTTGTGGGGACCAGCCTCCGTCCGGATGTTGTGAGGCGGTAAGCGCGGCAATACCCGCGCGCGCTTCGTCCAGCAATCGCTGTTTGCTACGGACGTGGGCATCCCGCTTTTGCGCGTAATGCAACGCGTGAGCAACGCCTAGTAAACGGCCTGCCGTGGTATCATGCCAGTCCGATGGAGGAGGAAAGATACGCGCGTGGCCCGCGCGGGGTGTTGGATACAAATGATGAGCAGGAAGCGCCATGTCGAGAATCGCTTCGTTAAGCGCCGGACCTACCGCCAGCGTCATCCACTGCCGCGTGAAGGTCAGGTCATCCGGCAAGCTGATCAGGATAGTCTCGTCGCGATCCGATTCGCCGCCATGATGCGCTGCGTATTCCATGCCCCACGGCATCACAGGGAATGACACCAGCAACGTATCCGTCAGATTGTTTTTCAACGAAGCGGTAACTACCAGATGAATATCCAAATCCTCGGGCACTACAAATTCGCGGAACACGCATTCCGCGCCTGCCATGGCATCCACATGCACGGTTTCAGTGCGTGACGCTAACGGGGGGGTATTGGTTGAGCCTGCGTATATAGTCAACGTCACTACCGCATCCCCCTCTGTTTCAGTAAGATTATGCACCCGGCCCATCAAGCGCAAGGTATCGCCTTCGCGCGCAAACGAAGGCGTTTTTACGCTGACAAAGAAATCCTTGCGAGTAAGAACCGTTGTGCTGTCCTGACCGACAAGCGTATCGGGCGTGACGCCGCGCGTATGCACGCGCCACGCGCTGGTTTTTCCGGGTAACCGGATAGGCACTACGGCTTGACCGTTTTTATCGGTGATGATGGAAGGAATCCAAATGCTCTCGTCCGGCAATTCCGTGCGTGCGGGCTCTCTTTGCGCCGGTTGTTGGAATGCTTCGTTACCCATGCGTCCCGAGGAGGATCGGCCAGCGTATAAACCTCTCATGATAAGCGGACTTTCTGAAACTGTGTCGCTTAAGATAGATGCTTCCATTTCCGCGGGCGCACTCGTGGACGGCGGCGCCATCTCAAAAGCAAGAACAGCCGCGTCTTCGCGAAGGCTGCTTGCTGCTTGCTTGCGTGCGATTTCCTCCTGACGCATGCGTGCGATGCGGTCACCTTCGGCCACTTCGGCTTGGGCGACGGGTATCGTTATGCCTTGGTATGCAAACGAGGCCGAGGTTTCCGCAAGGTAAAGCGCGGTTCTGCGAAGATTGTTTTGGAAATACGTTAAAATGTCAGGGGTTTGATCCGGATACAGCGCAAGCAACGCTTGATCCATCAAAGACAGCGCGAGTTCCGCCCGTACAGGCCGGCCGAGCTGATCGGTCACCGTCAATTTGACGGTGGCTTCTTCGAGGGGATGGTATGTTTCTTGTCCGGGTTCGACTGTGACGCGTAATTCGCGTTCTACGGTGATTTCTTTTTGTGCAGTGTGCAACGTGCGATCGTCCAGCGCGGCTGCCGATAGCGTTATATTCGGATAATGCTCGTGTCCGATATCAAAAGACACCCGGTTCCGGCCTTCACGAATAGGCACAATCGCATAATGAAGTATACGGTTGGCATCGTGTGTGATCAAAGCCAGACCTTGGTCAAAACGCGCATGCATATCGGCTTCCAGTGTTTCGCCGACCTGCCATGTTTCTTTCGTCAACAACCAGCGCAGCCGGATGGTATCGTTTTCTCCCGAGATAAATACGCGCGTTTCGTCGCTGACGGTTTGTCCAAACCGGTCTTGCCCCGCCACGCGCAGGATATACGATCCGCCTTGCTCCAATTGCACCATCATGCGCGCTTCCCCTGTTTGCGCGTCCGTGGTTAAGGTGTGTTCTTGCACTGTGCGTTCCCGCCATGCCACGTCAGGTCTTGCTTCGCCCGGCACATTTTTAAGATAAGGACTGGGTTTGTCTTCTACTTGTTGAATAACATAAAGCGTCAGATTGGTACCTACGGGATTGGCGCCGGGCGCGTGCGCAGAAACGCGCGTTTCGAACGGGGTTCCCGCCAGCGCCGTGTCTTCATGTACGTCCAGGGCTACATCAAGTCCGTTGGCCGGAAGGGATACATGGTTTTGTACGCCTATGTTTTCCCCTTCGACGTCTGCGGAAAACGTCAGTACGCTGCCCGGACGCATAGGCGTGGTGTCAAATGTCACGCGCAATTCCCCTTGTTTATCGGCGGTCTCTATAAATTGACGTCCATCCGGTAGCGTGTAGCGGATGCGGGCATCACGCAAAGGTTCATCCCAATAATAAGCCGCGCGGATCGTGGCTTCCACGGTTTCCCCGCGGAAATAGAAATCCTGATCAAAATCCAGTGTCAGCCGTATTTTTTCCAGTTTGACATGCTGCACGGGAAACGTCGCGTTGAATGCCAAAGCGTGACGCTGGTCATTGGTGTGGGCGACATGGATGACATACTCGCCCACGTCGGCGTTTTCCGGCAGCTTAAAGGCAAGATGGAACGATCCGAAATCAGATAACATTACCGGTTGTTCCTGCAGGTGGCGTCCGACGGGATCTTGAATGCGCACAAGAAAATCGCGCGTATCCGGAATGGTGTATGATCCCTCGTCAACATCGCGAATGATGCCGCGAATCTGTACCTGATCGCCGGGTTGGTACGCGGTGCGGTCTGTGTAAATGTATCCTTTGGGCGCATAGCTGGATGCGGGTTGCAGCGCGCCGGGGTAGGCATGGGCGCCAGCTAAATGGCCGTCGTGCAGAACCAGCACGCGCATGGCATCTATGCCGTCGTGGTCGAATTGCCATACGCCGTCGGTGCCTGTTTCGCCGGTATAAACAATGGATTCCCTGTCACTGACCAACACGCGCGCGCCCGGCACAACTTTTCCCGTGCGACGATTTTGAGCAAAAACAAGCGCTTCGTCCCGGCTTGATTTAAGAATCATGTCCACGTCTGAACGAATAGCCAGGGTGGTAGCCTGCCAATCGGTGTCATCGCTGACATGTACGATTACAGCGCCTGGCTTATTTCCGTCAAAAGGAATTTCCAGTTCCTCTATCAGCGGTTTATACGGGGCGTATTCATGCAGTGTATGCGTCCACATACGGTCGGGTTCGATTAAGGAAACATCCAGGCTTTCGATGCCGCCCCATTGGTGCATGCTGCGGAAATAAGCTTCCATATCCAGGTGGTACACGCGCACGGTTACTTTTTCGATATTACGCGCGGAAAGTTTGATGCGCGGCGTTTCGGTGGTGCGGAATACTCGCTCGGTTTCGATAACCAGATTTTTTCGTGTCATGGCATCTATGCGTTGTCGGGCTTGCCCGGCGTAGGAGCCCCATGTTAACGCACGATAGGTTTCAAGCGCTTTTTCCCACTGATCCAGCCGCTCTTCGTATAATAAACCAATGCGGTACATGGCGGCGGACGCCTCTTCGCTGGCGCCGAATCGTCCGACGAGCTTTTCCCATTCGTGGATAGCCGAACGATACGCGGATTCCCGGGAGGCTAACGCTTCTTGTTGCTCTTCCAGTTTTTCTGCATGGGCTTCATGGATGCGTCCGTAGATAAACATGATGCGGGGGATGCGCGGGTCAAGAGGATGACGTTGCGTAAATGTTTCAAACGCCGCGCGGGCTCCCTCCGTGTCGTTTGTTTCCAGCAGCCGCATACCGATGGCAAACCGCGCGTCTACCATGCGATTCTGAGCATCACCCCACTGCGCGCCGTTGGGATATTGTTGCACATAACGTTCCCAATGCGCGATGGCTTCTTCATGGCGTTGTTGTTGATAGGCCCATTGGCCCAATAAGTACAACGCGCGCGGCGCATGTTTTTCCCAAAGGTCGTGCGGGGTTTCACTAAGATCAGGCGGTGGATTATGCATGTTGTCTTCGTCAGGCATACGAATTAAGTCGCCGTCCAGAAACGACTGGGTCAGGGCAATCGCTTCATCGGTGCGCCCGTTTCTGGCGTATTGTTCGGCCATCCAGATAACCGCTTGAATAGCGCGAGGATCGTCCGGGAACTGGGTAATGAATTTTTTCAGCGCATCCAATCCTGCGTCGAACTCGGTCATGACAGCTTGATCCGGGGCGTAACTTAGCGCAATCAGCCAGCGTAGATCCGCTTCGTGTATGCGCAGGGCTTCTTCGTTATCGCGCAGTTGTTGCAATAGGTTTTCTGCTTCCCATCGTGCTTGATCCCCTTGACGAAGATTTTGTTGAGCGCGGATCAGGATCAATCGTGCTTCTACGGTATACGCTCCTTCCAGAAGCGCGCGCGGCGTTCCGTGTGCGCGTACATGGCCTGCGGCGGACCAGTGCGGATCGAAAGCCTGTAAATAAGCGGTCGCGTCGCGCAGGGCTGCGGTATGGTTGCCGGCTTGCGCCATGACGCGCGCTTTTTTAATCAGCAATTCCTCGCGCATGGAAGACGCTAATTCGAGAGGTTCCAGATGCGTGTACAAGCGATGGGCGCGGGCGTAATCCGGTTCAGGTGCATCCGGTTTCCGTTTGTCCCGCGGCATAGCCAATTCGTCGGCCAACGACAGTACCACGCGGGCTAGACGTTCTTTGCGGTCCGGCGCAAGCAGACGTAGGACTTCCTGATGATAAATCCGTTCGGCTTCCCGGTATTCCCGCGCGTCAGCATGAGCTTGCGCTTCCGCAAATACCGATTTATGCGGCGAAGGTTCCGGGACCGATATCGCGGCATTTGAAAAGAAAAGAAAGAGGAAGCCGACCGTGACGCAATTATAAACGGAGAGGATGGGGGATTTCATGATCATGTTCCTTGTTTATTTTTTTATGATTATGAAAGTATACGACGTGGGGTGTGCGCATGAGAGCAGAAAGTTGTAAATAAATTGTCATGGAACAGACGACGGACAGCGCCTCCATAGAGGCCGGGATCCCTATCGGGTCCGTCCTAGGCGGGGGGGGGATGTGTGTGGGTGTGTGTGCGTGGGTCTGTGGTTACTGAACTCCCACTTTCCTAATCGTAATCGTGCTCGTAATCCTAATCTCCCCCGGCGATTACGATGATGATTATGATGATGATCTTCCCAATTGGCGTATGTGGGTTTGTGTGTGCGTGGGTCTGTGGGGCTCGAACTCCGACACTCACAAACCCTCCGACCATACCGTGAACCGCTGCGCGGTTTCCGTCCGGTCAAGGCGGGCGTTCTGTGCAGCATGAATACCAAGCTTGCACTGTGACCACTATCGTGTATACTATGTGGCGACAATGGAGGTTCATAATGAAGTTTCTTAGCGTTAGAGATTTGCGCAGCAATTCGGCCCGAGTCTGGCGCGAGCTGCCTGAAGAAAAGGAAATGGTTGTTACTAGCAACGGACGACCGGTTGCTGTGCTGACAACGGTTGATGAAAGCAATGTCGAGCAATCGCTAGCCGCATGGCGAAAAGTCCGGGCAACCCAGGCCATTGCCACCATTCAACTAGAGTCCGTGCAGAAGGGCGCGGACCGGATGGCGATGTGCGACATCGACTCAGAGATCAAGAAAGTCAGACAGGCGCGACGGAAACGGGCAACATGAAAATCGTGCTGGACACGAACGTGCTTGTCTCGGGACTGCTCGCGCCCTTTGGGACCTGTGGAGAGATCGTTCGCATGCTGACAACGGACGAAATCGAGCTCTGCGTGGATGCACGAATTCTCCTTGAATACCACGAAGTATTGCATCGCCCCAAGTTCGATATCGATCCGCATAAAGTCGATGTCGTAATAGAGTACATTCAGAACATCTCAGATTTCCATGCGACTCGACCACTCGACAGTCCTTTGCCCAACGAAGACGATAACCCGTTTCTGGAAGTTGCACTGTCATCCGCTGCCGAGTGTCTCGTCACAGGCAATCTTAAACATTTCCCAATGCGCTACCGAGCTGGGGTACGGGTGTTGTCGCCCAAGCAATTCCTCGATGAGTTAAGGGAGCACAGAACAAGAAGGTTGAAGGGTTGAAGGGACATAGAAATAATGCAGTATCCACAGTATCTTTTTTTAGAATAAGGACGTTACAACAGAACTTATTATCATTCGGATTGAGGTGGATGTTGATAATCACACAAAATCAAAAAAAATCGGGCATAAAAACCCAAAGTCATATATTCTATGTCCCTAATGCCTTCCCTAATGCCTTCGCCGGAAGAACCAAACGTAAAAGACAACGCGAAAAATCGGCGGCGCTTCGAATAAAACGCTAAGCATTCGCGTGAAACAAATGATGCAGACGAAAGCCATAGGAACGATTCATACCCCATTCACCGACTCCGCAGGCATGCCGATCCAGTCGGCTGGCGCGATCGGCGTGAACGGCACAGTAGAGGTATTTGATGAATACCAAGACGGTTTGCAGGATATCGAGGGATTCTCGCATATCGTGCTGCTCTACGTTTTCCATCGTAGCGAGGGGTATAATCTGAAAGTCGTACCATTCTTGGATGCACAGTCGCGTGGCCTCTTCGCGACACGAGCCCCCAAAAGGCCAAACCCGATCGGTCTATCAGTTGTCCAACTGGACGGGATCGAGAACGGTGTGCTTCACGTCCGAAATGTGGATATGCTTGATGGAACGCCACTCTTGGACATCAAACCATACGTGCCGGAATTTGATAGCCCGAGTAATGTCCGCACCGGTTGGCTCGAACAGGCCCGAAAAAACGTAGGCAAACATAAGTCGGACGACAGATTCAGATAGGGATGGCAAAGGATTGAAGGGGACATAGAAATAATGCAGTATCCACAGTATCTTTTTTTAGAATAAGGACGTTACAACAGAACTTATTATCATTTGGATTGCGATGGATGTTTATAATCCCACAAAATCAAAAAAAATCGGGCATAAACCCAAAGCCGCAGATTCTGTTTCCCTCGGGCGTCATAGCGTAAACACTACATTCGAGTCATAAGCGCGCCATTCAGGTTGACAATTGGCACCTTGCAGGTATATTAATTATACTTATGGAATTCGAGTTCGACCTGGTAAAAAGCGAAAGAAATGCTGACAAACATGGCATAGACTTTGAATCAGCACAGGTGCTTTGGGAAGATCCTGACCGGCTTCAAATACCGGCTCGGACCCAAGGTGAACCGAGGTCCATGCTGATCGGGCGCATCAAGGATAAGCATTGGTCGGCGATATTCACGATGAGAGGCGACAAGATACGCATTGTGTCAGTTCGCCGAGCACGAAAAAGCGAGGTGGAAGCATATGAAAACTGAGCAATTCGATAAGAAATTCGACAAAGGAGATGATGTATCCAAATACCTCGACTTCTCCAAGGCAACTCGGCCCGGGCGAGAACAGAAACGCGTCAATGTGGACTTCCCTGTCTGGATGATTAACTCACTGGACAAGGAAGCCTCTCGGTTGGGAGTTCCCAGACAGTCTGTCATCAAGGTATGGATTGCGGAACGACTAGAAGAGAAAATACATGCCTGAAAACGATTTGAACATGTGCCTCCAGCGATTCATTGGGACATAGAGAAAATGTCATTGGAAAAGGAATTGATTTAAAATGACGATGTTATAACAGAATTTAAATTACAATCGGGCATAACCCCCACCAAAGCCGCATATTCTGAGTCCCTAATGCCCCAGTGTCCCTAATGCCCCACACACCCACGTACGCACACACCCACACACTTGCCCGCCCGCGGCGGAGGACGAGACCCGATTCCGATACCGATACCGACCCCGGTTTTGTCTTTTCATTAACCAATAACCCTCTATCCAATAACAGTGCGGGAGTGAAAGACCCACACACCCACACACCCACACACCCACGTACGCACACACTTCTCGTGTTCTCTGTCCCCAATGTCCTCCCAGTGTCCTCTAAATGGAAAAAATGTGTTAGGATTTATGTCTCTGGCACACTAAACTATAGCATTCTTTAATAATTGCTTAGAACAAAGGTCGTATATGGAATTTAGCATGGTGTATTTTCAAAAGCGTTTTTTCATGCTATTTGTGATTTGTATGGTCGGTTGTGCTTGGCTTTCCCAACCCGTACATGCTCAACCTCGTGGCTCGTCCGGGCCGATATCCGTTATTGCGACGCCTGTAGTGTTGGAGTCTAGTTTTGGCGATTCGTTGGAAGCGTTGGGTACTACGCGCGCCAATGAATCAGTGGTTCTATCATCTGCGGTTACGGAATTTGTGCGGGAACTTCGTTTCGAGGACGGCGATACTGTGGCACGCGGGGATATTCTGGTGGTCTTGGAACAAGACGAGGAACAAGCGGCGCTGAAAGCCGCAAAAGCGCAATTGGACGAACGCAAAGCCGCGTATCAGCGCGCACAGGAACTTGTTACCCAACAGGCTCTTTCCACGGCTACGCTGGAGGAACGCGAGGCGATGTTAAGTCAGGCCGAAGGCACGATTGAGAGATTGGAAGCCCTAATCCGGGACCGTGTGATCCGGGCTCCTTTTGACGGTGTGCTGGGTCTCCGGGAAATTAGCGTAGGCGCGTTGCTGCGTCCAGGCGATGTGATTACCACCCTGGATGATATCCGTCGCATCAAAGTGGATTTCGATGCGCCATCCCTTTTCCTGTCGGATCTTCGCTCGGGACTGGAAGTACAAGGACAGGTAGATGCTTTTGAGAATAGAGTCTTCACTGGGATTGTGTCCTCCGTAAGCACACGCGTGGATCCCGTAACGCGTACTGTAAGCGCGCGGGCCGAGTTGCCAAATGATGACCAGTCATTGCGTCCAGGATTGTTGATGGCTATTCACCTCATTAAAAATCCACGGGAAAGCTTGGTGATTCCCGAAAGCGCACTGATCCAGCGGGGCGAAGAATCTTTTGTGTTTGTTATCGAGGAAGAAGAAAAAGAAGAAGAAGAAAATAAAATCGCAGTGGAAACGGCTGTGCGCACCGGGGCGCGTGTCGCCGGTCGTATCGAAATCCTATCGGGCTTGGAAGAAAGCGATTTAGTTATCATACACGGTTTGATGCAAGTGCGGAACAGGCAGCCCGTAGAAGTAAGTATTGACGAAACCGGGGGCGAACCGTTGGCGTCTTTTACCGGAGATAAACTGCGCTCAAACGGGGAGCGTTAAGTCGTGCTTATTTCCGATATTTCCGTCAAACGCCCGGTCTTTGCAGCCGTATTATCCTTGCTACTGATCATCCTCGGCATCGTATCGTTCATTCGTCTGCCTCTGCGCGAATATCCGAACATTGATCCTCCGGTGGTATCCATTGACACCCGGTACCCCGGCGCTGCGGCATCGGTTGTGGAAACGCGGATCACCCAACTGATTGAAGATCGCATCGCCGGTGTGGAAGGCATCAATTTTATCAGTTCATCCAGTAGCGACGGTCGTTCTCGTATTACCGTGGAATTTAACACGGACCGGGATATTGACGGAGCCGCCAACGATATCCGTGACCGGGTCTCCGGATTGCTGGACGTGCTTCCGCGCGAAGCCGACCCGCCTGAAATCGAAAAAACCGATTCCAGTGACGATGTTATTTTGTGGATGTCGCTCACCAGCGAGAATTTGGACAGTCTTGAATTAACCGATTATGCCAATCGGTTTTTAGTGGATCGGTTTTCCGTATTGCCCGGCGTGGCCACTGTGCGCATCGGGGGAGGGCGGGATTATGCTATGCGTGTCTGGCTGGATCGCACAAAACTTGCCGCGCGCGAGATAACGGTCAACGACGTGGAAAACGCGTTACGCGCCGAAAATGTTGAATTGCCCGCAGGGAGCATCGAATCACGGACACGTCAATTTACCGCGCGTATTCAGCGCGGCTACCGGACCGTGGAAGACTTTGAACAACTGGTCATCCGGCGTGGCGATAATAATTATCTGGTGCGGCTGGGGGATGTGGCCCGCATCGAAAAAGCGGCTGTCGAGGAGCGCACCTTGTATCGGGGCAACGCGCAACCGCGCGTAGGCATCGGAGTCATTAAGCAATCCACGGCCAATACCATAGACGTTGCCCAAGGCGTCATTGACGAAGCTGAACGCATCAACCCCACGTTACCCGATGGCATGCGGATCATACCCGCCTACGACACATCGGTATTTATTCGCGGCGCGATTAACGAAGTATACAAAACGCTTGGCATTGCTATTTCGTTGGTTGTCCTGGTTATCTGGCTTTTCCTGGGCAATGTGCGCGCCATGCTTATCCCGGCGGTCACCATTCCCGTGGCGATGATTGCCACGTTTCTTATTTTGCTCCTTATGGGATTCACCGTGAATTTGCTTACGTTGCTTGCGTTGGTGTTGGCAATCGGGCTTGTAGTGGATGACGCCATTGTGGTGCTGGAAAATGTTTCCCGTCGTATGGAAGCCGGGGAAAGCCCGCTGGTGGCGGCGTATCATGGCGCGCGCCAAGTCGGGTTTGCGGTGGTCGCCACCACCGTCGTATTGATTTCCGTATTTACGCCCATTGCATTTCTGGAAGGGGATTTGGGGCGGTTGTTCGCGGAATTTGCCTTAACCATGGCCGCCGCGGTATTTTTCTCCACGATCGTTGCGTTGTCGTTATCTTCCATGTTGGCTTCGCGTGTTTTGACGCGCGCGAAAAAAACGCGATTTAGCGCAAAAATTGATCGCGATTTTGATCGTTTGCGCCGCGGCTATCGCTGGCTGCTCGGAAAAAGTTTGCGTCATCCCTGGGTGGTGCTGGTGTTGTTTATCGGTGTCATTCTTCTCGCGGCAGTGTTGTATCGCAGCGTGCCATCCGAATACGCGCCTAACGAAGATCGCGGCGCATTTTTTGTTCTCGTAAACGGTCCGGAAGGCGCTTCGTTTAATTACATGCAGGAATACATGGATATTATTGAAGCGCGCATGATGGATTTTGTGGATGCAGGCGAAATACACCAGTTGATTGTGCGTTCGCCCCGTGGATTTGGTGGCGCGGCTAGTTTTAATTCCGGTATTTTGATCGCGGTGCTTGCGCCGTGGGATCAGCGGCGATCCGCGTGGGATATCATGGATGACGTACGTGGGCGTTTAAAAGATTTAACAGGGGTACGCGCGTTCCCCGTGATGCGACAAGGATTCGGCGGAGGCATTCAAAAACCGGTGCAGCTTGTTATTGGCGGTGGCAATTACGATGAATTACGTGAATGGCGCGATATTATCCTCGAAAAAGTTCAAGAAGACAATCCCGGCTTTGAAGGGCTCGATAGCGATTTTAGGGAAACGAAACCGCAAATAGAAATTAAGATTAACCGGGATCGCGCGGCTGTGTTGGGCGTACGGGTCAACGATATTGGATCCACGCTGGAATCCATGTTAGGCGGTCGCCGCGTGACTACGTATATCGAAGAAGGGGAAGAGTATGATGTTCTTATCGAAGGAGAACGCGAAGAACAACGAACCCCTTCCGATCTTCAACAGATTTATGTGCGTTCAGACTCCGGTCGTTTGATCCCGCTATCAAATTTAGTGACGTTGCGCGAATTTGCGGACGCCGAGTCCCTTAACCGGTATAACCGTGTGCGTGCAATCACCCTGGAAAGCAATTTAGCCGATGGCTATCCGCTGGGCGCCGCGCTTGCGCATCTCGAAGGATTGGTGCGTGAACATTTGCCGGACGCGGCGGTGATTGATTACAAAGGACAGTCCCTGAACTTCAAGCGCAGTGGCGCGTCCATGCTGTTTGTCTTTTTGCTTGGTTTGGTGATTGTGTATCTGGTGCTGGCCGCGCAATTCGAGAGTTTTATGCATCCATTGGTGATCATGTTGACTGTGCCGCTGGCTATCACCGGCGCGCTAGCCGGCCTTTATTTCTTTGGGGGCAGTCTGAATGTATACACGCAAGTAGGTCTTGTGATGCTTGTCGGGCTTGCCGCGAAAAACGGCATTTTGATTGTGGAGTTTATTAATCAATTAAGGGATCAAGGCATGGAGTTCCGGGACGCTATTCTGGAAGCATCCTCCATCCGGTTGCGGCCTATTATTATGACCGGCATCACTACGGCGGCGGGATCCTTGCCGTTGATATTTTCATCGGGGCCCGGGTCTGAAACGCGTTCGGCGATTGGCATTGTCATTGGCTGTGGCGCTTTGGCCGCCACGTTTTTCACGGTGTTGGTGGTGCCGATTGCCTACGATCTGCTGGCGCGTCGCACCGGGTCGCCGGGCGATACCGCTCGCGCGTTGGACGAGCAAGAGAAAAAATTCCTGCTGAAGGAGGCTCACCAGTGATGGCTTGCCGGGGATGGTTGATGCTGGGACTTTTGCTTCCTCTGGCGGGATGTATGACTGTGGGACCGGATTACGAAGTACCCGAAGCATTTGTTGAAACGCAATGGAGTCAACTTCCGGATGGCGTTCATGATACTTCTTCCGCCGATACCGCGTGGTGGAATACATTTGATGATGCGGTTTTGGTATCGCTGCTTACACGCGCCGAAGAGGCCAACCGCACGTTGCGCGAAGCCGAAGCGCGGGTGGAACGCGCGCAAGCGTTACGACGCACTGTACGCGCGACCGCCGGCCCGCGTGTGGATGTGGAAGGCAGCGCCACCCGTAGACGCACAAGCCGCAATACTTCTAATAATAATGAAAACAGTGCGTATCGCACCGAGTTCGATATAGGGTTGGATGCGTCCTGGGAGTTGGATTTGTTTGGCGGAGTTCGTCGGGCGTCGGAAGCGGCCGCGGCGCGTGTGGAAAGCGAAATGGAACGGCTGCATGCGGCGCGCTTGGCGTTGCGCGCGGAAGTTGCGCGTAGTTATTATGCCGTGCGGGGCACACAAATACGCGTAGCCAATACGCAAACCAATATTGCGCTGCTGACCAAAACGCTTGATTTGATAGGGAATTTAAGCCGATTAGGTGAAGCCAGCGAATTTGATGTCACGCGTGCGCGTGGTCAACTGCAATTGACGCAGTCGCGTCTTCCTCTTCTGGACGCCGAAATACGGGAAGGCATTTATCGCCTTTCCATTCTCGTCGGCGAAACACCGGGCACGTTGCTGGAAGAAATGGAACAGCTTGTTTCTTTGCCTGCTTTACCTGATTTGATTCCTGTGGGGCAGGCTTCGGATGTGCTGCGCCGCCGACCGGATATCCGCGTGGCGGAGCGGGAGTTGGCGGCGGCCACCGCCGATGTAGGCGCCGCAAAAGCGGACTTGTTTCCCCGCTTTGATTTGCTTGGAGGATTAGGTCGAACGGCCGATACCTTGGATGATCTTGGACAGGCCGCCAGCGCGCGGTATGTGGGCGCCGGATTTATTCGATGGCCTGTTTTTCAAAGCGGCTCTATTCGGGCAGGCATCGAGGCCGAAGAAGCCGAAACACGCGAAGCCGCCGCGCGGTACGAGCAAACGGTGCTGGAAGCGCTTGCCGATGCGGAATCCGCGCTTATTCGTTATGTTAGCCAGCGACAAACCACGGCTTTACTGCGCGACGCCGTGGCAAGCCGTCGTATTTCCGTCGAGTTATCCCGTCGGTTATTTGAAACCGGCGAAGAGGATTTTCTTGCGGTGCTGGACGCCGAACGGGAATTAATCAGCGTGGAAGATGAATTGGTGGTCAGCGAGACCAGTGAACGATTGAGTTTAATCGCGCTTTATGCCGCGTTGGGCGGAGGATGGGAACCTTCGTCTATTGAAGCAGGCGAGGGTTCTGACGAATAGTTCCCTTTGTTCAAGCCGCCATGAAATCCAGCAGCGGAAACCGGCGGCCTAGCACCGGAGCGCTGGGCGCGCGCAAATGACGTTCCAATAATGTGGCGTAAATCGAGCGGAAATCCACAGCATGCTGCAAATCGCCTCGGACCAAATCCGCGGGATTTAAGCTAGGCATTTTCTCGAACACGCCGCCTTGCACCGCGCCGCCCGTAATAAACACCGGAGCCGCCGCGCCGTGGTCTGTTCCGTTGTTGGCGTTTTCCTGCACGCGCCGCCCGAATTCGCTGAAAGTCATAATCACAACACGTTCAAAATTACCTTGTTGGGTCATATCTTGCGCAAACGCATGCAATGCATCGCCTAATTCCCGAAGCAGTCGTTCGTGGGCTCCCGCCTGATTTGCATGTGTATCGTAGCCTCCCTGGGATACGTAATATACGCGGCTGGTCATGCCGCCTCCGATTAAGCGGCCCACGGTTTGCAAATCGCGGCCCAGTCGCGAAGTCGGATATACGGCGTCGGGTGCGGCTCCTCGCAAAATCGCGCCGATTTGTTCCGAGCTGACTTGCGCATCCAACTGCGTGCGTTCCAGAAAATCAAGCGGATGTTCATGGCTCATGGCCTGCCGCGCACTGCCGCCTAACATGTCTATGCTGCCGCCATCCAGCCCGTCGTGATGCGCCTCGTCATCGGCTCCCGCCATCATCGCGTGTTCGTTGCGCGCCATCGCGCGCCGGTTCATGCCTCCGCCGGTAGGCACCGTGACGCCTTTGGGCATGCGCGCCGCGAACGCCTGGGGCGGGGTATTGCCTACATGGACGCCTACCGTGGCGTCTTCGCCGGCGCATTGATGATCGAAATAGCGTCCGATCCATCCCAGTGATTCCGTGCGATCCGCATCGCTGGCTGTCTGCCAAATTTCCATGGAACGAAAATGGGAGCGATTAGGATTGGGATAACCTACGCCTTGGATAATAGCCAGTCGCCCTTCTTCGTACAAAGCTTGCATACCGGTTAATGCATGGTGAAAGGCCAGTTCATCGTTTACACGCAATAACGACGAGCCCGGCAGGGCAAGACGGGGGCGGGCGTTGTAATAAAAATCGTTTTGCCATGGAACAAGGGTGTTAAGCCCGTCGTTGCCACCCGCCAGTTGCAACACAACCAAAATCGTATCGTCTTTGCCTGTCCGTGGCGCGGTGCGCAAGTCAAGCGTATCGGCGTACAGCGAACGCATGGTTAAGTGCACAAAGCTGGGCACAGTCCATGTCATGGCGCCGCCCAGTAATGTGGTTCTCAGAAACGCGCGACGGGTTTGAAGAGTAGGTTGGTTCATGGCACGATTTCCTTTAGGTGAGTTGATACGCGGGACGTTGCATCAGGGTGATAGCGGCTTGGCGAATGTGTGTTTCTTCCCATGATGCGGGTTCTTCCGTCCAAGCATGGGTTAGTTGTTCCAGAAACAGGGTATCTTGTTCGCGGAGCGGGAGCGGCAGAAAACGCTGGGCTAAGTGGTTCAGTGCATCCTGTTTATTGCTGCGGTACGCGTCGGGAAGAACATCATCGCATTGAATGGAGGGAAATCGCGCGATTTCTTTTCCTTGTCGAAGCATCGGGCGACGGATGCGTTCGGGTTGGCCTTCGACCAGGGTCTCGGCGTATTCGTTACGACGTGTCAGGGTCGTGGTGTTAATCCAGGTGTATCCGCCGTCCCATCCTTTGACATTCGGCGGGGCAAAAAGAGTCTGACCTAATTCCGTTAATACCCGTTGGCATGCCCACGAGGGGGGGAGAGACCGTTCCAGCAATAAACACGAGCCCACCAGCCATTCCACAGGGCTTTTGATAGCGGAGGCAATATCTTTTTCAAGGTAAAAAGCACGGCTCAAAAATAAATGGCGAAGCACCGGTTTCCATTCCCAATCCTGATCGCGTAGAATCCGGGCCATGTCTTCCACCAGGGTTTCGTCCGGATCCGACCCGATAAAATACGCCGCCAGTTTCCGGCAGATAAAAGGCGCGGAGGCGTCCTGTTTCAGAATCATTTCAATAATAGCATCGCCGTCCCACGGTCCTGTTTCCCCGAAGAATGTTTTATGTCCATCGTCATGAAAAAACGGGCGATACCGATAAGCCATCTGTTCGCTGTCCAGCGAATATCCGGTAAACGCGCGGGCTGAAGCTTGAATATCCTCTTCGGTATATTGGCCTTCGCCTAGCGTAAACAATTCCATAAGTTCGCGCGCAAAATTCTCATTGGGATGTTGTTTCCGGCTTTGCGCGTTATCCAGATAAATTAGCATGGCGGGGTCCCGGGCCAGCGATTGCAGCATAGTGCGCCAATTCCCGGCAGCTTGCGCGCGAAACATTTCGTTTTGTAGGAACATCGCGTAGGCCGAGCGCACTTTTACCGCGCTGGTGGCAAAATGACCGTGCCAGAATAACGTCAATTTTTCCTGAAGAGGATTCGGGGTGCGCATCATGCGGTCAAGCCACCACCCGCGCAATTCTACTAAACGCTGATTTTGTTCCCGCTGCAGCATACGGCGTTTCTCCTGCTGCTTTTCCGGGGTCAGACCCGCAAGGGCTTTCCGGAAACTGCGCGCATCGGCGTCCGGCTCATTAAGCCAGGCAGGGAGGGGAAAACGATCCGGGGGAAGCGGCTTGAAATCCAGAAGATGGTCCACCACCTGCGCGGGCTCTTGTTGCACAGCTTGCTGAACGATCCGGGGGGGCGCCGCGAAACCCGTGCGCCTCAACAAATGCGAAGCTGTCGTATCGTTCCAGTATTTGCGTGCCATATCCATTCGATGACTCCTTCTGTTGAACAGATAACGCAAGGATGTAAGGATTATTGTCTATAAACGAAATGATAGACAAGATTTATGTATCCTGCTATCTATGACGGGCTTGGAACATGAAAGTAAAGGTCGGTGTTGATGTTGTTGCATGAATTCTATGATGAAGTGAATGGGCAGGTGCGGATTTCCGCGGCTCAAGGCAGTCGCTTTGCCAAAGGCGTAGCCGGGGACTTCAATCCCATCCATGACGAAAACGCCCGTCGCTTCTGTGTGCCGGGCGATTTACTTTTTGCCATAACCCTGCAACGCATTGGCTTGTACCAGCATATGACATTCCGGTTTCATTTAATGATAGGGGATGGTGTGCTGTTGACGTTTGCAAGTCCGTCGGACGGCGTGATTGAAGTCAAAGACGAACAGGGCCGGGTTTGTTTAAGCGGCACGTTCCGGGGCGATAAAACCGATGATCCCCGCCTGATTGAGCCGTTTATGAAAAACTATGTGGCGTTTTCAGGAAGCAATTTCCCGTATTTCATGAAACCTTTGATGGAGGAAAGCGGGGTTATGTTTCATCCCCAGCGTCCTTTGGTTATTTATGAAAGCATGGCGTTTGATCTGGCGCGTCTTCCGGATGAGACCACGGAGCTATCCTACGAACGCGGGATCATGGATGTGAATAGCAAGCGGGCGGATCTGCATTTAAAATTCAGAATGCACTCGAACGGGGAAACGGTGGGCGCAGGCTCCAAAAAACTGGTGGTGAGTGGATTGCGCCCGTATGACCCTGTCATTATGGACGGGGTTGTGGATCAGTTCCATGCGCTTCAGCGGGCGTTTCAAGATCAGCGTCGCTAGGGCCGCCTTTGTGAAATCCGGCTGGCCGTCCGGTCCATTTCAGGGACAAGTCGGAAAAAATGGTGTACATGACCGGGATCACAAAAAGCGTAAGCAAGGTGCTGGTGATCATGCCGCCCACCGCCACAACGCCTAAAGGCCGCCTGCTTTCCGCTGCGTCGCCGAACCCGATTGCAATCGGTAAAATGCCTGCAATGGTTGCCAGACTTGTCATAAGAATGGGGCGTAATCGGATAACGCCTGCACGTAGCATAGCGGCGCGGCTATCCATTCCCTTTGCCATTTGTTGATTCGCGAATTCCACCAGCAGGATGGAGTTTTTGGTGACCAGTCCCACCAATAGAATCAATCCCACCTGGCTGAAAATATTCATATTCATGGAACTTATCCGGGGGATGATAGAAGATAAAATATGCGCGATAGCAGGCGGGTCGGGCGCGTACGTCGCCCATCCATGAAACTGGCTCCCAAGAAAATTGACCCAGCTTAGCGCGTACAGGAGTCCGAATGCGCCGACAAAAGCAAGAGGCAGCGCAAGCAGCACGGTAAACGGGTGCACAAAACTCTCAAATTGCGCGGCAAGCACCATATACACGACCAGGATAGCTAAAATCATAAAGGTATAAATGGCGCCTGAAGATTCGCGCAAATTCAACGCATCGCCTTTCCAGTGATATGAAAATTCAGGAGTTAATGTTTCGGCCAGAATGGATTCCGTGCGGTCCATGGCGGTGCCAAGCGGCATATGCAGTGGGGTCGCTTCAATCGTGGCGGATCGTTGACGCTGGAAGCGTTCAATACGGTTGGGCCCGGCGGTTTCCTTTAGTGTGATCAGATTGCTTAACTGTACCAGTCCGCCGGACGACGAGCGCACATAAAGGCGATCGAGGTCGGAAGGAATCAGGCGCTTGTCCCGATCGAGTTGCACAATAACGTCGTACTGTTTGCCATCTTCTTTATAGTCGGAGACATCCAGTCCACCAAAAAGAATTTGCATGGTGCGGGAGAGATCAAGCAGCGAGACGCCAAGCGCGCCAGCCCGGTCCCGGTCCACTTCCACGCGAATTTCAGGTTTGTTCCGTTCAAAATTGGATCGCGCATTGGCAAGAAAACCTTCCTGCATAAAACGGTTTAATAGGTCTTGAACCATGTTGTCCAATTGCGTCAGATCGGGATGGGAAATGACCAATTGAAACGGCTGCGAAAAACCAAGATCCACGGCTTTAGGCAGAATAGGAATAGAAAGAGAGCCTTCCACTTCGCTGATAAAACGTGCGCCCAGTCCGGATGGACCGGCAACCATATCCCGTACATGCGGGCGATTGTCGGACGTAAGGCGGATAAACATAAACGCGAGCGTCGGATCGCCCGGGCCAGAAAACGGCAACGCCACGGCGGTGAAATAGGCGTCCACGCCTTGCGTTTCGGATGCAATCTCTTCCATGCGCCGCACCATACGGTCTGTATATTCCGGCGTGCTGCCTTCGGGCGTAAACGCGAGCGCGAGAAGTCGTCCTTTATCTTCTTCCGGAAGAAATTCCTGTTCCAGATTGCTGAAAAAATAATACGCAATACCCAAAGACAACAAAGCCAGTGCAATCATGCTTTTCCGGTGACCCAGTGACCACGACAAACCACGTTCGTAACGAGTGGTCAAACGGTTTAGACGCGTTTCAAAATAATTAAAAAGCCGACCGTGTTGCACCTCGGATTTTGGTTTTAGGATACGCGCGCAAAACATACCTGATAATGTAAGCGCGACTACGCTGGACACCATCACAGCGCCTGCCAGCGCAACCGCGAATTCAAGCAGCAACGTCCCGGTTATGCCTCCGATGAACGCAAGCGGCAAAAAAACGGCGACAAGAGATAACGTGGTCGCCACGATCGGGAATGCGATTTCGGACATGGACTGAATGGCGGCGGGGAAAGGTTTCATGCCGTCTTCAATATGCCGGTACGTGTTTTCCAACACCACAATCGTGTCATCTACCACAATCCCAATGGCCAGCACCAAAGCTAAAAGCGTAAAAATATTGATGGAAAAACCCATAATATAAAGCACACCAAACGTAGCGCCAATAGAAAGAGGAACAGTCACGGCAGGCACCATGGTGGAGCGCACGTTACGCAGAAAAATAAAAATAGTCAGAACCACCAAGGCAAACGCAATGGCCAGTGTCTGCCATACTTCTATAACCGCGCGTTCCACAAACACCGATTCGTCGTAGGGGAAGCGGTATTGAATGCCCGCGGGCAGGGACGGCGCCAACTCGTCCATACGTTCTTTAACCGCGTCAGCAACCGCCAGTGTGTTGGCTTTGGATTGGCGCACAATACCCAAACCCACGGTGGGGTTGGAATTAAACCGCGCGATTGAACGCTCGTCTTCCACGCCTGCTTCGGCTGTGCCGATATCGCTTAGTCGCACCACACGGTCGTCGTTCTGCCGGATAATCAAGGCATTAAACGCTTCCGCTGACGGGAATTGGCCTCGTGTTTGGATGGTCAATTCGATGTCGCGATTTTCTACCCGTCCGCTGGGTAATTCGATATTCTGATTCGCCAGCGCCTGCTCCACGTCGAGCACCGTGACTTGCCGGGCGGCCATGGCTTCGGAATCCAGCCGAATGCGCACCGCAAAACGTTTTTGTCCTCCGATGATAATGGAACTTACGCCTTCAATGGTTTGCAAACGGTCTTTAACTTGATTTTCCGCAATCACCGTTAATTCTTCCGTCGAATGCCGGTCACTGAAAAACGCGACCCACATGATAGGACTTGCGTTGGCGTCCTGCTTGCTGATTACCGGCTCGTCAATGTCGTCCGGCAATTCGCCGCGCACGCGCGCCACAAGGTCTCGCACGTCCTGCGCGGCTAGATCCACGTCACGGCGCGTTTGAAATTCGATGGTTACATTGCTGACTTGTTCGCGGCTTTCGCTGGTCAGCAGTTTAATGCCTTCGGCGCTGCTGATGGCTTCTTCCAAGCGTTCGGTGACTTCGGTTTCCACGACTTCGGCGGAGGCGCCGGGATAGACGGTCAAGACATTGACAATGGGTGGGTCAATGTCGGGAAGTTCACGCACCGGCAGTTGCATCAAACCCAGAATGCCGAATACCAGCAACGACATGTTCAGCATGACGCTGGCGACCGGGCGCCGGATAAATTGTTCAAAAATCGTCATAGCAAGGGGATAATTAGCTATCCGTAGGCTTTTCCGGGGGTTCGACTCCGTAGCGAACGGATTCGGGAGAAATGATCAAGACGCTGCCCGGCCCCATTTTTTGATGGCCTTCCACCACCACGCGGTCCCCGGCTGTTAAGCCCGAGGTGATTTCCACGCGACCCGGCATGCGTATGCCGGTGGTTACGGTTCTAAGCGCTGCGCGTCCTTCTTCATCCATGACATAGACAGTTGCTTCCTCGCCACGCCGGCGAATCGCTGTTTCGGGAACAATCAACGCATCGTCACGCGCGCGCAGGGTCAGGCGCATATTCGCGAACATGCCTGATTTCAGAAGACCGTCCGGATTCGGGATTCTGGCTTTAATCATAACGGTTCTGGTCATTTCATCCACGCGCGGGGCGATAAAAGATACCAAACCCTCAAAAACCTGATCGGGCCACACTGTGGTCGTCACGTCCACGTCCGCGCCCGGATGCAACGTGGACATAAATCGTTCAGGAACATGAAAGACCGCTTCCAGGGGATCAAGCTGCACAACCGATGTAAGCGGAGTGCCCACGGAAACATATTCGCCGACACTGACCAGCCTTTCCCCGACGACCCCGTCGAGTGGCGCGCGCACAAGAGCGTCGCTAAGCTCTTCTTTCACGCGCTCAACCACGGCTTCAGCAATTTCAAAATCGGCTTTCATCTGATCAAAATCTGCCGAGGAGATGACCGAGGTTTTCAGCAAGGCCTCGCCACGCTCCTGGTTCGCGCGTGCCAGACGCAACCGGGCTTCCGCTTCGTTTAGATTAGCGCGCAGAAGATGATCCCGAAGGCGTATCAATACCTGATCCGTTTCCGCATGGTCGCCTTCCTCGAATTCGATGGATTCCACCGTGGTATTGATTTCGCTGACCAGCGTTACATCGTTAATCGAACGGATGGTGCCTACAAGCATTATGGATTCTATCAGAGGCTCGGGCTCCACAGCGGCCAGTACCGCTTGCACGGGAAAATCAGACGGGGGGCCTCCCGCGGACGGGGGTTGGCCGCAACCGCCTGAAAGCACAGCGCAACTAATCGAAAATAGAAAGAAAATATGTTTCATGATGGGTTGTCGTTTGACGGGGTGACACCATGACATGAATCGCGGAGAAATCAAGAAGGGATTTGCCATGCAGGCAAACGAATAGGAGGTAACAAGGCTTTAATGCGTTCCCGGTCGGATTCCATCCATGGGGGGAGTTGTAGCGCAGTCCCGAGTTTTTCTATGGGTTCGTCCGCAGTAAAACCCGGTCCATCCGTAGCGATTTCGAACAAAAAGCCGGAAGGTTCCTTGAAATAAATGGAATGGAAATAGCACCGGTCCATGACATCCGACACCCGGTATCCCGCCTGAGTCAGCGTGCTTTGCCAGTTCTTTTGATGGGCATCGTCCGGTGCGCGAAAAGCCACATGATGAATAGTCCCCGTACCGATTCCTCCTCGTATAGCGCTTTCATCCTCAAGAATATCTACGATAGAACCCTGCGCTCCTTGTGGAGTTGCGTAGCGGCGACGGTTGTCTTCGATGTCCTGATAAGTGAAGCCCATGATCTCGTTGAGTAAATCGCCGGTTGAGGACGGGCCGTTGTGTTGTAGCGTCACGCTATGAAATCCTTGAATGGCGTGCGTGGACGGGACTGGCGGCTCGAGGTCTGGAACTTTTAGCGGCTGGTGTTGAACGGGTTGGTTTGTGCCTATGAGTTCGGTCCGCATATCATCAGGATCGGGAAAAGACAATACCGGTTCGCCAAAGCGAGGCGCTTCTTCTTTCACAGGCACGTTTTCTTCTTCCAGGCGCGCGCGCCAGTAGGGAAGCGAGGCCGCAGGCACGGCAAACGACGTGGCCACGGCTTGGGGATAGCCCACACGCCCTTTGCGGGATCCGTTCCAGACGAAAAACGTCATGGCGGTGCCGGGCCGTCCTTGCATATCGCCGTAATATAAATGATAGCTCCCGGGATCATCAAAATTCACCGTGACTTTCACCAGGCGCAGACCAAGGAGCTGGCCGTAGAAGTCTATGTTCGATTGTGCATCGCCGGTAATGGCGGTGACGTGATGAATGCCGGTCAGTTGTGGGTTCATTCAGGTTCCTTTGTCAGGGAGGATGATAAAAACAGATTTCCGCTGTATGGCTTCGAGGTGGCGGGTGCGATGGCCTTTGCCTTTCACATCTTCCACCAATAAAATATCGCCACCGCGAAACCGCCGCTTTTCGCCGTCGGACACTTCGATTTCAATCGCGCCATCCAGCAGCAGGATGTATTGCCGCGTAGGCGCGGGATGCCAGTCGTAATCGTAATGGGGATCATTGACGCGGAAGACCACGGCTTGCGCGGGCAGACGCTCGGATAAATGACCGATGGGGCCGGCATCCGCGAGTGGCACGCGCTTGTCTTGGAAGTGTGTTTCACCATCGTCATCCGCGTACACGCGCGTAAATTCCATGTACATCAGGCGTCTTCCTCCATGCGATCAAGCAGATGCCTGCACACGGCAAGTTGGTTTTCGTGAATGATGTGCGACATGCCCGGATAACGTTCGAGCTGGACCGTGGCGCCTATGGCTTCAAGCGTCGTTGCTGTTTCCTGCACGCGCGAAAATGGTATGTAAGGGTCGGGATCGCTGGCGCCGAGAAAGACAGGCGTGCCTTCGAGGTTTCCGTCGCGTTCAGGCAATTCCCCTTCGGCTCCGATCAAGCCTCCGGTTAACGCCATAACCGCGCCGTAGCGCCGCGGATTTCGCGCCACGAATTCCGAAGCCAGGCAAGCGCCTTGGGAAAAACCAAACAAAGCTATTTTCCTGCTTGTCACCCCACGTGCCATCAGGTCATCCACCATGCTCCGTACTGTATCCAGTGCGTTGGACAAAGCCGGTTCGTTTTGGGCAATAGGAGCCATAAAAGAATAAGGATACCACACGCCACCGGGCGCATCCGGCGCCAGAGCCGCCACGCGGTTGTGTTGCAGAAGATCGTAGCGGGCGATGATGTTCTCTGCGGACGCACCGCGCCCATGAAGCATAATCAATACGCCCGAAGCTTCTTCCACACGCGGTCCTTTGGTCGTAATGTTCATCACGAGACACTATACATGATTACAACATTGATTCAAACCGCGGGAAGCTAACGCCATCACTGACGGGCCAACTTAATCCAGCGGCCGCCAATCAGCCATTCGGAAATATAAATATTTCCATCCGGGTCCGCGCAAACGCCGTGTGGACTATTAAACGCGCCGGGTTTGAGCAAAGGCAACGCGGAAACGGTTTTTTCGCCTTCCAGACGATTAGGCCAGCCGGGACGTTTTACATGATCCGGGCCCGGGCCGATGACGCCGAGAATCCGGTCCTTTCCGTCCAGCAGAACCAAGCGGGCTTTTAATTCCGCCACGACCATATAGTCCCCAAATGTCGCGAACGCGCTGGGGGTAACAAAGCCCTCCGACAAACAGCGCAGGAATGATCCGTCCGGGGCATAAACCTGAATACGGTCATTGTTCCGGTCTGAAATATACAGTTCCGTGACGCCTTTGCGTGTATCGGCCCAAATACTATGCGGCTGATTAAAAGCGCCTGCATTGCCTTCCGTGCCGTCTAATGTTAATTCCAATTCAAGCTGAGGGCTAAACCGGAACACTTTATGGCTCCCGTAGCCGTCTGCGACCCACAGACAACCTGTCGCGGGGTCCACGGTACAAGAGGTAATGCAAAAAGCCGCGTCGTCCGGCAGTTTGAAATCTTTCCGTTCAAGACGCGCCAGCACATCGCCTTTCATCGTGCATTTTAATAGTTGCACGGGGTAGCGGGCTTGCTGGCCGTATTTATTGGCGATATCCACAATCCATAAACGTTCCTCGCCTTGCTCATCGGAAACCGCGAGGCCGTGATTTTCAGTTACCGGCACGTCAAATTCCTCGTGGACACGGCCTTCGGGGTCAAATACCAGAATGCGAGGCAATTCAGGATGTCCGCCTACAATCATTCCGTCGCGTCGCCGCACCAATCCATGATGCGTCCACCCCTGGGTAGGGGGCAGTTGCGCCCACGGTTCGATCCATGTGTACGTAAAAGGTCCTGCTTGAAAGTTTATGTTTATATCCTTACCTTGCACGCATTATGATTCAACGTCGTCTTTATACAAATGGCACGCGACATGGCGGTTTTTGCTTTTGAGTTTCAGCAGGGAAGGGGTTTCCACGTCGCACGGCTCAAAGCAAGATGGGCAGCGCGGATGAAACGCGCAACCGGTTGGCAAGCGGCCCGGGTCCGCTACTTCGCCCGATAATTCCATGCTCATCGGAATATCCGGATCGGCAATAGGCACCGCGGATAGCAGCGCTTTGGTGTACGGATGTTTAGGGTCGTCAAATAACTCGTCCGAAGAAGCCAATTCCACAATGCGACCTGCATACATAACCGCAATGCGGTCGCAAATATGTTTCACAACGCTAATGTCGTGGGCGATAAAAATATAGGTCAGTCCAAATTCCTGCTGCAGGTCCTGAAGCAAGTTAATGACTTGCGCTTGCACCGAGACATCCAGCGCGGACACGGCTTCGTCGCAGACAATCAAAGCCGGGTTCATGATTAAAGCGCGCGCAATGCCGATGCGTTGACGCTGGCCGCCACTGAATGCATGCGGGTACCGGGTGCGATGTTCGGGTTTTAAGCCCACTTTTTTCAGAATGCTCGATACGCGATCATCCAATTCCGAGCCGGACGCCATTCTATGGATAATCAACGGCTCGGCCACAATGTCCCGCACAGTCATGCGCGGGTTCAAGCTGGAAAAAGGATCCTGAAAAATCATTTGCATCTGCGTGCGCAGCGGTTTCAGTTCTTTTTCGTCGAGTTGCGCAAGATCAATGACTTCTTCGTTTGATTTGTTTTTAGGATTACGGAACAGCACAGAGCCCCGCGTAGGGGACAGCGCGCGCAGAATCGTGCGGCCTGTCGTTGTTTTGCCGCAGCCGGATTCGCCTACCAACCCCAGCGTTTCCCCCGGCATCAAATCAAAATTGATTTGGTCCGCCGCTTTAACCACGCCCACTTGTTTGCGCATCAGTCCTTTGCTGAATACAGGGAAATGCTTGCATAAATCGCGCACTTCCAGCATGGGGCGTGTGTCTGTTTTCAGGCTGGCGATCATGTTTCCTCCGCACCAACAGGGGTAAACGCGTCTTCTTCTTTCAATTCACCGCTTTCAATTTCACGCCAGCGCAGGCATGCGACGCGATGGCCTTGTTCATTTTCCTCGATAGGGGGCGGGGCGCCTACATCGCATAAGCCGGGTTTGTAGAACGGGCAGCGTGGATGAAACGGGCAGCCGGGCGGAATTTCGGTCAGGGACGGCACGCTTCCTTTAATGGAAGGCAGCCGTTCTTTCGCGAGCGACAAGCTCGGCAGGGATTTAAGCAGCCCCATCGTGTAAGGATGCCTGGGCGATTTTAGAATTGTGCGCACATCGCCTTGTTCCACCATACGCCCTAAATACATGACGCCAATATCGTCCGCCATCTGCGCCACTACGCCGAGATCGTGGGTAACCAGCAGCGTGGAGGTGCCGCGATCTTCCTGCAATTTCTTTATGAGACGCATGATTTGCGCTTGAATCGTCACGTCCAACGCCGTGGTCGGCTCGTCGGCAATCAGAATTTCTGGATTGCACACCAGCGCCATCGCAATGACCACGCGCTGACGCATGCCGCCGGACATTTCAAAAGGATATTGGTCAATGCGCTGTTCCGGTCCGGGAATGCCTACCTGGCGCAGCATATCAATCGCCAGACGACGCGCCTCGTCTTTAGTTACATTCTGATGAAGCAAAATGGCTTCGCAAATTTGATTGCCGATAGTGTGCACGGGACTTAGCGCGGTCATGGGTTCCTGAAAAATCATGCTGATTTTTCCCCCGCGCAGATGGAATAATTCAGGGGATTTTTCCGTGAGTTGCGCCATGTCCACGGATGCGCCGTCTTTGGAATTAAACAGGATAGACCCGCTTTTCAGTTGGCCCGGCTGCTGGATCAAACGCAATACCGCGTAACTGGTGACGGACTTCCCGCAACCCGATTCGCCGACAATCGCCATGATACGACCCCGGCGCATAGTGAAACTGACGCCATCCACGGCGCGAACTTCCCCTTCTTCCGTGTAAAAGTACACGCAGAGGTCTTTGACTTCTAAAACATGATCAGCAACGGCTTGGGTCATGATGAAATATTCCGGTTCAACGGCATAGGGATAGTAAATACACTTGTGCGCGGTATGACAACAGGAAAAGGTCACATGTTTAAAAGGACTAGGAATTATATTTAATTTGACAACTAAAATAAAATGCATCATACAAGCCGTATGAATGAGTTATCGTTTGCTGAATTTGTGCAACTTTATGCTGCGCCTGCGCGTGCGATGCCGCTGGATCCCGGTTTTCGTCCCGCGATTCTGTTTGCTCAAGCGTATGAAAAACGCATAGCCGATATGACGGATTCCGAGGCGTTGGTGATCGGGGTGGAACGCGAAGACGGGTTGGTCTCGCGTTATACATGTCGCGTTGCGGCAGGCGGGATGGATGAGGTATCGCAGCGGTATATCGAGCGCGTGGCTAAATTTATGCTGTGGTCACGGGGCGGGTGGCGATTGTTTGTGGGAGGTCCTCCGGCCATCGGCGAAGTTATGCAGCGGGCTTATACCCGGGAGGGCGTTCGCGCGTTTGATGTGGCGTTGATGGAGCGGGTGTACGAGCGTTCTTTTGAAGTCGTTGTCACCCGGCCCGAAGATGTGCCGGAAGACGTGACCGCCGCGAAAAAATCCGGGGGACATCTGAACGGATGCCGCATCGGCTTTGATCTGGGCGCCAGCGATTTCAAATTGGCCGCCGTGCAAGATGGCGAAGTTAAATATAGCGACGAAATTCCATGGAATCCCAAAGATCAGCCCGATCCTGACTATCATTACCAGCGGCTAGCCGATGGGTTGCGTAAAGCCGCGGCTTATCTGCCTCGCGTGGACGCCATAGGTGGCAGCACGGCGGGCGTGGTTGTAAATAACCGGTTTATGGTCGCGTCTATATTTCGTTCCGTGCCGGCTGATCGTTTTCATGAAGCGCGCGAGTTGTTTATTCGCTTGCAACGTGAATGGCAAGTGCCGTTTCAGGTTCTGAATGACGGGGAAGTGACGGCGCTGGCTGGAGCGATGTCGCTGGATTCAGGCGGTATTCTCGGCATCGCCATGGGCTCGAGCGAGGCGGTAGGGTATGTCGCGCAGGATGGCGCTATTCCCGGCTGGCTGGATGAATTGGCGTTCGCTCCCGTGGATATGAATCCCGACGCGCCGCCGGATGAGTGGTCGGGTGATCGCGGCGTGGGAGCGTTATACTTTTCGCAGCAAGCGGTCAATAAACTCGCCCCTGCTGCCGGGATTTCCTTTGACGAGAACCAGCCGTTGCCCGAGCGATTAAAAGTCGTGCAACAGTTGATGGAACAGGACGATCCGCGCGCGCAGCAACTATACCGGACCATCGGGTTGTATGTAGGGTATACGATTCCTTGGTACGCACGATTTTATGACATGAATCATGTGCTTGTGCTGGGCCGCGTGTTGTCCGGTAAAGGCGGATTGGCGATTCTGCAAGAAGCGCAAAATCTGCTTGCGCGCGAATTTGCTTCGGTGGCTGACGCGTGGACCGTGAATTTGCCTGACGAAAAAAGCCGACGGGTCGGTCAAGCTGTGGCAGCCGCCAGTCTGCCGGAGGTGGGCGTATGAAATTCCACAATCCATCTGCATCGTTCTACGTGCCGGACAACATGCCGGAACCGGAAGCATTGTCGCGTGTGACGCATCTGGGTGTCGGCGCGCATCACGACGATCTCGAATTCATGGCGTTCCATGGCATTTTGCAATGTTATCAACGGAGCGATCAGTGGTTTGGCGGTATCACATGCACGGACGGGGCGGGCAGTGCGCGCACGGGACCGTATATAAACTATACCGACGATCAGATGAAAGTCGTTCGACGTGAAGAACAGGAACACGCGGCGCGTGTGGGCCAGTATAGCTTTGTTGCGCAATTGGCCTATCCCAGCAGCGCAGTCAAACAAACGCAGGGTGGGGGATTAACCGGGGATTTAGGCGCGCTGCTGTCCGCGACTACGGCGGATGTGGTGTATACGCATAATCCGGCAGACAAACATGAAACACATCTGGGCGTGCTGGTATCCGTGCTCGAAGCGATCCGCGCGCTGCCCCCGGACCGACGGCCTGCGCGTTTGCTCGGTTGCGAAGTGTGGCGTGATTTGGATTGGATGCCGGATGACGCCAAAGTGGTGTTGGATGTCAGTGGCGCGGACGCGTTGGCCGAAAAACTGAATAACGTGTTTGCGTCGCAGATCGCGGGAGGAAAACGCTACGATTTGGCGGTGGAAGGCCGTCGCCGCGCCAACGCCACGTTTCTGGCTTCGCACGCGACCGATGCCATTGAAAAAGTATGGCTGGCCATGGATTTAACGCCTCTGGCGCAAGATGCCTCGCCTGATGTTGTGGATTTTACGACGGATTTTATAGACCGGTTTCGCGAGGATGTGCGCGTTAAACTGCTTAAACGAATAAAAGGCTGACATGGAAATCATTATTCAACCGGATCAAGAACATGCATCCCGACTGGCCGCGTGTGTTGTAGCGGCGTTGGTACGGCGCAAACCGGACGCCGTGCTGGGCCTGGCTACAGGGAGCACACCGCTGGGATTGTACCGCGAACTTGTCCGCTTTCATCGTGAAGAAGGGCTGGATTTTAGCCGCGTCACGACCTTTAACCTCGACGAATATGTTGGGCTCGGACCGGATCATCCCGCCTCGTACCACATGTTTATGTTTGAGCATTTATTTAAGCGCCTCAATATTCCGCGCGAGAACATACATATCCCCGACGGGCTGGCGTCCGACATTCCGGCGCATTGCGCGGCGTACGAGCAGGCCATACGCGATGCCGGGGGCATTGATATGCAAGTGCTAGGCATTGGCACCGACGGTCACCTTGGGTTTAACGAGCCCACATCCTCGTTGGCATCGCGTACACGGATCAAAACGCTGACTCCGCAAACCCGCGCCGACAATGCCCCGTTTTTTCGTCCCGGGGAAGACGTTCCGCACCATGTGATCACGATGGGCATTGGCACGATCATGGAAAGCCGTGAAGCGTTGTTCCTTGCGTTTGGGGACCGCAAAGCGCAAGCTGTTTCGGAGATGGTGGAAGGCCCGGTCACCGCGTATATGCCTGCTTCCGCGTTGCAAGCTCATCCGGCCTGCAAAGTATTTATAGATGAACCCGCCGCGCGTCGTCTGAAAAAAGCCGACTATTACCGTTGGGTATACGAAAATAAACCCGATTGGCAGCGCATCACGCTTTAGGCAACGTAATCTGTTCGGACTGGTGCTGGTATTTTCCTGTGCGATGATCGTAGCAGACCGAACATTCGTCGCCCTGAAAAAATACCATTTGCACTACGCCTTCGTTGGCGTAAATGCGGCAATCCGCTGCGCTGCTGTTGGAAAATTCCAGCGTCAAATGGCCTTCCCAGCCTGCTTCGGCGGGGGTCACATTCGCGATAATGCCGCATCGCGCATACGTGCTTTTGCCCACACATAATGCGCTGACGTTGCGCGGAATACGCAATCGTTCCACCGCCACGCCTAACCCGTAACTCCGTCCGGGCAAAATAAAATAATCCCCGTTTTCGTCGTGGTGCAGCGCTTCACTTTCGAGGCTCGCCGGCATAAAGTTTTTGGGATCCACGACTTTGCCGGGCACATGACGGAAGATCATAAATTCCTTCGACGATAACCGCAGGTCGTACCCGAAACTGCATAACCCATACGATAACACGCGCCGATCCTCCACCGTGCGCACCAGTTCCGGATAAAACGGCTCGATCATGCCTTGCGCTGCATACGCTTTAATTTGTTGATCGTTCAAAATCATGGGCGGCTACATTTTAGATTGAGGTGTTACACGTTGGCATATTGATTGCGGCGGACAATTTGATACCCGCGGATGAGCTCGGCAATCCCGGCTTGAAGCGATACGTCGGGTTTGTAGCCCGTGGCTTCAATTTTGGCATTGCTGACAATATAATTGCGTTTGTCCGGATCCTGGCCGATATCCGATTCCACGATATGAAATTCGGGGACTTGTTTTTTTATCTCTTCGCATAACTCGCGTTTCGATAAATTCGCATCGCTTAAGCCCACATTGTACGCATGGCCTTTCATGGCGTCGAAATGATCCATGCCATGCATAAAGGCTTTGGCAATATCACGCACATGAATGTAATTGCGTTTAAAATGCGCTTCGAACAACACCACAAACCGGTCGGTCACCGCGCGGTACGTGAAATCGTTGACTAACAAATCGAGCCGCATGCGTGGACTAATCCCAAAAGCGGTTGCCAGACGGAAAGTTATCGCGCGGCCGCTATCCAGCAGCAGGTTTTCAATATCCACTTTTAAACGTCCATATAACGATACCGGCCGCAAGGGACTTTCCTCCGTGCAGAGTATGCCTTCTTCGCCGATGCCGTACCCGCTGTTGGTCGTCGGAAACAGCAAACGCTGGTCCGCAGACCCATGATCCACCAACATTTTAATGGCATCGAAATTCACAGTTTGCGCTTCCACCGGACGCTGCGCGCACAACGGCGCACCCACTAGACAAGCCAATGGGATGACGACATCGGCTTTTGCCAAAGCGCGTTTGACAAGCGTTTCGTCGCGCACGTCCCCGCGCATAATCGTAAGCGTGGGATAATGGCAACAGTCGAGCAAGCTGGACTGCCCGAAACAAAAATTGTCGAGGACCGTGACTTCATGACCCGCGCTCAAGAGAGCCGGTACAAGGACAGACCCGATATACCCGCCGCCGCCTGTTACTAAAATTCGATGTTTTTCCATACAGGATCACTTCTGTGTAAATGTAATTAATTGCTCCAATTTCGCTCGGGCCGCACCCGAGTCAATGGCGTTAGCCGCCGCTTTTATGCCTTCTTCGATGGATGCGGCTTGTTCCCCGGTCATAATCGCTACTGCTGCATTCAAAAGCACAATGTCGCGGCGCGGACCTTGTTGTCCGTCCAGCACGGCACGGATAATGGTCGCATTGTCCGCCGGATCCCCGCCTCGTAGATCTTCGGGTTTGGCCGGTTTGATTCCGTATTCCGATGGATGCAGCCGATACGTCCGCACGGCGCCGTCGCGCACTTCGGCCAGATGCGTGGGTGCGGCAATGGAAATTTCGTCCAGTCCGTCTTCGCCATGCACGACAAACATGTGTTCTGCGCCCAATTGCACCAGCGCTTCAGCCAGCACTGTCGCCAAATCTTTGCTATACACGCCCAGCACGCCTCGTTTCGCGCCCGCCGGGTTCGATAAAGGACCGAGAATGTTAAAAATCGTGCGAATCCCGATTTCACGTCGCGGCCCGATGGCGTGTTTCATGGCCGGATGCAACGAAGGCGCAAACAGAAAGGCAAGGCCTACTTCTTTTAAGCACGCGGACATGACCGTAGCGTCCACGGTGATGTTCACGCCCAGCTCGGCGAGGACATCCGCGCTGCCGCAGTGGCTGGAGACACTTTTATTGCCGTGCTTGGCCACGGGCACGCCTGCGCCGGCGGTCACCAGCGCGGCAGCGGTCGAAATGTTAAATGTATGCGCGCCGTCGCCGCCGGTGCCGCACGTGTCTACCACGCGGGCATGATGCGGCTCGACCGCGGTGAATTGCTCACACATGGCGCGCGCCGCGCCTGCAATAATGTCCGGCGTTTCGCCGCGAATGCGCAGCGCGGTGATAAACGCCGCAATCTGAGCCGGCGTGGCTTCGCCGGTCATAATCGCGCGCAGCGCGCCGTATGCTTCTTCCCCGCTGATGCTTTTGCCTTCGGCTAATCTACCAATACATGCTTTAATCATGGTTCAGGTTTTACTCCCCTTGATGTCGTTCTGCGGCGTGGTCCCGGACCCACGTGGTCGCCGAATACCGTTGCCGCATGCGGGCTTCGGTGTCCAGCCCGAATTTAATGTATTCCTCGATCGCGTACCGGTCGGTCATGCCCGACACGTAATCGCATACCGTGCGCATGGGGCCGTCTACGTCCAGCCGCGCGCGCGCGCGTCGGCCCATTGTTTCCGGATGCGCCAGATAATGCTCGAATAAACGCCGCATCATGCGCATGCCCAGTTCATTGGCTTCATGCACTTCCGCATGCCAATACACATTTTTGAAAAGGAAATCGCGGAACGGCGCCAGCATGGCTTGCATGGCTTCGCTGAAACAAACGAGCCGTTCCGGCGCATTCATCACATCGTCCACGTGTTGGGGCGCATGTGTTTGTAAACGCGCGGCGCTGGTGTTTAACACGTCTTCCACCTGCAAATCCATCAAGTACCGGATGGCATACGACGGAAGTTGCTCCGCGCTTAATGACGGATAAAACTGCGCGCAGCGTTCCATGGCTTTCTGCCATAAAGCCAGCGGCTCCAGCATGGCGGGATTCAATAAACCGGCTTCCAGGCCATCTTCCACGTCGTGCGCTTGATATGCAATGTCGTCCGCTACATCCGCAATCTGGGCTTCCACGCATTGAAATGGACCGATAGGACGTCCGTCCAGTTCCTCGCCGGGGCGCGCGGCGATATGTTTGCGCAACCCGGCCCGCACTTCCCACGTCAAGTTCAACCCGTCGTAACCGGGATACCGGTGTTCCAATTGTTCGACCCACCGTAAACTTTGTAAATTGTGATCGAACCCGCCATGCTCTTCCATCAACCGGTCCAATTCGCGTTCGCCGCAATGCCCGAACGGGCTGTGTCCAATGTCGTGCGCCAGCGCAATAGCTTCCGTTAAATCCTCGTTGACGCGCAATGCCCGGGCCAGCGTGCGCCCCACCGCCGTCATTTCCATGGTATGCGTCAGGCGTGTGCGGTAATGATCCGCGGTGCCGTTCACAAACACCTGTGTTTTGTATTCAAGCCGCCGGAACGCGCGACTGTACAACACGCGGTCGCGGTCGCGCTGGAAGGGGGAGCGATAAGGGTGATCGCGTTCCGGCCAGCGACGCCCGTGCGAGGCAGCGCTTAGGGTGGCATACGGGGCCAGCGCGGTTTTTTCAAAATTCTGTTGTTCTGTTCTGGTCTCTATCATGATCTGTAGTGTACGATTACCGGCATTGTAAACGCAATCACGGAAGCAAAGCAGGTCGAAGTGAAAGAACGCACCACCAACATGAAACGGCTGTACGAAGGACGCATTGTCTCTTTGGAACTGCACGACGTCGAGCTGGAAGACGGACGCCAAAGCATGCGGGAAGTGGTCCGGCACGGGCCCGCTGTCGCGGTTATCGCTGAACTTCAGGACGGACATTTTGTTTTTGTGAAACAGTACCGGAAACCGCTGGAACGCTATATGCTGGAAATTGTAGCCGGTGGTGTGGATCCCTGCGAAGCTACCGACGTAGCGGCGGCGCGCGAATTGCGGGAAGAAACAGGCTATCGCGCCGAACACCTTGTACGCCTCGGCGCGGTATACCCGTCGCCCGGGTATCTGGACGAGCACATTGAAATCTATTATGCCCGCTTACAAGCCGAGCCGGTCGGCGAGGATTTCGATGATGACGAACATATCGAGTTGGTAACCATGAGCCACGACGCGTTTGTGCGCGCGGTGCGCGATGGCGAAATCACCGACGCCAAAACCTTGTCGGCATGGCTGCTATACAAGCAGTGGAAAGCGGAAGCATGAGTGCGCGGTGGCAAAGAATATGGGCGATGATTCAACGCGGGTTGCGTTTTATTCATCATGAATTATGGGAAGTGGAAATCAGCAAACTGCCGCGCAGCCGTCGCTTCGCGGTACAATTGCTGCGCACCGGGCATTTAGTTTTTCGTGGGATCAAAGAAGACAACTTGCCGTTGCACGCCTCGGCGTTGACCCTTGGCACGTTGATTTCCATGGTTCCGATCATGGCTATTACGTTTTCCATGTGGAAAGGACTTGGGGCAGGGGATCAGGATGTCGAGGCCATGCTGACCGAGTGGATGGAAGACATGCCGATGGAGTTTCAGGACTTCGTCATGCAAATGCTGGACCAGTATGCGCAAGTCAACGTCGCGGCTATGGGCGGTATTTTCCTTGTTGTTGTGTTGTTTATCGTCATCAAAATGCTAGGCAGCATTGAAGATGCGTTTAATCGCATTTGGTATATTTCGACTTCCCGCAATATCCTTCGCAAAGTAAGCAATTACATCAGTATTCTTGTGATTGTGCCGATCTTGATTGTCGCATCGAGCGCGGCTACGGCGCTGGTGGACGCGTATTTGCGGGAGCAGTGGGAGTCGGTGGCGTTTGTATACCGCAGTTTGTTGCGGCTTGGCCCGGTGTTTGGCGCGTGGCTGGCGTTTTCGTTTTTATATATGTTTGTGCCGAATACGCGCGTCAAAGTGGCGCCGGGACTGATTAGCGGACTGATTGGCGCTATGATCTGGTTGAGTTGGCAAACCATTTACATCAATTTTCAGGTGGGGGTGTCCAAATACAATGCCATTTACGGCACGTTTGCGTCCGTGCCGATTTTTCTCGGATGGCTGTATGTCAGTTGGATAATTGTGCTGCTTGGCGCGGAAATTGCCTTTGCGTTGCAGAATTCGACCACGTACCAACTGGAACGCGCGGCGTCGGGTGCAAGCGCTAAATCCAAATTGATGCTGGCCATCGGGATTATAAAACGCGCGGCGCAGGCGCAGGAGCCGGGAGCGTCGGTGTTTGAATCCGATGCTTATGCGCAGGAAAAACAAGTGTCTATACGGTTGGTAAACGAAATGGTGCGTGTGCTTGAACGGGCAGGACTCATGGGCGCGCTGGCCGATCAACCCGGCTGTTACGCGCTGCTAAAAGCGCCCGACCGCATCCAGCTTAAAGACATTGTGGATTTAGTTTTGTTGGACGGATCCACGCCGGAAGAACTTGGGCTCGATCATCTCGACGTGGCCGTGCGGCACGTGTTGGATGGGCTGGAAACCGACATGGCGCGCGGCTTACAGGAACGCACTGTCGGGGATTTAACCCGGTCCGAACCCGGTACGAAGGGATAAACGGGGTTGGCAGTCGGGCCTCCCTGTGTTAGCTTCCTTCAACCATTTTCAGGAATTTCAGTGAGCGAAGATCACAAGGTCGAAATTATAGCGGACCCGGTAGCGCGTATTGCCTGCACGAAATGCGGGCAGCATATAGACGTGTCCGGCAAAAAACCGTTCAGCGAAGCGGCATGCCCGGCTTGCGGCAAAACGCAAGCGGTGCCGATGAAACTGGGATCGTTCCTGCTGCTGGCCGAGCTGGGGCGTGGCGGCATGGGGGCGGTGTACCGCGCTTATGACCAAACCCTGAGCCGGTTTGTCGCCATCAAAGTCATGCAGCGCTCGCTTGCCGACGATAAACAATTTGCCCAGAACTTCCTTCGCGAAGCCCGCGCCGCTGCCGCCTTAAACCATCCTCACGTGGCCCAGATTTATTCCTGCGGCACGGAAAAAGGCCAATTGTATATTGTCATGGAACTGGTGGACGGCGGGCGGTTGGACACCATGATTGCCGGCGGGAAAACCGTGGACGAAACGCGCCTGCTCGAAATTGCGGTGCAAGTAGCCGAGGGATTGCAGGCCGCTTATGACATCGGCATGGTGCACGGCGATATCAAACCGGCCAACATTCTGTTCGACAAACAGAACCGCGCCAAAGTCGTGGATTTCGGGCTCGCGCGTTTTGCTAAACAGAAACATGAACCGGGGGAAATCTGGGGTACACCTTTTTATATCGCCCCTGAAAAAGTCCGGTCCCAACCCGAAGATCACCGGTCCGATATTTATAGCCTGGGCGCTACCCTGTTCCACGCGCTATGCGGCAAACCCCCGTTCGATGGCCCGACAGCTAAAGACGTAGTGTTGCTTCGTTTAAAAGAGCCTGCGCCGGATGTCGCGTCCATCCGCGATTCCTTGCATCCGATTACAGCGCAAGCCATCGCGCGTATGTTGCAAATGGAGCCGTCGCTGCGCTATCCCACGTACAAATCCTTGATTGCCGATTTGCATATCGCGTTGCAAGACGCGCGTAGCGGAACATATTTTCCATCTCCTAAAAAGAAAGCGTCCGGGTCCAAAGCGCCCGCCATTCTCGGGGCGCTGCTTGGGTTGTCGTTGTTAGGCGGTATCGTGTGGGGCCTGATTGTTATGTCCAACAAACCCGAACCGGAACCGACGCCGCCGCCCGAGCCTCCCCCCGTTGTGGTGGATGTCACGCCGGAACCCGAGCCCGAACCTGAACCCGAGGTAATTACGCCTGAACTGCAGCCGTTTGATGACGCCATGCAAAGCAACCTCGTCGCCGCGATCGCGTTGTGGGCAGGGGACAACGTCGCGCAGATGGAAAAAGAATTGGACGCGCTTTATGACTCAGCCACTGGATTTGCGCCGTCCTGGCTGGCGACGTTGCAGGCTATGCCGGCCTGGAGTGAACGCCGCGCGGACGATAGAAACCGCTACCTGCGGGATGTGCCGGAAGCCGAATGGGATGACGGGGCTGTGCCTGACGACGCGCGCCATCCCGGCTATTACGTGCAAGCGCTGGCCCGGTTGATGACCGGGCAGCACGAAGAAGAAGCGCTTGTGGAGGAAACCGCCCGTTGGCCTGCATGGGCCGCGCACGTGACCTTGTTTGCGCGCGGAATTCACCAAGCGCTGAACGGCCGCATCGAAAGCGCTGGCCAAGCTTTCGCGGAATACGACCAAGCCGAGCCGGAAAACGATGCGCCTATTTGGCCGTATGCGTTTAAACCCGTGGCGGCCATGATGCTGCAGCAAATCACAGCGTGGAACAGTTTCGAGCGGGAACAACGTGAAGCGGAACCGGATGAGGCGCTGCGCGCATTAAACGAGTACCGGCGTGACGCGCACCCGATGTTAGACGCAGCGATCGAGCAAGCGCTGGAACAAGCGCAAGCCCGCAAAGCCGCCGCCGAAGAAGCGGAACGTGCCGCCCGCGAAGCCGAACGACAGCGCCAAATCGCCGCCGATCGTGCGCGCCTCGAGGAAATACGCGAAGCCAATGCCCCGCTAATGGAAGCCAAGGATTTTCGCACGGCCGGATTAAATGTGCGTTTAATGCAGAAGGAAATTAAAACCGAGGAAGGACGCGCGTTGCACGCCGCCTTGCTTGAAAGCTACGATCGTTTGGATAAACTGCGCTTGTTTATCATTCGCAGCATCAATAGCCGCCCGGCCCCTGCGCGCATCAGCCCGGAATTGCGCGGCAACGCGGTGCGGGTCACGTCGGAAGGATTGCAAATAGATCAACGGGGGGAAACAGTAACGCGTCCCTGGGACGAAGTATCTGCGCGCTTGATGGTTGTTCTGGGCGATTATTACTTGTCCAGCGATACGATGATGCCGGAACGTGAGAAAGCCGACATGTATGTATCGCTCGCTGTGTACGCCTATTTGGAGGGTGGCATACGTCCTGCGCGCACGTTTGCCGACCGCGCTTTGTCACTGGATCCTTCACTCGAAAGCAAAATCACTTCCTTGATGCCCAACCTTGTTGAACAGAATGACTAATCGAGTGGTGCATGCTTGCCCTTAGGACTAGCACAAATGCTATGGAATGGCGAATTATAGACGCAATCGGGCCTTTTTTTACTACCGTCGAACATCGTCGTTTGAATTGGTCAAAAATTCCGTTCGGGCTCCTTGAACGCGAAGGCAAGCTTGTTCCCGACGACCAAGCGCAGATAACCGACGCGTTTGAATCGTTTATACAGCGCGCCGCCGACGAAGGATTTAATACGATTACGCTTGATGACCTCGCGCATCTTTTGCCCGACCCGGATTACGAAAGCTCGCTAAACGAAAAAATTGAGACGTATCGCGCTTGGTACAGCGACCTTGCTTCGCGCGCTGCCGCGCGCGGACTACGCACCCTGATTACTACCGACTTCATGTTTTATAATGACGCGCTCCATAAAAAAATAGGGCGCTCCCATCGCCGTGCCGCTGCATACATAGCCCAGGCTTTGGACACGTTTTTTTTAGAATTTCCAGATGTTGCAGGCGTCGTGCTACGTATTGGCGAATCCGATGGCGTGGATGTAAAAGGCGATTTTCACAGCGAATTGACGCTGCGTACACCGCGGCAAGCGCGCGAGATGTTAACGCGCCTGCTTCCTGTGTTCGAGCGGCATCAACGGACCCTCATTTTCCGAACATGGAGCGTCGGGGCATACCGCATCGGGGACCTCATGTGGAACCGGAAAACCAGCGCATTGACGTTTGACGGACTGAACAGTCCCGCGTTGATTGTTTCGCATAAATACGGGGAATCGGATTTTTTCCGGTATCTTCCTCTGAACAAACAATTTTTCCGCGGCGATTATCCGAAAATCATCGAGTTGCAAGCCCGCCGGGAATACGAAGGCTTTGGCGAGTACCCCTCGTTTATCGGGTGGGATTACGAACGCTATGCGCGTCAGTTGAAAGGGCGCGCCAAATTGGCGGGCTTTTCCGTGTGGTGCCAAACGGGCGGTTGGTCAGCGTTCCGGCGTTTGACGTATCTTCCGTCTTCGTCGTTTTGGAACGAATTAAATGCGTTTATGTGTATGGCGCTGTTTGAACACAGGCAAAGCGTAGAGGAAGCCGTTACGGCGTATTGCGCGCAACACGCGCCCCACGTGCCCCCGGACCGCTTTCTTACATTTCTACGTTTAAGCGACGAAGTCATTAAAGAATTGCTGTACCTCGACGAATTTTCGCAACGCAAATTGTTTTTCCGCCGCGTGCGCGTTCCTCCCTTGTTGTGGGTGTTTTGGGATAATATCATCATCAATCATTCCATGCGCAAAATGCTGCGCTGTTTCGTCTCCGACGGCGAAGCCAAAATTCATCAAGGCAACATGGCGCTGATGAAATTGCGCGAAATGATGGCTATGGCGAAAGAGTGGGGGTTGCCGCTGGAGGATTTGCAATTTCAATACGACACGTTTGAAATTCTCGCGGCGGCCCGCGTTTATTATTTCAGAAAAATCAGTCATCGCTCGATCATCCAATTAAAAGCGCTCACACGCCGCTATCGCCGCAAGTACCCCGATCGTTATGTAATAGTGCTGAATTTTTCCAAAATGAAACTGAACCGCCGCAGCCTCAAACGCGTATTGCATGTCTGCTTGCGCGACGAACGCGGCTACCGGTTTCTGGATCAAGTCTTTACTATTCGCGTGTTATCGCTGCTGTTTCCCTTAATCCGTCTCTTCAGCCGCAACCGTTTGCCCGATTTCGCGGAACATCAGGCCATGGGCATCAAAACCCTCTTCCGTTAACCCCCCCCATAACGAATCAGCGGCAACTATTTTACAATCCTTCCCGCTTGACGCGGTTGCGCGTCCGCGTATGCTCGGGAGCATGAAAAAACGCACAGCCAAAATGGATCGGAAAACAACGGAAACCGGCATCGTCGGGCAACTGACGCTGGATGGAAGCGGCACGTACCGTATTGAGACAGGCATCCCGTTTTTTAATCACATGCTTGATTTGTTGACGAAACACGCTTTGTTTGATTTGACGCTTGAGGCGAAAGGCGACCTGGCTGTGGATTATCATCACACCGTGGAAGATGTCGGTCTGGCCCTTGGCGAGGCTTTAAACCGGGCATTAGGCGATCGCAAAGGCATCGCGCGTTACGGGTACAGCATGTTGCCTATGGACGACGCGCTGGCGCAGGTGGCTGTGGATTTGGGCGGACGTCCTTATCTGGTGTATCGCATTGCCAATAAGAAAAAGAAAATCCGCGATTTTGATGTTTCCATTCTGGAACATTTTTTCCGTTCGTTCGCGGATCAAGCGCGTTTGAATTTACACATTACGCAACCGTACGGGGACGACGTCCATCACGCTTACGAAGCTGTATTTAAAGGGGTGGCGCGGGCATTGTATATGGCGTGCGCTTTGGATCCCCGCGTGCGTGGCGTGCCTTCGAGTAAAGACCTCCTTTAAACGCCGGGCACGAGGCTTTGTTTAACCGGCGAAGTAGTTTCACTTGATCATGAATGATTTTGGCATTGTAGATTATGGAATGGGAAATCTTGGCAGCGTGTTAAACGCCTGTCGCTTTCTCGATTTAGATGCGCGGCTGGTGGCGTCACCGGACGCGCTCGAGGATTGCCGCGCAATTATTCTGCCCGGCGTAGGTGCGTTTGGCGATTGTATGGCGCATTTGCGTGAGCATGGTTTTGTAGCGCCTCTGCGAGCCTGGATCGAAGCGGACAAGCCGTTTCTGGGCATCTGTCTCGGCCTTCAAGTGTTGTTTGAAGGCAGCGAGGAATCGCCCAAAGCGGAAGGGCTTGCGGTGTTACCCGGGGTGGTGCGACGTTTTCAACTTCCAGCGGATTATAAAGTCCCGCAAATCGGTTGGAACCGGGTACGCTACGCGCAGCCGGATTGTCCCTTGTTTACGGAGGTTCCCGACCAAAGCTATTTTTATTTTGTACACTCGTATTATGCCGATGCCGCGGAAGCTCCTTTTACATCCGGCATCACGGACTACGGCATTCCGTACACGTCCTGCATTTGGCGTGGCCGTGTAATGGCGGCGCAATTCCACCCTGAAAAAAGCCAGCAACGGGGGTTGCGCATGCTCCGTAATTTCAGCGCGCTGGTTACAAACACGAAAGGCACACGATGAGTAGCAGCCGGATAACGATCCTGCCCGCGATTGATTTAAAAAACGGCCAGTGCGTGCGTTTGCGTCAAGGACGCGCGGACGATGCGACGGTGTATTCCTCAGACCCTGTGGAGATGGCGTTGCATTGGGAACAGGAAGGCGGTATGTATTTGCATATTGTAGATCTTGACGGCGCATTCGCGGGCCAGCCCGCGCATCGCGAAGTCATCGGGCGTATCGCGCAAGCCTTGACGATCCCTTTTGAAGTGGGCGGAGGATTGCGTACCGATCAGGATATTGAGCAGATGCTGTCGCTTGGCGCGGATCGTGTGATTTTAGGCACGCGCGCGTGCGATTCCCCGGAAACGTTGGGCGAATTGACGCGGCGCTATGGCGAACGTCTGGCCGTGGGTATTGATGCGCGGGACGGCATGGTGCAAACGCGCGGATGGACGGAAACTACTTCGATGCGCGCCACGGATTTGACGAAGCAACTGTGTGATCTCGGCGTGCGCACGATCATTTACACGGATACAGCGAGGGACGGCATGTTAGGCGGTGTAAATGCGGATGCGATGGCGATGGTATGCGATGCCGCGGGGGCGGCCCGGGTCATTGCGTCCGGCGGCGTCTCCTCCGCCGGGGATGTGCGCCGGTTGCTGGCGCTACAGCGGGCTAATTTGACCGGCGCGATTGTGGGGAAAGCGCTGTATGAAAAACAAGTGACGATTCAGGAACTGCGGAGTGTGGCATGAAGTTAAACTATGAAGCGACAACGTTGTCGAATGGCGTGCGGGTTTTATCCTGTGCCATGCCGCAGGTAGGCAGCGCGGCAGTGGGTATCTGGGTCGGTGTGGGGGGGCGGTATGAGTCGTCGGCGCAATCCGGCGCAAGCCATTTTATCGAGCATCTTTTATTCAAAGGAACCCAAACCCGGTCCGCGCGAGATATTTCGCAGGCCATTGAAGGGCGCGGAGGCTATTTTAATGCGTTCACGCAGGAGGAATCCACATGCTATTACGCGCGCATTGGCGGGCGTTACCTATGGCCTGTTCTTGATATTCTGACGGATATGTATCTTCATCCCCGTTTCAGCGCGCGTGATATTGACAAAGAGCGTGGCGTGATTGTGGAAGAAATCATGATGTATCGCGATCAGCCGCAACAAGTCGTGCAAGATATGCTGGGGGAAGCGTTGTGGTCGCGCCATGCGCTGGGTCGTCCGTTAATCGGCACGCCGGAAAATATTGTGCGTATGTCGCGCGATGAAATTATGTCGTTTAAAAAAAACAACTACGTGTCGGCGAACACATATGTAGTGTTTGCGGGCAATATAGAACATGCCGCGTGTGTGCGTGAAACACAGGCGCGCATGGGAAGCTTGCCGCGCGCCAAAGCCCCGCGATGCCCTGCCGTGACAACGCGTACCGCGCAGGCTCCGGTGCGCGCGACAACCAAAGACATTGAGCAGTCGCATCTTGCCATGGGATTCCGGTTGTTCGGTCGAAACGATCCTCGTCGGTCTGTGCTGAAAATGTTAAGTGTGGTGCTGGGCGAGAATATGAGCTCGCGTTTGTTTCAAGTAGTCCGTGAACGCTACGGGCTCGCGTATTCCGTGCATAGCAGCATGCATTTATTTCGTGAAACAGGCGCGCTAATGATTAGCGCGGGGCTGGAACGCAAAAGCACCGCGAAAGCCGTGGACTTGATTGTGACGGAACTCAAACGCCTGAAAGATAAACCTGTGGGCGCGCGCGAGCTGCAACGGGCCAAAGACTACGCGATAGGCCAATTGGAAATTGGACTGGAAAGCACAATCAATCAAATGATGTGGACCGGCGAGACCGTGTTATCTCATAAACGGTTTATTCAACCCGCCGAAATCGTCGAGCGAATGAAAGCGGTTACCGCACGCGATATTCAAGAACTGGCCGGCGAAATATTAAGCGAATCAAGAGTCAGTCTGACAGTGGTTTCTCCCGATCCGGCGCCCGAGCAAGAGGCGATGTTAGCTAAAGCAGCGTCGGCATTGGCGTGACAATACCCAGGCATGACTTGAAACATGGGTCGAATCGCGGTATGACCTACCGCGAGGTCAAAAACTGTTCAGGAAAACCAAGGAGTTTACATGCACATTAAACCGTTTAGTGCGTTGCGTCCTCCGCCGGACCAGGCAGCGGCCATTGCCGCGCCCCCGTACGACGTGGTGGACACAGCCGAAGCGAGATTAATCGCGGAAGGCAATCCAAAGTGTTTTTTACGTATTGCGCGCGCGGAATTGGAATTGCCGGAAAACACCGATCCCTACAGCGGCGCGGTATACCAGCGCGCGGCCGATAATATGGCTTTATTCAAATCCAACGGATGGCTGGCGCCCGCCCCGACGCCGGCGTTGTATGTGTACCGGCTTGAAAAAGACAGCCACGCGCAAAGCGGTGTGGTTACATGTTGCCATGTGAAAGATTACGATGAAAACCGCATTAAGCGACACGAAAAAACCCGCCAATACACCGAAGACGATCGAGCGCGGCATGTGGACGAAACAAACGCGAACACCGGGCCGGTATTCCTGACGTATCGGGACGAAGCGCGCATTGACGAACTTGTGCAAGCTGTGCAGCAAAACAAGCCGCTTTATGATTTTACCGCCGTGGATGGTGTGCGTCATACGGTGTGGGAAGTACGTGAAACCGGGGGGCTTCAGGAGGCTTTTCTCGCCGTGCCCTCGCTGTATGTGGCCGATGGTCATCATCGTGCGGCAAGCGCCGCGCGGGTGGCGCGCTTGCGGCGTGATCGCAATCCCCGGCATACCGGCGATGAAGAATACAATTGGTTTCTAACGGTCCTTTTTCCCGCAGGACAATTGCGGATTCTGCCCTATAACCGTGTTGTCATGGATTTGAACGGGTTGGATGTTTCCGCGTTTCTTCGGGAAGTGGAATCCCGCTTCCATGTTACTAAAACCGATGATCCTCGTCCCGCAACGCGCCGGCACGTATGCATGTATGTGAATGGGGCATGGCACGCGTTGTCGTGGGATGCGGATGGAAGCGATGACCCGGTGGCTAATTTGGATGTAAGCGTTCTTCAGGATCGGTTACTTAATCCTGTGTTAGGCATCGGCGATCCCCGTAGCGATCCGCGCATAGCGTTTGTCGGCGGGATACGCGGCATCGGTGCGTTGGAAAAAAGGGTGGATTCCGGTAAAGCCGCAGTGGCTTTTTCCATGCATCCTGTTACTATAAATCAGTTATTGGATGTATCGGATGCCGACCGGATTATGCCGCCGAAAAGCACATGGTTCGAACCCAAATTGCGTTCCGGTTTACTGGTGCATGAATTGGAATAACGTTGCACGATGAACCGGAGTTGCACTAGACTGGCTCGCGCTCAAATAAGCGCCTAACTGTCCAGCATTTCAAAAGGAAACGAATGAAAATACATGAATATCAAGCGAAGGCGTTGTTTCGTTCCTACGGCATACCTGCGCCTGCGGATCAGTTAGCTACAACACCCGAGGACGTGCGCAAAGCCGCGGAACATTTCGGGACGGTTGTCGCGGTCAAAGCGCAAGTGCATGTGGGAGGTCGGGGCAAAGCGGGCGGAATCAAAGTCGTAAAAAACGCCGACGAAGCTTTCGAGGCAGGTCAACGTATTCTGGGCATGGACATCAAAGGCATTACTGTCAAAAAAGTTTCGGTGGTGGAGTCCAGCGCGGAAATTGAAAAAGAAGCTTATCTCGGGATTATTCTGGATCGTGCGATCAAAGGCATCACGTTTATTTGCAGCGCGGAAGGCGGCGTGGATATTGAGGAAGTTGCCGCCACCATGCCCGATAAAATAATTACGTTCAGTTCGACCTCGCGCGATTTTCCCGAAGACGAAGCACGGGCTGTGGCCGGTCAATTATTTAATGACGAAACCAAAGCGGATGCGGTCCTCAACATCATGCGTGGATTGTTCAAGCTGTTTGTCGAAAAAGATTGTTCGCTGGCCGAGATTAATCCGCTGGTGGTAAACAGTCGCGGGGATGTCGTGGCTTTGGACGGTAAAATCAATTTCGATGACAACGCATTATTCCGGCAGCCGGATATTCTCGCGCTACGCGATATGGACGAAGAAGATCCCAACGAAATCGAAGCGAAAGAAAAAGGATTAAGCTTTATTCAACTTGACGGCGAAATCGGGTGCATGGTCAACGGCGCGGGTCTCGCGATGGCGACGATGGACATGATTAAATTCTACGGAGGCGAGCCTGCTAATTTTTTGGATGTAGGCGGCAGTTCGAGCCCTGAAAAAGTCATTCATGCGTTTAAATTGCTGATGAGTAATCCCAAAATTAAAGCCATTCTTATTAATATTTTCGGAGGCATTACGCGGTGCGACGACATTGCGCGTGGCATTCTCGAATCGTTTAAACACATTGACATCCAACTTCCCGTGGTGATCCGGTTAAGCGGAACAAATGCGGAAGAAGGTATGGCGTTGCTGGAAGGCGCGCCGCTGGTGACAGCGGATACGTTTGGCAATGCTGTTCAAACAGCCATTCGTTTGGCCAACGGGGAGGCGGCATGAGTATTCTGGTTAACAAAGATACCCACGTTATTGTTCAAGGCATAACCGGGCGCGACGGTTCTTTTCATGCCCGGCAGATGAAAGCGTACGGCACCCAGGTTGCCGGAGGCGTAACGCCGGGAAAAGGCGGGCAGGATGTAGATGGCATCCCGGTTTTTAACAGCGTGAAAGAGGCCGTGGCGGCGACAGGCGCGAACGCGACGGTAATTTATGTGCCGGCTAAATTTGCCCCGGCGGCTGTCATCGAAGCGGCTCAAGCGGATGTGCCTTTGATTATTTGCATTACTGAAGGCATTCCGGTGATGGACATGATCGAAGTGTATCATACAGTCCAAAATAGAGGATTACGTTTGATTGGACCGAATTGCCCCGGTGTGATATCGCCGGGCCAATGCAAAATCGGGATTATGCCCGGTCAGATTCACAAGCCCGGTCGTGTGGGCGTGATTTCCCGAAGCGGCACATTGACGTATGAAATTGTTAATGCATTAAGCGAACGCGGCGTCGGACAGTCCACGTGCATTGGTGTGGGCGGCGATCCGATTATTGGTTCAGGATTCCGCGATTTGTTGCCGTTGTTCCAGGATGATCCCGACACCGACGCGGTGGTCTTGATCGGCGAAATTGGCGGGGACGAAGAAGAACGCACGGCTGAATTGATTAAAGCCAGCATTACCAAACCTGTTTTTGCGTATGTGGTCGGGCAGACGGCCCCTGAAGGCAAACGCATGGGTCATGCCGGCGCGATTGTGTCCGGCGGCGCGGGCACGGCGGCATCAAAAATCAAAGCGTTTAATGAAGCCGGTGTTCCTGTAGCGCGCACTATTGACGAATTGGCGGATACAGTCGCCGCGAAATTCAAAGCATAGGTGACGCATGTCACAGACAAAATGGACAGCGGAACGGATTCGTAAACAAAAAGGCAAAAGCCGTTTTGCGGTGTTGACCGCGTATGACTATACAACCGCGCGTCTCGTGGATCGCGCGGACATTCCCGTGATTATTGTCGGGGATTCCTTGGGCATGACCATGCTTGGATATGATTCCACGATTCCCGTGACCATGGAGGATATGGTGCACCATACGCGCGCCGTGGCGCGGGGCGCAGGCCGGGCGCTGGTTGTCGCGGATATGCCTTTTCTTTCCTATCAAGTGTCGGACGAAGAAGCCGTCCGTAATGCGGGCCGGTTGTTAAAAGATGCGGCCGCGGATGCGGTTAAAATTGAGGGAGGATCGTTTCGCACGCACACCGTGCAGCAGTTGATTGCCAACGGTATTCCCGTGATGGGTCATATTGGTCTCACACCGCAAAGTGTGCGCGCGTTTGGCGGATACCGCGTGCAAGGGCGCACGGAGGAAGCGGCGCAAAATTTGAAAGAGGACGCCATTGCGTTAACCGAAGCAGGTGTCTTTTCGCTTGTGCTGGAAGGTATGCCCAGCGCGCTTGCAACAGAGATCACGAATTCGATTTCTATTCCGACCATAGGCATTGGCGCGGGTCCTGGATGCGATGCGCACGTATTGGTTGTGCACGATCTGCTTGGTTTATTTGACGAATTTACCCCAAAATTTGTAAAGCGCTATGCGCACTTGGCTCCGGTCATCGCGGACGCGTTCACGCAATACCGTCAGGAAGTGGAACAAGGCCTTTATCCGGGACCGGAACATGAATACGGCCCCACGTAAATGGCGGCATCGGAGCGAAAGCCCTGAAGATACACGAATATGGGCGCAACGCTGGGCCGGTGAGTTTATACACGCAGGTGATGTCATTGCGTTGTACGGCGGGCTAGGCGCGGGCAAAACCTGTTTTACGCAAGGGGTGGCGCGCGCCTTTGACGTGCGCGAGACGGTGAGTAGTCCCACCTATACCTTGGTGCATGAATACGAAGGAACATTGCCTGTGTATCACATGGATTTGTACCGGATCGCGCATCCCGATGAAGCGACGGACATCGGCGTGGAGGATTATCTTGAACGGGGAGGGGTTTCGGTCGTGGAGTGGGCGGAACATGCCGAGTCGCTGTGGCCGGAACGCACGTTTTATGTTCAGTTACAATACGGGGAAGAGGCAGAAGAGCGTATGATCGAAATCCGGCAAGGAAAACAGCGCCCATGAAAATCGCGGCGCTAGAATGGTCCACAGCCAGCCGTTCCGTGGCTTTGCTCGACGATGAACAATGCGTCGCTTCAGCCGACGTAGACGAACAAGCGGTGGTGGACGAGGATGCCTGGTCGGTTTTGATCCGACTTATGCGGGATCACGGTTGGAATATGGCCGAGGTGGACGTGATGGCGGTAGGGCGTGGACCCGGGCGGTACACGGGAATGCGCATGGCGTTGGCGGCTGCTCAAGGATGGGCGGTGGCCGGTCCACATTGCATTTTCACGGTAAGCAGCGGCGAAGCCTTGGCATGGGAAGCGCGCGAAACGTTTCCCGAAGCATCGCATATTGCCGTTCTGGGCGATGCCCGGCGTGAACGTGTATGGGCAGGTCTGTTCACACGCCACGGGGAAGGTTTGCAACATGTTGATGACTGGACGCTTTATACGTGGGCAGAACTTCTGGAAAAATTACCGCCTCAAACTTACCTGTTTACAGCGGATCAACATCGCTGGCCGGATGTTATCGAGCAGGTGGCAAAAGTAGGATTGGTATGGCGGGACCAGCCTTGTTTTCCAAAAGCGGAATGGGTGGCGCGTTTGGCCTATCGCCGGATAGTCGCGGGTCTTGCAAGCGATCCCGTCACCCCTATTTACATGCATCCCGCGGTCGCTACGCCTTCCCCTGCGTGACGGGCTAGGCATGGACATGCGCCGCGCGCCAAGCGCCGGGAGGTTTCCCGACTATGCCTTTGAATTGCCTGCTAAAAAAATACACGTCCTCGTACCCCAATGAATCCGCAATTTCCTTAAGCGTCATGGAACTGTGTCGCAGTAATTCCTTGGCCCGGTCCATGCGATGCCTGATAATAAACGCTTGAGGCGTTTCGCCGGTTACATGTTTGAATCGCCGCGTAAAATGCACGCGGGACAATCCCGTTTCTTTAGCAATATCTTGAATGGATAAACGGTTGCCGGGATTAGAAGCTACTTTCCCGGCCCATTCACTCATGCGTTGGTCCACGGCGTTAGCCGCGGGCGTGTGCGCATCGTGGATGGCTTGCAACGCAAGCACACACACCCATTGAGCAGCCAGGGACGATGTGGCATCGTGCCCGGATTTGTAATGCGAAACCGTATGTCGCGCAATCATTTCAAACAAAGATGCGTTTCGAACCTGAACACCGCATAAAGGTAATGAAGCCGGTTTAATCCGTCGCCCATGCGAGGTGACCGGATGAAAATGGGTGGCGTAATTATGAATAGGATTGTTGCAATTATGCATTGCTTGTACATGTTGCCCCGGAGCTAGAATAAACAAAGTTCCTGTCCGAATGGGATAGAGCACGCCGTCTACAGTAATTTCCCCTTCTCCACGAACTGCATACCATAAATTATAATAATCCGGGATGATCGTCCTCCAATGCCAGTTTTTTTCGCTGACAAAGATTCGCGGCGAGTCCACAAGATGGACAGATGAAAATGAGCGGCTTATACATAATGGTTTCGGTAACATGTATCCAAAGTACAAAAATATGTTTTTTCCGTCTATTGCAAAGTAAGCGTGGAACGATAACGATAGTGGCATGAAAAATAATAATGTTCGTTTAGGGGTACTTGGTCTTGGCGGCAGGGGCGCGGGACATGTGCGCGGCATATTGGAAGGCAAAGGCGGTCGTCATATTGTGACGGCGGTATGTGATGCGAACGCGGAACGGTTTAAGGCGATTGCGTTGCCGGATGATGTAAAGACATACACGCGTCCCGAAGATCTCATAGCGTCGGGCGAAGTGGATGCGGTGTTGATTGTCACGCCGCATTTTAGCCATCCTGATTTAAGCATCATGGCCTTGCGCGCAGGGTTGCATGTGTTGGTGGAAAAGCCTGTGGCTGTTCAAAAAGCGGATGCGCAACGCATGATAGACGCGCATACGGATTCGTCGCTGATCTTCGCGGCTATGTTTAACCAGCGCACCGATCCCAAATACCAGAAATTGCGGAAGCTGATTCAAGAAAATGAGCTGGGCCGCATTCAGCGCATGAATTGGATTATTACGGATTGGTACCGGCCGGATTCGTATTATGCGTCCGGAAGTTGGCGCGCGACATGGGCGGGCGAGGGCGGCGGGGTGTTGTTGAATCAAAGTCCGCATCAATTGGATTTATGGCAATGGTTATTCGGCATGCCGCAATCGGTGCGCGCGCAATGTCGTTTTGGTCAATATCACGATATTGAAGTGGAAGATGATGTTACGGCGTTTATGACGTATGCCGATGGCGCGACCGGAGTGTTTATTACGACAACCGGGGAAGCGCCGGGTACCAACCGTTTGGAGATTGCGGCGGACCAGGGCAAAGTGATTGTGGAAGAAGGAAAAATTATTTTTTACCGGAATGAAGTAGCCGGGTCGGAATATGCGCGCACAAGCCAGAACATATTCGGAAAGCCTGATGTATGGACCATACATATTCCAACCGTGGGGGCCGGTCCTCAGCACATGGGCGTGCTACAGAATTTTGCCGATGCGATATTGGATGGCGCGCCTTTGCTGGCGCCCGCGAAGGAAGGCATTCATTCCGTCGAGTTAGCGAATGCAATGTTGTTGTCGGCGGAGCATAACCAAGCCGTGGACTTGCCTATGGATGCAGCCGCGTATCAAGCTTTGCTTGAAAAACGTATGGCGTCGTCCCGGTACCACCAAACCAAGAAAGAAGGAGCGCAGTAACATGGTTGCCAGTCGCGATGGGCAGAATTTTGCGCCGGATTTTCCGGAAAGTAAACCGGTGGTGAATCCCGGGGAATTCATTTTTTGCCGCATGTCATTTTGATCATGGGCACATCTATGGACAGATTGACGGATTAGTCAAATCGGGCGGACAACTGAAATATGTGTTTGATCCCAAGCCGGAGCGTTACGACTATGTGCTGAAAAAGAATCCGGACTGCAAACCTGTCGCGTCACTGGATGACATCCTGAATGATCCGGCGGTGCAGTTGATTACAGCGGCCGCCATCCCTCATGAGCGTGGGCCTATCGGGATTCGTGTCATGGAGTCGGGCAAAGACTACTTCACGGATAAATCACCTTTTACGACATTGGAGCAATTGGAAGACGCGCGTCGCGTGGTTGAGCGGACAGGGCGGAAATACATGGTCAATTACAGCGAGCGCCTGGGCAACGAAGCCACGTGGCATGCGGGGGAGCTCGTTCGTCAAGGCGCCATCGGGCGTGTCCTGCAAGTCCTGAATCTTGCGCCGCATAATCTGGCGGCTTCCACTCGGCCGGACTGGTTTTTTCAAAAAGAAAAATACGGGGGCATATTAACCGATATCGGATCCCACCAGTTTGAACAGTTTCTGCATTTCGCGAACGCGACCGATGCGCGCATTGAGCACGCGCGTGTCGCAAATCTTGACAACCCGGATTATCCTGGATTGGAGGATTTCGGGGAAGCGTTGCTGACGACGACGGAAGGTTGTTCCTGCTACTGTCGCGTGGATTGGTTTAATCCCAAAGGCTCACGCACATGGGGCGATGGTCGCACGTTTGTATTAGGCACGGAAGGCTCGATTGAAGTGCGTAAAAATATTGATCTGGCCAGAGACACGGGCGGCAATCTTTTGTTTCTCGTGGATGGGGAAGGGGAACATGAAATCCCATGCGCGGGACGGGTTGGTTTCCCGTATTTCGGGCGCTTAATTCTGGATGTGTTGAATCGCACCGAAACAGCTATGACACAGGAACATGCATTCAAAGCGGCGGAATTATCCATGCAAGCCCAAGCCATAGCCGACCGGGCAAGAAAGGGTTAGGTCATGAACGCGAATCAAGTTGCTCTTCAATTATATACGTTGCGCGATTATATGAAGACGCGCGAAGACGTTGCATTCACATTAAAACGAGTTGTTTCTATTGGGTATCCCGCGATTCAAATTAGCGGCATGCCTGAAGGGTTATACACGGAAGCGGAGATGGTGGAATTGTGCCGGGAATTGGGGTTGGTTATCTGCGCTACGCACGAACCATCGGATAGGGTGTTGGCGCATCCTGAGCAGGTCGTCGAACGGTTGCGTGGCCTGGATTGCGCTTATACCGCGTACCCGTTTCCCCGCGATATAGATTTTGGATCGGAACAAAGTGTGGCGAATCTAATTAAAGGCCTGCATGCATCGGGAAAAACGTTGGCGGATGCGGGACAGGTGTTGACGTATCATAACCATCATCATGAATTCCGAAAATTAAATGGACGTCTTATTTTGGAGCGTTTGTACGACGAAACAGATCCCCGGTATGTTCAAGGGGAACTGGATACGTATTGGGTGCAATTCGGCGGAGGCGACCCGGTGGATTGGTGTCGTCGCTTAAAAAACCGGCTTCCGCTGCTTCATCTTAAAGATTACAAAATTAATGACGATGCGAAAGTAACGTATGCGCCGATCGGCGAGGGAAACTTACATTGGCCTGCGATTATCGAAGCGGCGGAGGAAGCAGGGTGCTTGTGGTACATTGTCGAACAAGACACGTGCGAAGGCGATGTGTTTGATAGCGTGGCGCGAAGTTTAGATTTCATCAACCAACATTTGGTATCGTAACGCGTACGCACGTTGCTTTGCGCCATCGCTATTGCGGCGATGTCATCCACGACATAGCCAGTAGTGATATGGCATTGAACAATGCATGCATAACTATGGGCGTGATAATCGAACGTGTGTGAATGTAGGCGAGTGACAACGCAATCGAGAAAATAAACAAAGGCACGAGCGATGGCACATGCATGTGCAATAAGGCAAACAGGGCCGACGACACGGTGACCGCAGCGCCAATACCCATGCGCCGCGCCATCGCCGGGAGTATTAAGCCTCGAAAAAAAAGTTCCTCGGCTACCGGAGCCAGGACAACCGCGAGCGCCACCAAATACATCGCTTGCCATGTGCCGCGATCCTGTCCCGCAAACCATTGCAACATTTCCTGCGGCTTGGTTTCATACCCGGTCCATTGCAGGAAGACATGATAAAGCAATACATAAAATAACAGCACCGGAAGCATGGCTAGATACGCCACAAGCCCAAAAGCGCTGTCTTCAAGCCATCGGGCATTACGCCGGGAAAAAGCAGTGCGCCAGCGGAGACCGCGCTGTGCTGCGCGGAAAAAAATACAGAAACAGATGGCGCCATGCATCGCCATGCTTTGAATCAGAATAGTGGCAAAAATCAAGTCCCCGGGCGCAAGCCATCCCGTGATAGTCAAGGTTCGGATAATGCCAAAGGCTCCAAAATGCGCGATCAATACAATCATAATAACCCACGCCACATCACCCGGGCGCCAAGGGCGTCGGCGAAGCGCGCGCGTACCTGTGGGCCATTGAGCCTTTAATCTCGTATAATGCGTAGCGAGAAACAGATTCATAGCTAAACCGGCAAGAATCAATCCGCCGTACAACGCCGCGACCGGCCATGGCGCGGAGGAAGTCCACGCATCCGGTTGCTCGGGCGATAGGGCGGGCATGGACGCAAACCACATAGCATTAGACCGTGGCTTGCGGGCGGGATCCATCTACCAACTCGCGAATAACGTACGTCCGTTTATTCTGCGCTTCGTGATAGGTGCGGATTTGTATTTCGGCGAGCAGCCCCATGCTAATGAATTGCATGCCAAGAAAAATAAGCATAACCGTGGAAATCAGCCAGAACGGGCGTTTGACTAATTCCGAACCCAGTTCCGTTCCAAAAAGAAGATACGACGCATGCCCCAGAATCATCAGCGCAAAAAGAAATACGCCGGGAAGAAGAAAATACAACCCGATTTTGCCGAATATTTGCATAGGACCCAAACTGTACCGCATCAGAAATTTAACGGTGATCAAGTCGAGAACCACGCGAAAAGTCCGGGATAGTCCGTATTTGGACTGGCCGTATTGACGTGCATGGTGTTGCACAACCACTTCGTCTACTTTCCCTCCCACCCAGCTTGCCAGCGCAGGAATAAAACGATGCATTTCGCCATATAAATGTACGTCTTGAATGACATTGGCGCGGTATGCTTTCAGCGTGCATCCGTAATCGTGCAAATGAACGCCTGTGATCCGGCTGATTAATCCATTCGCAAGCATGGAGGGAAGCCGACGATGAATAAAGGGATCTTTTCGATCCCGTCGCCAACCGCTTACAACATCGTAACCTTGATCCATACGGTCGAGCAGCAGGGGAATATCGTCGGGATCGTTTTGAAGGTCGGCATCAAGTGTAACAATAATTTCGCCTTTTGCGTGATGGAAACCTGCGCTCATCGCCGCGGTTTGACCGAAATTACGACGGAAACGAATTAAACGGATGTGCGCGTCGTTGGCAGCCCGCGCTGCCAGCAAGTCCCAGGTGCGATCGGTGCTGCCGTCATCCACCAGAATAATTTCATACGTGCGGTTTAGCCGCGACAAGGATGTCGAAAGCTTGTCGCACAACGCGTCAACGCTTTCTTCTTCATTATAAACAGGGATGACTACCGAAACCGCTACCATAAGAATTTCCTTTTCTTTCCTTCAAATGGAAGGTCATCATGCGTGCGCACGGTATGAAAATCAATGCAATTATCTTCGTATGAATGTGGACTATCAACAAGACAGAATCGCTGCATGGCGATTGTTGCAGGCGACAGGATTGCTTATCCTGCTTGCGCTGGGTGTGGGGTTGCTGGGAGGGCCTTGGGTATTTAATGGTTTGTTATGGCTGGGCCGAGTGACGCCTGGCCTGCATCCGTTGCGGACTATTGAATTCGAGGAAGTGGTTTCTCGATTGGTGTTAATTACGTTGGTGCTTGGCTTGATCCCGATCATGCGGCGCATCGGTCATTTCTCGTGGTCGTATGTCGGATGGACATTGATTCCTGGTCGGGGACGTATGGTGTTCCAAGGGTGGGTGACCGGTGTGCTGTCGGTGGCGGCTTTGTATGCGCTGGGCATGGCGGTAGGCGGGTATACTTGGTCCGCGCCCGGTTGGGGAGTTATCCTGGGCCGGCTGATCGCGTTTGGTTGTGCCGGTATATTGATTGCGTTTATCGAAGAGTTGTTTTTTCGGGGTATTCTCTATGGCTGCGCGCGGCGTGTGATGCCTCCGGCGCTGGCCGCATTGCTGGTCGGTCTCTTTTTCGCCTCGGTGCATTTCATGCGCCCGATTAATCCGGATGGTGTCGTGTATGGACATTGGTACAGCGGATTGGAATTGTTACCCCATCTTTTTCATCGCGGTGATAGTCTGTGGTATTACTTTCCTTTTGGTCTCACTTTATTTCTAATGAGTCTGGCGCTTTGCGTCCGTATGGAACGCGATGGACATGTTTATCATATCATTGGACTGCACGCGGGCTGGGTCTTGATGCTAGGGACAGGCAAATATTTTTTGGACCGGCACAAAGAGATATGGCCAGTGGCGCTTAGTCCTTCCGAGAACGTCGCCCGGTCGCCTGCCGCTCTGGCTCTGATGTTTTTATTTTTTGTGGTGTATCTGGTCCGCTATCGAGCCAAGCGTTAATCAGAATTACAGGCGGATCGTCGTTATTACAAGTCCAACGTAGCCACGAGTTGTTTGGCGCTGGGCCAATCCACGCGTACGGAGCCAGCGGTTAAGACAACATGTTCTTCGGTAATATCCAGATGGATGGTTTTTTCCGGATCGCGAACTTTGAGGATATTCGCCAGCATTAATGCGCGTTCGATGCCGTCTCCCCGCTGATAATTCCATACTTCATCCGGCTGGGCTAAGCGTGGACCGTCGTAAATGGATTCATTAACCATAGCGCCTAATCGCTCCATCAGTTGCGTGTCAGTCCATTTATGGGTCGCTTCAACACAAACGGGGTTACGTTCCATGGCGGCTTTCAGGAAAGGTGTCCACTCGGTCCGGGTCATATCCCGGTATGCGTAAAACGCCAGATCCGCCACGCGATGGGTCGCGCGTATGGAATCGAGATACGCGATTATTTCCTCGCGCGACTGGTCGGGAGAGCATTGAATGGCATCGGATGGCACGAATTGTTTTTCGCTTTCCTGATCCGGGAATCGCGGTTCAATCCGGCAGAATGCAATTAAATTTTCCAGAATTTTATGTGCATTGGCATTGTCGCATTTGAATTGCGCGCGTAACCGGGCGATATCCTCTTCCTTGGATAAATCAATTTTATGGGATTTGAAGAAATCCTCAAAAATATTCATGGAAATGCGGTCTTGTATAGGCTGTCTATAAAATTCATCTTCATCAATTTCGGCCAGCAATTTTTCCCGCGTGTTATCGCTTACACGGAAAGAACTGTTGTGTTCGTACGCGTAGACGCGTTCCGCGGGAATATAGCGGGTTTTGCCATGGCATTCGCCGACAATCTGGAAACAGGTTTGCAATTTGCTTTCCTGTCGCAGGAAATTGGCGACTATTTCGGCGTTAACATCTGTAACAAGAAACGATTTTAGTTTGTTTTTTAATCGCGCATACGCTTCCCGGTCCATGCTGGCTTCGGGCTGGGCGACATGTACATAGCCTGTATTATGGGCAACGATAGTGATTTGTTCGTTCCGTATGGCGCGTTGGGCTTTGACCGTGAGTTCGGTTCCGTTAAACCACATGTTCCGGCTCACTATGCGCCGGTTATTGGTGATGATGCCGTCTTTTACGTCTACAAAATTCTGCGAGTGAAGCGGCGTGGCCAGCAGGAAAATATCGTCAAGCGGGATTCGGCAAACAATAAACAAAGCGGCGGCGTATAAAGTGGATAAAGAAACGCATTCGCCTGCTCCATGCGTATAGCCTTCTTGATGCCGGAACGCATCCATGGCTTCCACTGTTTCTGTTTTCCAGTAAGGAATGATGTCGGACGTATATTTGTCCAGCCCGAAATGGCGACGAATATCAATGTCAAAATAATATTTATCGCCTTCGTAGCCAAACAACGCATTGCTTCGACGTAAGGTGTCTTCGTCTACAAAACCGCGAAACCGGCTAAGTTCCTTGTCTTTGGCGGTTAGTCCCCATGTGTCGAGATCCAGGTTAAATTCGTAATGATCAATAATGTATTGCTTGAGGCGTAAGATACGGCGATACGGATTCAATTTCTCGATTCCTTTGAACCACGGATCGTCACGCCATGCCCAAATGCGGGGCGACATGATGTTGGCTAACAACAAGCTGTATAGCAGCTCGGGGAAAATAAAAATTTCCATATCCGAGAGGGTGATCGCGGACGAATATGTTTCAAGATCGCGCGGGCGATCATGAAAGGTGTTTTGCTGTGAATTTACGATTGCTTTCATAACGGCTTAAGATAATGATGCTGTTTTAGTCGGGTGTTGTGTGACAATTCTTACAGGCACAGCCTACATAATGTGACGAATTACGTATCATTCATGCATGAATAACGAACCGCAAGATCAAACTTCGCCGGAGCCGGAAGCGTCGGCTATGCCGGATTTATCGCAGGGTTTCGATTTAGTCCCGGAATGGGCGCGTCAACCGCCTTCGACGGAACCATTCAAACATGCGGGGGACGTGGGGACCCGACGGGATCGTGAGCGCCCCGCGCGACGTGACCGCGAGGCGCGGGGAGGGCGGGACGCATCGCGACGCCCGCGACCGCGCCGGGATAATTTCCGCGGAAAAGAACATGATTCAGGTGATCCAAATGGCGTTCGCGCGGGAACGCCTCGCGAGCGGGACCGTATACCGCCACGGGACCGGCCTCCCCGTGAAGAGCATGTTCCTGTTCAAATATCGTTTATTCCTGAACAAGAAATGCTTACCGCGCTTGTCGCCGATTTGCGCGCATCGCGTAAAGCGTATCCGCTTCCGCAAGTGGCGGCCCGCTTTCTTGCGCATCCGCATGGATATCAAGTAAAGCTGGAAGTGCAAAAAAATCAAGAAGGCCAACGACCGGCGCGTTTGTTCCAATGTGCTGACAGCGGGTTGGTGTTCCTGGACCGGGACGCGGCATACGCGCAGGTCATTCAAACACAACTGGAAACGCGCTTTCGTAAAGAGGAAAAAATAGAGGATCCCCCGTCCGGACAGTTTGTGTGTGTGGCGCAATGTTCTTTAAGCGGGGAATGGCTGGGGCCGCCTAATCACCACAGCTATAACGAACGCGTGGACGAAGTTCATCGTTCGCGGTTTGCTCACATGTCGGCTGATGCGTATCGTCGTCAAATCGTCACGTTGCGGGACCCAGCCAAAATAGAGGAATGGAAAGAGCAATGGCGCAGGAAAACAGTGTATTATCGCGTAGATGCAGAAGAAGAATCGTCGTCTATGTCTGAACGGGAAGCCCGGGCATGGATTGCCGAACACGAAGCGGCAAAACAAATCAAGGAAGCGGCTCGTTTTATTATTCCCGCCGCCACCGCGCAGGACACGCGCGATCCCGTGTTGTTGCGACTTATGCGTCAGGCGTGGGCACGCGAGCAACGTTTTCCGCTAACGTTGATACGCGCATTACGAGGCGCATTCAGGCGGATGGGCATGAATGTCTTTCATAAAGATGCGCAAAAGGAATTCGTCACGGCCATTCCATTCAAACCGTTGGAAGACACCGGGCATGTAGTGCAAAATATTCGTGAAGCGTTGTTGTATATTCAGGAACATGCCGGTTGCACACGGCAATCGCTGATAGAGGGATGCTGGCCGGATATGGCCGATGATCCCGCCCGTGCGGCCCAGGCATTACAACCGTTAATGTGGTTGATTGATAAAGGACATATTGTGGAATTATATGATGGCACGCTGTGGGTGCCGGGGCCGCATGCTGCGCCTACGTCCAAGGCGGAAGAACCCCGCGCGTCCGGGTCGGTGCCTTCGTAATATTCTGCCCGTGATAGGCGGGCATGGTTCTGGAGAGCATAGCATGTATAAAGAAAATCCCTTGCGGCATATCTCATGGGCGGATTTCCAGCAATTAAGTGTGCGGGAACGTGTCCCTTATTTCACACGCGAAGGTTTGCCTTGCCACGCGCTTTTTTCGCAACAGTTCGACCGGTCTTATCTTGAATGGCTTGGGGATTTAGCGACGCATGTCCGCAAAATCGCCAAGACGCGCGGTGGCATGCGTTTTTTGCAGGATTTATGCGCGGAAAAAAGAGCCATGTTGTATTTTGCCCAACCTTCCACGCGCACGTTTCTTTCATTTTATGCAGCGTGCCAGATTCTCGGCATGAAAACCGCGGAAGTGCGGGATACCGCCACGTCCAGCGAAATAAAAGGGGAATCGCAGGAAGATTCTGTGCGCACGTTTAGTTCCTATTTTGACTTAATTATTATGCGACACCCTGTAGGAGGTTTTGCCGAACGCATTGCCTGGTTATTGTCCAATACCGATCGTCCCGTGCCCGTTATTAGCGCCGGCTCAGGCAAAGATCAACATCCGACACAAGCCTTGCTCGACGTGTATACGTTGCAGCGTAGCTTTGCGAAACAAGGAGGCATTGACGGTAAATCCATTGCGTTTGTAGGCGATCTGGCGCGCGGACGCACGGTGCGTTCGCTTGCGGCGTTGCTTTCGTTGTACAAAGGCGTAAAAGCCTATTTTGTTGCGCCGGAACCGTTGCAAATCGGTCCGGATATTCTGGAATTGCTCGATCAAGCTGGCATGGTATACGAAGTCACGGACGCTTTTGAGGAAATCATCCCGGAAGCGGATGCCATTTACATGACACGCATTCAAGACGAATGGGATCAAGCACAGGAAAGCAGAGCGCTGGATACTTCGGGATTCCATTTCAAAGCCGGGCATTTATCCCTGCTAAAACCCACCGGCATCATCATGCATCCGCTACCGCGGCGTAACGAAATTGATCCGGAAGTAGACGCGGATCCCCGCGCCAAATACTGGCGGCAAGTACGGAACGGAATGTGGATACGCGTGGCATTGATGTTGACACTATTCCAGCGCGATCAGGAAGTAGATCGGTATTATGCCGATTTAATCAGTTAAAAAAGTTAAAGGAGCACGCGCATGCAGCATTTATTGACTCTTTCAGATTGGACTTCCGAATGTATGATCGAAACATTGGATCTAGCCGCCGAGATCAAAGCGCATCCCGGACGTTTTGCCGATGTTATGCAACGGAAAACATTGCTGATGATTTTTGAAAAACCCAGCTTGCGGACGCGGCTTTCATTCGAGACCGGCATGACGCAAATGGGGGGACACGCTATTTATTATGATACAAGCCAATCCCCTATGGGAGCAGGAAAAGAAACGCTGCATGATACAGCCAAAACGTTTAGCCGTTACGTGGATATCGTCATGGCCCGGCTATTCCGGCACGCCGATCTGGAAGAAATAGCCACCTATGCCACGATTCCTGTCATTAACGCGCTTACGGATATGGCTCATCCGTGCCAAATTCTTGCGGACTTGCAAACCATTCGCGAAAAGAAAGGCGCTCTGGCCGGGTTAAAACTGACGTATCTTGGCGACAGCTATAACAATGTTACGCATTCGTTGATGGTTGGATGCGCTATGGCGGGAATGCATATCGCGATTGGATGTCCTAAAGGCGACGAGTATGAACCAGCCCCGGAATTTGTGACCGCGACGCGCGCGCTGGCGGAAAAAGCAGGCGTGCGCGTGGATATTTATCATGATGCCATGCAAGCCGCGTCCGGAGCCGATGTTGTCTATACCGATTCCTGGATGAGTTATCATATTCCTAAAGAGAAACTTGAAGGTCGCGTAAAAGTCTTCATGCCGTATCAAGTCAACGAAGCGGTCATGCAACATGCGGCCCGGGACGCTATTTTTATGAACTGCCTGCCTGCTATGCGCGGATACGAACAGACATCCGGGGTTATTGATGGCCCGCAGTCCGTCGTGTTTGACCAAGCCGAAAACCGCTTGCATGCCCAGAAAGCTGTACTGTTGACTTTGATGCGTCTTGCAGGGCGTCTTTAAAGGATTGCATGTCCGTTTCCCCGAAAGCGTTGGTGGTAAAGTTAAGTTCTATGGGGGACTTGTTCCATCCGTTGCCTGCGGTGCATCAACTCAAACAACAGGTAGGGCTATCCGTGGATTGGGTCACCCAACCGGAATACCATGATCTGGTCACGTGTTTTTCGGATATTGATCGCGTTATTGATTTTCCGCGCCGCCGGTTTACCAAAGGATTGCGGGCTTTTTTGCGCGCCTTGAGACACACAGAATATGACTATGTGTTTGATTTTCAGGGATTGTTTAAAAGCGGGATGATTACGCGCATGGCGCGGGCGAAACGTCGTATTGGACCGGGCTATCACCGGGAAGGCGCGTCCATGTATTATGACGAAGTCGCTGGGATCAGAAACAAAAATCGCCATGCGGTAGATGAAGCGCTTGATTTTGTGCAAAACATGGGACTCACCCCGGCCACGCAACCTGTTTTCCCTGTACAATTTCCGCGGGTGCAACCTTCGGGTCCGAAGCCGTGGATTGCGATGGCGCCCAGCTCAAGATGGAAAACCAAAAACTGGCCGGCGGAACATTTTATGGTATTGGGTCGGAAAGCGCTTAAAACGACAGGCGGCACATTGTTTTTGATTGGAGGAGGGCAGGACCGGGACACGGCGGAGAATATCATCAAAGGACTTGGCGGCGCGCAGGCCGAAAATTTATGCGGGCAGACTAGCCTCCCTGAACTGGGCGGGTATTTGGCCGAAATGGATGTGTTATTTACTGTGGACAGCGGCCCTATGCACATGGCGGCTGCGTTAGGCAAACCGGTCGTGGCGATATTCGGGTCCACCGATCCGCGGCGCACGGGACCGTATGGAGATCGTCACGTAATCGTGCAACACGGAGGATTAGCGTGTCAGCCGTGCCGAAGCCGCATATGCAAACTGCCGGATAAATCCACAAAATGCATGGCAGAATTAAGCCCCGAGACGGTATGGAACGCGGCACAGGTCTTTATTCAATCGTTCCGGTGACTAGCCACAATCCATCGGGACAATTCCTTGTCGGGGGAATCTACCGCGGCTTGGGTAATAATAAAAGAATCACGCCCGGTGTTACGGTGGATCAGTTTTAAGCCGTACTCATAGTCCTTAAACAAATCCTCGCACAACGCTCGCACGGTTTTGCCTGTATCGAGGCTCATGGCTACAAGACGTGATGTGGCATGTTCGTCAAACGCCAATCGCAACGCATGCGCCCGGGAAAAGCGATCGGCAAATTGTTGGACTTCATGTGCTAAAACTTTTTTTTGGCGTTCTTCGTTTTCCTTTAGCAATGAACGAAGCGCTAGATGCGTATTTGTCACCAATTCCGGTGTAACCTGCAAGGATTGGATCGAGGTGGATGGAAGCTCGAATTTAAAATCGCGCAGCGTCCGCTCCAGGACGGTCATAAGTCCGCGCGCTCCTGTGCCTTCTTTGGCTGCGTGCCGGGCAATTTCCGCGACCGCTTCCGGTGTGGTTTCCAGTTGAATTCCGTATCCTGCAAAATCGCTACGATATTGATGTAATACACTGCCTTCAGATTTAAGAAGGATTTTTACTAAGTCTTCTTCGCGCAGGGATTCGCATACGACCCGGATAGGAAGTCGTCCGATGAATTCAGGTTCGAATCCGTACGAAATAAAATCACGCGTTTCGACTTTCTTCAAATGGTCGGTTTGCGCGCTATCCGTATCGGCTTCGTGTGTATGCGCAAATCCGATTTGTGAGCGATCCACACGGGTCCGCACAATATCCACGAGTTTATCGAAAGCGCCGCTGACAATAAATAACATGTGCCGAGTGTTGATGGTGCGTTCCCTGGGTCTGCCACCGCCCCGCTGCATTTCCATGATCGCTTGCATTTGTCCTATCAAATCGGTTTGGCTGTGTAGATTAACTTCCGTTTCTTCCATCAGCTTCAACAGATTGATTTGCACTCCGCGCCCGGATACGTCGCGTCCCGCGTGGGATGACTGCGTCGCAATTTTGTCAATTTCATCAATGTAGATAATGCCGTACCGGGCTAATTCGGTGTCCCCGCCCGCTACGCGCACCAAATCGCGCACAATGTCTTCCACATCGTTTCCAACATAACCGGTTTCTGAAAACTTCGTGGCATCGGCTTTTACGAAGGGAACGCCGACCATTTTCGCAATGCATCGCATTAAATAGGTTTTTCCCACGCCGGTCGGGCCGAGAAGTATAATATTGGGTTTGGCATAATCCTGTTCGAGCAGCGCCGGATCCTCCATGCAACGACGTACGTGGTTGTAATGGTCACACACGGCGACGGCGAGTACTTTTTTGGCTTCCTCCTGTCGTACGACAAAACGATCGAGATAATCCCGCACTTCGCGGGGTTTTAAGTTAAAACTTTTAATTTTCTTTAGGGTCTCTTCGTGCTGACGATTGCTTTCATCATCGGGGGAGGGCGGGTTCTGAGCGGGGCGGAATCCCATATCGCCGACACGAAAGGCGGCTTGCGTTTTCTGGATCATGTCGGCGAGCTGCTTTTGCAACTCATCCATGTTGTCATCAGGAGTTTTGTCTGTCATGAAGTCTCTTTATCGTTTGGGGAATGCCGTGTTGGCATAGGATTGTTCGGAGATGGCAAACCAGTTGAACGATGTTTCGCGAAAGGTTTTCCACTCCTCATAGATTGTACGGAATTGTGTATCCCGCGACGCCATTTCCTCGAGGCGTTCGCGGGTGGTTTGATAAGCAGCATCCATCATATCCGACGCAAACGGTTTTAATTGGACCCCCTGTTCCTGAAGTCGCTTTAGCGCGGCGGGGTTTTTGGCGTCATAGGACGCCAGCATGTCCTGACAGACTTCCGCGGCGGCGGCTTCCAGGGCGGATTGATACATGCGGGGGAGGTCGTCCCATGCGGTGCGGTTGATGTAAAGCGACAGGGTGGGGCCGGGTTCCCACCAGCCGGGGTAGTAATAAAATCGAGCTACTTTATGAAACCCAAGTTTTTCGTCGTCGTGCGGACCGACCCATTCCACGGCGTCAATCACACCGCGTTCCAAAGCAGGATAGACATCGGCTCCGGCCAACACTTGCACGGTTACCCCGAGCCGGTCCATAACTTCGCCGCCCATGCCGGGAATACGCATTTTTAATCCGCGCAAATCCTGAAGCGATCCAATTTCCCTGCGGAACCACCCGCCCATTTGTGCGCCGGTGCCGCCGGAGGGCAGGGGAATGATATTAAAATCGGATAGGACTTCGCGCATGCGCCGCAATCCTCCGCCATGAAACATCCAAGCCACTTGCTGGCGCGCCGTTAATCCAAATGGGATGGTTGTGTCAAAAGCCAGCGCCGGATTTTTGCCTGTGAAATAATAACTGGCTGTCTGTCCAATTTCGACGGTCCCTTGTTGCACGGCGTCCATTACTTGCAAGGCAGGCACCAATTCTCCCGCGCCGTATACCCGGATGCGGAATTTACCGTCGGTGATTTCGCTGACGCGCTGAGCCAGCCATTGATTGGCATTAAAAAGCACATCGAGGCTGGGCCCGAAACTCGATGCGAGATTCCATTGAATATTCGGCTGTGTGACAATCGAAGGTCCGTTTCCCGTTTCTCCCCGGCATCCGACCAACGCGCCCCCCGCCAAAGTTCCTAAAGCGGCTTTTTTACAAAAATCCCTGCGTTTCATTATGCATCACCCCATTATTTTAAAGTGTTTGTATACCAATCAATGGTTTTCTTTAATCCTTCTGGAAAAGATACATGTGCTTCAAATCCAAAATAATCTTTTGCCCGTTCGGTGTGAAGGCAGCGGCGGGGTTGACCATCCGGCTTGGAATGGTCCCAATGGATTTCCCCTTGAAAACCGACTTCTTTAGCAATAATCGCGGCCAGTTCTCGAATAGAAATTTCCATGCCGCTACCCAGATTAACCGGTTCGCGTCCATTGTATCGCTCTGTAGCCATGACAATGGCTCGCGCACAATCCTCCACATATAAAAATTCACGTGTTGCTTTTCCTGTGCCCCAACAGGTGAAGTGGTCCGCGCCTGATTGTTTGGCTTCCACTACTTTACGAATCAACGCCGGAATAACATGCGAGCTCTCCGGATCGAAGTTGTCATGGGGCCCGTACAAATTGACCGGCAGCAAGTAAATGGAATTAAATCCATACTCGTCCCGATACGCCTGCGATTGCACCAGCAACATTTTTTTAGCCAGTCCATAAGGGGCATTAGTCTCTTCCGGATAACCTGTCCAAATGTTTTCCTCTCGGAAAGGAATCTGTGTGAATTTGGGATAGGCGCATATCGTGCCTAGTATTACGGTTTTTTGAATGCCTTCAACACGGCAGGCTTCCATCAATTCGATGCCCATAATGGCATTTTCATAAAAGAAACGGCCCGGATACTTACGGTTGGCGCCTATGCCCCCCACGACGGCAGCCAGATGGATAACCACATCTGGTTTTAGTGTGCGAATGGCCTGGTAAATTTGCGCTTTGTCTCTCAAATCATATTCCTTGCTGCGAGGCGTAAAGACTTCCGCACAAGATGCCGCGTACAATTCCTGTACCACGTGACGACCTAAAAAACCATGGCCACCCGTGACCCAGATACGTTTATTTTTCCAAAATGTATTTGTTTGTCCGCTTTTCATAAATCCTCATAATTAATTGTCACGTCATAAAGGCATAGCTTTTTAACGTGAAATTTGCAAACCTCATTCTCCTGCGTATGAGTGCACAACCTGAAATAACCATCATAACACCAAACAGGAACGGCGAGCGTTTTTTGAAGCGCTGCATTGAAAGCGTTCTTCAGCAACGAGAAGAAGGTGTAAACCTTGAATATATTATTATGGATGGTGGCAGTTCCGATCAGTCTTTGAAAATCGTCGAGTCCTTCGGAGCATCCATCAATCAAGTGGTGTCAGAAAAAGACCGGGGCCCGGCATCGGCCATTAACAAGGGATTCCGTATAGCGCGCGGTCAGTGCGTCGGGTGGTTAAATGCGGATGATTTTTATTATCCCGGGGCTTTGAAACGAATTCGCGATGCGTTTCTGCGGTATCCCGACAAGGCCTTGTGTTTCGGGCATTGTCCAATTGTTAATGAAGAAGAGGTGGAAATCCGAAAAGGCATCACACGTTTCAAGGAAGCTTTCTATCCGGTATCGAGTCGTTTTACGATTCAGTGCATTAATTACATTTCTCAACCGGCCACCATGTTTCGTCGTGACGCTGTTTTGAAGGCGGGTTTGTTGCGCGAGGATTTAAAGGCGGCTTGGGATTACGAATATATTTTACGCTTGTGGCGGCAGGGAGGCGCTTTTTGTTTGCCGAATCCCCCGTTAGCTGCGTTTAGATGGCATGGAGGGTCTATCAGTGGCCGGCATTTTAAGCTGCAATTTAAGGAGGAATATGATGCCGCACTCGCGGATGCAGGCCGTTTTACGCCGCAAGCATTAATTCACTGGCTTGTCCGTTGGGGCATAGTTGGCGCTTATTCTGTTATGGCGCACCAGCGAAAAAACAAATCGCCTTTGTGAATAGCCGGATTGAAACACCATGCATGTAGCAATAAATACGTTATTTCTGATTCCGGGCGAAGTGGGCGGTTCGGAAACCTACGTACGGGAAACATTGCTGGCGATCGCACAGCAACACCCTGACTGCACATTGTCATTTGTGACGAACAAGGAAAACGATACTTATTTTAAGGAACATTTCGCGGGGTTCGCACAGTGCGGATTCCATTCGCTGCCGATTCGGGCATCCAATCGGTACGTGCGCATTTTGACCGAGCAGATCCGGCTGCCGTGGTTGCTTCGTGCGATCAACCCGGACGTTTTGTGGTCGCCCGGCTACACCATGCCGCTTTGGGCTCCGTGTCGTCAGGTGGTTTCGATTTTGGATATGCAATACAAGTCGCACCCGGATGATTTAACTTGGTTGGCACGCCAGATCACGCATGCGTTGATTATGCTCGCTGTCCGGCGGGCTGATCGTATCATGGCTATTTCGGCATTTTCCAAAAATGAAATTATGCGATACGCGCGATGTCCGCCTGACCGGATTGCTGTTACGCCCTTGGGCGTAAATCCTGCTTTCGCGCTTGATGGAAACAACATGCCACCCGGTGTGAATGTGCCCTATCTATTGTGCGTGGCGAATTCGTATCCTCACAAAAATATTCATACCCTGGTGGAGGCATTCGGGCGTCTCGTGGATGATATCCCGCACAGTTTGGTTATGGTTGGGCGTCCACGTCTGGGAGAATCTTTGGTTCAGCAAGCGCTGGCTTGTGTTCCGGAAGATCGCGTGATCCGGCGGGAAGGCGTGTCGCCTTCTGAACTAATCGCCTTGTATCAGCGCGCCGATGCGTTTGTTTTTCCTTCGCTCTATGAAGGATTCGGGTTGCCGGTGCTGGAAGCCATGATGGCGGGTACGCCCGTGATCACGACACGGGAGGGCGCTTTGCCGGAGGTCTGCGGGGAACATGCCGCGTACGTATCGGGTCGCGACGTGGCTGCGTTAGCTGATTGCATGCAGACTATACTGGCGGACCGCGATGAATGGGCTAAAAAGCGCAGGAATGAAGCCCGGTCCCATGCCGCCCAGTTTACGTGGGAATCCACAGCCCGCCAAACGGTTCAGGCGTGGCGGTTTGTGTTGAACGAAAATCCGGATAGGAACCCATAAGTCAAATACACTGGCATCCATCATAACGGTTTGCAGATACGAGATCGCTGAGATTCAGCGCTCGCCGATTCATACGCCGCATGCGGCGAAAATGCATTTTATTATGTTGACATTATTCTACCCCTTGAGCATTATTTTACAAGTTTCATAAAAAACTGAAAGATGGAAAAGTCGTCAGATATTGCTCGGGAAGCGCGTTTGCGTCTGGTTGAGGCAGGCGGTCTCGCGGCGCATGATTTAGGGTTTGGCCGTTTGTTGGGACAGATTGTGGTTTACCTTTATCTTTCGGACGGGGAGCGTTCGCTGGATCAAATCGAAGCGGATTTGGGTGTAAGCAAAGCCGCCGCAAGCGGGGCGACCCGTCAACTGGAGTCGTTAGGTTTGCTGCGTCGTTGCTGGCGGAAGGGGGATCGCAAGGTTTATTATCGTACAGCCGATAATCTGGGTGACGTATTTCGAGATGGGATGGTGGCCCTGATGCGACGCAAGGTGGAAGCTATATCATCCGAACTGGAAAATACGGAAAAGAACATACGAGACGCGGATTGCGTCGCCGATCATGAATTGAAGTTTCTCGCATCGCGTATCAAGCGCGCAAAGGATTTAAGTGGTCGCGCCGGAAAATTGCTTAATAGTCGAATGCTGCGTTTGCTGGCGCGCTGAGATTTCCAAAGGAAATCAAGAAAGGCCAGGGACGTGACGGGGACGAAGTCTGCTTTTTTGAATATCTAATATGAGAACCGTAATCAAAGCAAACCAGCCATGGTGGAGAATCAATTGGCGGGAGATATGGGAATACCGGGATCTCCTGTTCCTGTTGGTGAAACGAGACCTTACAGCCATTTATAAACAGACTATACTCGGTCCGCTTTGGTTCGTCATCCAACCTCTCCTGACCACCATTGTGTTCACCATCATCTTCGGCAATGTGGCCCAAATCCCGACCGATGGCATCCCGCATTTTGTTTTTTACTTAAGCGGCACGGTCCTTTGGAATTATTTTCAAGGTGTATTAAATCACGGAGCTGGCTCTCTAGTCGCCAATTCGAATGTGCTGAATAAGGTTTATTTCCCCCGTCTGATCATTCCCCTCTCGGGCGTGATTGTAAATTTTGCCCATCTCGCGCTAAATTTCATCCTCTTTCTTGGTTTCTATTTCTGGTTCTTCTTTCGTGGCAGCGCTTTTGAGCCGAACCTTTGGATTCTTGCCTTACCGGTCCTGGTGTTCCAATGCGGTTTGATGGGGCTTGGTTATGGGCTTTGGATATCAGCGCTAACGATCAAATATCGAGACTTAGGTTTTGCCTTACCGTTCATCACGCAATTATGGATGTACGCAACGCCTATCGTCTACCCGGCTTCTTTGGTTGTACGTCCGTTGATGAAATTGCTGCTATGGTTAAATCCCATGACGGCGGTGGTGGAATTCAGTCGTTATGGATTCACGGGGCAAGGTACACCGAATCTGATGGGATATGCTTTGAGTTGGGGCGTAACATTGGTAGTGCTGGTATCGGGCCTTTTGATTTTCAATAAATTGCAGCGAACATTTGTGGACACGATATGACGACGCCGGCTATTTCTGTACGCAACCTGTCCAAGTGCTACAAACTTGGCACCATCGGACGCCATACACTCGTCGACGAGTGCCAGTATTTGTGGCACAAACTGCGGGGAAAAGATCCGCGAGCTCATTTTTCGAAAATTGGTCACACAGCCACTGAAGCGCGGCGGGTGGAAGCTGAACAGGAGGGCAACCAGAAATTCTGGGCGCTCCGCGATGTCTCTTTTGACGTTCAGCCAGGTGAGGTGGTGGGTATCATTGGCCGCAATGGAGCGGGTAAATCAACGTTGCTTAAGCTGCTGACCCGTATCACCGAGCCGACCTCCGGAGAGGTAGTCATCAACGGACGCGTGGCTTCTTTGCTGGAAGTGGGCACCGGCTTCCATCCCGAATTAACAGGCCGCGAGAATGTCTACATGAATGGAGCCATTCTTGGTATGAAGAAGAAAGAAATTCAGGCTCAGTTTGACAGGATTGTAGCTTTTTCAGAAATTGAAAAATTCATGGATACTCCTGTTAAGCGTTACTCCAGCGGCATGTATGTGCGGCTGGCATTTGCTGTGGCCGCGCATCTCGATCCGGAAATCCTTCTCGTGGACGAGGTTCTGGCAGTGGGCGACGCTTCTTTCCAGAAAAAATGTTTAGGGAAAATGGGGGATGTGGCGAAGACTGGGCGCACGGTGTTTTTTGTCAGTCATAATATGATGGCCATTAATCACTTATGCCAGCGATCCCTATTGATTGATCATGGCACGCTTGCGTTGGATGACGAAGCGTCCAGTGTTGTGAAGGTATACATGAAGAGCTCGGCAAGCCGTACAATGAATCGAGACCTGACGGGCCTGACTTTAGATCGTACAGGGTCTGGTTTTGCCCGACTGGAGTCGGCGGCCTTGTTGACGTTATCGGGAGAACCCTTTTCAGCTTTGCAGATGGGCGATGGGCTGCGTATCCGCGTGGGTATTCGCGCAAAAGGAAATGCTTCAGACATATCTATCGGAATAAGTATTTATAATTTACATGGCTTTAGGATTTGTGGATTTCAATCAGCCACGACTTCAGGGAAAACATTGGTTCTTGAAGAGGGGCAGCTAACCTCGGTGGACTGCATCATTCCTGAAATGAATTTGATCTCGGGCAGCTATACCGTGAACATCAATCTTATTCGTATGGCTGGCACGAGGGAAATGACGGATATGGTTCGGCATGCCCTTGCGTTTGAGGTTATTCCTCGAGATGTTTATGGTACAGGGCAATTGCCTACAGGGGATGCTGTTTATTTCCCGGTCCTTTGGGAGCAAGAAGGCAACCGTTTATTATGAAGCTCTTGTATCCGCGATTTATAAATGGAAATTTCGGGGATGAGTTGAATTCATGGCTCTGGAGTCGGCTATTACCGGATATAAAATTTGACGACGATGATCGAGTTCGAGTGATGGGTATTGGGTCGGGCCTTTCTCCAAAGTTATGGCGAAAGCAGCCGTTGTCCCGCTACGTCGTTCTTGGTTCGGGGGCGGGTTATTCTCATTTTAAATTTTCGTTAGGACGTCGGTTTCCACTGCTGGCGATTTCTCTTGAGAAGATTCTATCACAAGAGGCGCCTCTTCAGCGAGATTGGCTGCCACCTTCTTCCAAAATATATTGGGTACGTGGCCCGTTAACTGTAAAACTGCTCAAGTTAGACCCTGCGTTAGCTTGTGGCGATCCGGTGACGTATCTCAATCGTTTTGTCGAGCATTCCAATTCTCCCCGCGCTGCGGTGGCCTATATGCCGCATTTCCGTTCTTCCATATTGACCGAAATCGAACTTCTGTGTGCCGAGGCGGGGATCGCCTATATCGATCCGTGCGCGGGCATCGAGCCAGTCATGGCACAACTACAGAACTGTCAATTACTGATAACGGAAGCATTGCATGGTGCTATTGCGGCGGATGCATTTCGCATACCTTGGATACCGGTAGTTACATCTTCTCTGGTATTAGATTTCAAGTGGCGCGATTATTGCATGCAAATGGAATTGGATTACCAACCTCATTGCATTCCCCCTGTTTGGCGCATAGAAGAAATATTACGTGATAAAAAATGTGACGTGCCTTACGGGTTACGGTTGCCCACGCGGGTGCGTGGATGGGTGGCAAATTGCGGACAGCGTAAGCGGGCTGTGCAACAATTGAAGAAACTAAGTGGACAGCGTCCTTGCCTGGCATCTGACAGCGTTGTTGCACGAGCACAGGAGCGGATGGAGGAGGCTTTGGCGCTATTCCGTAACGATGTGCACAATGGATTTTGGAATACGAGGTCATAAATTCGATCTTCGCTATAAGAGCTTATCACATAAAGAATTTATGAATTCACTGCACGTAAGTATGGATCGTCAAACTGCAAATTGAGGGAAACACAATGGTGAAGCTATTAAGAATTCCAAGGGATACGTATCGTATATTGAAATGGAAGTATGGATACTGCCGGAACTTACGCCGATACCCACCCATATTTGTATATCAAATGGGGAAAGTATCATCCCGCTCGATCTATGAGCCATTAAAGGCCATTTATCATGGAGAAGTGCTTCATGATCATGTATATGGGGTTCCCCACATGCAAGGCGAAACGCGTGAGCTAAAAACGTATTTAGAAGGCCCCAAACCACCGGAGAAATTATACATCATCTCATTGGTGCGAGAGCCCATTATTCGGAATATATCCGCCTTTTTTGCAAACTATGAAAAGTATACAGGCCAATCTCCGGATCGGACGGATTTAAGCCTTTTGGACTTGAAGAATATCTTTCTTGAAAAATTCCCGCATGACCAACCTCTTCGCTGGTATGATTATAGCGTCAAGCCGCATTTCGGAATAGATGTGTATACCAAGCCTTGTGCCACAAAGGGTCATGTCATCTATGAACACGAGCGCATTTCAATGTTGGTCATGAGGATGGATCTGGATGATGCAGTGAAAAATGAATTGGTTCGCGACTTTCTTGGGTTGAAGGAATTCCAGGTTACGCGAGCGAACGAAACGATGACAAAAGCCTATGGGGATATGTACAAACGATTTAAGACGGAAATCCGTTTCACACCGGAGTTCGTTGATTCCTTCTGCGAGTCACGCTACTTCCAGCATTTTTACACGCCTGCGTTTATAGCGGAAACCCGCAAGCGCTGGACGGAGACGTGAGCGATTGATGCGTAGCGCTTCGTTCCATGGCTCGCGTCGTATCAGCGTGATGATTCCGACGTTTAACTACGGCCATTATATTCCTCGAGCCATTGAGAGCGTGTTGGCGCAGACCTGTGCCGTGCATGAAGTCATTGTCGCGGATGACGGGAGTACGGATCAAACACCTGAGATCGTGCAGCGTTATCCCCGGGTCAAATACAAACGTTTTGCCCATGCGGGGGTTTACGCCGTGCGAACGGCTATTTTGCCTTCCATTCAAGGGGAATGGTATTTAAATCTGGATGCCGATAACTGGCTGGATCCGGATTTTTGCGCACGGATGCAGGATGCGCTGGAAACATATGCGAGTGATGATCGTATGGCATTTTTCTATCCGGATGTTGTGATGCATGGGGAGAACGCAGGATTAAAACACAGGCCGGAATTCAATGCCGATCAGTTGAAGTTGGGAAATTATCTGGATATGAATGCGTTAATCCGAAGCGACGTAGCGCGCCGTTTCGGGTTTGACCCGGCCTTCAATAGCGGACAGGGCGATTACGATTTTTTTATAACGCTCGTCAAAAATGGCTATCGCGGGTGCCGCGTTCCAAGAGCGCTGCTACATTATGAACAGCATGGGGACAGTATTTCCCGGCAGGCAAGCAGAAAGCGCCATCAGATACGCATCATGCGGAAGATTGTCCGCAAACATCAGGATTTTTTTTCATCCTCGGAGCGTCGCTGCGCCATAGCCGAGGCCGCAAACCGGTTGTTGGTATCTGTAATTAATGGTCGCAGTCCTTATGCGGGCATAGGGACGCGCATACGCGACCTGGCTTGGTTTATGCGTGCCGGTTTATTGCACGCGGAATGCCCAAGGCAGTGGCTTTATACCGTGGCGCCGAAGCGATATTTGGCGGCACAACAACCGGTGGGCGGGGTTTATTATTTGTTTCGTGACACGGTTCAGCGTCGCGCCTTGCTTAAGCAAGTCGAAACAGCGGGTGTGACGATAGGAGGGCGTGAACAGTTATTCGGCTATGACATACTTGTTTCCCGGGGAGTGCCCCTGCAGCACAACTTGCGGTATGAACGGGTGCCCGCAGCGTTCGATACCGTGATCAAATGGCAAGAGCGTCACTTCATCGCAAAAGCGGGGATTGGTAGAGGCGACGTGCGGGCGATTGAGGTACATCGGCATGAAATCAATCGCGCATCCTGTGTGTTCGCCACCACCGATAACGTTGGATTGCCTGTGTTGCGTGCGGCATCGGCTGGCCGCATTATATCGCCGATCGTGTATGTCAGTATCGGGTGGCCGGAACGCATCCGCATAGTGCGGGCGAAAGCTCCCCATTTGGAAGCGGATTTCCGCCGCTATTTTTTGCACGCCTCACAGATAATCGCGTACGGGCATGCTGAAGCCCTGTGGTTACAGCAGTGGCTGGCCAATCAAGTGCCTGTGTCGTTTATCCCGTTTGGTGTAGACACAACGTATTGGTCCGCAGACGAAAAGGTGCGGGATCGGATACAATACGATGTTATTTCCGTAGGAGCGGATTTTATGCGCGACTATGAATTGTTTCTCGCTTATGCGCGTGCTCATCCGTCTGTCCGTTGCGCTCTGATTGCCGGAAAGGAAAATGCGCCAGCGCGCGATAAGTGTCCCCCGAATGTAGTCTGCCATACGAATATTCCGGTTGAAGAAACCAAAGCCATGTTGCTGCGCAGTCGGGCTGTGGCGCTCCCGGTCAAGGAAAACACCTACAGCGGCGGCACGACTACGCTTTTGCAAGCGATGGCTCTGGGTTGCCCGGTGGCTGTCTCCTGTGTAGGCGCGATCGCGGAAGGATATGGATTGATAGGAGACCAGCATATATGCTGGATGACACCGGGTGATCAGCTCTCTTTTAATAATGCTGTAAACCGCTTATTGACTGATTCCGCTTACAGTGAAAGGGTAGCTCAGCAGGGGCGGAGCCACGTGATCACATCTTTGACGCTTAAGCACTATGCTGACAAAATACAGGCATTGCTGCCGTTAAAGAAGACGGGAGAGAAATGAACATACGCGAGAAAAAGATGCGTTGTTATGAATATATTCGGCGTTGGGTGACGAATCATGCCCGGCATTGCATGATGGATCAAGAACCCCGGCGTTGGTCAAACCGCGTCCTGAAAGAAGTGGCCCCCCTTTTTCATGGTGATGTGTTGAATGTGTCCGGATGGCGGGACGAGGATAAGGAGTCCGGTTATTATCGCGATTATTTTAGCAGCGCGTCTTCATATAAGGTGACGAATTATTATGGAACAGATGGGCCGGATGATGGAATGGCTGAATCCATATTTCTGGATTTAGAGAAAGACCTTCCCGCGCATCTGGATGCGTGTTGTGATCTGGCGTGGACACATACGGTTTTTGAACACATAGGAGATGTCGAAACAGCTATCTGCAATCTGGGTAAAATGACACGCGATGCGCTCTTGATCGTAGTGCCATGGATGCAAGATGAGCATTATACACCCGGTCTGTATGGCGACTATTGGCGCTTTACGCCCATGGGGTTACAGCGCCTCATGAAAATGGCTGGTTGTGAACTGGTTTATCTTCGCGCCAATGATCAGCCCTGGTACCCGGTCTATTTGCTGGCCATCGGCAGCAAGCAACCGGACGCGTGGCGCGCTCATTTTCCTGAAATAGACTGGAGCCGCCGACTTGGGCGCGCACAATATGTTTATCCGGGCTGCATTTGGTAGGGGTATTGTCACGATGAACAATCAAAAACAGATACCCAAAGTCACACTAGGGTTTATCAGTTGTGAACGATTTCATTATTTGCGTGCGACATTGGAATCCGCTCGCCAATGTATCAACTACCCGGATCTGCAGTGGATTATCATCGACGATGATTCCGAAGAACCGGGCCTTAAAGATTACATCAATGGCTGCGATTGGATACAGCATAAGCTATTCAAGCGCCAGACGCATGCAGATGCCATGAATCAACTAGTGGAGCTCGCCACGGGGGATTATGTGTTGATCTGGCCGGAGGATGTTCAGTTTATTACCTCCGGGAAATGGATGCAGCGTTTAGTTATGCTCTTGGAACAGAATCCGGATATTGGTGGCGTCTGTCTTGATGCACAACGACTTTGCACATTGAATACGATCTTTCACCCGTCTTTCAAAGAGTCATGGCGCCGTTTTCGTACGGATTGGCTCCGCTATGGTTTATCCCATGTGCGCCGTAAGCGGCGGATTTCGTTCGATGATGGTTTTACGGTGTGGACATATGGGGCGTACAATGAAGGAATCGTTGGATCCGGCATTCCTTCGTTGATGCGTACGTCTCTGTGGCGGAAATTAGGGACATGGAAAGCCACCTCGCCAGCTACATCAATTATTGATTCTTCGCTTGGTGCCGAAGACGACATGATTGCGCGTGTTCGGGAGAGTCGGATGCGTGTACAAATGGCAGGTCTGCAGGTGCCTGTGGCTGCGGATATTATCAATGACGAGATCGGATGCAAAGCCAAAGTCAGAAAAGGCGTGCGATATGGCGCATACACCCCGCCGCCCGGTGATGACGTTTTATATTATCGCATTCGCTCGTACGAGGAGCGTGTGGCTCAAGCCTATCCGGAACGTCCCTTGAGCTTCTCAGAATGTGTGGAGCCGCTGGGTTATACTATCCCGCTGGATGCCAACGGAGACCGCCTCAAATCATCGTTTAATGATCATCCAGCCTTGCCCATTCGGGCCTAATCAATCCCGGAAACGGCTTTTTCTTTCTCCATGAACATACATATCTTTGAGCCGCAACTGATCCAGCGCAGAGGCTACAACGGCTTCTACCGGCATTTCCTCACAGCGCTGGTTCGCGAATGTGGTGCGCGACCGGTATCCGACCCACGCCCTCTGCCTCGGCTGCAGGCGCCACGCGAACATGAGAGTTGCTGGACAGACTGGAACGGGGCACTTGTTTTTTTCGATATGAGCGACCACGTCCAGATGTTTGACATCGAAGCGCTAAAGAAATGCCAGGTATATTTCAAGGCCAATTTGCACACCGCCTTAGCGCGTCGCATTTTGATCGAAGCTGGCGTAGAGGAGCATTTTAATAAATGTGCACCTTTTTTGTTTTTTTCGGAGGGCATGTCTGATTTTATGCGGGATGCCGCGAGGCGACGTTTCTGGCGCTGTGATCAGCCGCGTTACGATCTATGTTTTGTGATGGGGGTGTATGAGAACGCTGTCCGGGATCGTAAAAAATCGCCGTTTGAATTTCCGGATGAACCCATGACCCCAGCCTCCTATCATTTCTGGATACGCTGGCATATGATGCAATCCTTTCAGGAAGCTGGCATTTCAGGCTATTACCGGTTGACTAGCCGCGCCAATACCTCCTTAGAAGATGGGATCCATGTGTATGGCAATATGAGCCGTCGCGCGTTTTCACGTTGTATTTCGCACGGTCGAATGACCGTCGTATGCACGTTGCCTCATGCGCTATTTCCGTGGAAAGCATCTGAGAGTTTTGTTTTGGGGCGGCCTATTATTATCGAGCAGAAACCCCTTACCGAAACACCTGCGCCCTTTTTGCCGACGGAGGGCGAGCATTATTTTGAACTATTTCCGAATGCCGGCGCATACCATACGGAAACAGACTTGGCCGATCCGCGCAGTTATCGCGTGTTGGATCGTATTCCCTTGGAGCGTTTCAAAGAGCGGGCGGATTGGATGCGCAAACGACTGTCCGACCGGAAGCGCTTGTCGGAAATGGGGCGCGCTTGTCGTGCATACGCGGATCGCGCATATAACCAGGCGAACGTCGCGCAGTACATTCAGGAAGAGGTGCTTAAACGTATATGAAAACAGTGCTGCTTGTATTAGGCACGCGACCGGAAGCTGTAAAGCTGGCTCCTGTATGGCGCGAATTAAAGCGTCGGTCCCGGGCTTTCAAGACCTTGGTGTGCGTTACAGGACAACACCGTGAGTTAATATATCCCATGCTCCATTTCTTTGGCATGGAACCGGATATTGACCTGAAACTAATGCGCAAAAACCAAACGCTACCGGACCTTACAGCGAGGTTAATTCCGGCCCTCGATAGCGTATACAGGAAGCTACAACCGGATTGGGTGTTGGTGCAAGGTGACACAACCACGGTCATGGCCGCTGCGCTAGCGGCGTATTATCGTCGTATTCAAGTCGGCCACGTAGAGGCCGGCTTGCGAACGGACGATAAGTACGCCCCATTCCCGGAGGAAATTAACCGGCGCATGGCCGGGGTTTTGGCCGATATTCATTTTACGCCGACCTCTATTGCATCGGCCCGTCTGAGAAAAGAAGGTATTGCGCCTAGTCGGATTTGTTTGACCGGGAACACGGTGGTGGATGCCCTGCAATGGACCCTGAAAAAAAATATGCGTGCTTCACCTGCCTTGCCGCCTGATTGGCCGCGTATAACGAAAGGCCGTAAATTGATTTTAGTGACCGGGCACCGGCGCGAAAATTTTGGTGCAGGCATGGAAAACATGGCACGGGCTTTTCGCGATATTTCCGAACAATTGCCCGACACGGACATCGTTTATCCTGTCCACTTAAATCCGAATGTCCGAAAACCTATGCATAAGATATTAGGGGGGTGTGACCGTATTCATTTAATCGAGCCCGTGGATTATCCTGTGATGGTTAAATTACTGAAAAGCGCGTGGCTGGTATTGACCGATTCGGGAGGAATTCAGGAAGAAGCACCCACGTTCGGCTTGCCCTGTCTGATCCTGCGGGATATGACAGAACGACCCGAAGGCATTCAGGCCGGGGTCGCGCAGCTTGTCGGAACCGGCCAAGAAAGCATTGTACGCGCCGTTATCCATCTATACCGGCACCCAGATCGCTACCGGAAAATGGCATTAGGTAAAAATCCATACGGAGATGGAAAGGCAGCCTTACGCATCGTTGACTGGTTGGAGCAATCGTGACGAGATCTTTTCCCGGCAAAGGCATTTATCTGCGAAGTCGTTCATGGCTGGCTTTGCAGATGGCTAAGGGCACAGCGCCTTTCCGGCGATATGATCTTTCGGTATTTCATCACTTCGCGCCGCCTCCGTCTGGCGGCGGGCACCAATTCTTAAGAGCGCTCATACGCGAATGGCGCAACAGTGGCTTGCGCGTGGAAGTGAATCAAATATCAAACACGACACGAGCGTGTTTGTTTAATTCGTACAATTTTGACCCGAACCGCCTTCGGCAGTTGAGACATCCCGGATGCCGCATGGTACACCGTGTAGATGGCCCGTTAAGTGTGTATCGCGGATTTGATGACGGGACAGATCATGCGATCGCTCGATATAACGCGGAATGGGCAGATGCAACAGTCGTGCAATCAGCATTCAGTCTGCGAGCTCACGAAAGAATGGGACTGAATTTTCGTGAACCGATCCTTATTCCGAACGCGGCTGATCCAGCTATATTCTATCCAGCGTCGAGGCAGGCAAAAAAGAGGGAATGGCCTCAACAAAAAATCCGCATCATTTCGACGAGTTGGTCAGATAATCCCAATAAGGGCGCTGATGTGTATGAATGGTTGGATCAGCACTTGGATTTTTCCCGTTACGACTACACGTTTGCCGGGCGGATCGGCATCAAGCTACGTAATATTCTAGTGGTTCCTCCATTGCCGTCCCCCCAATTGGCTACGTTACTCCGTCAGCATGATCTGTTTCTGACTGCCAGCCAGCACGACCCTTGTTCCAACGCCGTGATTGAAGCGTTGGCTTGCGGGTTACCGGTTATCTATAGGAATAGCGGTGGCCACCCCGAGTTGGTGGGCGAGGGTGGGTTGGGATTTGATGCCCCCACCCAAATTCCTTCCATGCTCGAAACCGTGGTCGAACATTATGACGCTATTCGGGCCAAACTTCCAGCGTATGATATTCGTCAGATTGCAGATGCATATTATCGTGTACTTTTTCCTAATTGATGTTCGACACCGTATGATCCTATGAATCAGTGGCATTACTTTCAATATCAAGCAGCTTTGCGATTGGCAAAGGCTGGCAAAGCGATAACCAAATTGTGGCGACCTTATTCGCGTCTCATGATCGTGCGTGATTATGCTGGATGGTCACTGGATGCGGATGCCGCAGCTTTACGCGCATGTTGCCAAGCTCTCGGTATTCGGATGGCCGCAGGTATTCGCTCGGCTTACTCCGAGCGGCAAGTTCTGTTTCTGACCAGTCAGTTTGCCTTGCTCGATGATGGAGGTTGGGACCAGCATCGTATTTGCGTTGCCTACTTTCATGGATTGCCGGGAACCGGGCCTGCTGAATTTGATCAACTATATCAGGCTGTATGCGAGCGGCATACCCGTATTTCACGTATTCAGGTTAGCCATAGCGAGATGCATAAGGCGGTACTGGAAACAGGCATTGAGCCTTCCAAGGTACACCGGATTCCGATTGCCGTGGACACCGATATTTTTACGCCCGCCTGTGCTGATAGCCGCGAACGCATGCGCTTCAGACTCGGCATTCCGCAGAGCGCATTTCTGGTTGGCTCTTTTCAGAAAGATGGGGAAGGGTGGGGGGAAGGTAACACGCCAAAGCGAATCAAGGGACCCGATGTTTTTATAGATGTGGTAGATAAACTGAGGACTACGATCCCCGAGCTATTTGTTTTGTTAACCGGCCCTGCACGTGGATATGTCAAAAATAGGCTTGAGGCTCTCCAGATTCCCTACAAACATGTCTTTCTTAATCAATTTCATGAGCTACCTCCACTCTACCATGCACTGGATCTATGCCTTGTTACATCGCGTCAAGAAGGGGGACCCAAAGCGGTGCTGGAATCAATGGCCAGCGGCATTCCGCTGGTAACAACGAGGGTAGGGCAGGCCATGGATTTAGTCCGTCAGGGAGAGAACGCTTTTATCGAGAACGTGGAGGATGTGGAGGGGCTGGTGTCCGCCGTTGAACGGATCCATGCATTTAGCGATGAGGAGAAGGCTACGATGCTGGCCTGTGCGCGCTGCACTGCTGAAGAAAATGCATGGAACCGGCAAGCGCCTTTGTGGAAACGGTTTTTTGATGGAGTCGTAGTTTGATCTCGTTTGCGGCAAAAGTGAGGCGAAGAATACGGGCTGAAATCCGGGAATATCATCGCTGGTATCGTCTGAAGCAGCCTAATGACCTTCGTGTATTTTATGGTTTCGAGCAGCTTCCATCTCTTGATGAGCCGGTGTCCGGAGGTATTGTTAAATGCATGGATTTGGCTGAAACCTTTCCGAATCATACAGAAAAAGCTAATATATTGTACTTGGTTAGCAGCGTTCTACCGGATCGGCGGGAATTGCTAACCAGAGCGGCGCACCGAGCGGGTGGTCGCGTGGTGCTAAACCAGAACGGAGTGGCGTATCCCGCGTGGGCGGGGAAGGATTGGCGGAAACGGAATGCGCCCAATGCAAAGGTATATGCCGCGGCTGACTATGTTTTCTATCAAAGCGAATTCTGCCGTCGCTGCGCAGAGCGTTTTCTGGGTATTCGTTCTAAGCCGGGCGAGGTGCTGTACAACCCTGTGAATACAAACCGGTTTTCGCCCAAAGACCGTCCGCCATCCTCAAATGGGCCCTGTGTGCTGCTAGTCGCCGGCAGCCATCATGATAAAAACCGCTTAAAAACAGCGGTTGAGATATTGCCATTGTTGCAAAAGAAAGGCTTGCAGGTTGAGCTCCAAATAGCGGGGCGGTTGATGTGGGCTGCAGATGCTGATCGTCAGGCGCACCAATGGGTCAAAGATGTCGGTGTCGAGCATCTCGTCAATTTTTATGGGCCGTATACGCAAATAGAGGCACCCAATATATTCAGACAAGCCGATGTACTATTGCACTTGAAAGTGCAGGATCCTTGTCCACGGCTTGTGGTTGAGGCCATGGCGTGTGGGCTCCCAGTAGTTTATCCTACATGTGGCGGTACGCAGGAACTGGTTGGCGAAGACGCGGGTGTTTCTGTGCCCACGCGTGAAAATTTCGAGATCTACGAGCTGCCAGAAGCGAGTGCCGTTGCCGATGCTGTGGCGGCAGTGTTGTCGAAACACGCGATCTATGCGCAGCAAGCGAGAGAAAGAGCGGTTCGCTTGTTTTCCTTGGGTCCATGGATGCAAAGGCATGCTGAGATTTTTGAAAGATTGGCCGCGTTATGAGCCAACCTGTCGTAACAATCTTAATGCCCGTTTTTAATGGACAGGCATTTTTGCACGATGCGCTGGCGAGCATCTGGAGTCAGCGTCTTGACGATTTTGAATTGCTGGCGGTGGATGATGGTTCAACGGATCGCACGCCGGAAATTCTAGCTGCGTGCCGCGATCCTCGCCTGCGTATACTGCGCAATAATACACGTCGTAGATTATCCGAGGCGCTTAATCGCGGATTGGATGAAGCGCGGGGTGAGTTCATTGCACGCATGGATGCCGATGATCTTATGCGGCGCGATCGGCTTGTGCGCCAGGTTGCTTTCCTGAAATCATATCCAGAGATCGGCCTTTGCGGCGGGCAAGCTCGTACTTTCGGAGATAAACCACGGCAAACGTTAAGTTTCCCTCGCAACCCGGAGGAGATCAAGGCATTTGCCTTGTTTTACTCACCATTCGCGCATCCTACAGTAATGTTTCGTCGGGATTGGTTTGTACGCGAAGGGCTTCGTTATGATGGGGCGTTTTATCCGGCCGAAGATTACGAACTTTGGTCCCGCGCGGTTATGCGGTTTCCTTGCGCCAATCTGTCTACTGTGCTTTTGGACTACAGAGTGCATGGAACTAGTATGACGTGCGGCGAATGGTCTGACATGGATACGCAAACTGTTCATATTCAGCGAGCCATGCTCGCGCGGCTTGGAATCACACCGACGCTCGCTGAATCGCAACTCCATCGCGCCGCCTCCATGGGAAAGCTGCCATCCACCCCGGAATCGCTTTCGCTGACCGAGGCATGGTTACTGAAGCTGAACGCGGCTAACCTTGACTGTAATGTGTATGATCAGGGGGCGCTTGCCGAGGTATTAAACTATGTGTGGTTTAGGACCGCCATGGCGGTGGTTCGTGATATGGGTGATGCCGCCCGGCAGGCGTATCACGCCAGCCGCTTGGCAAAAATGGGTTCACGTGCCCTCCAGCACAGGGTGACTGTGCGATTTGCCGCACTTAAAGCGGAGATTATGGGTCTTCGAGGATGAAGGTTCTGTTAGTCAATACCTATGCGGAAACCGGCGGCGCGGCGATGGCGGCAAACCGATTGCAGTCGGCTCTGAACCATGCAGGCGTGATGACCCGCCTTTTGGTCCAAAACGCGGAATCCATGCACGACACGGATGTTGTTCCGGCGTCGGATTGTCTTTCCCCGTGGCGCCCCCTGCTGGATGCCTTGCCTGTGCTGTCGTGGCGGCGCCGACGTAGCCCGCATTGGGGGAATGCATGGCTAAACAATGCGGCCTCTCGTCGCGCCATTCTTGATGAAGCCCCCGATATTGTTCACTTGCATTGGATCAACCATGGTTTTCTTTCCGTTGAGGATGTGGCCCGTTTGCCGCGTCCGCTTGTGTGGACGCTGCATGATTCGTGGGCGTTTACGGGCGGCTGTCATAGCCCGCAGGACTGTCGGCGATTCGAACAATGCTGCGGAGCCTGTCCTGAATTGGGCTCCCGGCGCGAGGGAGATATTAGTCGCTGGGTCTTCCGCCGAAAGCAAAAGGCTTGGAAAAATCTGAATCTAACAATAATAACCCCCAGTCGTTGGTTGGCGCGAAATGCAGAATCCTCGTCGCTCCTGGGAGCGCATAGGATCGAGGTTATTCCTAACGCTATTTCCATGGAAATCTTTAAACCTATGGATCGAAAGAGTGCGCGCCAGCAACTAGGTCTTCCGGTTGACAAATCGTTGTTCCTCTTTGCGGGCCACGGAGCGATACGGGATTGGAACAAAGGCGGCGATCTTTGGCTGAAGGCGCTTAAAACGATTGCCGAAGCGATGCCGGGAATGGAAGCGGTCGTCGCTGGTAGGGATATGCAAATGGGAACCCTTTCTTTCGCGGTACATTCGCTCGGGGCTCTTGATCCCTCTCGCATGGCACTGGCCTTAAACGCCGTTGATGCACTTATACTGCCGTCGCGCATGGAGAATTTGCCGAATATCGCGGCCGAGAGCTTGGCGTGTGGAACCCCTGTGGCGGCTTTTGCTGCAGGAGGATTGCCCGAGATGATCAAATCGGGACAGACCGGATATTTAGCTGCTCCTTACGACGCGCAAGATCTGGCTCGCGGACTGGTGCAATTAATGCGAACGTCAGAGAAGCTTCGGACAAACTGCATACAGTCTGCGCAGCGGTATAGATCAGAGGAGGTTGCGCGACAACATATTCACTTATACGGCGACATACTGGGAGTATCCACGCATGCCGCGCATTAGTGTGATCACGGCTACGCGTAATGTCGCGGATACCATACTCGATTGCGCACACGATCTGTTGCAGAAGCTCGGGCCTGAAGATGAGTGGGTCGTGCAAGATGGAGCTTCGGAAGATGATACGGTCAAGTTAATCCATAAGTTGAGGGATCCCCGCATCCGGTTGGAAAGTAAAGCCGATGGCAGTATATATGAAGCGTTTAACCGTGCAACAGCGAGGGCACGAGGCGACTTTTATTTCTTTATAGGAACGGATGACAAACTCTTCATGCACTTAAACGATATCCGCGATCGCTTGCAACATAGCGACACGATCTATTATGGCGATGTGCGGGTCATGTCCTCCGGCAAACGCTATGCGGGCCGCTTCACCTGTTCCATGCTGGCACGAAAAAATATATGTCACCAAGCCATTTTCTATCCAAAGGCGGTTTTCTACAAGCACTGTTATAACACGCGATACACGCTTCTGGCGGATTGGGTATTAAATATGGCCTGCTGGCACGATCCCGCGTTCAGATTCGAATATATGAATTGCTGCATTTCGCGCTATAATGATCTGGATGGCCAATCGGCCCGCAATATTGATGTCATGTTTCAACAGGACTATACACGCCTGCTTCGCACCTACTTTCCTTTTCGTCATTGTTGGAAGCCGTGGATCATACATACCTTTGCGGGGTGCTATCGAACTGTGTTCAGACGGCCCGTTCCGAAAATAAGAAAACGCTCGGGGTTGCCCTCGTGAAAGTGTGCAAAACGCTTCGGCCTCCATGGGTATTGTGGTGTGGCGGCATGCTTTTGGCGGGGGTGCATCTTCTTCTTGCCGCTCGCTTTCGTGTTGCATCATCCTTAGAACACCCTTCCATCGGCTTTTCGCTGGTTGGTTTCGGTATTGTGCTCTTGGTTTTGCTGTTTGCGATTTGTTTTTTTGCGTCCGTTTCTCGTGAAAAAATGTTCCATGATGCGGGTATTGCCACGAAGATCGAGTGGCTCGCGCTTCTGATGATGTTGGGGGGAGGCACAATTCTTCGATATCGTTTGATCAAGGAGTATCCCGTTAACGCAGTGTATGGAGATATGCTGCCGTTAATCGTGGCAGCTTGCGAATCCCTACTGCAAGGCAATTTCCCATACATCCATTACGACGTGCCGTGGGAATTGCCTCTCACCTTTCTCCCGGGCTTATGGTTACCGTACCTGCCCTTTGTGAGCACGGGAGTGGACCCGCGATGGTTGGGGATCATGGCCGTTTGGGGGGTGGGTGTCGTCATTTATTTTGCAGCGAGCGAATGCCCGCTGCGATATCGAATGACCGCGATGGGACTGGTCGCCCTGTTTGTGTACTCGCCTGCCTGGCTTGATTTTACCATCCAGGGACACACGCAGATTCTTTGGTTCTATATTGCGCTGTTTGGACTGTTCGTCACCCGTAGCAATACAATTGGCTCGTGTGTGATGATGGGGCTATTATTAGCATCGCGACAGACCATGCTGATATTAGTTCCACCCTTGTTTCTCTGGCTGCTTTTCCATCTATCGTGGCGGGCTACGTTTCGTCACCTCGCTTGGATCGCGTTACCTCTTTTTTTGCTGATGATCCCTTTCCTTCTAAAAGATCCCGAAGCAGTTCTACTAGAGCCGATTCGACACTACAACGAACTGGCGGCATATGAACGAACTCGCGGTGATGCAGGTTATCTCGCGCAAACACCGGGATTGACGTACGCTTTTGTGCGGGCGGATGCAGAGGATAAACTACGCATAGTGGCATGGTTCGCTCTGGCGGTGATATGGGGGGGCGCTTTGGTATACGCCAGAAAAACAACGACGTTGTTATGCGGCTGTGGCGCTGGCTTGTTCCTCATGAATGCTTTAACGCCAATTCCATGGTATTATATTTTTGCGCCACCGCTGATTTTGTTGAGCATGGCGTTAACCGCATCAATACGGGAGATCGCGCATGAATAAGCGTTTAGGTATATGTATCCCCACCTATAAGCGGCCGGACCAGTTGCAGTGGTGTCTCGAATCGGTTTTGTTGGCGTGTCGTCCGCATAGCGTGCCCATATTTGTAACCGACGATGCGTGTGACCAGACCAATCAAAATGTTCGAGCATGGCTATGCCAAACCTATCCACACGTTGTGTGGGAAGCGAATGAAGAAAATCGTGGCATTGACGGAAATATTCTTCATGCCGTAGATATGTGCACATGCGAATATGCATGGTTGCTTGGTGAGGATGATCGCTTATTGCCGCATGGCGTGTCGGCTGTTTTGGATTATATGGATTCATGGGAAGATCCGTATCCTTTTCTGTATGTGAATTATGCGTCCGTGGACAGTGAGATTAAAATCCAATTAAAAGAACAAGCGCTGCCGCTGAAAGATAATATTCTTACAGAGGGACGAACATTTGCCAGGGAACAAGCATGGGCCATGGGTTTTATTGGAGGATGCGTCATTCGTAAAAGGAATTGGAACGCACATCGCACCGAACGCTATACGGGCACTTACTTTGCACATGCCGGGCACATTCTGGAAATAACACATGGTCATGACGTGCCAATGATAGCGGAATCGCTTGTGCTGAATCGCTGTGGCGATCCCAGGCTTTTCACATGGACGGATAGTTTCTTTGACGTTCTCTTAGGATGGGAACGAATGGTGAAGCTTTTACCCGCCTCGTTTGATTCCGATACAAGAATGGCCTGCGTGGACGCTTTTGAAAAAGCGCATGGATTGCGGAGCGTGAAGTTTTTGATCTATGCTCGGGCCGAATACGCATACAATCGCGCCATGTTTAAAAAATATATTTTGCCGCGTGATCAAGGCCTTGTCTTTAATACGATGGCATGGCTGGTCACCTGTATCCCGCCCGTGTGCGTGCGGCCAGCTCGTTGCCTGCTGCAATGGATACGTAGATGGAAGCAGCCTGCTGTAAAGATGACTCCTGCATGATGTTTTATCGGTCATATAGAATCGCCATGAATACCCGCCAGGCTTATGGGCTGATGGCGGGCGTTCTGCTTCTAGGCGCGATCATCCGGTTGATCGGACCTGTTAGCATGCCCGCACTGGGACAATCCGATGCCTACGCCCATTTGCAATTTTTGAACGATTGGCTGGCAGCAAAGTCATTGAGGCATTCCTACTATCCGACCGGCTATTTCTGGTTGGTTGGCATGCCCGCTTCCGTATTGCAAGCGGAGGCTTATTGGATTGCCCGTTATGTCGGGGTCGTGTGGGGATGCTTGACGATTGTGACGGTTTTTGTGTTAACGCGTCGCGCGTTTGGATATTTTGCCGGGCTGTGGGCAGCTTTTTTGGTGGCCGCGTTTCCCGCTTTTTCTTGGTTGCAGAAAACCGGAGTGGGCATGTATCCCTCGCAAGCGGGCATCGTTCTGGTCCCGTTGCTGCTATGGAGTTGGGACCATATTTGGACTGGGGCGCTCAAAAAACTATGGGCGGTGTTCATCGTAAGTGTCTTGCTGGCTTGGACTGTTCCTATGATGTTGATAGACCTACTTCCTTTTCTAATGATAGACGTGTCCATTCGATGTGGAAGAAAAGAATTGCCCCGTAAGGCAAAAGTCGCATTAGGGAGCATAGTCGCCGTGGGATTGCTCTCACTTATAGTCCTCATGGGAGTTATTGGGATTGAACGCGTGACTCACATCGCACAACTTGTTGCAGGCGTTGAAAACAAGGGCGATGCGAGCCTCCGATCGCTATTTGATATCGTGGGTCTTTTTCTTTTACCAGTGCGCGGGTTGCCAGCGGGTCTATGGCCCTCGTTAGCTGCTTTGCTCGTCGGTATTATGCTGCTAGGCATCGCGCTACGCGCATGGACGATGCATCCCGCCGCACGGATGATAGCGCTTTGGGCTCTTTACACATGGGCACAAAGTGTATTTGGTTTTTGCCAGTTCCCGTTGTACATGCGCGCTGGATGGTTCCTGCTAATGGCGCTGGCTATGTTGGGTGGTTGGATGGCGGTAGGTATGCTTAAAAGAATTTCTCCGAAAAGCCGCTACACCGTGACAACAGCTTTAATCCTTACATCTGGCTTGTCATTTGTTTTTCCCCCGACCCCGGTGCCGCATTTATCCCCGGCTGAAAACGATTTGGTCCGCGTGCTTCGAGACCTGCAAGCATGGTCGCAGGGGAAGATTGATGAATCTTCTCCGGAATGGTTGTCGCATCTCAATGCACAACAAAAACTGATTGTATGGTCACGCATCTACAATGCCTCTCCCGGATATCAAGGCGATCCCGTCTATGCCTTTCTGGAAAAGAATCCTTCCATCGAGTTGCGACTTTTTGATGATGCATTAATGGGTTTGACAAACCGTTTAGAGGTCGGGCAGCATGTTTTTCTTCTGGATGACCAATCCGAAAACCGCATTTCATTGGGTTTGATGGAAGCAGTGAATCCGGCTCTAGTCGCTTCGCTTCGACATGCACAGGAAAGATTTATGAGAGGAGCAAGAGCTTTAAGGAAATTGGCACAGGAAGCTGAGTCGGAAGCCACCACGGTTCAGCGTGTGATCATGCCTGAAGGGTTGGAGGTAGTCGTTGTGCTATATGAGTAATTCGGTGATAGGGCTCATTCCGGCCTATAAGCCTCCTCGCGCTTTACTGGACATCGTGCAGGTTTTATGCGAGCGCCCATTGTTTTTAAACCTATACGTGGTGGATGACGGTAGTGGTAAAGTCTTTTCTGATGTGTTTGACGAAGTAGAAAAGATGGGCGCGACCATGTTGCGCCACGCTGAAAATAAAGGCAAAGGAGCCGCGTTGCGGACAGGCTTTGACGCTATCATCCGCGAATCTCCCGATGCCTTGGGGGTCGTTACCATTGATGCTGATGGACAGCACAAACCAGACGACGTGACGGCTGTTGCATCCATGTTTCGCGCGAATCCCAAGACGCTTGTAATAGGCTCGCGCGCGATTCCCGATTATGCTCCGCTCCGTAACAGGCTTGGCAATCGCCTGACCCGGAAGATGGTGAAATGGTTTATGGGGATTGATCTTTCGGATACCCAGTCGGGCTTGCGAGGTATTCCGCTTTCACTGCTGCCCATGCTCTTGGAACTTAGAACACATGGATATGACTTCGAATTGGACATGCTCATGGTAGCAAAACAGAAGGGCACCGCATTAATGGAATGCCCTATTGCCGGTGTTTATACGAATGGCAACGAAACATCTCACTTCCGTCCATTGCAGGATTCCGCCAAAATTTACTCGATACTGCTGCGTTCTCTATTTCGTCGTTTACAATTGATTCGGTCTAATAGGTAGCTAAAATGGCTAAAGATGAATCCCATTTTATGAATTTGCCGCCCAAAACCATTTTGTTGATTCCGGTTTATAACGAACAGGCAAGTATTGTGCGTTTACTTGAGGAAATAAGAATCCATTTGCCCGATACTCCTGTCTGTTTCATCAATGACGCATCCAGTGATTCCACTGCAACTGTCTTGCGTCAATCCGGTTGTTTGTTTCTGAATCTTCCTTGCAATCTCGGCGTGGGAGGGGCAATGCAGACCGGATTCCGGTATGCCTTGGAACAAGGGTATGATTACGCTATCCGGCTGGACGGCGATGGACAACATCCGCCCGGCGAATGCGAAAAACTTATCGAGCGTATTCGCCTGGGTGACGTGGACATGGTCGTTGGTTCGAGATTCCTGGGGGATCGCTCGTATACCAGCACATGGTTCCGTCAGGCTGGCATTTTCGGGTTGGCCATGGCGTTAAGTCTGGTTTGCCGTCGCCGCATTACCGATCCTACGTCCGGCTTTCAAATGGTTAATCGCGCTGTCATGTATTATTTCGCGCATCAATATCCGGGGGAATACCCCGAACCCGAGTCGTTGGCGCTGTTAAGCCGTCAGGGGTACCGTGTGTGCGAGGTCCCTACGATCTTTCGCCCGCGCGCGCAAGGCAAGTCCTCTATTCGAAAGTGGGGCACTCTGTTTTATATGTTTAAAGTCGGTATTGCTCTTGTTGTTGATCGTTTTAGAGCGGTTGATTCGCGTTTTGACCGCCGTAATGTGGAGGTATCTATATGACCTTTGCACAAATCCTGTCGGCCATACTGGGGGTATTCATCTGCTTGTGGGCGGTGACAACGTTAGTGCGGTTTCGCGTACATCGCTTCAAAGCGCTGTTCTGGGTCGCTATAGGATTAGCGATGACTTATGCGGGTTTCCGTCCGCATGTTATAGAATATTTGGGTGATGATACAACGGAGCTACGCTTGCGATTGGTTGTCGCGCTGCTTAGCTTTATTGTGCTAACGATCACGCTGGAAGCGATTCGCGTGGGACGCATGCAGGAACGTTATGCTTTTCTGTGGCTGGTGACTGGTTTTATCCTGCTTATGGGGGCCTTGTTCGAGGAAGTCGCGTTGATTGTGCCTCGCATAACGGGTATGAGTTTTGTCGCCACAGTTATACTTATTCTCTTCGCGTTTGTCATGTTGCTTCTTTTCTATCTTTCCGTGGCATTAAGTAGTTTGCAATTAAAGCTGTTTCAACTAGCTCGCGAATTGGCGTTGACCGAAGAACGACTTCGGTATTTAGAGCAACAACAGAATAAGCAACCCAAGTGATGATCATCGGTTTAAGCATAATTGTCTGGATCTTCGTAACGGCCATCGCAGTGGCCGTTTTTTGTATCGTACCTGTGCGGACGGTTCGCCCGGCTCTGCAATGGACTGGTTGGAGTGTCACGCTAATTCTTTCCTGTCTTTTCCTCTTCCGGCCCGAAGAGGAAATAGAGGTCGGCGAAGATCCCGGTGTATATTTTCATTCCGCCATGTTTCTCGCGCAACAGCAAACGTTTTCATCTGCCGATCCGGCTCTGTCCGAAGTAGCCCCGCATCAACGCACCATATTCCGTTATGGGGACCCGTCGTTCATGATCACAAAAGATCACCATTTGTGGTCGCAAGACGAGTCCATGCATGAGGTGGGGAGCTTTTTTTTGCCGGGCTATCCGCTTATGCTCGCACTGCCTATGGCGCTGGGGTGGCCTTACTTCGCGTTCTGGGTCGCGCCTATATTAGCCATCATGACCGGTCTGGTATTAGCGCGACTGGCTACAGCCCTGACGGCGTCGGCGTGGGCCGGTTGGCTGGCGTACATTCTTTATGTGCTCAATCCGATCATTGCTTGGAATGCCCGATGCATCCGTGCCGAACAGCCTGCTTCTTTTCTTGTGCTCGCAGGGCTCTTCCTGTTGCTGATGTCATGGTTCCGCCTGCCTGGGCGTGTTAGCCGTCTTTTCCCATTCTTGGCCGGTCTTGCATTGTCATCTGCGACGTTGTTTCACATCACAGCTATTTATGTAACCATCCCGGTGTTGGTTATCGCGTTTTGGTACGCCCGCCAACGGCCCTTCCATGGGGCTTGGTGGATGGGTATTGGTCTCGGTTTCTCCTGTTTGTTCCTCCAACTAATCTTTGTGTCTGACCCGTATTGGATACTACCCAATCTGCTGAACCCATCGCGGCGACGGGTGGCTTTGATCGCCGTGGTTGTCTTGCTGGCTCTAGGGTGGGGGCTTAAGCAAGTATGGATCAGGCTGGCGCGCCGAGTGCTGCGAGGGGATGCGCATAAAGAGCTTCTCGCTCGACTGGCTGGCGTCGTGCTTGGATTGCTTTTTGTGGCGATGGTGGCGCTGGCCATGAAATATCCAACGGATACCGGTCATTTGCCGGGCTTGCCCGAATGGACGGCTGCTTACCTCAGCATTACAGATTTCGAGGGTGTTCGGCTAATGATCTCCCGAGTGGCCTTGGGCTTTGCTCTCATTGGCATTGTTGTCATGAATGGTCTGGCGGGTACCGCCGGCCGCATGGCGCGTTTTTTGTTTCTCACGCTGGCTCCCGCCTCGCTTACCATTGGCTGGGTGCATAATTACTTATTTGAGACGCGTCGCATGGCGACTTTTCTCGTTCCGCTCTTGGTCCTGGCAACGATCCTGCTAATCTTTACGATCACTCCGTACGCCTATCGGTTCACCCGACGGCTTCGTCTGCCCAGCTATGTGTGGCCCATCGGAATCGCGGCATTCTTGGTGTTTGTGATGGTACGGGGCCGTGATCATTTATACACCACATGGAATTATAAGGGCCTCTATCGTTATTATGCGAACATAGCCTCTGATATAAGTGAACAAGGAGATTTTCTTTTTGCCGAATACACGCAGACCGCTATTCCTATCGAGCGTTTGTCCGGACGCCCGTTACTGCCCCTCGCGTGGGGTTATCGGTCCGAATCTGAATACCGTAGCGCCGAAAAAATCTTCGCACGATTAACCCGCGAACATCCTGAACGCAGGCATCTTTTTATAACGCCTTTTGATGGCGCGGTGCTGCCCGGGCTGCATCTGGATCCGCTACAGCAATATGCGATAAACTCCAAACGGGTGGATCGTGCGCGCCGAAGCGTGCCTCAGCGTGTTCTGCCATTTGATCGCACGCTGCATGTATATCGTGTTTCGCCTCCTGTTCTTGGAGCAGAAATGTCACCGTATGTCCGGGTGTTGGACGGTAGTCGTATGGGGTTGGATCGGATGGCGAATTGGATGCCGAACCGCAGTATTCTCGTCCAAGGCGTCCCTCTCGCCGCAGGGCAAACGCATAAGCTGAATGAAAACAACGAAACCGATGCGCAATGGGTGGTCATTTATGCACATGAGGAACTGACGAAGAATGATCATCTCACACAGATTACTGGGAATTTTTATCTATGGCGATCAGCTCCCGGCGTCGAGCTGTCCTTCGATCACGATGTATTGCTGCTCGATCAATTCGCGGTGCGCGAACCGGGCATCGTATCCCGTGTGCCTTGGGCCAGTGATGAGATTGCGGAGATCACCATCCCGGGTATTCATTCGCAATGGATGCGCGCGGTCTCGTCTATTGCTATGCCGCGGGACGGTCATCATCGCTATGCGCTTTTCTTCGCCACTCCGGGGCGGGAGGACGGCGTGAAGCAAACGATGCGTTTGATGCCTAGTGATGGGAGTGCGTCATCGGAAACGATCGCACTTTTTCCTGAATGGCGGTGGTATGTAGTTCCTCTGCAACCTACCTCGGCAACGGCGGCTTATTGGCACGAACTCATCGTTGATCCAGCTTGGGATCCTGGGCTAAGTAATTTCCCTGCTGATTTAGGATTGCTTATTCACGCCATTGCCATTTTTTAATTATGCCAAAGCTTTGTGGACTGCCGGAACTCCTGTGGCCAGATAATCGTCCGGCACATCTTTCGTGACTACGGCGCCTGCGCCGATCACGCAATGACTTCCGATTTTGACGCCGTCCACGACTACCACACCGGCGCCCAGCCAGCAGTTGGGCCCAATCACAGTCGAGCCACGCGTAATCATGCCGCTTTGTTTCGCGAAAGGCGTGGCACGGTCACGGATGTCATATTGTCCGCCGCTTAAAAGATAGGTAAAGGCCGCGATAACGGTTTGCGCGCCAACAAGGAGTTCGTTGGAAGAAAATAACTGGCAGTTGGACGAGATGTTGACCTGATTTTCCAGCGTGATATTTCCGTTTTTGCAATAGATAATCGTATTGCGTCCGACATACACATCGTCTTCAAGCACAATGCCTTCATTGTCTTCACCTTTGGCGTCCAACACGGTTTGGTCATCCAGAATAACGCGATGGCCCAAGCTGATTTTATGCGCATGTCGTAAGGTCATGTTTTTGCCGAAAACAACTTTGCGCCCGCATTGCTTGAACAGACAAGGATACAGCATCTGGCGCAGAAACAGACCTACCGCGCCCGATAATCCGCAAGTTAACGTAGTGATTAATTCGGATTTAATGACATACCACAGCGATGTGTCACCGTAATAAATGTCGCGGTACGCGCGGAAAGCCGATTTCCCGGGGGCGCTTATGGCGTCTTTTACTTTATAATCCGTTTCACTCATGGTCAGTCGTCAGTTGAATCCTGTATCTATCGTAATGTGACAGGGCAACACAGAGGTTGCCCCTCCCGTTCCAACACCGGGCAACACAGAGGTTGCCCCTCCTGTTTATGCATTGCGTCCTATATGCCATGCGCCAGTAGCGCGTGCAATTCTGTTTTTAAATCGCGGGATAACGCTTCATCCACGCGTTGTTGTTGTGAAGTGAGAATGGTTTCTCGCAAAGATGCATTCGTAAGCGTCAGATGCATCAATGCCGCCAATTCCTTTGGCGTCAGTTCCTCAAACTGTACCCCGGCTTGCCCCATGGCTTCCGGCGTGCCTCCCGCGCGGCGGCTGATGACCGGAACGCCTTTATACATGGCTTCCAGAAGAGGCAGGCAATACCCTTCGTGTTGACTAACGTTCACCAATACGTCGGCGAGTTCATAATACGCTATCAAGCCCTGAGGGGATGCAAATCCTTCAAAACAGATGTTCGGCGTGTGTAAATCCCGGGCAAGCATGCGCAAGTAAGTGAAGTATTTTGGCGCGCTACGCGGCGATCCGACGATTAACAGGCGGCTGTAAGGATTAAAACTGTGATGGTACCACGCAAAAGCTTCCAGCAAATCCTCAATACATTTGTTGGGCGCCAGGCGACCGACACATAACATCGTTTGCACCGGTGCGCGCAAGCGGGCCAGCAATGCCGGGTCGGCGGGACGATCCAGTGGTTCTTTCACGAAGGGTAGGGGGAACAAATGCACATCCGTCGCTCCGGCTGATTTAAGTTCCTCGGCATTATAGGCAGAGACCGCCCAGAGCGCCTGGCAACCTGCAACCAGAGCCGGTAGCGCGGTGCGACTATGTTCCGCGAGCTGGACCATGCGATCGCTGAATCCACGAAAAAAAGTGGCGGGTGTCACGTTATGATACAACAGAATTTTTTGCGCGCGCGAAGCCGTGAATAAATCAGTGGCATCAGACCAAAGCCCGTAATGGTGAATCAGAACGTCATGCGATGTTGCATCATAATCCCGCGCGTTTATGCATTGGTCGCGTATGGAGGGATCCACGGATTCCGGGAGGGCAAAAAGATCGGACGCAAAGCCCAGCGCGCGTAATGCATCCCGCATGGCCAAAGCGGCATGCGAAGTCGCGTCCCCATCGGCCAGTCCGGCCAGCATTTGATCCACACGTTTCAGTTTTGTTTCTCCTGCTTCGATTCCAGCGCGAGTATACGTTGTTCCAACATGTTGTTTCGTTCCCGCTCGAATTCCAAAGCGCTGGTTAACAGGGCGTTGATATGGTTTTGTTGCCCGGCCATGTGATCATGCTGATAACGCAAAAGTTTCCATAGCGCTTTTTTTACCCTAACCATCGCGCGGCTAACTGCGGCATCGCGGGAAGCAATGGGAAAATCGTCGGTCACCAAGTGCGTTTTGTCGCGAAGAAACTGGATCAGTGTGTCCATGTAGGTCTTTTCGGAGTCGCATGTTTTTAAGGCGGACGCGGTGCGTTTTTCGTATGCACGCAGCCAGGATTCCGGCGGGGGATGCTTCGCAATCAGCTTCGCGATGTCCGCTACTGTATCTGCTGTGCGATCCTGTCCGGCTATGTCAATGCGCTGGGTCATTATGCCATTCCCATGAGTTGCTTAAGTGCACCATGCCCGGCCGGTTGGTATCATCCAACACGCGAAACGCCATCCAATCCTCCAGACGATGATACTGTACGGCATGGTCCCATGAGTGCACGGACAGGGACAGAAAGAAATTTCCGCCTTTCAGCGTGAGCGGATCAATCGTCAGACTGACACGGCCTTCCCCTTCAATGGCCTCAATCGGACAATGTTCCAGTTGCGTGTTAGAACCAAATATATAGACGCCATTGGCTGTTTTTATGGAAAAACCAAATACAGGTTTTTCGAGGCGCTCTTTGGCGTGGTACTCAATTTCGACGCGCATGACCTCGCCGGATTTTAGCGTAGCTGTTTCGTTTCCTTCGCCATCAAGCAATCGCGCTTTTTTTATTTCGGCTTGTTTGGTACCGAATTCCTCTACGCGGAGCATGCCAATGTGCAGCATGTAGGATTTCAGATAGGTGAAGATGACATCGCGGGGAGGACCGCGCTCGGCTACTTTCCCGTTTAAGACCAGCAGCGCTTCATCGCAAAACTGCTCGACGGTGTCGAGCGCATGCGAAACCAGAAGCAGGGTTTTGCCTTTTTGCTGAAACGCGCGAATCCGCTGCAGGCATTTGGTTTGAAACGCGATATCTCCTACCGCAAGCACTTCGTCAATCAGCAAAATATCCGGATTGATTTCAACAGCCACCGCAAAACCGAGCCGAACATACATGCCGCTTGAGTAATGCTTTACAGGCATGTCAATGAAATCCTCCATACCCGCGAATTCAATAATGTGGTCCATGCGCTTGATCACATCTTCGCGTGGAATGCCCAGGATGGAAGCATTAAGAATCACGTTTTCGCGGCCGGACAATTCGGGATGAAAGCCCGCCCCGAGTTCCAGCAGGGATGAAATGCGTCCGTTTGTTTGAACTGTGCCGGACGTAGGTGTGATAGTGCCTGCAATCAAGCCCAGCAAAGAACTTTTTCCCGAACCGTTAGGGCCAATTACGCCGATCGTGGCGCCTTTCGGTATATCGAATGATACGTCGCGCAAAGCCCAGAACTGTTCCACGGACTCCCTTTTGATGATGCGTGAAATGGTTTTATACAGGGTAGGCACACCTACGCCTTGGGCGCGGTACGCTTTGCCTAAATTTCGCACTTCAATGGCGTTGTTCATTACAGTAAATCCGCAAAGTTACGCTGGGAGCGTTGGAAAATCTTAAAGGAAAAAAGGAATAAGAGAAAAGGCCATGCGAAGCCGGTTACACTGGCCCAGGACCAGGGAAACACTACGTCGGGGATTTGTATAGCGCGATACGCGGTTATGATCGCAGATAGCGGATTAAGCATATACACATCCGCGATCCACGGGCGCGAGGAGGCCATGGCGTCCAGCATGTTTAACGAATACATGACCGGACTCATAAAAAACCACGCGCTTAAAAACAAGCCCACAAAATGTTGCGTGTCCCGGAAATACACATGGGAAGCCGCGGTTATTAAAGCAAAAGATAAATTAAACATAGTGTGGTAGGCGATAAGCAAAGGTATTAGCGCAGTCGCGGGAGAAAGGTGACTGTTGTTCATGAATAGAAGAACAGCGACAATTAAAAACTGAACGACCAGCATCAGAAGGTAATTCACCAGTGCGGATAACGTGGTTGAAAGCGGAATGATAATGCGCGGGAAATAGATTTTTTTAACTAAATTACCGTTGCCGGTAATACTGGTCATGCCCGATTGAATGCTTTGCACGGTGAACTGCCAGGCAAACACGCCGATAATGATTTCTTCGTGACGGATGGCGACGCCGCGCCCCATTAGCAAACGCAGGAAAAATATGTAAATAAGGGCCATAAATAGCGGCGTTAGAACCGTCCACAGCAAGCCCAGCACAGAACCCCGGTACCGGCTTTTGAGATCGCGGGATACCAGATTGGCAAGTAATTCCCTGTATCGTTTTAGAATGTCAATGATACGCATAGTGAATTGAAAATCGCTTACTTGATCCGCTTGATACTAATCCCGCGAATGATCATGTCATATTCCGCATAGTAGTTAAAATAGATATTTACCGGCAGATTGTTGGTGACAGTCCAATTCAAGGTCGTAGGTTGATTCGCCCATACAGGCTGCGGTGACACGGCTGTATGGGTAAAAAGTTGCTCGGCGTGCAAGGTGCCAAGCGCCCGGTCTGTAGGGGCGTCGGACGACAAGCTGTCCAGCGTGATGGTATAGTCACCGTATTCCATAGGTAATTTGGGGCCATAAAAGACCGCGCCAGCCCGCTCTCTCCGCGTGCGTAGTTGCACGGATGAAGCGTGGGGGAGAATATGGCCGGCATGAAAAAATAAAGAAGCAGGCAGTGTTAATTCGTCACCCGGTTCCAGCCTGATGTGGCTCCCGGCGGTCAAATGCGCCGAGCACAAATCTATAGAGCCTGATTGCATATCCAGCTCAACGGCAATATCCGCATAGTCTTGAATAGGTACAGGCGCTTCCAACCAAGTCCAGTCATCGCGATGGAGTGTGACTGTGGATACGTTCACAACGCGATCATCGGCAATGCTTTCGATGCGAACAACGCCGTGCCCGCGCGCGCGAATCATCCAGCGCAGATTTGGCGCGGGAGGGCAGGGTGTGGGCCCGATGGAGGTAAAAGCATTTTCTTCGTGTAAGTGAACATACTGTTCCCGGCTTGCGGTGGGATCGCGCCGTATTTCCCCGCCGGCAAAAGGCACGTTTTCAAATATCCAATGGCGACCCGAAAAAAGCGGTGCGTCAAGCGGGAAAAAAGGATTGGTTTCGTTCAATACAGCTTCCTGTTCGATGCGAAAGGACCAGACCGGACCTGATTGCGCCAACAATGTCAAACGAGGGTGAGCCGTTAACGATTGAATCGTGTGACCTACAGGAAACGGGCTGACTTTTTCTGGGAATAAGTCTTCGTGTATCATGATGTGTGTAATGCCCATTTCAAGCAAGCTATCGGCTTGATCGTCAGTCATCCAGCCTTGGTTGATGCTTTGATAACGAAGGAAAATGTCGTTGAAATAGGCTTTACTGACAGCAGGCGTGTATCCGTTCAACATGCGCATGTGGTAGATGGATGCGTAGAACTGATAGACAGAGGCAAAATGTGAATCGCCGGGCCACAACGGAACAACCATGATGTGAGGAATCACGTTACGTTGGTCGGCGTCCCGGGCTGCGGCGGCGTAGGCCGGTTGCTCGTGATCAATCCACGTTATGACTGCGTCATACCGACGGAGATATTCCGCGGCAATAAGCGTGATGGGTATCGCGACCAGCAAAGATAGGCGCATGCGTTGTTTTAGAAGCGGCGCCAGAGACGCCAACGCGCCCGCCGCAAGCAACGCCACAAGCGGAGGCATCAGGCAATAAATTTTACCAGCTTGACGAATCATAACATAGTGCGGAATCCATTCACGCGCGATAATAAAAATGCGTCCGCCGAAAGGCCCGTGTGGTCCAATAGCCAGCAGTCCGATTAGGCCGGCAGCACCGGTCATTAGAAGAAAAAGCACAGCGTGTATTACCGCATGTTTCCGCGGATTGCGAAAAGCGGACCAAACTGCCGCCGCGAGGCCGAGCGCTACAAGTGCGGCCCAAGCAAATCCAATGAATACGCGGCTATGGATTACATGTTCCTGCCATGAGAAAAAGCCAATGCGTTGCGGCGAAAAGCTCATAACCTCGATCAAACTGCGCCCTTGTTCCATGTCCGTGCCGCCCAAGTCCACCGCCGACCATTTGCTGTATAAAACTACGGAAAGCGATAGCACGGCGGCGGGCGCCAGAGCACGAACGGTGCGTAGCATGGTGCGGGTGTCCCAAGTGCCCGCATGCAGATACGGAAGGAGGCATGCGAAAGGGATCATCAAGGAAGCAAAAAAGAAAACATGCAAATCGGCGGCAAAACATAACCATACGACTGCTCCGGCGCCCAGGCTGGCACGGATGGAAGCCCGCCGTACTGTCTCGTCCAATAAAAGCAACAACAAGGGAACCAGCGTCATGGCAAATCCCGTCGGACTACCGGCCATTAACTCGAACCAACGATAAGGAAGCAAAATAGATAACACACTGGCCGCGCCTGCTATCCGATCATCGGGCGCGTACCGTCGCACCCAGAGCCATGTAAAGAAGTAGGTCAGCCAAATGGAAATCAGACCGGCCATATTGAATCCGAATGCGCGCCCGCCCATCCAGGAAAATAACGTGTACACAAGTGAAAACGGAAGATACATGAACGTGGGCTGGTAACGCGCGGCATCGTCGCCCGTATGGAATTCGTACAAATTATAAAACCATGGAGTGTGTCCCTCTATCATGTCCTGCAGCAGCCAGAAATGGTATAGCAATTGCAAGTGATCGCCCGGCATCATGAAGTGCGGCGTGATATCCGATCCGCCGGTGAACCCCACAGGGATAGCATCCGCGATATGCAGGGCTAGCGGACGTGTGATCAGTATCCATGCAAAAATGCTGATCAGTAGCGTCATCCAGATAATGTGACGTATTTTCATAAGTACCCGTTCTCTGTGTACCATTGCGCGGTATCGGTCAGGCCTTGTTCGTTGCTGTAAAGACAGGTGTACCCGAGTTGATCACGGATTTTGCTCGTATCAAACGCGCGATCATTCAGAAAAAATTTAATGCGTCGGCGATACAAAGGCGGTTTTACGCCTAAGCGGGGACAAACTTTTTCACACAGCACAGCCAGTGTCCAGAAAGGAGCGACAGGAAGTCGTATAATACGGCTTTTCCGGCGTAGCGCTTTGGCAATGATCCTTAGCATGGCGTCCAGCGGAATAGGATCGGGGTAACCTGCAATAAACGCTTCCCCCGCCGCGCGGGGATGTTGGGCTGCAAGCATAATGATGCGGGATAAATCCTCTACGTGGATTAAATGATATAAACAGGGACGCCGCCCCAGAACGGGTGTAAAAGGGCGCTGGGCCATTTTGAATAATTTCAGCAAACGCCTGTCACCCGGTCCATAAATCGCGCAAGGACGGATAATGCTGTAGTCCAATCCCGTGCGACCCGCGAAAGAAGTCAGCCACTGTTCAGCTTCCAGTTTGGTGCGTTGATATTCGTCGCCCGGATTAAACGGGGCTTGTTCATCGGCGGGCGGATGTTCGACATGGCCATGCACGCCAACGGTGGACACAAGGACAAAGCGTTTGAAGTCGGGTTGGCGTTGGGCTGCTTCCGCCAATAAGCGGGTGCTTTCCACATGGACGAGGCGATGATCGTTTTCCGTGGCGGTAGGCGTGCGATACAAGGTGGCTAGATGAAAAATATAGTGGATGCCTTGAACGGCTTGCTCGATAAAGGCGGCATTCGCAAGATCGCCGGTCATCCATTCGATCGCGAGATCATCCAAAGCGCCTTGGTCGGAGGAGGGGCGAGCCAGGGCTCGTACCATTGCGCCCGCGCTCACGAGATCACGCACCAGGCGTGACCCGGTAAAACCCGTGGCTCCGGTGACCAATACGGGAACCCCGGTCCAATGGCCGATAGACGTGTTCATACTTTATGGCTATTCTCGAAATACATCGCCGAAGGCTGTCAAAACAGAGCGGGAACGTCAAGCGCGTGTGGCTGACTTTTGCCGTAAGGAAAGAAGTTGCAAAATAAAGGAAAGCGTGTAGGAACAGCGAAGAGGATGCGTAATGTCTATAGAATTTTCACTGACAAATTATACCATATTGGGCATCTACCTGGTGGCCATGGTTTATATCGGCTACCGGTTTGCAGGGCGGCAGCATACGGCGGACGATTATTTTCTGGCGGGTCGCGCGATGCCTTGGCTTCCGGTTGCGATGAGCATGTATGCTTCGGTGACCAGCGCGGTTACCTTTATGGGGTTGCCGGGTATGGCGTATGCGGACAATGTATCGCTGATAGTCGTTAGTGTGGTAAGTCCTGTGGTAGCTCCTTTCCTTATTTTTTTATTCTACCCGTTCTACCGGCGCATGCGGGTCACGACTTCGTATGAGTATATTTTATTGCGATTCGGTCCTCGCGCGCGTTGGGCTGTATCCAGTCTTTTTCTTTTGGCGCGGCTGGGTTGGATGGGCACGGTTATTTATGCGCCATCGCTTGCGCTTTCCGCCGTAACCGGTATTCCGCTCGCGCTTTCTATTGTGCTTATGGGAGCGTTGGCGACGGCTTATACCGTATTGGGTGGGCTCGCGGCGGTGTTATGGACCGATATGGCGCAATTCATCATATTGGTCATCGGCGCGGTCTGGATTGCGGTGACTTTGACAGCCGCTTCCCCGGACGGAGTGGCCGGTATCATGGCGATTGCCCACGATAGCGGCAAATTGGACATCTTTGAATGGAGCATGGATTGGTCCAAAATGAGCATATACATTGTTTCGTTTTCCTTTTTTCTGAAAATGATGCAGGAATACGGGACCGATCAAGTCACCGTTCAGCGCCTGATGGCGGTACGCACGGACCGGGGCGTGGTCAAAGCGATTGTGTTTAATGCTGTCACCGACTTTTTACTGGTGGCTTTATTGCTGTTTATTGGCCTGGGCCTTTTTGCGTTTTATGCCGCCCGTCCTGAAATCGCGCCTGACGCGTTGTCCTCGGATCAAATGCTTCCTTTTTTCATTATGCGACAGATGCCGGACGGCGTGTCGGGGTTGCTTATCGCTGCAATTTTTGCCGCGGCTATGTCGAGCATGGATTCAGGCATTAATTCCATAACGACCGTAGTCATGCACGACTTTGTCGAACCCCTGCGAAAAAATCGAGTTACCCCCCGCAATGATGTGCGCGATGCGCGATGGTTGACGCTTGGACTGGGAACGTTGGCTACGGTCATGGCTTTTTACGCGTCCACGCTGGATCACATCGTCAAAGCATTCGCTACGTTCATGAGTTTATTTAGCGCGCCGGTGCTGGCTATTTTTCTGTTGGGCATGCTGAGCAGACGAGCGAGTTTTAGTGGATGGCTCGTAGGCGTAGTGGTGGCGGTCCCGGTCACATGGCTGGCTCAGCAATCGGACACCCTGCATTGGGTGTATTATTTCCCTGTATGTTTCCTGATTACGCTCACACTCGGTTGGCTTGCCTCATTCGGGTTCAGAAATGTGGCCCCCGTAGACCCACGCGCAACCTTGTACGGACGATCGGCGCTGGAATCACAGCCACATTAGCCGCCCAAACGGCTATTGGTTATTGTGAAGACAGCATCGGGGTCGTCCTGCGCCGTGGGCATGTGTGTGGGTATGTGGGTATTGAACTCCGACACTCACAAACTCACACACACCCACACAACGATAATGTTATCCTTCTTTCTTGCGGCGATGATCCTGTCCGTGATAGTTTTCATAATTAAACATAGTAGTTTTTGTGGTAATTCTTTCCTGAGGGGTAGTACATGAATATGCGATATGCAGGAACCGTTGCGTTGCTGATGACGTTGTTAAGCAGTGCCTATGGTTGGGCTAAGCCCGCGGAGCAAGGGTTGACGTTGCTTGTGGTGCCCGAGCGTTACAACCTGATTCAAGTATCGTTCGATGTCATTGCCAAACGTCCTGTCGCGTTAGTTTCCTACCGCGTTGCGCCCGGCTCGGATGAAGTGGTTTTGCATGCCTGGACCGGCAAAGAGTGGGTTCCGGTTACGCTTGAAGATTATGCATCCGGGAAATTCTTAATCATGAAACCGAATCGGATTGTCTTGGTTGGCGATGACGAGCATCTTCCCGAACAGTTAGTGGAAAAATCCAACTGGGGGCCGATTCCACTAAGCATTAATACCATGGACCCGGCGGAAATGCTTAATGCCCTTGGTCCCATGTTGGCTTTTAGCGCGTCGGAATGGCGTTGGTTTGCGTCGCGATACAAAATGGAGTTGGAAAATGTTACCGCGAAAAAAGAACGGGTCTCGTGGTACGACCAAATGACCCGCGCGCGCCGCCGTCAAGCGCCACCGCCCACGGATATTCCTCCTGCCGATGTGGTTCCTGTCCCGGTTGTGATTGTGGACGATGAACCCGTTGACGGTATGGAAGAAACTGAACCCGGGGACGACGTCGAGGCCCAACCTGTTTGGGAAGATGATGGTGAAATGGATCGTGACGAAGAAACTGCTGAACCGGAACCCGCAGTCACCGATGAACTAATGGATGAAGCTTCCGAAGAGGAAGAACTGCCAGTCGCTGACGATTTCGAAGATACGGAAGACGTACCCGAAGCTGCCGAGGAACCGGTGTTAGCGCCCGATGCCGATGTTCAACCGGATAGCAGCACGATCAAATAACGTGCGATTATGAAGGTCGCATTGTATTTTCTGCTGGTCGCGATGGGGTGCGCGGGATGTGTGAGCGTGCCCGTCGAGCCGGAGCAGCGCGAACGCCATGCGCCCTTAATTGTTACACGCAGCGGCGAGACATCACAGATCAGTTGGGATTCAAAACGCGACTTGCTGTACACAGTGATGTATACCGACGGCCCCCGCGCGCGCGGCGAGTGGGAACCCTTGCCGGGCGTTTATCGAGTGCCCGGCACAGGCGCACGGATGATCTACGAAGAACAGTTGCCCGCGAACCTCACGCGCCACTACCGGCTCATGGTTCACCAGCCACCGAAAGAATGATGCCGCGACACACTTACAGGCGCGCGTCTACTTCTTTTTCGGCTTCGACCCAGAACGCTTCCGAGTCGCCTTGAAAACCATGGCGCTCGGCGATGAAATAAGCCGCTTGTTCAATCATACGATAACGCTCTTCGGGCGTCAGTTTCGCTGCTTTGCCCGCCGGTTTCGCTTTCTTGGCGGCGACTTTCGCGCGTGGAGCAGCTTTTTTCCTGGCTGTTTTCGGCGCGGTTACTTGCGAGGTGGTCGGCACTTTCGCCGTTTTGCGCGCAGGCGCTTTTTTCACGGTTTTTTTCGTTGTCGTTGTTTTCTTTGTAGCCATTTCAAAACTCCTGTTGTTCAATGCGTCCATTAAAGTTACAAATTTAGCGGAAATGTAGCGAACCCCCGAATAAAAGCAATGACAAAAAAAGACAAAATGACGTTGGAACAAGCCCTTTCCCTATGGTCTAAACAAGCGTTTCGCGGCGCATTTCCTGATGCGAATATGGACGCTATTGCGTTGGATGTAATACCGACGAACGACCCGTCGTTCGGCGATTACCAATGCAATGCGGCGATGGGATTGGCAAAAATTCTCCGCATGAAACCGCGGGACGTGGCGCAGCAGGCGCTTGATCATGCGCCCCAAGAACCGCTTGTCGAGCGCGTGGAATTGGCCGGACCCGGATTTATCAACATCCATGTCCGGCGGGACGCACTCGCGCGCTATGTGGAGTTGCTGGAGTCCGATGAACGTCTTGGCGTTCCTGCGTCGGGTCAGGGCAAAACGATTGTAATGGACTATTCCAGTCCCAACGTGGCGAAACCCATGCATATTGGCCATATCCGTTCCACCGTGATCGGCAATGCCCTTGACCGCATGTACAGGTTTTTGGGTTTTCGCGTGATTGCGGATAATCATCTTGGCGACTGGGGTACTCAATTCGGGTTGCTGATTGCGGGTTACCATGCGTTCGCGGATCAACAAGCGTTGCGCGAAAATCCCGTGGAGGAATTGGAGAGGATTTATGTCGCAAGCTATGAAAAATCAAAAGAAGACGAAGCATGGCTCGATCATGCCCGTCGCGAATTGGTAAAACTGCAACAAGGCGATCCGGACCACTTGGCGTTATGGCAGTCTTTTGTGGATTTGAGCCTGAAAGAATTCGATAAAATTTATAAACGCCTGGATGTGTCGTTCGATCTTGTCCGAGGAGAAAGCTATTACCGGGAACAACTGCCCTCCGTTCTTCGATCGCTGGACCAACAGGGACTGCTGGAGGAAAGCGAAGGCGCGCGCATTGTGCGGTTGGATGACGAAAAATTGCCGTTATGCATTGTGCAGAAAAAAGATGGCGGATTTAATTATGCCACCAGTGATTTGGCCACCGTGCGACATCGCATAGAGGAATTTCAGCCGGAGCGTATTGTGTACGTCACCGATGAGCGTCAACAATTGCATTTCCAACAGTTTTTCTCCATTGCGCGCAAGCTGGGCTGGGATGCGGAATTGGTGCATGTTTGGTTCGGATTAATGCGTTTACCGGAAGGTGTTTTTTCCACACGCCAAGGCAATGTCATCAAATTAGATCGTTTGCTGGATGAAGCCGAGGCGAGGGCGTTGGATATGGTTAAATCATCCAGCCCGGACATGCCGGAAGACCAGCAACGGGCTGTGGCAAAAGCCGTAGGCATCGGCGCGGTCAAATACGCGGATTTAAGTCAGAATCCGCAGAGTTTAATTGTATTTACGTGGGAAAAAGCATTAGCCATGGACGGGAATTCCGCGCCGTATTTGCAATATGCGTGCGCGCGTATTGCCAGTGTGTTGGATAAATATCGCGAACGTTATCCCGGTCAGAACCTTGAGGAATTTCCTATACAGTTGAACGAAGATGTGGAGAAAAAACTGGCATTACGCATTGCGCGCTTTCCTGAAGCCGTCCACCGCGCCGCGCATCAATACAAACCCAGTATGCTTGCGGATTATTTGTACGATCTCGCGCAGACGTACAGTAACTTTTATCAAAATGTCCCTTTTCTTAAAGCGCCGGACGCCATACGGGAGAGCCGCATCCGTTTATGCGGGCTGGTCGCGCGCACGTTGCGCACGGGGCTAACACTGCTAGGCATACACACGCCGGAACGCATTTGATTATGACGCCACAGCAAGGCCATATTGCCGTTGTCGGCGCGGGACCGGCGGGATGTTTTGTGGCAGCCGAATTCTTGAAAAAAATGCCGCAGGGTCGTGTAGACATTCTGGAGCGGCTTCCTACTCCCTTTGGATTGCTTCGTTTTGGTGTGGCGCCGGATCACGGCCATACCAGACGTGTGGAAGAAGTGTTCACGAAGATCATCAACGATGAACGCGTATCGTTTTATGGCGGCGTGGAAATCGGGCGTGATTTGCCTTGGACGGCTCTACGCGAAGCGTACCACGCCGTAGTGGTATGCACAGGCGCAGAACAGCCACGGCGTTTGCCGGTCCCAGGGCTGGAATTGCCCGGTGTTTTGTCTTCCATCGAATGGACGGGCTGGCTGAACGGGCATCCCGACGCGGCGGGGGTTCAACCTGATTTGAGCGGTAACACCGCGGCGCTTGCGGGTCATGGCAATGTGGCATTGGATGTCGCGCGTTTGCTCGCCACGCCTCCTGAACGCCTTGGGGATACGGATATGGTAGCCCCGGCGCTGGACGCGATGAAGCGTAGTCGCATCCAGACCATAGTTGTACTGGGACGGCGTGGGCCGGAGCATGCCTCGTTTTCGCCCGATATGCTACATGAACTTACGAAGCTGCCCGGTGTGCATGTGGATGTGTCCCCGTCCGATCTGGACGAGGCGGAACAACGCCTCAAGGCGGAGAGGCAGGAAGCGGCGAACGCGCGTTTAATACAGGCTTGGCGGGCGCTGGTTGATCATCAGCCATCGAAAGCGACGCGTACAATTTCATTTAAATTTTTTACGAACGTAATACAGATATCCCGCAATTCTTCGTTGCTTGAAGTTCGGGCGCGCGACAGGGCAGGGGACCATGCTATCGCAGCTTCTCTTTTTATACCTGCCATAGGATATGAGATGAGAAAAAATGCGTGCCCTGAGATCTGGCGTGATGCAGGGCGCGTGGCGCACGTCGGGGGGCGGGTAGAGCCCGGTTGGTATGTGTGTGGCTGGGTTAAACGCGGAGCCAAAGGATTGATTGGCCATAACAAAGCAGATGCTGCCGAAACGGTGCAACGTTTGATCGAGGATTGGGAGCTTCTGGCTCGAAGAAATGCCGAAGGTATTCAAGCTTGGTTGCCTTTTGTGCGCGAGCCGGATATGCTGGTTAACAAAGCGGAGTGGGAACGTATTTATCAAGAGGAACGGGTACGTGGCGTTGCCGCAGGCAAGCGAGCAGAGCGTTACTGGACCTATGATCAGTTTTACGAAGTCGCCAAGCAAAAACCGGATGTCACCGCATGAACAGGGTACGCGTCTTCATCAATCCTAACTCGGGCATGTCGTCGTCCATCGAGTCGGTGATTATGTCAGTGGACCGATATTGGGATGGGCCGGATGTGGATCTTGCTTTTCAAATCAGCCACAGTGTCGAAGACGGACAGCAAAAGACCCGGCAGGCTTTGGCGGATAATGTGGATACCATCATCGTGATTGGCGGCGATGGCATGATCAATTCGATCGGGAGTGAATTGGTCGGGACGCAAACCGCGCTGGCAGTCATTCCTACAGGCAGCGGAAATGGCTTTGCCCGCCATTTCGGGATTCCGTTAAATCCTGAACGCGCGGCGCAAGCATTGGCCGGGGCGGATCGGTTGCGCATTGATGTGGGCGTCGCGAACGGGCGTCCTTTTTTTGTGACATGCAGTATGGCGTGGGATGCCGCGATCGTGCGGACATTTGAAAAGTCACCGGTCCGGGGTATTCTCCCGTATGTGTTTTCAGGTGTATATGAATTTTTCGAATACAAACGACAGGCCTTTGACGTGATTGCCGACGCCGGTCCGGTGGTACGTTATCCTGATCCATTTATTTTCACCGTGGCGAATTTAACGCAATTTGGAGGACAAGCCGTGATAGCGCCTACCGCCTGCCCGGACGATGGCATGCTGGAATTGATTGTGATTAACCGGGCCGATGCGCCGCGCATTCTCGGAAGCTTGCCGCGCTTATTTAACGGCACCATTGATAAATTAAACGGTGTCATAACCACGCGATTCAAACATTTGCAAGTAAAACGCACCGATGCGGGGCCGATCCAAATTGACGGGGAACTGGTGGAAGCGCCGGCCGATGTGGAAGTTACCTTGCGCGAACGCTCGCTGACGGTATTGGTTCCCTCCGAAAATATGCGTGTGCGAAACACGCGCACCAAGGACTAATCTGACATGCTGTTTATTCAACATCTTGCCGAAAATCCATTTTTCTATTTTGCCTGGGTTCTGATTGTCGTGTTCAGTATATGCGTGCACGAATTTGCGCATGCGTATGTGGCGTATCGTTTGGGGGACGATACTGCGGCGCAGGAAGGTCATTTGTCGTTGAATCCGATGATTCAAATGGGACCGACATCGCTGATTTTTCTGGCGCTTGTAGGCATGGCATGGGGATCGGTCCCTGTAAATATCAACCGCTTCCGGGAACCGTGGGCGGGCGCCGTGGTGGCGTTTGCCGGACCGGCATCCAATTTGATTTTATCGTTTTTATTCACGCTAGTAGGCGCCATAACTTTTCTGGCGATAGGCGATGGTCTGTCGGAGGACGTAGCCGTCTTTTTTATCGTCGGCGCAACCGCGAACGGGATGTTGTTTGTGCTGAATATGTTGCCCGCGCCGATGTTTGATGGCTGGTCGGTTTTTTCGTATTTTTATCCGCGTATGAGCCGCATTGATCCCGTATTGGCTCAAAATGTTTCGTTGGGCGCGTTGCTGCTTATTTTCTTTACACCTTTGCGCCACATTATCTGGGGGGGCGGCAGCGCTATCGCAGGCTTATTTAATACAGTTGTTTATGGCGTTTTGTCGGTGTTCGGACTGGCATGATGCAAGCTGGCAGGATGCGATTGCTTTTTGAGTTTCTGCCACTCTTCGTTTAAGGAAAGCCCGTAGCGGGAAGAATATCCGATAAACAACAACCCTCCAATAATGCTCCAAATCAGGCCAGCTCCGTATACAAGCAACGAAAGGGAAATCGCCTTGCCTGCATACACCCCGGTGACCGCAAACAATTCGGAAAACAAGCCTTCCCGTACCCCTAACGCGCCCGGCGTGACCGGAATAGCGGACAGAACCGTAATGATAGGGAATAGTGTAAAATAATCCAGCCAGGATACATCCATGCGAAGGCTGTGTCCAAGTACCCCGCAGGCCAATGTAAGAAAAACCATATTCGCAAAAGAAAGCGCTGCCGCCCACCCTAAAACACGCGGTTGATCGCGGTAGACATAAAATGCGTTATACACGCGGCGAACGATAGAACCAAAACGGGAGGTGTTTTCCAGTCGTTTGAGGCAAGTACGTTGTTCAAATAAATGCTTGCGGAACAAAACAACCAGCGTCGCCACCGCCAACGTCATTAGCGCCAGCATGACTGCGGCGGCAAGGCCCGTGCGTTTGGATGTCATAAACCACGTGATCCGGAATAGAGTTATCACGCAGCAATATGCGATAATCACCAGTAAGCCGATGCCCCGGTCTACCAGCACCGTGGATGCCGCTTCGGTGCGTTTCGTTTTCGATTCACGCAGCATGTAATAGCCGCGCGCGACATCCCCACCGCACGCGCCAAGCAAAAAAGAATTAAAACATTGTCCGATTAAAAAAATTCGTGCCATACGAAGCAGGGATATATCCACGCCTTGCGCCCGAACCAATATATGCCAGCGCAACGCAGCTACCCATAAGCCCAACCCTGTGAATGCAATGCCAAGACACCACCATTCCCAGTTGGCGAATCCCAAGATCATGACTTCCCACAATTCATCTACGGAAGTACGTGAAAATAACCAAGCCAGGATGCCGATGCCAAGAATCCAGCGCGCGGATGTTAGTATGGGCGGATAGCGCCTCGCGTTCATGATTTTTGTGTGTCGGTGTCTGGATGCTGGCGTAGGTGGTTGTAAATATCCCGAAGCGTATCGGTTAACGGAATGACCGGCTGCCAACCCGTATGCGCTTTGATTTTTTCCAGCGACAATTCCGGGGGCTCGTCCGTGGCTCGAAACAAGTCAGAATCTATCCGTCGTTCAGGATGAAGTCCGGCAATCGTACACAACATATCCAAAATGGAAGCCAGTGTGCGGGTCTGTCCGGAAGCGATATTGTACGCTTCGCCGGCATGGCCCTGTTCGATAAGCAAGCGGTACGCGCGCACGACGTCGCGCACATCGGTAAAATCCCTTTTGGAATCAAGATTGCCGACGTGCATGACATGCGGTTCCGAAAGCTGTTGCAGCGCAAGCAACCGTTCCGCAAAAGCAGACACCGCAAACGACGCATCCTGACCCGGACCAATATGATTTTGGGGGCGTGCGGTCATGACATGCATGTTGTGATGACGGGCGTACAGCAGGCAAATCGAGTCTGCGGCAATTTTGGATACGGCGTACAGGTTGGATGGCGTTAACGGATCGTCTTCGCGCACAACTCTATGCGCTTCGCGCCCGTACACCTCCGCCGACGTAACAACAAGCACGCGGGCTTCGGGCGCTTCCTGCTTAAACGACTCCAGCAATGCAATGACGCCGTGCGCATTCACGCGCATGACCAGATGGGGATCGTCCCAGCCCATCGGCACAAATGCAATACCGGCTAAGTGCAAACACGCGTCTATGCCATGAGTGCGGATTGTGTCGCGCAGCAAGGGTTCATCGAGTAAATCGCCGGTTACATCGGCTACAATGTCACGCCGCCCGGTAGCATGCCTGTCAAAGCAGACTACTTCGTGGCCGGCTTGGATAAATTCGTTGACGGCATAGTTTCCCGCGAAACCCGCCGCGCCTGTGACGAGAACGCGCATCGGAGTTAGCCTTTCTTGACCGCGCTCCAGCGTTCCATATCGGCTTCCACCATCATTGTGACTAAACCTTCAAAATCAACTTTGGGATTCCAGCCGAGCACCGTGCGCGCTTTGGTGGAATCTCCGATAAGCTGATCCACTTCTGCGGGGCGCATAAAGCGGGGATCTTGTTTTACATAATCCTGCCAATTTAAATCCACACAGGAAAACGCGGCTTCAAGGAATTGTTTAACGGAATGAGTATGGCCCATGGAAATGACAAAATCATCGGGTTGATCTTGTTGCAGCATCATATACATGGCCTGCACATAGTCCCCGGCAAAACCCCAGTCGCGTTCGCTGTCAATATTGCCGAGGCGTAGTTCCTTCGCAAACCCGAGTTTAATTTGCGCGACGGCATCGGTGATTTTGCGGGTCACGAATTCTTTGCCGCGCCTCGGGCTTTCGTGATTAAACAAAATGCCCGAAACAGCAAACAAATCATAACTTTCGCGGTAATTGACCGTGATGTAATGTCCGTAGACTTTCGAAACCGCATAAGGACTACGCGGATAAAAAGGCGTTAATTCGTTTTGCGGCACTTCGCGTACTTTGCCGTACATTTCGCTGCTGGACGCTTGATAAAATTTGGCGGTGGGGCATGCAAAACGTACGGCTTCGAGTATACGGCTTACGCCGATGGCGGTAAATTCACCGGTTAATACGGGCTGCGTCCACGATGTAGGCACAAACGACATGGCGGCCAGGTTATAAATCTCGTCGGGTTGTACCGCTTCCAGCAATTTAATTAAGGATAATTCATCCAGTAAATCGGCTTGTTCGAGTTTGATTTTATCGGTGATATGATTGATACGCTCAAAATTCTCTGTGCTGGCGCGACGCACCATGCCGTAGACTTCATAGCCTTCTTCCAGCAGTAAATCCGCCAAATACGATCCATCTTGTCCGGTGATGCCAGTGATCAATGCTTTTTTCATAGGTTCTCCGCTTGCGAAGGTGAGTCCTTGCCATCTAATTCCGTAGATGTGTCGTCACCCCAACATTCCTTTAGATAGTTTAATGCCTCAACAATATCCTCCCGCGTTGTGCGCGGCGTTGGTTCGATTACGCGTATGATATTACGGTTTGCAAAGCGTTTGTAACGCGCAAAATCAATTTTTCCGCGCGGGGGCATGACATGGTCGCAGCCGGGTGGCAGGACATCATGCACGTGCATGCCCGCTAAATAAGGCGTCAAACGCTCCAACCAGCGTTCATGATTGATCAATCCGACATTTTCCCTTATTTGCCCATGCCCCATGTCGTGCCAATATCCCACATGCGGCGTTTGCATGTGCTGCAGCAAGGTTTCCAGTTCAACTTCGGTCGGCACGGCTTCCCATGTAGGAAGATTTTCCATCGCCAGGCGGATGTTGTTTTCCTGAAGCACGGGAAGCAGTTGTTCCAGGGCCTCGTATAAATAAGGCAATTGTTTGCGCGCTTTTTTGTCCCGCGTGACTTGAAGTTTTAATTTCAATTTTTCGTAGCGGGGGGAGTATTGTTCGTTGGCTTCCGCGAGCGCAACCAATTGTTCCGTGTAGCGGGGCATATCAATATTGCCGCAATGCGTCACTACAACGCGCGCTCCTATTTCCGCGGCGAAACGAATAGTTTGCGCGGTGTGGGTGACGGCCAGTTCCCGCACGCGGCGGTCGGCGCTGGCAAACGTGAAAATTTCAGGATGCCCGCGAGGCGCGCCCATAGGCACGGGGCAGAAGTTATGGACGCTGTTCACCTGTACAGCGCCTTGCTCGATCATGTGACGCACGCCGGGAACAAGATCAATCCGGGTGTCGTAGCCAAGCTCGACATGCGTGAAACCCATGTCGAGAATTTCCTCAATCATGTCTTCACCGCGCGCATGACGCCCGGCATTCCATCGGGTTGTTAACGCAAAAATCATAAGAAAAAAGCGCTCCCGCTATACGATAACATTACAGCGGGAGCGCGTAGGAATGATTTAACGGATCATGGTCCGCGAACGCGCACGGGCCGATTTGCGGCGGCGCCGGACACTAGGTTTTTCGTAATGGCGATGCGAACGAATTTCCCGCATGGTGCCTTCACGATCTAATTTCTTTTTAAGGCGGCGAAGCGCTTTATCCACGGATTCGCCTTTTCGTACTTTTACTTCAGACACAGATTACTTAATCACACTCCCTTCAATGCTGCATCGGGCTCGTTTGGGCGAAGCCCTGCAAAGCCGGATAACATAACGAAAAGAGCCTTTCCAGTCAACCAGCACTTTTAGAAAAAAGCGCGGCCATGAGGCATAGGCGGAAGGCCGAATGATGCTGCAACCGTGCTGGCTACATCAAAAAATCCATCGCGCAGCCCCAGGTTTAAAGATGGCGCGTCCGGGCGATAAGCCAGCACAGGGACATATTCGCGGGTATGATCAGTGCCTTTAAAAGTGGGATCGTTTCCGTGGTCGGCGGTAATAATCAAAATATCGTCGTGGTTTAGAAGCCTAATATACTCGCTAAAAAAAGTGTCGGTTTGAACAAGAGCGCCTGCATAGCCCTTGGGATCGCGCCGGTGACCGTATATCATGTCGAAATCAATAAAATTTGCCACGATGAATGCATGGTCGCTTTGCATGGTAAAATGGATTAACGCTTGTTGGGATGCTTCCGTATGGCCGGTATGGTCGGATTCCGTAATGCCTCGATGCGCGTAAATATCTTCGATTTTACCTACGGCATAGACCGGGATTCCCGCTTGATGTACATGTTCGAGGATTAACGGCTCGGTGGGTTGGAAAGCATAATCGCGTCGGTCATCCGTGCGCTCAAAAGCCCCCGGCTCACCACGGAACGGGCGGGCTATGACGCGACCAATGCGATAAGGGTCACATAATTCCCGGGCCATTTCGCACGCTTTATACAATTCCTCCAAAGGAATAACGCCGACATGGGCTGCGATTTGAAATACCGAATCGGCGCTTGTGTATACTATAAAAGATTTTTCCCGCATGGACTGTTCGCCAAGTTCCTCGATCACCCCTGTGCCGCTGGCGGCTTTATTGCCAAGATAATCGCGGCCGGTACGTTGTTTGAACGGTTCCATGATTTCGGGAGGAAACGAAGGATAGTCCGGTGGAAATAGACTGAAACCGGGTCTCATTTCGATGCCCGCCAATTCCCAGTGCCCGGTAATAGTGTCTTTTCCCTCGGAACGTTCCTGCATCACGCCGTAGGACGCCGTGGGATTGGAAACAGGCGCAACGCCTTGGATTGCTTTTCCGCCGGGAATCAACGGGGGAATATTGCCCAATCCCATGGATTCAAAGCATGGTAATGACAAGCCGCCCACGGCTTCGGCAATGTGGGGGAGGGTGGCCGCGCCACAATCATCGTAGTGCGCGGCATCCGGCGCTTCGCCAATACCAACGGAATCCAGAACTACAAGTATGACTCGCATGATATTCAGGTTTTCGTTATTTCGATTTCGTCAATAATTCCGACAATAATAGAACGAAGTGGCGCTTGCGCGTCCCCCACAATCTGGCGCGCCCCGTTTCCTTCATCCAAAACCAGCACATGTTCGCCTGCACCCGCGCCTGCATGATCTACAGCCAATAAATAATCCCCCGTGCGTTCGCCGTGGTTGCGCGTTTTTTCCACCATTAAAAGTTTCTTGCCAGCGTAAAACGGATGTTGAACCGTGGACACGACGTTTCCAATGACCACACCGGTTATCATGATGTTTCCCCTTTGAGCATGCTTACTTCATCCACCAGACCCACGATAGCATGGTCCACAGGCACAAAAGACGGATCAAGGGTCATGGCTGCTTCGCGGCCTCCTTCGTAATACACCTGCTCCCCCGGGCCAGCCATGCGCGTTCCGTCACAGCAGACCAGCGGTTTACCTTTTGGCGCTCCGCGCTTATCCAGCGGTTGCACCAGCAGCATAGGAACGCCTTCGAGCCCTTCGGTCACTACCGCGGGCACGACGGTCCCGATAACTTTGCCCAGTAGCATATCAGTAACCCTCCCCATCTGTTTCCATAAACGGCGCCGCGTGAAAATTGGTGCCTAGCGAAATATGCGCGGCCAGAAATTCATTCGGGCGCGTAATGATTTTATGCGTCAATTCGATCTGTTTGGAATCGAGAAAAAGAGCGGCAATGTCCACCGCGGCTTCGATGTCATGAAGTTCGCCGTTAAAAATCGTGATGCCTTTTCCATGCAGTAGACTGTCGGCAAGGCGAATTTCAATGAGGTTTACGCCAGTGCCTTTCAACGCCAATTCCGCGGCCCGGATAATCGAAGAGCTGGTGGGGGATTCAAGAATGGCAACAGCGCCTTCCCCGCAAGGCAATCGTTTGCCAAGCACAGCATCATGCACTGCGCTGTGGACATCGGGCAGGAAAACATGGTCGAGTAACGCGTTTCGCCCGTGATACAGCCCTTCTCCATACGCTTCTTCGACGGATGCAGTGGTGCCGCCGATCAACGTCATGTAGCGACCGCGGCTGATCGCGCCGCATTTAAGCACCGCGATAGGCGCTTTTTTGACCAGCGCGTCCGTGGCATGCATGCCTGTAGGCAATTCGCTAAATTCAAGCGTGGCAAGGGCCGGGTAAGGCTTCATTTATACAATCCTGAAATGATCCACGAGCGTACAACGGCGCCAGCGTGAAAAACTTGTCGCATCGGTCATGCCTTCGCCTGTAGGGCTTGCGATGGTAAACGACGTGGGTCCTTCGCCTCCGAGGCCGAGGCCTGCTTGTGACCGTCCGTTTTTGACAAAAATACTGCAATTGCATTCGCGTGCCATACGGCTTAAATGATCAAGATTTTTGGAGTGCATGACCGCAGTATGATAACACGGCGTTTCCATTTTTAACGCCATGGTAATGGCCGTGTCCGCATCGGGGACCCGTGCCACCGGTAGGATCGGCATCATTTGTTCCGTCCACATCAACGGATGGTCCACGTCCACTTCCACAATGCCCAGCCGGATTGTGCTTGGTACGTTGATGCCGATTTTAGATAAAATAACATCCGCATTTTTGCCTACCAACGAACGGTTAATTTCGGCGTGCCCTCGTGGGCCTGCCATTTTGGTGAAAATGACTTGTTCCAGCGCAGGCAATTTACTTTTGTCTATCAGCGCCGCGCCGTGCCGCACCATGGACTGAATAAGCGCATCCGCTACCGACGCCACCACAACCACTTCTTTTTCATCCGCGCAAATAATGTTGTTGTCGGTTGATGCGCCCAGAACAATATCGCGGCCTGCCTGATTTAAATCCGCCGTTTCATCTACGACAACCGGGGGATTGCCCGGTCCCGCGCAGATGGCGCGTTTGCCGCTGGCCATGGCGGCTTTGACAACGCCTCCACCGCCTGTGACGACCAGTAAACGCACGCCTGGGTGCTGCATGAGCTCCTGGGCGCTTTCCTGGGTCGGATTCGTGACACCGGCCACGGCGTTCGAGGGGCCGCCCGCTCCGATGATGGCTTTATTCAACAACACAATCGTTTCCATCGAGCAGCGCTTGGCGGAGGGATGCACATTAAACACGATGGTGTTACCCGCGGACAACATGCTAATGCTGTTGTTGATGATGGTGGACGTGGGATTCGTGCACGGGGTCACCGCGCCGATCACACCAAAAGGCGCGGGTTCAACCAGCATTAAGCCGTGATCGCCCGTGCTTGCGCGCGCTTGCAGAATTTCCGGTCCGGGCGTTTTCTCGGTAACCAATTCGTTTTTTACGATTTTATCCTCAAACCGTCCCAAACCAGTTTCGTCGCGCGCCGATTTAGCCAATGCCGAGGCATTTTCGCGCATGACCGCGCGGATAGCTTCAATAATGGCATGCCGTCGGGAGAGGGGTATTGCGGAGAAAACGGGGAACGCCGTACGCGCTGCCTTGACTGCTTCGTCAACCGTTGCAAATAAGCCGTCACCGGAAGGCATGGCAGGGGACGTGGCGGAAGACGTTGTTGTTTCGGGAGAACGGGCTCCACCCAAATCCATCGCAATTTTCCGGGCAATCAATTCAATGTCATGATCTGTTAAAGACGCCACCATGCCCTCCCTTCCTACATTACCCACATAATACTTCTAACTTCTTACTTCTTACTTCTTACTTCTTACTTTCCACTTCTTACTTCCTATACTGTTCTTCCCCGTCTACTTCCCAGCTATCCACAATCGCCATAATGACGGCGTCACAGGGGCGTTTGTCGGTGGCCAGGGTTTGGCGCGCGGAACTTCCGGTTGCGACCAGCACCATTTCGCCCGGCCCCGCGCCTACAGCGTCCACGGCAATCACTTGCGATCCCGTTTCTTTGCCGCGCTCATCTACATGGCGTACCAGCATGAAGCGCAGTCCTTCCATGCTTTCCTCTTTGCGGGTCGCCACAACCGTGCCTGCTACCATTCCAAGATTCATACGGCACACTCCGGCCGTGTTCCGTTTGCGTAACGCACAAACGGAACACGGCATTCAAGGTGATTTATCTATTTCTTTGCGGTCTTCACTTGCTCGGCGCGCCCGAGCGGAAGCACGGCATCCACATTGGCGTGTGGACGTGCGATGACATGCACGGAAACCACTTCGCCTACGCGGCTGGCTGCAATTTGACCTGCGTCGCATGCGGCTTTTACCGCCGCCACATCGCCGCGCACCACGACGGATGTATAGCCTCCGCCGGTTTTTTCATACTGGACCAATTCCACTTTGGCCGCTTTGACCATTGCATCCGCTGCTTCCACCGATGCGGGGAAGGAACGCGTTTCAATCATGCCTAATGCTTCTGCCATATCGCACCTCTCTCTTCTTTGTTGTTCTCCGACTTTTTTATCCGGGACACGGCCCCGGCATTGCGGCTACAGTAAAGCCGCCTGCTATTTTTGTTTTTTATTTACCGGGTTTTCCGGTGACCGACGCAATAGCTGCTTCTGCAGCTTCAAAACCTACTTGGATGTCGCGTTCTTCGCCGCCCAGATAGACTCGTCCGAAAGCGCCTACGGCCCGCACTTCGAGCACATTGATATCCGCGGCTTTCTCTGCTTCATTGGCGGCAATCGCCGCATAGCCCGCGGGGGCGCATTCCATGACATACAGCGTCTGACCGGGCAGAATCATATTGCCGTGGCGCATGCGGTTGATTAATTGGGTATGGTAATCGGATAAATGACGAATAACCTGGCTGGTAGTCACTTGCGGTTTGATCCGGTCTTCCTCTTTTAATCCTAATTCATCCAGAATCGCTTGCCCGGCCGCGCGTACGTCTGCTTGCGAATCCGAGTGCAATTCTAACATGCCGAATGTGCGTTCCACAATCTGCATGCCGGGGGTGACATTGGTAGCTTTCAGCGCAATATCCGTCATGCGATTGATGTCCATGCCCGGCGCGATTTCGATAAACAGGGATGCTTGTCCCGCTACCGGCAGGAATCCCTGCGAGACGGTCGCTAAAAACGACGCAAACTGCGGTTGCAAGCTGTCCAGAAACACATACGTACGTAATTCAGCCATGGCTGTTCTCCTTCCTGCCCGTTATGCGTTGGCGCGGGCTTCTTCCAGTATTTTTACACTATTGCTCGAACCGATACGGGTTGCACCAGCCGAGATCATTTTGACTGCATCCGCATACGTGCGGACGCCGCCGGACGCTTTCACGCCCAGTTTTTTCGAAGCCACTGTGCGGGCCATCAACGCAATATCCTCCGCCGTAGCGCCGCCCGTGCTGAAGCCTGTCGAGGTCTTTACGAAATCCGCCCGCGCTTTCATGCTTAATGTGCAGGCTTTGATTTTTTCCTCGTCGTTTAACAGACTGGTTTCGAGAATAACTTTGCTTAACGCGCGTCCGTCTTTGCAGGCTTCCACTACGGCGCGGATATCTTTGAGGACCAGTTCATCATCCCCGCTTTTAAGCGCGCCGATATTGATAACCATGTCAATTTCCTTCGCGCCTTCACGTATGGCGCGTCGAGTTTCCATGGCTTTGATTTCCGGCGGCTGCGCGCCCAGCGGGAATCCTACCACCGCGCATACTTTCACCGGTGATCCTTTAAGCAATTGCGCCACAAGAGGCACCCAGGTTGAGTTAACGCACACGGAAAAGAAATTATGCGTGAGCGCTTCGCGGCATAATTTTTCCACATCCGCGCGCGACGCGTCCGGGCGCAAAATCGTATGGTCAATCATGTGGGCGAGTGTTTGGGCATCTACGCGCGGGGCGGAGGAAGCGCCAGTCCCGGCTCCGCCAAGCAGCTCTTTGACGCGCATGGCGATTCGATCAATATCCTGCGGTGACAGATCCACGTTGGTTCCTTGGTTCAGTGTTCCTGTTTTGATCGGAGGGCGATCCCCGTGGGAGCGTCCTTCGATATCCATAATCATTTGCACGCGTCGAAGGTGACGGTCTTCCGTGCACGTTGTGCTTAAAAAGGCCGTAACAATCGCTTGTGCTTCCGTCAAATCCGTTTGGCCCGCGCCTAGCGTCAACACCATCGCCCCGTTATGTTCCCGGCTATTACGGGCAAGCGTTTCATTGTAACATGCCGCGGCGCGAATTCCTTTTACTTTATTGGCGGCCATGGCTGATCCAATGCCCGCGCCGTCAATCATAATGCCCACATCGCATGTTCCCGCCGCGACACGCCGGGCGACATCCTGCGCAATGACCGGGTAATCCACGGCTTTATTGCTGAACGTGCCGCAGTCCTCTATGGCATGGCCTTTTCCTCGCAGAAAGGGAATTAATCCACTTTTAAGATCAAATCCGCCATGATCCGATCCAATCGCTATGCGTACATTTTGATTCATGCCAAACTTCAATAGAAAACATAGATGCGTGTATGGCGTCAAGCGTCAAATCAAGGCGCAATCGGTATGATCCGCCACCCATCGCTTTCCGTAAATTCGCGCACCGAAAATACCCAGATCACCACACGTTTGTTATTCCAGAACGAAGGATCGCGCTGCGCCCGTCGAAAGACATTGATCCGGGCCGGGGTCGCGCCCGACCCACGGACAGCCACAACATCCACGGGCGAACCGAGCTCATACGCCAATTGATCGGCAAGTCCCGCGCCACGGTAATGCATGTCGCCGCCCGCGTGGAAGACAAGGCCGTGGCTATCACCGAGTACAAGCACAGGGCTGTTTGGGTCGGGTTTCACAGGGTCGTTGTTTTGGGATATGACCCGTAGCGGTAGGATTTCGGCTTCGCGATCCGGTTGGTTTAGCATGCGCCATAAATCGCCTTCGATGCGTTCATCCCGCCATTCCGCGGCCATGTCCTCCGCCGGTCCCGCGCGAACGTCCAGACGTTCTGCAATGTGTTTTGCTGCCAACACACAAGCGGCGCCGGACCAATGGGTATCTTGCCGGCAGTACATGGCATGGCCTTCGGCGTTGCGAAACAATCCGGTTAAATCCAGGACATCCACGTCGTTGGACCGCAGCATGTCGTAAAAATCGGTATGCACGCTATGCCCATCGGTTGGAGTAGGGGGGGCGCCCGGCAATTGGTCGGGATAGACGGAAGCTTTAGCGGGAACCGGCACAAGCAACAGGTGGACATTCTGTTTTTTCAGGGCCTGATCAAAATCCAACAGCGCGGGCAGGGGATCGCGGGCGTCGGGGTTCGAAGCGCGGCTCGCTTCCTGAGCCGCTTCTCCCCAGAAAATGCCCGCGGTAAGATGACGCAGCTCAGGCACAAAAAAAAGCCATCCGTCTTTTCCTTCGATTACCATGGAATTTTGATCGGCAGCATCTTTTTGCAGTGCGCGCAGGTAATCGGTATAGGTTATGTCCTCCGCCGGAGCTTGCGATGAAATACCGGCCAGCGCCAGAACGGCTATGCATAAAATCATGGATTTCTTTGCCATGCCGCGAGACTATACAGGAATCTTGCGTCAATCAATAGAAAGATCACGGCAGATTGATTTTGCGCGACACAATATACGGGCGGTTCTTAACTTCTTCGTACACGCGCCGAGCATGATTCATTGCAAACGGCGTCTCGCGATCTTCGGGAATGCCGGGTGCGGCAAACCGGCGCTGAAACGCATGATCCGGCGCAGGTAACATGCGTTAACTTATAGATGCCTTCCGATATCCTCAAACATTAGTATTGTCTTTGTCCGGATACTTCGGCATTTTCAGGGCTTTGTTTCAAGCACGATATCAACGGGAGTACTATGCTTAAAAAAATTTGCTGTATTGGCGCAGGCTATGTGGGCGGGCCCACGATGGCGGTTATTGCCGCGAAATGCCCGGAAATCACGGTCACCGTCGTGGACATCAATCCAACACGTATTGCGGATTGGAATAGCGATGACTTAAATCGTCTGCCTGTGTACGAGCCGGGACTGAAAGAATTGGTGGCGGCTTCGCGCAATAAGAATCTCTTTTTCTCCACGGAAGTGGAAAAAGCCGTGGAAGAAGCGGATCTTGTTTTCATTTCGGTAAACACGCCCACCAAAACATACGGCATTGGCAAAGGAATGGCCGCAGATTTGAAGTACATTGAATCCTGTGCGCGCATGATCGGCCAGGTGGCAAAAAGCGATAAAATTGTAGTCGAAAAATCCACGGTCCCTGTGCGAACGGCTGCCACGATTAAAAGTATTCTGGAACATACAGGCAACGGCGTGAAGTTTCAGGTGCTGTCGAATCCTGAATTCCTTGCCGAAGGCACAGCGATTGAAGATTTGCTTCAAGCCGATCGTATTTTAATCGGCGGGGACAACGATAAGGATAGCCAGAAAGCTTTGCAAACGCTAGTGGATGTGTATGCGCATTGGTTGCCGCGTGAACGTATTTTGACGACAAATGTGTGGTCTTCGGAATTGTCCAAGCTCACGGCCAACGCGTTTCTGGCCCAGCGCGTATCGTCTATTAACGCCATTTCCGAGCTGTGCGAGAAAACGCATGCGGATGTGCGGGAAGTTTCCCGCGCCATCGGCATGGACAGCCGGATCGGGCCGAAATTTTTGCAAGCGTCCATTGGTTTCGGCGGCTCTTGTTTCCAAAAAGATATTTTGAATCTGGTTTATATTGCCCGTAGTTATGGGTTACAGGAAGTAGCCGATTACTGGGAGCACGTCATTCGCATTAACGATCATCAACGACAACGCTATGCGCGTAAAATTGTTACGTCGTTGTTTAACAATGTGGCCGATAAAAAAATCGCTTTTTTGGGCTGGGCTTTCAAAAAAGATACGAACGATACCCGCGAGTCGTCCGCGATTTACGTGGCGGATTATTTGTTAAACGAACGCGCGGATATTCATGTGTACGATCCGAAAGTATCCGAAGAGCAAATGCATGCCGATATGGATGCGTTGGAAACGCGCGCGCCGGAATTGAACCGTAAACATGTCATCGCGGAAACATCTATCGAAGCGGTCTGCAAAGACGCGCATGCGGTAGCGATAATCACGGACTGGGATGTATTCAAAAACGCGGATTGGCAAACGATATTTGATACCATGAAAAAACCAGCATGGATTTTTGACGGGCGCAACATTCTGCCACGCGCAGAAATGGAACGCATTGGTTTTGTGTACGACGGAACCGGGCAATAATCAGGAGAGGGGCACGCGATGGCGCGCGGTCGGTTTATTACGTTTGAAGGGCCGGAAGGTGGCGGCAAAACGACCCAGGCCAAATGCTTGATCGAGCGTCTTGATGCGCGCGGCCTTGACGTGGTGTACGCGCGTGAGCCCGGAGGCACGCCCACGGGGGAAGCGATTCGGGATATTTTGCAGCATAACGTTACCGGCGAAAACATCAGTCCTCCCGCTGAAGTTCTACTGTTTGCCGCCAGCCGCGCGCAGTTGGTCGCGCACGTAATCAGACCCGCACTGGATCGCGGCGCCTGGGTGGTCTGCGACCGGTTCGCGGATTCCACAACGGCGTACCAGGGATACGGTCGCGGCTTTGATGTGGAGCACATGATTGCTATTAATCATTTTGCCATTCAAGGCACCGAACCGGATATTACATTTCTTCTTGATGTGGATTTAAACGAAGGATTCCGGCGTATTACCGCGCGGCATCAGGAAAAAGCGAGTCCTTTGGATCGCATTGAACGTGAAGCGCGCACGTTTCATGAACGGGTGCGCGCAGGATATCACGCGCTGGCGGCTCGATGGCCCGATCGCTTTTATACCGTGAATGGCATGGACGAGGAAAGCGCGGTAGCGCGCGTGGTGTGGGAAAGGGTCGAACGTGCCTTCTTTACTTGATTACACCGCGCTCTGGGAAGGAGTGCAACACAGTTTTGCGCAACAACGCATGGCGCACGCGTATATTATAGCAGGCCCACCCCGGGGCGCGGCGGGTATGTTTGCGGAAGCCATGATCAAACTGGTTCTGGGTGTAAACGAGCAAGCCGTACGAAGGCTGGACGCTAAATCGCATCCCGATGTTTTTTGGATAGAGCCGGAAAGTAAAAGCCGCATGATCACTGTGGAAAAAATGCGCGCGTTAAATGCGCGCATGGGGCAAACCTCCATGGAAGGCGGGTGGAAAGTAGGCGTGATTGCGTTTGCGGACCGTCTCAATGAGCAATCATCCAATGCGTTCCTCAAGACGTTGGAGGAACCGGCAGGGCAAACCCTTCTTTTGTTGTTAACCGATGAACCGCATCAAATGCTTCCGACAATCCGTTCGCGCTGCCAACTGATTCAGCTTCACGCCGGAAAAGAAGCGCCCAAAGAGGAATGGCGAACCATACTGATCGCGTTGCTGCGGGAACAGCACATGCGCGATATCATGCACGGGCTGGCTTTTGCGGACCAAATCCGCGGATTGCTTGACCTGATCAAAAAATCCTTTTCGGATGAAGAAGGCGCCGAAATAACGGAAGAAGCTGAAAACGATCCGGCAGGGAAAAAAGAAGTGGAAGCGCGAATTCAGTCGCGCTTATTGGAAGTGCGCCAACAAATTCTAACCGATATTGCGTGGTGGTACCGGGATGTGTTGATCGTTAAATATGGGCTGGAACAGGAAGCCCTTCATTTCCCGGAGGAATATGACGCCTTAGCGCGTCAGGCAGGCGAAGCTTCCATATCGGCTCTTTTACGACGCATTGACGGCGTGGAAACCATGCATGCGCGTTTAAAAGGCAATATTCCAGCAGCCACGGTTCTGGATGCAGCATCTTTGTCGTCCTTTGTGCGGCGATAGAGTGGACATACAGGCACAAGTCTGCTACGTTCATGCTCGTTTAATGCGTGGCGGCAATGTTGGGTTGAGGAGATACTTATGGATCTAAAAGATATACGCAATATCGTGGAGCTCATGAAAGAACATGAGCTTACCAAATTCGAACTGGAAGAAGAAGGCTTTCGCATAGCATTAGCCCGTGGGGCGTTGGAGGAACCGCGTTTTATGGCGTCCATGCCGAACGCGCCAGTGCCCGCTGCGCCTGTGCCTGTCGCAGGCGAAGCCGCCGCTGTCGCTGCGCCGGTAGACGATGGATTGATTGAAATCAAGTCTCCCATTGTCGGCACATTTTATCGGTCCGGTTCCCCGGAAGCGGATCCTTTTGTGCAGGTGGGTTCGGACGTCAGCTTGGATACAGTGGTGTGTATTGTGGAAGCCATGAAAGTCATGAACGAAATCAAGGCGGATGTGAAAGGGACCATTGTAAAAGTATTGGTCGAAAACGCGACGCCTGTGCAATTCGGCCAGCCTCTGTTCAAAGTCAAACCCGCGTAAGGATTCCGGCATGTTTCAACGTGTTTTGATAGCCAACCGGGGCGAAATTGCCGTGCGCATTATTCGTGCCTGCCGTGAACTGGGCGTTAAGTCCGTGGCGGTGTATTCGCAAGCCGATGAATCGTCGTTACATGTCCAGCTTGCCGACGAAGCCATTTGCATTGGTCCTGCGGCTTCCCGCGATAGTTATTTGAAAATTGCAAACATCATTAGCGCGGCGGAAATCGCGGATGTAGACGCTATTCATCCGGGATACGGGTTCCTGGCGGAAAACGCGCATTTTGCGGAAATTTGTAAAAACTGCAAAATCCAATTTATCGGCCCTACGCCGGACAGCATTATACGTATGGGCGACAAAGCCACCGCGCGTGAAACCGCTCTTAAAGCAGGGGTATCCGTTACGCCGGGAAGCGATGGGATTATCCGCAATAAAGAAGAAGCGTTAAAATGGGCGCAGCGCATTGGTTATCCCGTCCTGCTCAAAGCAACCGCGGGCGGTGGTGGGAAAGGCATGCGGCATGCCCACAACGATGTTAGCCTTGTGCAGGCTTTTATGACCGCCAGCGCCGAAGCCGAGCGCGCATTTGGCAACCCGGGCATGTACATGGAAAAATTTGTCGAAAGCGCCCGCCATATTGAAGTGCAAATCATGGCGGATCATCACGGCAATGTGTGCCATGTCGGTGAGCGCGATTGTTCGATTCAGCGACGTCACCAGAAATTAATCGAAGAAGCGCAAAGCCCCGTGCTGGACGCCGATACCCGTAAACGACTTCACCGCGCTGCCGTCAAAGTTGCCGAAGCTGTAAATTATCGCAATGCAGGCACCATTGAATTTCTATACGACGAAGCAAGCAAAGAATTTTATTTTATGGAAATGAATACGCGTATTCAAGTCGAGCATCCTGTCAGCGAGGAAATCAGCGGGGTGGACTTGATTCAAGAGCAAATCCGCGTGGCTGCCGGCGAAAAATTATCGTTTAGCCAGAAAGATGTTACGTTAAAAGGGCACGCCATTGAGTTTCGCGTCAACGCGGAAGATCCCTATCGCAATTTTACGCCTTCTCCCGCAAAAGTGAATTGGGTGCATTTCCCCGGCGGTCCGGGTGTGCGTATTGACTCCCATGTTTACAACGACTACGAAATATCGCCGTATTACGACAGCATGATCGCCAAAATTATTGTGCTGGGGAAAGACCGCTCGGATGCGATCCGTAAAATGACGCGCGCGTTAAGCGAATTTATGATCGAAGGGCCTCACACCACGGTGCCTCTGGGACTGGCGTTGTTGGCGGATCCCCGTTTTGCCAACGGCGAATACAACACGAACTTCCTTGATCGTTACATGACCGAAGGCACGTTTGCTCAAACCGAGAAAGGTTAATGCCATGCGACGTATGCTCCATTTGATTCTGGGACTTATACTCACGCTGACTCTGGCGGGTCTGGGCGGCGGGTTACTGTATGCCGCGTTTTATGATCAGGAATGCTGGCAATCCATCTTGACGTTTCTTATGGAAGAACGGGGCATAGGCGCGTTGGGAGGCATTGCCATTTTATTTGTGCTGGTTGCATTTTTTCTAACAGGCATACAGCGTGACGCCTCGACCGGAGAAGATGTGCTTACGTTTAAAAATAACGGCGGAACGGTTTCTATTAGCTTGCGCGCGGTAAATGAATTCATCGCGAAAATCGCGGATGAATTTGCGGCTCTTCTCTCGCTGAAACCATCTGTTACGCCTAAAGGAACCGGCGTGGTTATTGATCTGGATATTCGGGTGAAAGCAGGAACGCAAATCCCGGAATTGTGCCAGTTGCTTCAGGATCGCGTAAAAGAAAGCGTGCGTCAGAATATGGGTATTTCGGAAATCCGTCGCATTCAGGTGCATGTAAAAGATATCGTGGGCACAGTGCCTCCTTCCGATCCCACAGTGGATATCGAGGAACAATCCGTATGAATTGGGACGCCATGGCCGAGGAATACCTCGGTGTAGCGCAATTGATCTTTGGCGAATTGCGCGAAACCATTGACGGGGTGTCGGATGATCTCGCGCGACGCATTCAGGCCGGAGGAACGGTGTTTATTTGCGGCAACGGCGGCAGCGCGGCGGATGCGCAGCACATGGCCGCCGAGCTGGTTAATCGCTTTTTGAAAGAACGGCGTCCTTATGCGTCGGTGGCTTTAACAACCGACTCTTCGGTGTTGACGTCCATCGGAAACGATTACGGATTCGATCAGGTGTTTTCCAAACAAATCGAAGCGTTGGCTAAGCCGGGAGATGCCTTAATTGCTATTTCCACCAGCGGCAACGCCGCCAATGTCCTGCGCGCCGTTGAAGCGGCGCGTCAAAAACAAGTGCATGTTATTGCCATGACCGGAGGGGCGGGAGGCGCGTTGGCGGACGCGTGCGATACGCTTTTGTCTATATCGTGCACACGGAGCGTTCCTCGTATTCAAGAAGGGCATGGGTTGATTATTCATGCGCTGTGTGAGCGAATGGAAGAACGGTTAATGTAGGAGAAGATACGTATGCCGGAAAGTCAGCAAGTGAAACTAGTCGTCGTTGGATCCGTCGGGATAGACACGATCGAAACACCTTTCGCCAAACGTGAGCGTATCCTGGGAGGATCGGCAAGCTACGCGTGCGCCGCCGCATCATTTTATGCGCCGGTCGGTATGGTGGGCGTCGTAGGATCCGACTTCCCCAAAGCTTATGATGATCTCTATCGTACATTCGGAATTAATCTCGACGGATTGCAATCGGTAGAGGGGGAAACGTTTTTCTGGAGCGGACGTTATTTAACGAATATGGACGACCGGGAAACGCTTGTCACCGAGCTAAATGTATTCGCGCAATTTAATCCCAATTTGCCGCCCTCGTATCGAAAAGCGCCTTATGTTTTTCTTGCAAATATTGGGCCTGAATTGCAGCAGCATGTGCTGGATCAGGTGGAAGGACCCAAATTTGTCGCTATGGATACTATGGATTTGTGGATCAACACGCAACGCGATACGTTGCTGCACGTTATTGGGCAAGTGGATTTGCTGACGTTAAACGAAAGCGAAGCGCGTCATTTGACCGGCGAACATTTTCTTCCGAAAGCAGCGAAGCGTTTGTTGGAACTGGGGCCCCGGTTTGTGCTTATCAAAAAAGGGGAGCATGGCAGTATGTTGTTTTCGCAGGATGGCATTTTTATCCTGCCTGCTTTTCCTTTGAATGAAGTACAGGATCCCACGGGCGCGGGCGACGTATTTGCGGGGGGGATGATGGGGGCGCTGGCCGGATATGATAATACCGATGAGGACACCATTCGTGCGGCCATGATTTATGGAAGTGTCACGGCTTCGTTTGCAGTGGAAGCGTTTAGCTTGGATAAACTGGGCGGCATCAGCCGCGAAGTTATTGAAGAACGCGCTACAGCGTTACGTTCGATGATGCGCGCTTCGGATCTACGCTAAAATCGGATTTGCCGCCTGTTTTTTTAAGCAATTTTACCGACTGTATTTCTATAGCGTGCGACAGCGCTTTACACATGTCATAAACCGTGAGCGCCGCTACGGTAGCGCCTGTTAATGCTTCCATTTCCACCCCGGTTTTATGCGAAGCGCGCACGGTGCATTGGATTAGGATGATTTCCTGGCCGACGGCTTGTATGGCTATGTCACATTTATCCAAAGGGATAACATGGCATAAAGGAATCAAGGAACTGGTTTGTTTGGCCGCTTGAATGCCTGCGAGTATCGCGGTTTGAAATACAGGGCCTTTAGGAGCCATTCTTTCCGGGCCTGCAGCCGTGAGCGATTCCAGTATTCCGTCAGGAAACCGGACAAGCGCTTCCGCTGTAGCTGTGCGTGTGGTGATGTTTTTGTGTCCGACATCCACCATGCGAGGCTGATTATCCTCGTTTAAATGACTTAAGTTCATAATGCTCTCTTTTATTTTTATTTCCACGGGAAAAAAAGTAACGCGGCCCCGGACGGGAACGCACGTATGGATTTAGGACATTCAACAAAACCATCGGTTCCCGCCAACGACGTAAAATCGCCGGAGGTGTTGGTTCGATGTGCCGTGGCCCACCATCGCCCGTCTTTTTCAACAAGCCCGCTAACGGGAATAAAACCCGTCAACGGGGAACTCCATTCCATAGGTTCATTTAAATAAATGTGGCGGAGTGGTTCTTCCTCTCGTCCCAAACCGAGCCGCAGCGCGGGAAGAACGTAGCGATGTAAGCATACCAACGCGGACACAGGGTTGCCCGGCAACGCAAACACCAGCGTGCCATTGCGCCCTTGACCAAACCACATAGGCTTGCCTGGGCGTTGCGTGATTTTGTGGAACACCGGTTCCACCCCGAGCGCAAGCAATACCGAGGGCACTGCGTCACGGGTTCCCATAGATACGCCTCCGGTTGCAATAAGAACATCGCATGTTTCCAGCAAGCTGCTTAACCGTGTTTGGGTGGCTTGGGCATCATCTTTGACATGGTGGCATTGTACGCGGGTAAATCCATCTCCCAAGAGCGCACCCCGTAATGCATATTCATTGGCGGACCGGATTTGATGTTGCAATACCGGCTGGGTTTCCACCGGCACAATTTCGTCGCCTGTGGATACCAAACCTATGGTTGGACGTCGTGCGACACGCAAACGCGCTTTGCCTGCTGCCGCCGCAATCATCAACTCTGGCGCGCGAAGGAATGTGCCGGATGAAAGCAGCGTGGCTCCTTGGCGTTGATCCGATCCTTGGCTATGAAGAAATTGTAACGGCGCAACGTCGGTATCCGGATGAATGTGCGCCGTGCCTTCGCGCATATCCAGATTTTCAACAGGAATAATGGTATCGGCGCCCATGGGCAATATGGCGCCTGTCATGATTTGGACACAGGCATGGTCCGGATCCCGCAGGCACGCCGCGGGCTCTCCGGCAAATCCCGTGCCTTCGATCGTAAAAGACCTACGCCCATTGCGGTAGGATGCATACGAAAGCGCAATGCCGTCCATGGTCACGCGATCGTACGGAGGGAAGTCGCGATCGGCTAACACCGGTTCGCGCAATACGTGGCCGTGGGCTTCCGCGAGCGAAACTTCTTCATCCGGAAAAAGAGCAACCGCGCTGCGAATCAATTGTTCCGCTTCGTTCACCTCAAGCATCGTTGGCATTGCTACGGACATGCATTAACCCCCAATTTCAGACATCACGCGTGTAGGCCGTATGTGTTGGCTTAACCCATGTCCCCATGGCTTAAACCAAATGGAATCTTCAATAAGTTTTATTAACGCGGCATCATCCGCTCCTTCGCGCATAGGCGTTAGGATATCAAGTTCCTTATCGCGTAGCAGGCACATCAGCAATTTGCCATCCGCGGTCAGGCGCGCGCGATTGCATCCCGCGCAAAAGGGCTTGGTCACCGCGCTGATGAATCCAAGATCACCCTGTGCGCCCCTTAATTTGAACATGCGCGCTTCTCCGTCCAACTGTCCATCGTTTTGCAAATCCATAGGACCAAGCGCATCGCTAATTGTGGCGCGTAGTTCATCTTCCGGTACGATGCCTGACGTCTGGAAATTGGAAATGCGGCCCAGCGGCATCATTTCGATATACCGGACTTGCCATGGATGATCCAGCGTCAAGCGTGCCAGATCAATGACATCGTCCCGGTCATTTTGTCCCCGCACCACGACGGCATTTAATTTAATGGCCATCCCGGCGTCGGCTGCGGCATGGATGCCCTGTAAAACATCTTCCACACGACCCCAGCGGGTTAACCGTTTAAATTTAAGGGGATCCAAGGTGTCCAAGCTGATGTTGATACGCCGGATACCCGCGCGCGCCAACGGGATTGCCAATGATTTCAACAACAAGCCATTCGTGGTCAGCGAGGTTTCGCGGACCCCGGGGAGCGCATTTATGAACGTCACTAATTGCGCCAGATTTTCCCGTAACGTAGGTTCCCCGCCTGTCAGTCGAAACTTATCAAATCCTAAGTGGGTGAAAATTCTGACCAGTCGAAGAATTTCCTCGTCTTGCATTAAAGATTCCGAGGGGCGAAACGTCATATCTTCCGGCATGCAATAAACGCAGCGCAAGTTGCACATATCCGTAAGGGATATGCGTAGATAATGAATAGTTCTTCCAAATCGGTCCAAAGCCATGGCGCAAGGCATCTCCAAAGCAAAAAGATACGCGATCCGCAGTTGAGTGCAACGGTAAATACATGTATACTACGCGCATGAGTCAAAGTACTACATCGGAAACGCCGTCTTTGCAGGAAGCAGTAGCGTCGTTGACATCGGATTTCGCGTTGCTGGAGAATTGGAATGATCGGTATGAGCACATTATCGGTTTAGGCAGGGAGTTGCCCCCGTATCCGGAAGAACATCGCGAGGAAGCGTATGAAGTGCAAGGGTGTCAGTCGCGTGTGTGGTTGTATCCGGAGTGGAGGAATGGAAAATTATACTTTCATGCCGACAGCGACGCGGTGATCACGAAAGGTCTTGTGGCGATGCTTGTCCAACTTTATTCGGGCCGTACACCCGAAGAAATGATGACCGGGTCACTGGATTTTTTGAAAGAGATCGGATTGACATCTCATCTGACCCCGAGTCGCGTGAACGGGTTGCAGGCCATGTTCATGAAAATTCAGCAGTATGCAGCACAACATCAGCAAGGAGAAACATCATGAGTGAAAATAATCATTCCATATCCAGACGAACTTTTATCACTTCAACCGGCGTTGCGGTAGCCGGGTTGGCTGCGGGTCTTGGGCGACCTGTGTTTGGCGCGGCGCAAAATGCTTCGTCGGATTGGGCATGGCCGGAATTGCCGTATGATTATGATGCGCTTGAACCGGTCATTGATGCGCGCACCATGGAAATTCATCATAGCCGTCACCATGCCGCCTATGTAAAAAATGTGCATCAAGCGCTAGATTCGCATCCCGACTTGAAAAATAAACCGGTTGAGGAAGCGTTGTCTATGATTCCTTCGCTTCCCGAGGATATTCAAGTTTCCATGCGCAATAACGGGGGAGGACATTGGAATCATGCGTTATTCTGGAAAATCATGTCACCCGAGGGCGGCGGAAAACCTTCAGGATCGCTCGCGCGGGCCATCACTAAATCATTTGGCGATCTGGAAAGCATGCAGGAGCAATTTAATCGAGCGGCCGCCACGCAGTTCGGATCAGGATGGGCTTGGCTTTCCGTGGCTTCCGATGGCGCATTGCAAGTAACGAGCACGCCGAACCAGGATAATCCGCTGATGACAGGGCTTGTGAAGCAAACGGGCCAACCGATTCTGGGACTGGATGTTTGGGAGCATGCTTATTATCTTCAGTATCAAAATCGCCGAGGGGATTATGTATCGGCGTGGTGGGATGTCGTGGACTGGAAATACGTGGCGGAGTTATATGAACAAGCCATGCTTCGGCGCTAAAAAAGGGCAGGTATGAGTGGACAAGTAGGGGTGTTGACCAGCGGCGGGGACTGCCCCGGCTTAAACGCTGCAATCCGTGGTGTATGCCGCGCGGGTCAGGATGTGCACGGCATTCATTTTATTGGATTCATGGATGGATTTCGTGGATTGGTGCAGAACCGTACCATGGATCTCGACAGCAAAAAATTGTCGGGCATTTTAACGGATGGGGGCACTATCCTGGGCACCAGCCGGGATAAACCCCATCGCATGCCTATGGGCGACGCGGTATTGGATATGACCGACGCGATTGTCGAAACATACAATAAACATCATTTGGATGCGCTTGTGTGCATTGGCGGTGGCGGTACTCAAAAAAATGCTTTGCGCCTTCAAGAAGCCGGATTAAATGTGGTTACGTTGCCCAAAACCATTGATAATGATGTAGCAGGCACGGATGTCAGTTTTGGTTTTGATACGGCTGTAGGCATAGCCACCGAAGCTATTGATCGTTTGCATTCCACCGCGATGAGTCATGGACGCATTATTGTCGTGGAAGTCATGGGCCACCGCGCGGGCTGGCTGGGTTTGGCGGCCGGCATCGCGGGCGGAGCGGATGTTATTCTCATACCCGAAATTCCCTACGACTTGGAGCTCGTCGCGGAAGCCATTCGCAAACGCGCGCGGGCAGGCAAAACATTTAGCATTGTCGTTGTTGCGGAAGGAGCGATGTCAAAGCAACAAGCAGCCATGATTGACAAGCTTGCAAAAGAAAAATCGAAAGCCAAAACCAAATCGCAAAAAGCAGCGGTATCCAAGAAACTGGAAGCGTTTCATAAACAGCATATTTCGCACACCGTGGATTTAACCCGCGCGCTGGAGGAAAGAACCGGCTTGGAATCGCGCTTAACTATTTTGGGCCATTTACAGCGAGGGGGGACTCCCAGCGCTGCCGATCGTGTTTTGGCGACAAGACTTGGCGCTTCATGCGCCGAGGTGCTTGCTCGGAAAGAATACGGCGTGATGATTGCCGCGCGCGGCGATGGGGCCGAACCGGTGGAACTTAAGACGGTAGCGGGTAAAAAGAAGTTGGTTCCCTTGGATCATCCCTTGGTTAAAACCGCGCAGGAAGTAGGCACATCCCTTGGCACCGGGGAGTAAGGTGCCCATGCAAATACAGGACACAGACTCGCCACGCGTAGCGCATTTGGTCTGGAATGTCATTCGTGGCGGCACGGAAGGGCAATGTGCCCGGGTAGCCATTCATTTAGCCCGGCAAGGACACACGCATAAAGTTGCGGTATTTAGACGTGAAGGTTTTTTCCTGGATGCTGTGGAGCAGGCGTGCGGTCCAGTTTATGAATTTCCCGTACAAAGCATCAAACATGTGTCCACCGTGCGCATCATCCAACAATTTGCCCGCTGGCTTCGTCGCGAACAGATACATGTGCTCCATGCCTGGGACGCCGATGCGGCTGTATTCGGAAGCATGGCTGCATGCTGGGCAGGCGTTCCGCTTGTGACCAGTCGTCGTGATCTCGGTGAAATTTATGCGGGCTGGAAGCTTGCTCTTATGAGGTATGCCGATCGTAAAGCGCAACGTATTGTGGTTAATGCGCGCGCTATTCAGGAGAAAATGACTCATTTGACGCCTCGGGCTCAAGACGTGGCGCTGATACCCAACGTGCTGGATGTCGAGGAATTTGATGCATTAGCGCAAAAACCATGGACGCCTGCGATGCCGTGGCCGGATGGAATGTGCATAGCGATGGTCGCGCGTCTTGACCCTGAAAAAGATGTAGCTACCGTGCTAGATGTTGCTTCCCAAATCAAACCTGTTTTCCCCGATGTATGGTGGATGATCGCGGGTGACGGTATAGAGCGTAAGTCTTTAGAAACCCTGGCATTGTCTAAGCAGGTGGACGACCGCGTTGTTTTTCTCGGGGAAGTCCATGACGTTCCGGCTTTGTTAAAGCGCTGCATGATGGGCGTGCTTACGCCTAAATCCAATGAAGGTCTGTCGAACACGATTCTTGAATACATGGCCGCCGGGTTGCCGGTCGTTGCGACTGATTGTGGCGGGAACCGCGAATTGTTATCTCCCACGGAGGCAGGCCTCGTCGCGCCTATAGGCGATACCGCCGCTTTAACGCGCGCCGTGACGCATTTGCTGAACCATCCGAACGAAGCATCCGCTATGGGGAAGCGGGGACGTCATCACATTTTCGCGGCACATCAGCCCTCTGTTGTGGCGGATCAATTCCTGGCATTGTATCGCGCCATTCGTCCTTGACCACGCGTGGACCACATCGGTTTTAAAGCGCCATCACGCAAAATGATTTCGGTAGCGCCGAATGATAATGTTTTCACAATGTATTGGCGTTGAGCGACTTTTTCAGTCTGGAACGCTTTGGCCTGAACCGTGGCTCCTGCTTCGAGATCATCCAGCAAAGGGAGCACCGCAAAATCGGGGCCAAGATGCCAGTTCATCAACGTGCCATTTTCCGCGCGGACGAATAAATGGACTCCGTTCTCCGCGCGCCCTGTCGTATGCGCGCATGGACCTATTTTGATTCGCTCCAGCGTGCCTTCGATTTGTTTTATTTGCGCGACGTATCCCGTGCGCGACAAGCCTTGATCGTCCCCTCGTCCTTTTTGTGCTGATGCTACGGAAACGCCTATCAGTAATGCCAGTGTTGACGCCAGCGCTATGTGTAATAATTTCATCGTTATTGCCTAGCCTTTCTCCTCTTTTTTCGGCCTCTGACTATATAACGATGCCAGGACTAGAATATTGTCATAAAAATAAAAAAAGTCAGGATCGCTAACACAATCCACGGCCATACATGTTTTTTGAACGGGGAAGGGTGGGGAAATTCGTACCCGCAGATCGGGCAGCGGTTATTGTTTTCAGGAACATCCATCGCGCAGCCGGGGCATTCGCGCGTTGCATAGGTTTTGTCGGGATCAATGTTCATGGTACGCCGGCGGGAGGAGGCGCATCCTGATTTTCTTCGTCCACAAAACGAAAAATGGTTTCATTGGGACGGGCCAATCCAATGTCATGGGCAATGCGCTCTACAAAATCCGGGTCATTGGCAAAACGTTCCTGCTTGAGTTTTAATTCCCGAATGCGCAATTCATCGGTACGGATGCTTTCGAGCAATTCCGTTTCTTTTTGCTGTAAGGCCCGGTGCTCCATGACCAGCGGCCAAAACATGATTCCGAAAGCGACCAGAATCATGCCGGTCAATACCACCCAGGTGAATCGGTATATGACATTCCAAATGCTCATGACAAAAAAATAAACGCGTCTGACTATGACGGAATCGTCATAGACCAGACGCGTTCTGTCAAGTGCGTATCAGCCCTTTAGATTTTGCTGCCGTACATGCGCGCGCCATACACGGCATCCGCGCCAAGCATTTCCTCGATACGTAGCAGTTGATTGTATTTTGCCACGCGATCCGATCGGCTCATGGAGCCGGTCTTGATTTGACCGGCATTGGTGGCGACGGCGATGTCCGCAATGGTTGTATCTTCCGTCTCGCCGGACCGATGGCTGATAACCGCGGTATAGCCCGCGTTTTTGGCCATTTCGATGGCGTCTAATGTCTCGGTCAATGTGCCAATTTGATTTACTTTGACGAGAATGGAATTGGCTACTCCGCTATCAATTCCTTTTTTCAGGAACTTGGTGTTAGTGACAAATAAATCGTCACCGACAAGCTGTACTTTATCGCCTAGTTTTTCGGTTAGGATTTTCCAGCCGGCCCAGTCGCTTTCATCGCAACCATCTTCGATGCTGATGATGGGGTATTTGGCAACCCAATCCGCGTAGTAATCTACCAGTTCCGCGGCCGTGCGTTTGGATCCATCGCTTTTCTTGAAGATGTACTTCTTGGTTTTCTTGTCGAAAAATTCACTGGACGCGGCGTCGAGTGCAATAAAGATATCCTTGCCTGGTTTGTATCCGGCTTTGGAAATGGCATCCATAATCACATCCAGCGCCTGGGTATTGCTTGCCAAATCCGGGGCGAAACCGCCTTCATCGCCTACCGCGGTGCTCAAGCCCATTTTTTTCAATACACTTTTAAGAGCGTGAAAAACTTCGGCGCCCATACGCAGCCCTTCGGAAAAGGACTTAGCGCCTTTAGGCATGATCATGAATTCCTGAATATCCACAGGCGCGTCGGAGTGTGCGCCCCCGTTCAGGATGTTCATCATGGGAACAGGCAGACATTTAGCGTTGGTTCCGCCAATGTAACGGAACAAAGGGAGTTCCAGGTATGAAGCTGCGGCATGCGCAACCGCCATGGATACGCCCAGCATCGCGTTGGCGCCCAGCTTGCTTTTGGTTTCGGTGCCGTCCAGTTTTAACAACGCGCGGTCAATGCCCACTTGATCAATCGCATCCAATCCGTCCAGCGCATTGGCGATGGTGGTGTTGATGTTTTTTACGGCTTTCTGCACGCCTTTGCCACCGTACCGTTTGGCGTCCCCGTCGCGCAATTCCAGCGCTTCGTTTTCTCCGGTGGATGCTCCGGAAGGAACTGCGGCACGACCGACAATGCCGCTTGCCAGTGTAACTTCTACTTCAACGGTGGGGTTGCCCCGCGAATCAATGATTTCGCGACCGACAATATCAATTATTTCCGACATGATTTTGCTTGCTCCTGTTTGTTAAAAGATGTTCTTGGAAACTATGCACAGGACACTAAACTAACAGCCATGACAGTACAAGTGTTTTAGAAGGCAAAACGGATTGACCAAAAAAATCGGCATACTAGGGGGTTCATTTAATCCCGTGCATCTGGGTCATTTAATTATGGCGCAGGATGCATTGGAAATGTTTGCGTTGGATGAAGTTCGATTTATTCCCTGCGCGTATCCCGCGCATAAACCTCTTGATACATTAGCCGATGCTGTTCATCGTGTGCGTATGTTAGCGCTTGCTCTGGAAGACAATCCAACTTTTTCCTGTTCCCTGATTGAACTGAATCGAAAAGGGGTATCTTTTGCGATTGATACAGTCAGGGATTTAATCAGGCAAGAACCGGATGCCGTATGGTATTGGATTATTGGCGCCGATACGTTGGCTGATTTAGCGTCATGGAAAGATATCGCATCGCTGCTGCCTTTGTGCCATTTTGTGACTATTGCGCGGCCCGGTTTCGATGCCCAACATGTTCCACTTGAACTACCCGCGCCGTGGCCGGACTACTTGCGCAAGCAGATCCGGACAGGGCACAGCGTGGCTATATCGTCGTCGGATATTCGCGACAGGATTCAACGTGGATTGTCTATTCGCTATCTTGCGCCCGACGCTGTATGCCGTTATATTGCCGAACAAGGTTTGTACATAAATCAGGAGAAACCATAATAGACTCGCTTACGTTAGCTAAAATGGCGCGCATGGCTTTGGAGGATAAAAAAGGCTCGGACATTATCCTTATGGATGTGCGGGAGTTATCCAGTGTTACGGATTATTATGTAGTGGCCACCGGGAACAGTTCGCCGCATATCAAAGCGCTGGCGGACGAAACACAAGTGGCGTTAAAGAAAAAAGGAATCAAATGCCATAGAAAATCAGGCACGCCCGACAGCGCGTGGATGGTGTTGGATTTTCTGGATGTTGTGATCCATCTCTTTTCCGACGAAACGCGATCGTATTATGCGTTGGAACAATTATGGAGTGACGCCCCGCGCGTGGATTAAGTTACGGCGCGGGTTTTTCGCGGCTTAATATGTCATCCAAATGACGATCGAGGCGCTCTTCGTGATCGGCGCTTAAGCGTTTAAGCAATTCGCGCATGTTATTCAAATGTTCTTCAGCGCGTTCGATGTCTTTTTGCACACGCATACGCATGCGTTCGTGTGTCGCGCGTAATTCCGTTTTGATTTCCGCGCGAATGGTCTGCTTGTCCTCTTCGGTCGTCGCTTGTTGATAACGGGCGCTAAGCGCTTGAATCCGTTCGCGAGTTTCCCGGTCCGGGAAAGGACGGCCTTCTTCTTGCATACGTTCTTTTACGCGATCTTGCAAACGCGTACGAAGTTCCGCGCGGAAAGCTTCGGGATCTTCTTTTCGCAATTTCATCATTTGCTCGTATGCCAATGGATCTTTATCGCGTACATGATTCAAATACCGTTCAATAGGACGATCCATACGATACCGCCCCCGTTCGGAGGGGGCGCCGTCCTCCATCCGCGGTCCTGGGCCGGGCCCCGTGCCGGGTTGTGCCCACACGTGTCCTGTTATAAGCCATGCTAATCCACATGTTATCGCGTATAATCCAATAGATTTCATCAGGAATCCTCCCACACCAGCAGTTGTAGCGCTAATTCATCTGGATCATCGTAGTCGCCCAGTTGCAACGCGCCTGACGCAGCCGAATCAAGCGCATCCTGCAGCGCGACATAAGTTGCTTCGATTTCCTCGTACATCGCGCTCAACGACGCTTCGGAATAACGTTCTGCGGGTTGCGGCGCTTCGGCGATAACCGGCGCGGATGTGTCCTGAAACACGCGCACCAGAAACCAGCCTGAAAAAGCCAATAACAAAATCGAAGCTGCTACCGCAAGCGTCGGATGCATGGCGATGCCAAGTCCTCTGCGTTCCGTGGTTTCCGGGGCCGCTTGTTGGTTGAGTTTTTCGTACGCGGCTTCTTGAATCCGGTTTAGTGTGAAAGCCGAAGGCTGCCATTCTTCATGCGGAAGATTCTTGTAAAGCTGTTGCACATCGCGCCACGCTTGCTGCTCGGCTTGCGCTTCGGGATTTCGTTTTAGCGCGCGGTGCAATCGTGCGCGCCCCAGAAAACCCAATTCCCCGGTTTCCGCGCGTAGCATTGCGTGCTGTATTTGCTTTTTATTCATGTCGGATTCCTTCCCAGTAAAGCATAATCCTCCGCCAACGCACCGCGCAACTTCTGTAAGGCATACTGCATGCGACCTAGCGCGGTGTTGATGGATGTTCCTTGTATTTTTGCAATTTCTTTAAACGATAAATCACCTTCCATGCGCATCAGAAATACTTCTTTCTGCTCGTCCGGCAACGCTTCAACCGCTGTTCGTATGCGAAGCCGCAAATCTTCATTGCCCGAATCGTCCGCAGGTGATGGGCCTGTCCCGGGCAATACTTCGGATAAAGCATGTTCGTGTTCGTTTTCCTGATCCAGCGAGACAAGGTCTTTGCGCCTCCGCGCCCGGTCAATAATCAAATTATGCGCGATGCGGAATAACCAACTCAACAATTTCCGGTCCTCGTACCGGTCTATATGTTTAATTGCGCGCACCCATATCTCCTGAAAGATCTCGTCGGCATCATCTTTTCCTTCCGTCATCTTTATAATAAAGCCAAACAACGGCCGCCGGTAACGTTCCACCAGCTCGCTTAACGCATTGACATCCCCGCGCATATACAGGGCGATCTGTTCTTTGTCGCTTTTATCCATAGGCTTTCCGTTACGGGGAGCCAACTGCTTATATAACGCAGGTTAATTTGCTTTATTGTGCCGGGCGAAGATATTTTGTTATGGGTGATTACATCACAGTTCACAATAGCATGATAGGGGGCGGACATGCCATACGCAAATCGTCTGGTCGTTTTAATGGTCTTCTTCGTAGCTGGTTTCTCCTGTTGCGCTGATGACGCTTTGACGTTAAAAAGAGAACGTATGTTGAAAAACCAAATAGAAGCCCGGGGCATCAAAGATCCGCGCACGCTGGAAGCCATGCGGAAGGTGCCGCGTCATGCTTTTGTGCCGGAAGCGATGGCGACGCATGCTTATGAGGATAGTCCGCTTCCTATTGGCCATGCGCAAACCATTTCGCAGCCCTACATCGTGGCGGCTATGACTGAATTGCTTCGGGTTGAGCCCGAGCATGTGGTGTTGGAAGTCGGCACCGGCTCCGGTTATCAGGCGGCGGTGCTGGCGGAATGCGTGAAGCACGTATATTCCATCGAAATTATCCCCGAGCTGGCCCGGGACGCGGCGGAACGTCTCAAAACGTTAGGGTATAAGAACGTCACGGTGAAAGAAGGTGACGGATACGCGGGGTGGGCTGAACACGCGCCTTTTGACGGCATTATTGTCACCGCGGGCGCCCCACATGTGCCTCAGCCTCTTGTGGATCAATTAAAAACAGGCGCGCGCATGGTTATCCCGGTCGGTCCGGTGGACGCAGTGCAACAGTTGAACGTTATCGAAAAACAAGCCGATGGATCCATCACGCAAACCCCGGTGATGGCGGTGCGATTTGTGCCATTAACCGGAGACCGTTAAAAGCCGGCCGGTAAAATGTTGTGTCCGCGCATTGCATTTTAATAAGAACATCGTACTATGCCGACGGTTTCAATAGGCCCGATCAACAAGCAGCACAGGATGGTGAGGAGATAGACTTTGATGAAACAGGAAACTCTGACAAGGTGGACGCACGAAAAATCCGTGGAGTTGTACGGCGTGCGGAATTGGGGATCGGGTTACTTTGATATTTCGGAGCAGGGCGAAATCGTCGTGCAGCCTTTCGGTCCGGGACGGGTCAACGTCAGTATGATGGACATTGTCGCGGGGTTGAAAGATCGCGGTTTGGCCATGCCGGTGTTAATTCGTTTCGGCAATATCCTGGCGGATCGTATTCGGATTCTGAACGAAAGTTTTCACAAAGCTATCGCCGATGCCAAATACCAAGGACTGTTCCGGGGCGTGTATCCCATCAAAGTTAATCAGCAACAGCAAGTGCTGGAGGAAATTGTCCGCTACGGACGTCCGTATCATCACGGGCTGGAAGCCGGTAGCAAAGCGGAATTGATTGCGGCGCTGGCGTATATGAACGACCGCGAAGCCTTTGTGGTATGCAATGGCTACAAAGACGAGGAATTTATTGATCTCGCTTTATACGCCAACAAAATGGGCGTGCAAACAATCCTTGTTGTGGAAATGCCCGGTGAAGTCGAATTAATTCTTGAACGCGCCAAGCGTATGAATATGAAACCGCGCCTCGGCGTTCGCGCCAAACTGGCGACACGCGCGGAAGGGCATTGGACCGATTCAGGCGGGGACCGCAGTATGTTCGGACTGAATGCATCTCACATTATTGATATTGTGGATTATCTGCGCGGTCAGGATATGTTGGATTGCCTCGAAATGCTTCATTTCCATTTGGGATCGCAAATCCCGAATATTCGCAGCGTACGCGCGGCGGTTTCCGAAGGTTGCCGTTTTTATGTCAACCTTGTGCAGGAAGGCGCGCGTATGGGCATCCTGAATGTGGGCGGCGGATTGGCTGTGGATTACGACGGCTCGCATACCAATTTTGCGAGTAGCAGCAATTATACCGTGGATGAATATGCCGCCGATGTCGTGGAAGTGATTATGTCGTTGGCGGACCAGGCCGGAGTAGCGCACCCGACGATTGTCAGCGAATCCGGACGGGCGACCGTCGCGCATCATTCCGTGCTTTTATTTAATATTCTGGATGTCAGTCGTTTTGAATCGCACGGATTGCCAGGCGATATTCCCGAAGATGCGATTGAGCCCATACGCAATTTAATGGACGTCAATACTTCGCTTACATCGAAAAATGTGCAGGAATGTTATCACGATGCGGTGTATTACCGGGACGAAGTTCGCGCGGGATTTGATCATGGCACGGTCACGTTGAGAGACCGGGCGCTTGCGGAGCGGATATTTTGGCACTTAATCAATCGCATTGCGTTGGAAATTCAGGGCCGCAAATACGTGCCCGACGAATTAAGCGGATTAAACGGCGCTATCGCGGATGTTTATCACGGGAATTTCAGTGTATTCCAATCACTTCCGGATTCCTGGGCCATTGAACAATTGTTTCCGGTAATGCCTATCCATCGCTTAAGCGAATCGCCTTCACGGCAAGCTACCATCGCGGATATTACATGCGATTGCGACGGGAAAATCAGCCGTTTTATTGATTTGCATGATGTGCGACACACGCTTCCCGTGCATGCGCCGGACGGAAACGAATATTACATGGGCGTGTTTCTTATTGGCGCCTATCAGGAAACGTTAGGCGACTTGCACAATCTCCTGGGCGATACGCATGTCGTAAGTGTGCATATTGATGAAAACGGTGTTATGGAGTATGCAAGAGAAATTCCCGGGGACACCGTGGCCGATGTGTTGACCTACGTGGAATACAATACAGCGGATATGCTTGACCGTGTAAGAAAAAGCGCGGAAGCAGCGGTTCGTTCAGGATCCATCACGCCGCAGGAACGTCGCGAAATCGTAGCCGCCTACGAAAACGGATTGCGTGGCTACACCTATTTCGAGAGTTGATCGTCTAGCTGCGCTTGATGGAATGAATCGCGTTGCCGTACCAAGCTTCGCCCGCTTCCATCATTGTTTCCGAAAGGGTGGGGTGGGCGTGAATAGTCAGTTTTAAATCTTCGGCGGTGGCGCCCATTTCAATAGCCAACGTGCCTTCGGCAATTAACTCCCCGGCATTTACCCCGACAATCCCAACGCCTAAAATGCGTTCGGTTTTGGGGTCGGCGATGATTTTGGTCAACCCTTCCGTGCGCTCCAGTGACATGGCCCGACCTGATGCCGCCCAAGGGAACTTGGATACTTTAACGTCCACTCCTTTGGACGATGCTTCGTTTTCCGTAATGCCGGTCCATGCAATTTCAGGATCGGTGAATACGACAGCAGGTATAGCCTGTGGCTCAAATACGGATTTTTTGCCTAACAGCGCTTCGACCGCCACAATGCCTTCATGCGAGGCTTTGTGGGCAAGCATGGGGTCGCCGGTCACGTCGCCGATCGCAAAAATGTGCGGGACACTGGTCCGGCGTTGTCCGTCTACTTCGATAAAACCTCGCGCGCTGACTTTTACGCCTGCTTTATCCAAACCAACATCTTCGGTGTTAGGTTTGCGGCCCACGGAAATAAGCACTTTGTCAAAAATATTGGAAGAGCCTTTCCCGTCTTTATCTTCAAACGAAACTTTAATGCCATTTTTCTGTGGTTTGAGTCCGGTTACTTTATGGCTTAACAGAATAGATTCGAATTTTTTCTCTACACGCTTGGCAAGAACCTTCACTAAATCGCGGTCTGCGCCGGGCAATAAGCCATCGGTCATTTCAATTACACTGACTTTGGAGCCAAGCGCGGCATACACCGTGCCCATTTCCAAACCAATATAGCCCCCTCCGATAACCAGCATGCTGCCGGGAATATCTTCCAGCTCCAACGCGCTGGTAGAGTCCAGCACATGAGGAGAATCCACTGCAAGTGCCGGGATAACTGCGGGGCGCGAGCCGGTTGCAATGATAGCATTTTCGAAAGAAAGCTTTTCTTTGGCTCCATCGGTTTTTTCAATTTCCAGCGTATGCGCATCCAGAAATTGTGCGCGCCCTTGAATGGATTTTATTTTGCGATGGTTGCGTAATTGACCTGTTCCACCGGTTAAGCGGGATACCACGCTGTTTTTCCAATCGCGCAATTTATCCACGTTAATTTTAGGCTTGCCGAATGTGACACCCATGGATTCCGCTTCATGCGCTTCTTCCAGCACGCGCGCGATGTGCAATAACGCTTTAGAAGGGATGCAGCCTCGGTATACACAGACCCCCCCCGGATTTTTTTCCGTGTCCACGAGGGTTACATCCATGCCATGATCGGCTGCATAAAACGCCGCCGGATACCCCCCGGGGCCACCACCAATAACAACAACTGATCCTTTGGATTCTTTTGATTCGCTCATGCCTTGCCTTATGTTTCTTGTCCGTGCTTGTTAACCTTCCATGACCACCAGCAGCGGTTCCTGAATAGCTTCGGCGATCCAGCGCAGGAAACGCGCGCCATCCGCGCCGTCAATAACCCGGTGATCGTACGAAAGCGACATCGGTAACATCATCCTCGGCACAAATTCCCCGTCTTCGTAACGAGGTTCATAAGCGCCCCGGCCAATGCCGAGAATAGCGACTTCCGGATGATTCACGATAGGTGTGAAGTAATTGCCACCAATGCCGCCTAGATTGGAAATCGTGAAAGTGCCACCCTGCATGTCGGCGGGGGATATGCGGCCTGTGCGCGCTTTTTCTGCAATTTCTGTTAATTCAATAGCGATTTCCATGATGTTTTTTTGATCTACATCACGCACAACAGGCACGACCAGTCCTTTTGCGGTGTCTACGGCTACGCCGATGTTGTAGTACTTTTTAAGGACCATTTCTTCGCGCGCTAAATCCAGGCTGGCATTGAATTGCGGATACACTTTAAGCGCGGACGCCACAATTTTAAGCAGCATGGCGGTCAGCGTAAGTTTGCCTCCGACTGATTCGGCTTTTTTCGCATACCGTTTCCGCATGCGTTCCAGATCTGTGATGTCGGCTTTATCGTGCTGAGTCACATGAGGAATCGTGCCCCAGCAAAGCGCCATGTGCTGCGCGGTCATTTTCCGGATGTTGTTCATTGCTTCACGCTCGATTTCTCCAAATTTGGAGAAATCAGGAAGCGCGGGGACGCGGAAGCCGCCACCGGATGCCATGGCAGGCGCGCCGGGCTGCGTCAGCAATTGTTTCGCGTAAGCTTTAACATCGTCCACGGTAATGCGTCCTCGATCGCCCGAGCCGGGCACAGCTTCAACGCGCACACCAATTTCGCGCGCAAATTTGCGCACGCTTGGCGCGGCGGCCACTGGAATGCGGTCCACGCCTTCCCGATCGGATGGAGGCACAGGTAACGTAGGGGAAGAGGGCGGGGGACTGGATTCCTCTTTTTTCTGTGCAGAGGATTTCTCTACAGATTTGGATTCCGATTCGTCTTTTTCTTCTTTGGTCTTGGATTGTTGTTTCGGCTCTTCTTTATCTTCTTTCTCTTCTTTTTGCTCTTTCTTGTCTTTCTCGTCCTTCTTGTCTTTCTCTTCTTTCTTGTCCGAGCCGCCGGAGCTATCCACGGTCAAAACCAACTGGCCTACTTCAACTTGATCGCCTTCTTTAACCGAAATCGAAGTAATGGTGCCTTCCACGCTGGACGGCACTTCGATAGTGGCTTTCCCTGTTTCAATTTCGAGAACAGATTGGTCTTTGCTGATGGTATCGCCTTTGTTTACCAGCATGCGCACGACCTCGCCGCTGGTCACGTTTTCGCCTAAATCCGGTATTTTAAATTCAGAAGCCATGGCTTGATGTCCTTTTTCTTGTTTACGCTGTCATGGGATCAACTTTTTCAGGATCAATTTCAAAATCTTTCATGGCGCGTTGCACCACGTCCGGTTTGATTTTTCCTTCCCGCGCTAACGAATGCAGTGTCGCAATCACTACGTAACGCGCATCCACTTCGAAATGGTTTCGCAAAGCCGGGCGGTTTTCGCTGCGGCCAAATCCGTCGGTTCCAAGCGAATGGAGAGGTCCGGGGATCCAGCGGGCGAGGGAATCCGGCAATGTTTTTACATAGTCGGAAGCCGCCACAAATACCCCGGGCGCTTTGCCGAAACATTTACTGACGTAAGGCAATTTCGGCTCTGCTTTCGGATTTAACATATTCCATCGTTCTACTTCTTTGGCGTCGCGACGCAGTTCTTTGTAGCTGGTGACCGACCATACATCGGCTTCCACTTTGAATTTCTCCGCCAGTATGTCCTGCGCTTTTATTACTTCGTTAAGAATGGCGCCACTGCCTAGCAATTGCGCGCGTAGTTTCGCGTTTTTTACCGGGGCATGACGGAACTTATACGCGCCTTTCAGAATGCCTTCTGTATGCCCTTCCGGCATGGCAGGCATGGCGTAATTTTCGTTCATCACTGTGATGTAGTAGAAAATATCCTCTTTATCCACATACATCCGGCGAATGCCGTCTTTAATGATTACAGCCAGCTCAAACGCAAATGTTGGATCGTAGCACATCAGATTCGGGACGGGATACGCCAGCAAGTGGCTGTGACCATCCTGATGTTGTAATCCTTCGCCGGCCAGCGTCGTGCGTCCGGCGGTTCCGCCGATCATGAATCCTTTGCACCGCATATCGCCTGCCGCCCAGATCAAATCGCCGATACGTTGGAAGCCGAACATGGAATAATAAATGAAAAACGGAATCGTATTGATGCCGTGATTGGCATACGCCGTGCCTGCCGCGATTAGCGAAGACATGGATCCGGCTTCGGTAATGCCTTCTTCCAGCAATTGTCCATCTTTGGATTCCTTGTAATACAACAAGCTATCGGCATCCACCGGCTCGTACAACTGCCCTTGATGGGAATAAATGCCGATTTGCCGGAACAGCGATTCCATGCCGAATGTGCGCGCTTCATCAGGCACAATCGGCACAATCAATTTGCCGACATTTTTATCTTTTAGCAATTTAGCCAAAATGCGCACAAACACCATCGTCGTAGAAGCTTCGCGACCGTCGGTGCCTTTATAAAATTCCTCGTACAAATCATCCGCAGGCGCTTTGATAGACACCATGGTGTTACGGCGTTTCGGAAGGTAACCGCCCAGCGCTTGACGCCGCTCATGCAGGTATTTCATTTCCGGACTGTCATCCGGCGGACAGTAAAACGGCATTTTGGCTACTTGATCGTCCGGAATCGGAATGCCGAACCGCGTGCGGAATGCCGCCACTTCCTCTTCGTTTAGTTTTTTCTGCTGGTGGGTAATGTTTTTGCCTTCCCCGCTTTCACCGAGGCCGTATCCTTTAATCGTCTGCGCCAAAATGACAGTCGGCTGGCCTTTGTGTTCCGTGGCGGCTTTATAAGCGGCATATACTTTCTCGGGGTCATGCCCGCCGCGCCGCAGCCTTTCCAGCTTGTCGTCGTTCAGGTTTTTGACCAGTTCCAGCAACTGCGGATATTTGCCGAAGAAATGTTCACGAATGTATTTGCCTTTGGAAACGGTATATTTTTGATACTGACCATCCACGACTTCGCCCATGCGTCGCACAAGCGCGCCATCCCGATCCTGTATCAGCAAAGGATCCCAGTCTCCGCCCCAAATGACTTTAAGGACATTCCAACCTGCGCCACGGAATGCGGCTTCGAGTTCCTGAATAATCTTGCCGTTGCCACGGACCGGACCATCCAGACGCTGCAAGTTGCAGTTGATCACAAAAATCAAATTATCCAGTTTCTCGCGCGACGCCAGGGTAATGGCGCCTAACGTTTCCGGTTCGTCTGTTTCGCCATCCCCCAGAAATGCCCACACTTTCTGATCGGTGGGATCCCGTAGACCGCGATCTTCGAGGTAACGGACAAACCGTGCATGATAAATGGACATAATCGGGCCCAAGCCCATGGAAACGGTTGGGAATTGCCAGAAATCAGGCATTAACCAAGGATGCGGATACGATGACAGCCCTCCGCCTGCGGCACATTCCCGCCGGAAATTCCCTAGTTTTTTGGGGGATAAACGTCCTTCCAGGTAAGCGCGCGCATAAATGCCGGGGCTGGCGTGTCCTTGGAAATAAATTAAATCGCCGGGATGTTTGTCGTTTGCGCCCCTAAAGAAATGATTAAACCCCACTTCGTAAAGCGTGGCCGCGGAGGCAAATGTGGAAATATGACCGCCGATGCTGGGGTCGGCTTTGTTTGCGCGTACCACCATCGCCATGGCGTTCCACCGGACCAGCGATTTGATACGCCACTCAATTTCCCGGTTTCCGGGGTAGGGCGGTTGGTCGTCAAAATGAATGGTATTAATGTACGGCGTATTGGCGGTAAATGGAAGTTGCACCCCGCTTTGATGCGCACGGATTTCCAGTTCACGGAGTATATGCTGCACGCGTTCCGGTCCGGAAAGCCGCAGAATATCCTCTAGTGATTCGATCCATTCCTGCACTTCCGGATCGCCGTTATGTTTCACTTCCAATTCAGACTCGTTCATGTTCCTCCAAGATCAGGGATAAGCTGGTAAATACCGCCAACACCATAGGCTATATTATGAAAAGGGCAATTGTAAAAACGATTCCAAAGAAGGAAAAGCCCTTTTTTTTATAACTGGTGTTGACAACTTCCTTAACTGTGATAGAAATGCCCCTCTTTATTGAATTTTTAGGAGTACCCGTTATGTCCATGCATCGAAGTTTAAAGTCCGCAAGTAAAATTGCAACAAAGCGGAATGTATTAAAGCGCTTTGAGCGCATTGATTTGTTGCGCAACCGCGGGCAATGGAGCGACGGCGATAAAGTGCGCGGCCTGCGCAAGACAAAGCCGCCGGTTTGATGTGCGTTTACAGCGTTTTCTGGCCTCATGCGGGTTGGGATCGCGCCGCGCGTGCGAGGATCTGATTGATCAAGGAGTAGTGGCCGTAGACGGGGAAATCGTCTCGCGCCAAGGCGTGGTTGTGGATCCATCGCGCCAAACCATCACCGTCCAAGGTCGTCCGGTTCGTCCCCAGCGGATTCGATATTTGCTGTATAACAAACCCATGGGTGTGGTCTGCACATCCAATGATCCCGAAGGGCGTGCAACGTTCCTTGATGTTTTGCCTCCCGAATATGACGACACGCGGTGGTTCAGTGTAGGCCGGCTTGACATGGAAAGCGAAGGCTTGCTTTTGCTGACGAATGACGGCGATATGACCTATCGTTTGACGCATCCCCGCCATCACATTCCCAAAACCTATCATGTGTGGGTGGACCGCCGAATCGGGCGGCGAGATAAAGAACAGATTTTGGCGGGCTTGTGGGATCAAGGCGAAAAACTGCGCGCGTTATCGCTTAAACCCATACCGCGCGGCGCAGACGTACATGTCGTGGAAATCGTGCTAGGTGAAGGGCGGAACCGGCATATTCGCCGCATGCTGGCTGCGTTGGACATCCATGTATTGCGGTTGCGTCGCGTCGCTCTGGGACCTCTCGCGCTTAAAAACCAACGGTTAGGTTCTTTCCGGCTGCTGCGTCCCGACGAAATCGAAGCGCTACAAAAAGCTGCCGGTCTTGTTACGGGTGATAAAGCGTAACAAAGTGATCTTTAATATACTTGCAGGCTTCTTCCAGCGAAGGAAGTATTTTGGTTGTGAAACGAACCATCCATGGACTGCAATCCTTAAAGGAAAAAGGGGAAAACGCTACAACGAATTTTTTGAGGTCGTGCGAGGCGTAAAAAACTTCCATGGACGTGCCGACCGAGGCTTTGTTGTAATTTACAATGACTATGTCCGCGTCCCGGATGTCCTGCAGATCAAATTCAACAATCTCATTCGCGCTATCTACTTCCCGGTCTTTAAAATTACGGCGCATGGGGTCCAGCAACACAAAATCGTCGGCTAAATATTTTTTAGCGGCCTCACGCCATTCCCGGGCATGCCCTTCCACTTCGTCCATGATCGGGCCACACAAATAGATTTTTTTCGCCATGACAGAAAACTCCTTCGAGATGGTTGTACATAAATCGGAAGCATTCTGCGCGCTTCCCGTAAAAATTCAAGCTTGAAGGTTTGGGGTGCGCGTTACGCAGAGGCGGTGTGCGTCATCAAGTAATGGCCTACATACCATTCATCGCCGTCATGAATGGCAAATAGTTCTTCACAGGCCATAAAAAACACGCGCCAACGATTAAACCAGCGTTTGGCTTCGGCTTCGCCGTATGTTTGCGCCATGATCGGCATCACGGCATCTTTGTGGGCATCCATCAAGTCCAGCCAGGCGCGCAAAGTCTTCGCGTAATGCTTGCCGTTGACTTTCCATTGTCGCTGCACATCCATGTGCCGGTCGAAATGATTTAATAAATACTCCGACGGCATAATTCCGCCGGTGAAAAAATAGCGGCCCATCCAATCGTCATCCGATGTCGTTTCAAAAGGGTAGGGCGTGTCGCGATGGCAGAAAATATGCACAAACAGTTTGCCATCCGGTTTTAACCAGCGTGCAATCCGTTCAAGAAGCGCCTCGTAATTGCGCATATGTTCAAACATTTCTATGGAAACCACACGATCAAATGTGGACTCCGGAGCAAAATCATTCATATCCGCCGTAATGACACGAAGATTAGTCAGGGATTTTGCGGCGCATTGATTTTCAATATACGTCCGTTGCGTGGAGGAATTGGACACAGCGGTAATGCGCGCTTTCGGATATTTTTCGGCCATCCATAGCGATAACGAGCCCCAGCCGCAACCTAATTCAAGGATATCCTGTCCATCCGCCAGTTCAGCGCGGCGGCATGTCAACGCCAGCATGGCTTCTTCGGCGGCTTCCAGGCTAAACGTTGTTTCATTCCACACGCAAGCGCTGTATTTCATGCGGGGTCCCAGCACGTGCTGAAAAAATTGCGTGGGCACTTCGTAATGTTGCTCGTTGGCTTTGTCTGTTAACACCGCGACAGGGCTTGCTTTCATCTGTTGCACGAAACGATCGGTTTGCGCGGTCGGTTCGTCTTTGGAAAGCTCGCGTAATCGTTCCCGCAGCAAATGTCGAATGCCGATACGAATAAGCCAGTCCGGGAGCATTCCTTTTTCCATGCAATCAATAGCCCATTGTTTCATCATGATTCCTTCCGGGGGAACCACGGGAAAAAGACGGATGTGGTTCGTTGATACTGCTTGTAATCATCCCCGCGCGAGCGCAGGGCTTGTTTTTCTGTATACGGTATGCCGGTAATTTTAAATAAGAAATAAAACATAAGCGCCGGGCCGGCCAGCGTTACCATCCAATAGGCATGGCCCACAGCAAAAAAGACGTAGGCCCACCAATGCAACCACTCAAAAAAATAATTGGGATGCCGAGAATAACGCCATAATCCCGTGCGACAGGTCCGCCCTTTGTTGTCGGGATCACCGCGGAAGGCCGCGAGCTGCTTGTCCGCGATCCATTCTCCGCCCACGGCTACGAGCCATACCGCTAAACCGAGCGATTCCCATATACCCCATGTGTCGCCCGGGGCTGTCATTGCAATCATGACCGGAATGGAAAAAAGGATAGCCACAACGGTCTGGGCCTGAAATACAAAGAAAAAATAAAACGAAGCACGCGCTCTCCAGTGCTCCCGTAGAGCCTTGTATCTGCCGTCTTCTTCTTTGCCGATTACCCGGTCAAACAAAATGTAAAATGCAAGGCGCAAAGCCCACGCGATGGCCAGCAACGCAATTAACATGGTCCTGCCTGTCGGTTCCGCCTCGAAAAAGGCGAACCATGCAACCAGAAAAGCCAGACTTGTGGCCCATCCGAAATCCGCTACGCCTGCATCTTTCGTGCGACACTGAATCGCGTACAAAATCACAAGCCATATAAAAACTATTGCCACACCAACTAGTAATGAATTCATACGCTTTATGTCGTCGTTAAAAAACAAAGCTGACGCAATATTTTATTTGGAGACCTTGGAAACGATCTTAAGACGTCATCGTTTCTATGTCTCTGACGCTCCGACGACCTCCCTGCTGCAATCAATCGGCGCGACGGCGATACGGAAGTTCACCCTGAAACACATGTTCCGCCGGGCCTTGCAAGGTGACTTTTTCGGCGCCGTCCGGCGTCAGTTGATAATTCACTTCCAGGGTGTGTCCGCCTGCGGTATGCACATGGACCGGGGCCGTCACCCGTCCGGTTTTGCCTGCTATCAGCGCGGAAGCGACAATCCCTGTGCCGCAGGCAGGCGTTTCCGCTTCCACGCCGCGTTCGTAAGTGCGTAGGCGCAAGCTCGACGGGCCTGTAATTTCAATAAAATTTGCGTTGGTCCCGCCCGGCGCAAATAGCGCGTGATGTCGAATAAGCGCGCCGGTTCCTTGCACGTCGAACGACTCGATATCCGTGACTTCCACCACGACATGGGGGACGCCGCTATTCACAAATCCGTAGGCCAATGGGCCGCCGGGCATATCCAACGCGCCGTCCAGCTTCCAGTCTTTCGGCGCGGTCATGTCCAGCCGCACATCTTGTCCGATCATGGTGGCGCCTACCAGGCCCGCAGGCGTTTCAAACGTCATCTGTTCCCCGGATACCCCCAATTCGTGCGCCAACCGCGCGATGCAGCGCGCTCCGTTGCCGCACATATCCACTTCGCCGCCATCGGGATTAAAGAAGCGCATACGGAAATCCGCGCGCTCCGACGGCTGGATTAATAACACGCCTTCGCTGCCAACACCTGTATGCCGTGCCATGATGGCTGATAGCCATGCTTGATCATCGGTTGGAAACGATAACACGCGATCATCCACGACGATAAAATCATTGGCCGCTCCGTGCATTTTGTAAAATGGTATAACTGATCCGGACATCTTTAATCCTTTGCATTTGACTGTATGAGCCCGTATCCTTACCGTGCTCATTTGAACTGGGTTTGTACTATAAAGAGGAAAGCATGAATCTGCAAAAATTATTTGCGGCCCGTATTGGCGGCGAATCGTTCGGTCTCGGCAATGAGATTTACAAATTTGAAAAAATCAAGCGAGCCAAAGCGGCAGCGCGAGCCGCGAGACCCGATGTGGAAATCCTTGATTTCGGGGTAGGGGAACCGGATCGTATGGCGCCTACGCCGATCCGCGAAGCATTAAAAATCGCGGTGGACGATCCCGGGAATCGCGGCTACGCCGACAACGGGATACGCGCGTTTAAAGTCGCGTCTGCCGAATACATGAAGAATTTTTTCGGGGTAACCGATCTCAATCCCGATACGGAAATTAATCACTGCATCGGAGCTAAACCTGCGCTGGCGATGTTGCCTCTATGTTTTATCAATCCGGGCGACGTATTGATCACGACTGTTCCGGGCTATCCCGTGTTGGCGACTCATACACGGTATGTAGGCGGGGAAGTGTTTGCGTTGCCTTTGCTTCGGGAAAACCATTTTTTCCCGGACTTAACAGCTATTCCTGATGACATTGCCCAACGCGCAAAATTATTTTACGTCAATTACCCCAACAATCCGACCGGGGCAGCGCCGACCCGCGCATTTTTTGATGACTTAATCGCGTTTGCCAAGAAACACACAATCCTGATTGTTCAGGACGCGGCGTATGCCACGCTTTCGTACGGCCCGGAACGCCTTTCGATATTGAACTGTCCGGGCGGCAAAGAAGTTGCTCTTGAAATACATTCCATGAGCAAAAGCTATAATATGACCGGATGGCGTATGGGTTTTGTGGCCGGACCGGAGGGCGCGGTGAAAGCGTATGCCGAAGTCAAAGACAACGTGGATTCCGGCCAGTTTAAAGCGATTCAAGTGGCGGCTTGCGCGGGGATCGCCGATGTGACTATTTCCGAGGAGATTCGCGAACATTACCGGGCGCGTCTTGAACGCATGGCGGACGCGCTTCGCGCGGTTGGATTTGATGCGGCGATGCCGGGCGGCACTTTTTTTATGTACGTGCCAGCGCCTACAGGCGCGGGCGATGTTTCGTTTAAAAACGCGGAAGAGGCTTCGCAGTATCTCATTAAGGAATGTTCTGTGTCTACGGTTCCGTGGGATGATGCAGGCGCGTACCTGCGTTTTTCAGCTACATTTGAGTCGGCGGGGGATGACGATGACGAGCGCGTGATAGCGGAACTGACCTCCCGGTTAAGCAAGGTGAATTTGCGGTTCGGGTAATGAACGTGAACACAAGGAGTCAAACGATGAACACATTAGTTCGTTTAAGTATAGCGGGAATGGTCGTAGGCATGTTGGCTGTGACGGGATGCATTGAAAGCACCACGGTCGTTCGTGTGAATAAAGATGGAACAGGGGAGTTGTTTGTCCGCGAATTTATGTCCACGGAAATTACCACCATGATGGAAGGCATGGGCGAAATGGTGGAAGGTATGGCGGAAAGCATGAACGAAACCATGGAAGCGGAAAATGATCAGGCGTTTGAAAAAGCAGGGCTTTCGGGAATGACGCTGGATATGGCGAAAGCCAAGACCGTGCAATTCGGCGAGGGGGTTACATTGCAAAGTGTGCGCGAAGCAACCAATACGCAGGGATGGAAAGGCTATCAAGCGCGCTATACCTTCAACGACGTAACCACGCTGAATTTAAGCGGGACCCCGTCGGAAGGCGGCGAACAAAATTCGGGTGAGTTGATGTATCGTTTTGAAATGACGCCGGGCGATACAGCCACGTTGCGTATTGTTTCCTCCAAGCCCGATAGCGCGCAAGCGGAATCCCAAGCGCAAGACATGGCCGACAGCATGCCTCCTATGGAAGGTTTTGAAGATTTTGATTTTGGCGATACGGTGCAAGAGGAAGCGGTATCCGGTAACGACATGGATGATTTGGGCGGGGCGATGATGGGCGGCATGATGGGCTCGATGTTTAAAGGCATGCGCATGAGTGTATATGTGCAAGTAAACGGGGATGTTGTGGAAACCGATGCGAAACATCGCTCGGAAAAGAGAGACAATATCTTCACCTTGATGGATATGAACATGGACGCCATCATGAAGAACCCGGAAGCTATGAAATTGATGATGAATAATGATCAAGACGGGTTGGACAAATTAAGTGAAATGGGTGTGGAAGGACTGGTCATGGAAGAGCCGGGCCGAACCATTACGATTCAATTCAACTAACACAAGCGCGGACAAGGAACGATAAAGTAATGAAAGTAGTATTGGCCTATTCAGGGGGGTTGGACACCTCGGTTATCATCGGATGGCTACGCGAAGTATACGACGCGGAAGTTATCGCTTTTGCGGCGGATCTGGGGCAGGAAGAGGAATTAACCGGGCTGGATGCCAAAGCGAAGAATTCCGGGGCATCCAAAGTCTATATTGATGATTTGCGCGCCGAGTTCGCCTCGGATTTTGTGTTTCCCATGATTCGCGCCGGCGCGATATACGAGTCGGGTTATTTATTAGGCACGTCCATTGCGCGTCCGTTGATTGCCAAGCGCATGATTGAAATTGTGCGGGAAAATCAAGCCGACGCCATTTGCCATGGCGCAACAGGCAAAGGCAATGATCAGGTGCGCTTTGAAGTGACGGCGTACGCCTTGGAGCCGGGCATCCGGGTCATTGCCCCGTGGCGTGAATGGCAGTACAAATCGCGAACCGATTTGATCGAATATGCAAAGCGATTGAATGTGCCGGTGCCGGTTACCGCCGCGAAGCCGTACAGCATGGATCGGAATTTACTGCATATCAGTTATGAAGGCGGCATTTTGGAGGATCCATGGGCCGCGCCTCCGAAAGACATGTTTAAGTTAAGCGTGGACCCGGAAGATGCGCCGGACCAAGCGGAGGAAGTTGTCATTGACTTTGTTAAAGGCGACGCCGTGGCGGTGAACGGCGAATCCATGAGCCCGCTGGAAATCATGCGCACCTTGAATAAACTCGGGGGCAAACATGGCGTAGGGCGCATTGACCTGGTTGAAAACCGTTTTGTCGGCATGAAAAGCCGGGGCGTATACGAAACACCGGGCGGCACAATTTTATACCGCGCGCGCGAAGCAGTGGAACAATTGACGATGGACCGCGAAGTTATGCACACGCGCAATAGTCTTGTCCCGCAATACGCCAAGCTCGTCTACAACGGATTCTGGTTTGCGCCGGAGCGTGAAATGCTGCAAGCGGCAATGGATCAGGCCGCGTCGGCGGTTACGGGGACGGCGCGGATTAAATTGTATAAAGGAAACTGCACCGTGGCGGGCCGTCGAGCGGAGCAATCGCTGTACGATCCGGAAATTTCCACATTTGAAGCCAGCGACGCCTACGATCAGAAAGACGCCGAAGGATTCATCAAACTTAACGCGTTGCGCCTTCGTATTCGCGCGGCCATGCGTCATAAAGGATGACGCGATTTATGGCTGCGTTTCATTATCAGAACGGCGAATTATACGCGGAGGATGTGCCGGTGCGCGCGTTGGCGGATCAGCACGGCACCCCTTTGTATGTGTATAGCCGTACGCATGTCATCGAACAATATCATGCGCTGGCGCATGCCATGAAGGCGGTAAAACCGGCGATTTACTTCGCGTTGAAATCAAACTCAAATCTGGCGATAATCCGCACGCTGGCGGACGCGGGCGCAGGCATGGATGTTGTGTCGGGCGGCGAATTGTATCGCGCGCGCAAAGCGGGGGTGCCCGCGGATAAGATTGTATTTGCGGGTGTCGGCAAGACCACCGATGAAATTGATTATGCGTTAAAAGAAAACATTCGTTTTTTCACGGTGGAATCCGAAGCGGAATTGCAACGTATTTCCGAGCGTGCGGATACGATGGGCGTCACGGGACGCGTGGCTATACGCGTTAATCCCGATGTAGATCCCAAAACGCATAAATTTACCAGCACAGGCAAAGCTGAAAACAAGTTCGGCGTGGATTTGCTACGCGCGGAACGGGCTTATGAAATTGCCGCGCGCTTGCCCGGTTTGGAAATTGCCGGTCTGCACATGCATTTGGGATCGCCAATTATGTCCCCCAAACCGTATGTAGAAGCGTTGGAAAAAGTGCGTCCATTGTGCGAGGAATGGAAAGCAAAATATCCGACGTTCAGGCATTTGGATATTGGCGGCGGCATCGGCATTGCCTACAAGCCGGATCAAAAACCGATGTCGCCGCGCGATTTTGCTTCGGCGGTGCTACCGTATTTGCATGGGTTGGACCTTGAAATAGGCATAGAGCCGGGCCGTTTTTTTACCGGCAACGCAGGTATTCTTGTGACACGCGTGCAATACATCAAAGATAATCCATTCAAGAAATTCGTTATTATTGACGCGGCCATGAACGATTTGTTGCGTCCGCCGCTGTATGATGCGTGGCATGAAATCGAGCCGATTGTTCAAACACCCGATCGTATATTTGGTGATGTTGTGGGTCCGGTATGTGAGTCAGCGGATTTTATGGCGCAGAACCGCGAACTTGCTGCAGTGGAGCAAGGCGATTTATTGGCGATCATGAGCGCGGGCGCGTACGGGTTTGTTATGGCGTCCAACTACAATACGCGAGGCCGTCCCGCCGAAGTCATGGTGCAAGGCGACCAAGTTGAGATTGTGCGCGAACGCGAAACGTGGGATGATATGTTGAGGGGTGAATCAATACCTGCGTGGAAGAGTGGGAAGTAAGAAGTAGTAAGTAAGAAGTAGTAAGTAAGAAGTAGTAAGTAAGAAGTGGGAAGTAAGAAGTGGGACGTGGGTAGTGGTTGGTTATTGGTTCATTGTGAGTAGGTTCATGAGGGTAGGGGTTGGCAACTGAAAGGTGATGTATGTTTCAAGGTGTGTATACAGCGTTGGTAACGCCGTTTACAAACGGTGGGGATGATGTGGATTTTGATGCGCTGGACCGGTTGGTCGAGTCGCAGATTAATAACGGGGTCAGCGGGCTGGTGCCTGTGGGGACAACCGGTGAATCGCCTACGTTGTCCATGGAAGAACATCAGCGCGTGGTTGAATTTGTTATTCAGAAAGTCGCGGGCCGCGTCAAAGTTATTGCAGGCACCGGAGGCAATGCTACCGCGGAAGCGATTGAATTAACCGAGCATGCGAAAGAAGCCGGGGCGGATGCCACCCTGCAAGTCACTCCGTATTACAATAAACCAAGCCAGAATGGACTTATTGCGCATTTGTCGGCGATAGCGGATATCGGATTGCCTGTTGTGTTGTACAATGTGCCCGGACGGACCGGGCGTGAATTGGCGCTGGAAACCGTAATTGAACTGGCCGGCCACGAACATATTGTCGCTATCAAGGAAGCCAGCGGCGATGTGGACCGGGTTAGTCGTTACCGGAATGCATGCGATCTGGAAGTCCTGTCGGGCGACGATGCATTGACGATTCCCATGATGTCGGTTGGCGCGGTAGGCGTGATTAGCGTGGCCGCAAATGTGGTGCCTAAGTACACCTCGGCTATGGTCCATTCCGCGTTGAGCCATTGCTGGGACGAAGTATCTGCTTTGCACTTGAAATTGCATCCGCTGTTTACCGATTTGTTTTTAGATACTAATCCTGTGCCCGTGAAGTATGCGCTTTCGGTGCTGGGGCATATTGAAGAAGTATACCGCTTGCCGTTGTGTCCTATGCGTCAATGGCAAAAAGAACAACTGCGCGGCACGATGGAAACGCTGGGCTTGATTTAAGGAAACGCAGCATGCCTGAGGAACATACCAAAACAGTCCGTGTGGCGGTGATGGGCGCGGGTGGCCGTATGGGGCGCGCGATTATCCGGTGCGCAGGTTTGCAAGCGCCCCCGTTGCCCATTGTCGGCGCCATTGATGTCGAGGACTGTGCCGTGTACGGCAAAGACGCGGGTTTGGTCGCGGGCGCAGGGGAACTGGGGGTGGCTATATCCTCCGATCTTGAGGCGCCTTTGGAGGCGGCCGATGTGCTCATTGATTTTTCTTATGCCCAAAGCACAGCCGCGATTGCCCCGGTGGTCGCGGCTTCCGGAAAAGCATGGATTATTGGCACCACGGGACTCGATGAAGCGCAACGCGACGCCGTGGAATCGGCATCCCGTAAGATCCCGGTGGTTATGGCGCCTAACATGAGCCTGGGCGTTAATTTGCTTTTCACGCTGGTGGAGCAAGCGGCGCGCGCGTTGAAAGGCAAAGGGTACGATATCGAAATCATTGAACGCCATCATCGCCGTAAAAAAGATTCCCCTAGCGGGACGGCGCTTGGTTTGGGGCAAGCTGCGGCGCGTGGCATGGATTGGACGTTGGAGGATGTGGCTCGTCATGGTCGCGAAGGCCTCCAAGATCATGATCGTGCGGCGGAAGAAATCGGATTTCACGCCGTGCGCGGCGGCGATTTTGTCGGGGATCACACGGTTCTTTTTGCCGCGGAAGGCGAGTCCGTGGAATTATCGCATCGCGCCACCAACCGTGACACGTTTGCTATAGGCGCTTTGCGCGCCGCCATGTGGGCTGCGGGACGCCAGCCGGGCTTGTATGCCATGAATCATGTTCTGGGGCTTTGAGGGCCATACGCATGGAAACAGGATTCAGTTTCGGGAGCAACGAAGGCGATCGCGTTGCGAACATTCGGGAAGCAAAAAAACGTATTATGGCTTTGCCCGGCGTTGTGTTTCGGGCGCAATCCCCTTTGTACGAAACCGAGCCTGTGGGGGTGTTGCCCGAATATGCTGATATCCGGTTCCTTAATTCTGTATTGATTGTGGATAGTGCGTATACGCCCGCCGAATGGTTGGAGCATTTGCATAAAATCGAAAAGGATTTGGGGCGCACGCGTTTAAACGATCGCAATGCACCCCGATCCATTGACGTGGATATTTTGTACGTGGGGGATGCCTGCATAGATAGCGGAGGTTTAACCGTGCCGCACCCGCGTTGGGCCAAGCGCCGGTTTGTCGTGCAACCACTCGCGGATGTGCGACCCGATCTTGTCCTGCCCGGCGCAGGGAAAACGGTACGCGAAATACTTTCCGGGTTGGAAGGCGAAGAAGTTACCGCGTTGTCGGTTGATTGGTAAACGATCGCATGATCGCCCGTTACGGCAGCCGCACGCGCACACGAAACGAGCGGACCGCATTGGTGGCGGCGGGAGCGTTGGCGCTATCCCATGACGTGACCGGAGCGTTGCCTCTAAAAAAAGTTCCTGTGCCGGCGCTCCAAGGCGCGTTATTGCTTATTGGGCCATCCAGCCATTCCACGCGATAAAAGCGCGACGTCAAAGACAGGAATTCCAACGCGCCAATGCCGGTCAGTGCATTCGGTGTGGTCGCCGTTAGTTTAAAATAATCGTTTCCGTCGGTGGGGTTGGTTCCCGCAATGTATTCCTCGAAATCGGTAAACCCGTCGGCATCCAGATCATCATCCGGCCCCGTGCCGGTCGAGGAATCGTAATAAAGATATTCCCACCAGTCCGGCAGGTCATCGCCGTCCGCGTCGCGCGTGATGCGGACGCGATGGATGGGGCTTTCTATGGCTTCACCTCCATCGCCGGAAGCGCGCGCTTGCAGTTCGATCCGGCCCGCCCCCGTGGACGTGGTATCCCATATAAAAGTCCAGGGGGGACTGTTGGTTTCCGCATGCAACCGGCCCATAACATAGAATTGCATGGACGTGATGACCCCGGGGGAAAGCGCGGCATCCACGTGGGTGGTGATCACGGCGCTTACCGGAAACGTTGCATCGTTTACGGGAGTTTGTATTTCACAGAACCCGTTAAAATTACTGATCACAAATGGATGAATCGCATGCCCTTGCGTGCGCACGGCCGATCCGTCGTAGGCCACAGCGCGAAGCTCGTAGGGGCCGTCGGGCCATGCCGTGGTGTCCAGCTCGTACTCGGTGACAAGATTGGTTGCTCCTGCGCGAATAAACAATGTGGCGCGTCCCCCCATGACGTCGTCATTGTTTTTTCCCGATTCAGCATTCTCGAAAAACGAAGTGCTTGTAATCTGGACGGAGATGTCGGGCTTGTAACTTGTCCAACCGTTCGTGCGCGCAACGAAAAAAGCTTCTACCTCGGGTGGCGGGTCGTTTAACTCCGCGTACCAAAGCATTTTAACGCCGCTGGATGTCGTCAAATTCGTATCAAGATTAAATTGATTGATGTAGTTTTGAAAAAATGTTTTCAGAGCAACCGTGTTGGTGGCCGTGACAGTGTTGGTGACCACCACGCTATCCAAACGGGTGACCACCACGCGCATGACATCCCCCGAGCTCACGCTGCCTTCGAGGCGTAGGGCGCGGGAAGCCGCAGCGGCGGTTTCCAGAAAGTTCGTCCCATGCGGTGTGGCGTGTACGGTTAATTCCGACGCCACGCCGATAGATGTGAAAGCGTCGAAAGCAATGTCTTCTCCCGGAATGCCGAGGGAGTCCTGTACAATTTCCACGCGATCCCCGAAAGCTCTTGCGGTGTAGGGCAGGGGAGGCGCTTGATTGATCCGGTTCGCCACGCCTTCAGCCACGGAATAAATGGATTCGCCTGACCCGACAGTATACGTGCGCGTTGTGGCGCCGAGTTGGACCGAGACAGTGTTGTCTTGCCTTGGGCTAATGTTGGTGAGCGTCGCAAGGTATCTATCGTTGAGATACATATCCACGCGATGCACGGTTTCTTCGAGGGAAGACGAAACCGCATGTACATGCGCTGTGATGATTCCACTGACTGCGGTATGCGGGGCGATGCCGCTGATGGTTACAAGCGGAGGGCTACTGTACGGTTGCGTTAGTGGATCGCCTACCGTCAGGCCTTGGTATGGGTTGCGCGTCGCCATGTATATGGATTCGCCAGCATTAAAGCCACGCGCATACCAGTAATACAAATCGGTCGCAGGAAATTTATTGGTGATAGCGCAGGGTTCTACAATCGTGCCGTAGGAACCGGACGCGCCCAACGCCATCCAATTGGTCACGGACATTTGGCCGGAAACCGAGGTTAGAAAACCGCCGAAGGACGTTAAATGCTCCGCAATGGATCCAGGCTGTAACTGGACGATATTCAAATTGCCTGGATTGGGCGCGCCGGTGGAGTAGCCCATGGTATTGGTGAATGCGCTTAGGTCCGATGATGCACGAATAATGCCTTCGACGGGCTGGTCCAGCATACGAAAATAAAATTGCGTGTTTTCGTATTGAGGTCGCCGGACCATGCGGGAAAGGTCGGAAGTTTGGATCAAGTTCATGCGCCCCGTGGGTGTCGTATGGTCCGCGGATACACTGCGATCAATAACGTGGCGTATACCGTCGGACGACCCGGCCGCGAGCATGGCGCTTAAGATATACGCGTTGTGCCCCGGTGTGTTTCGATCAAACGCGCGTTCGCTACGATAATAAGCGTGATCACTTCCCGGCTCCGTTTGGCAATCAAACACAAAGGCATCAGGCGAGGATTTGAAGTCATAAAACATCGAAGATGTCAGGGAGCTAAACCGGTTGCTTACAAGGTCACCGAGGTAAATGCGGTAAGGAATATCCGAAGAAAAAACAATGTATTCGATTTGATTCGTCAATTGCTGGCTTGCGATATACGACAGAATCGGAGCGCGTACCTGATTGCTGAAAATAGTGGTGGACATGTTGGCCGATAACGGCGCGTCCACGGTAAAAAAATGGCGCGCGGGAATACCGCGCTGTTCCCGGTAATAATGGCCTAAAGCCAAAGAATCCCCGCTCTGCTGATTAGCCACGATCAATACATTCTGCGGCCCGCCTCCGGCGTGTCCCGTAAGAGGCATACAGCAGGACAACCACGTAAAAAGCAAGCGACACAGAGCGCCATGTATACTATAAAATCTTTGCATCGGGATAAATGTACACAGCGGAATAACGCATGCATAGTTGAACTTTCGAGAAGGTTTCGCTTTCATGCTTTTCATTTTTCAGGAAGCTGGCACACTGCTCCCGTAACCCCGTAAACCAAGAGGAGTGTTGTTGTGTCGTTTGAAAGTGGTTCCGTAAGTTGTCGTATGTTTTTTGTTCCGCGCGCTTTGCCCGATGATGCCGTGGAGCGATTTGCGTCGCAGTGCGCGCCGGCGTTGGAAAGCCTCAAAGACGTGCCGATTCAGGGCTGGGTTGGGGGACGTCATTTGCTGGATCGCATGATTCAGGAGGATAACGCGTATTACGGTGGGTATTTGCGGTTATCGTTGATGCAGGCGGAGCGTAAAATACCGCCCGCGCTCCTGAAAGCAGAGCAAACCATGGAGGAATTAGCGCAGATGCAAGCGACGGGATCCCCGGCGCTGAGTCGCAAAGTGCGCGCGGAAATCAAACAAAGCATTGTGGACCGTCTCCTCCCGAATATGCCTCCGCAATTAAAAGGCATACAGTTTGTATACGATCATACCGAGCAAATAATTTACGCGGATTGTGTGTCCGAAAAACAATTGGACGCGTTTCAAATCCATTTTGCGCGCGCCATAGGATTTGCGTTGCAACCTGCGATGCCGGATAGCGCTGCTATGCGACTCTGTAACGAGGATATCCAGGATTGGCCTCCTTCCAGTTTCACGCCGGACGTGGATGATTCCGATGCGTCAAGTCATCCCGGCGAGGAATTCCTTACCTGGCTTTGGTTTGTGGCCGAGCAGGAACGGGGTGGTTTCGATCTGGACGGGCAAGCGGTAGCGGTGATGATAGAAGGACCTTTGATGTTCTGCATGGAAGGCGACGGCGCGCATGTCACGGTATTGCGTAAAGGATCCCCCTTGGTCAGCGCGGAAGCTAAAACGTCGTTGATGAGCGGTAAAAAATTGAGCCAAGCGAAACTGACACTCACGGTTAATGATCAAGCATGGGTATGCACATTCGATGCGCGTGAATTTGTTGTTCGCGGTTTGAAATTGCCCGACATTGAACGCATGGATCCAATCAGCCGTTTTCAGGAACGGATTCGCTTGATGAATGAGTTCCGGCGCTTTCTTCTGGGGGCCTACACGATGTTTGTGAAGCGTCGCGCTGATGCGAGCCAGTGGTCGAACGAAGTAGCCCGAATCCGTCAATGGGTACAGGACCGACGCGCAGCTCATTGACGCAGCCCGTCTGATGCGATACAACAGGCCGCATGAGAATGAAAACGTTTCTGCTGATGGTCGGTATGGTCGCAACGGGGGCTCTTCCTTGTGTGGCGTCGCCTTTGCAGATTCCGCGCACGCCTGCATTGACTGAAGATATACCGGCTGATCAGCAGGCGGACCCACGCCATGAAGTGTTGCAATTGCTTTTCAGCGCGCAGGACTTGCTGGCGGATGAGGAGTATGAAGCAGCCATACCCATGCTTGAGAAAGTCATTGATATGGAGCCTTCCCGTTTGTCCGCGTGGGCTGAACTTGGCTGGGCTCACTGGTTTCTTGGCGATCAGGAAAAAGCGCGGGAAATCTGGTCCCGGTTACGTTTATTAAATCCCGAAGCGCCGCTCGCATATAATTTGCTGGCAAGCTATCACCTTGGGCAAAATGAATTAAAAGAGGCTATTGCCCTGTACCGGAAAAGTTTATCGCTTGACCCGGATCAGCGTGATGCCCGTTTGAATTTGGGGCGGGTCTATAGTTGGCTGGGCTACTTGGAAGAAGCGACGGCGTTGTTGCAACCGCTGTTTGAAGAAGACCCGGACCGGATGGATGTGCGCCTGGATTTAGCCCGTACGCTGACCAGCAACTGGGACTATGAAAATGCCTTGCCTCACTGGGAATATATTCGGGCCATTGTGCCGGATTATCCTGAGTACATGATTCATGAAGCGACCTGTCGTTTGCATTTGGGGCAACTGGACCAAGCGAAAGAGCTTGCGTTGGAGGTGCTGGAGCGGGAAGGCGATGCTATGCAGCCTCTTCACATCCTGGCGGATGCGGAGCAATTCGGCGGCAACCCAGGCGAATCTTTGGCGTATTTAAACCGCATGCTTCCCTTGGCGGATAAACCGGCAGACCATGTTTACATCGTCAACCGGTTACTCGGGTTGTTGGAGGATTTAACCTACGAAGACCCAGAGCGATATCCGTATACGTTGATTCTTGAATTAGGCCGGGACGCGATTGCCACAGATCCCAAAAATGTAGGTTCGCATATTGCGTTTGCCGAACAGCATTTAGAAGCTGCCTCAAGACCCGACATGCCCTATTCCTCGCGCCATTACCTGCGCGAGTCTGAACGGTTGTTTAAAAAAGTTCTGGAGGAATTCAATCCGCGCAATCTCCGCTGTCAGCAGGGCTTGTTTCAAGTATATATGGCCATGCAGGACTGGGATAAGGCCGCCAAGGCGTTGGACATGGTGCGCACGTTTAATCCCCGCGATCCGTATCTGCATTACCATGAAGCCACGCTATATGCGCGCAAAGGGGATTATGGACTGGCGTATGAAGCGTTGGATAAACTGGAGCGCGCGGGACGACGCGGGGCGGTGGCGATGGTTTTCGGGCACGGCTTGGGTCCTAGTGAGTTCGGTCAAGTACCTTCGGCCGATGAATTCCGCGAGCAATTGTTAGCGATGCAACAGGCGGGCTATACGTTTATCACACCGGCGGAATTGAAACGCTATTTTGAAGAAATGGATGCGCGCGAAGACGAAGACGTGGACATGACAGGCCCGGTGGACCGAATCGCCATGTTGACGTTTGACGATGTATTGCTGACCTCTTTGATTTATGGAACCGAGCCATTGCTGGAATTAGGCATTGTCTGCGCACAGCACATCATTGTCGCCAATACCGACCGCGGAGAAGCGTACCTGGGTTCCTGGGATGTCATACGCAAGTATGCGGAGACCGGCGCATGGATCTTTGGCTCGCATTCGTATGATGCGCATCGCCCGTATCCTGTTTCACTGGAAGAGTCCGATGAAGCGGAGACCACGTATAAAGAAGTATTCGGGAAAACATCCTACGCGGACGAGCAGGCGCGTTATGCATATCCGTTCGGCAATCGCATTTGGCAAAAAGACAAAGAACGGGTGGAAACATCCGAGGAATTTCGTGAAAGATTACTGAAGGAATATCGTTACTCCCAACAACGTATTGAAGAGGAACTAGGTGTAAAACCGATGTTTTTCGCGTATCCATTCGGGGAAATCGGGCAGGAAGCGTATAGCAATGAACGGAATGCCATTGATTGGCACAAAGACATTGGTTCGACCTACTATGACATGGGATTTATCCAATCGTATTTTGCGCATGCGGTAAACGGAGACGACCCTATGCTCTATCAGCGGCATGAACCGGCTTTACGCGCGTCGGGAGAGGAAGTGGTTCGCTACTTTATCACCAAGCACCCGGTGCATCTTGCCCAACGAACCCGGTTGAAGCTTGCGGCGGATCAAGGCAATCATGCGTTGGTCAAAGCCACGCTCGCGGCTATGCGCGAAGCTAATTATCCTGAATATGCGGACGATGATTTGGATTCGATTCTTCAACAACAACTCGTGACGAAAATGCCGCGTTCTACACGCGTGGAAAACGAAGGCGATGCTTTTGCATGGACGTTATCGGATCCGGCGGTACGCCTGATGGGCGAATATTTCGAGGATAATCTGGATGGGGAATACACGCGATTCAGCGCGGGCGCCAGTGTAAATCTGGCCCCGAATGTGACGCTGGATGCAAGAGGGGGCGCGGGCACGTATGAACAAAATGATCGCGAAGGCGAAGATACCACCCGCATCCTGAGTGTGGACGAACAATTTGTTATCGTTGCGCCAACTACGTTATTCCCGAATGGCGTAACGCTATCCGGTGATGTCGGAATGCGTATCTTGTCGGGGGACGCCGACGATTCGGTTTTGCGTGCGGGATTGCAAGCGCAGGGCCGTATGGCGAATCATTGGGAATGGATGGGGCGCGTGGATCACGATGCCGTGGAAGCAGCCTCCGCCATGGTGGCGGATATCACTCAATCACGGGGGATGGGGCGTTTTCTCTGGAATCCCGTGCAACGTATGGATGTTTGGTTTACAGGACAATTCTACGATTTTTCCGACGGCAACACGCGCCAGCATCTTGAAATTAACCCGACATGGATGATTAAACGCGGCAGCAATTTCCGTGTCGGCGGTAAATATGAATACATAACGTCGGACGAAGACCGTCTGATTTATTGGACGCCTTATCAATCCCACAATGTGTATGCGGAAGCAACATTGCGGGGAGGGCGTCCGGGGTTGTATTACAGCCTTGATTTTAGCGCGGGCTTGGGCAAAGAAGACGCGCATCCGTCGGTGCGCCGGGAGTTAGAGGAAGCCGGCGGCGACGTTGAGGATTTGGATTGGCAGGCTGTATATGGCGTCAATGGTTACCTGTATTATAATCTTACGGAGCGGATGGCGTGGACAGGACAAATTGGATACTTTGAATCTCCGTCGTATAATCAAATGACTGTCGTGACCACGTTGGAGTTTCAGTTCTAATGCGCGTTGTTTCCAGATTGCCTGTTGTGTTCTTTTTTTTGATGGCTACGTGTGACGCGATAGCAACGGATGAACCGCATCCGTTATACCTTTATGCCGAACAACGGCTGAACGCGCAGTTATGGCTGGAAGGCGCGCATGCGTTGGATGATTATTTGAAGGAATATCCCGATGATTATGCCGCCCGCATGCAAGCATCAAGCGTGTATTATCAATTAGGCATGTTAAGGCAGGCCGCGGACCATGCGTCCGTGGTGTACCGTGAGTCCGGGCAGCACGCGGACGCGCGACGCATGCTTATCCGTATTCGTACCCGCCTCGCGCGCGAGCTTGATCATGATGACGCGGAGGCTGTTTTGTATCTTGCCCGGCTTTCGGGAATGCTCGACAATGTGGATCGAGCATCTGCGTATTTTGCGCAGGCATGGGCTTTGACGTCTGAGCCCGCTGTGCTGCTCGAATGGGCTCGTTTATTCCATTGGGCGGGTCGAGCCGGGGACGCGGAGCCTCTTTACGAGGAATATGCGCGTTGGCGGCCTACGGATATTAAAGCGCGTCACGAAACCGCTCAGATTTATAATGCTCTCGAGCGCCACGAACGCGCGGTCCGTGAGTTGCGTGAGTTGCTTCATTTCAGGCCCCGCGACCCGGTGCTTGAAGTGGATTTAGCCCGATCTTTGTTATGGAGCGGAGATACCCAGGAAGCGGAAAACGTGTTGATTAACCTTTTGCGCCGCCATCCAAGCAACCTCCCGGCCCGGGAGCTGCTGGCTTCCATGTATCATCAAGAACAAGCGTTTCGTTTGGCGTACGATGCGTATCTCGAAATTCTGCGTTTTAAGCCGGATCATCGTGAAGCTCTTTGGAGAAAAGGCGAATACGAGCGTAAACGTTATCTTGAAATCGCTTCTTTGCGTGAATCCTTGCGTGTAAATCCCGATCAACCCACTGTGCGCGCCGAGCTTGTGCATATCCTTTTGGAGGAAAACCGACTTTCGGATGCGTTATATGAAATGGATTATTTTCTGGCTTTGCATCCGGATGATCGCGCCATGCGCTCGCTGCGCGCGGAAGTCGAGGAAGAAGAGCGCGCCCGTGTAGCAAATGTCGTCCATCGAACGCATGCGCTTGTGCGGGATGGACTCGACAGCCATCTACGCGCGGGAAGGCGGTGGATTCAGTATCATCCCGACGATTTGTTGTCCATGCGCAAACACGCGCAAATAATGCTTATGGCAAAAGAAATCAGGGAAGCTTCATGGATTGTAGAGCATTGGCCGGATGAAACAGCTAGCGATCCTTATGTGGAGCGAATACGCCGCCTCGTGGAGCAAAACCAGGAAGAGAACCTTTAAATCATGGCGCGCAAAATCACTCTTGGGATTCTTCTGTTTGTCGTTATTGTGTTTGTATTCATTTCCTACGTCACTGTTCTGCGCACGGATTATGCGGTTACGTCCACGTTTGTAAACATCTCCATGGTGTTGCTGTTGTCGTTCCTGGTTATTTTGATATTCCGTTTTTTTGTGCTGATTTACGTATCTTATTTGCATCACATGGACCGGATCCATGTGCCGGATCGTGTGATGGATTATATCAATTCCCACGATACATCCAATTTTCCGACTGTTACGATTGTGGTTCCTTGCTTTAACGAAGGAGTTGTGATTGAGCGCTCTATCGAATCTTTGCTTGAATTGCATTATCCCTCGCTCGAAATCGTTGTCGTGGATGATGGGTCAAGCGATGACACTTTCGAGCGGGCCTTGCGATACAAAGGACATCGTGGCAACGCGGTTGTGAATGTCCTTCATCAAAAGAATGCCGGAAAAGCCGCGGCTTTAAATCACGGTATACGTGAGTCGTCGGGTGAATTGGTTATGACAGTAGACGCCGACTCGCGCCTGGATCCGGCGTCGTTGCTCTATGTCGTGCCGCATTTTGAAAATCCCAAGGTAGGCGCGGTGGCGGGCAATGTAAAAGTTGTAAACCGGCATAACTTGATCACGAAAATGCAGGCGCTCGAATACGTGGAAGGTTTGAACATGGTGCGACGCAGTCAGGGATATTTCAGCGCTGTGAATGTAATCCCCGGCCCGCTTGGTATTTTCCGGCGAAAGGTGTTGGAGGACGTGGGATTGTACGATAGCGATACCTTTGCCGAGGATTGTGATATTACCATTAAGATATTGGCGAAACGCTGGAAAATTGAATACGAGCCGTATGCCATCACCTGGACCGAAGCGCCGGAAACCGTAAATGCATTTTTCCGTCAACGTTATCGCTGGACGCGGGGTATCCTCCAGTCCCTCCGGAAGCATGCAAAAAGTCTGCGGGGCGGCTCGGGTCCGGTGAATACCTTTGTGATGTGGTACATGGGGTTTGAAGCGCTGCTTTGGCCTGTGATGAATATTTTTGCGCAAATTTATTTTCTATACATTGTGTTGATATTTGACATGAGTATTTTCGTCATATTTTGGTGGGGACAACTGACCATTCTGGATATTGTGGTAGCCATGTTTTGTTTAAGTATGGAGCATGAAGACATGAAATTAGCGCCTTACGCCGTGCTTTACCGTATTTATTTTGTGTTATTAACCGATGTATGCAAGGTCATTGCCACCGTGGAAGAATTCTTGCAAGTGGGCATGACTTGGGGCAAGCTGGAACGTACAGGGAAGATTTAATTATCGGCAAAAGTATGGGCAATTTAGTTGGCATATTATCTACGGTCATTTTGGTGAGCACGCTGGCTACGCTGGTGTTTGCCGTGTTTGCGTATGTCGGATCACGCAAGCGTCAGAAAACCGTAAAAGTGCAATCGCATAGTGGTAATTTTTCGATTCCTGCTTCGCAGGCCGCCCCTCCTTTGCCGGAGGAATTTGTATTGAAAGTGCATGATGTTCATCGCATTAACGATCCGGATAAACATGCCGCGCGCCCGACGGATTCCAAGCCGGCTTTTCACCCGATCCGGGCTAAAATGAAACAGGACGCCGCGGAGCCTGATGTAAGTCCCGCGGAAGCTAGTCCTGAACCCCAGCCTCCTCCGGACGATGTGGAAACGCCGCCACCAGGTACCCCCGCATTCCGTAGCCTGGCGGACAAGAAAAAGGCAGCCTCCGATCATGAAGGATGAGAAGACCCAGCGTGCGCGTCGCAGAGCCGGGCTTTTTGCATTTTTCATCGCGGCCCAGGTCTTGTTGGTGGGCGCGATTTGGCAATATCATCAAGTGCTGGTTACGGTGTATGACACGGCCGTCGGGGATTTTTTTTCAAGCTTGGGCCGTACCAATGCGTCGCAGGAGGACGTTTCCTTAAAACCTTTGCGGGCGCTGGTCTATATATCGGCGGCGACAGACCGTTATAATAAAGCCAACGGACATCAACGTAATCTAGCGGAGCGTTGGGTCGTTTTTTTGGAATCGGAGGGCTTTTCAGCGCGCAGCACGGACACATGGCCCGCGCCCGAGCGCCTTGCGCGATATAATGTCCTGATTATGCCTGCTGTATCGTGTATGGGCGATGCTGAAATTTCACAGGTAAAAGCATTTGCGGAAGCAGGGAACGGCGTGGTGTTGACGTGGGCCGCTGGCGTTCAAGATGAAGAAGGAAACTGGCGGGAACGCTCTCTGCTGGCCCACATGGCTGGCGTTGTTATTCGTGATCCTCCACCTGCTATTGAAGAAGACTACGCAGCCTTAACCTTGTCCTCGCAATCCCCGTTGGCCAACGGATCGCCTCCGGGATATGTGCTTCGGATTCGGCGTTACGATCCTCCTGTGGCATGTCGCGCGCTTGAGCCACGCTCGATTCAGGCAGGCTCATGGGTGGAAGAACATGTTTTCAAGACGGAACCTTCTTCTATCCTTTCTTTTCTGGACCAAAGCTCCGCGTTGCTGCATGGATCGTATGGGATGGGACGATTTGTATGGATGGGATTTACGATTATTTCAGAAGATACCGAACCTCATCATGCGTCTGCGTTTCGGGAATTGATTCGCAATGCCGTTTTATGGGCCGGGCGTCAACCGCAGGCAGTAAAGCCGTCCTGGCCTGATAATGCGCCTAGCGCGTTTACGTTGTCCGTGGAAGCGCGCACGCCGGATGATTTGGATCCTCGCTTGTTGGCGTTGATTCGTAAACATCGCGTTCCTATGACGGTGTACGCATCGCCTTCTGTAATGACCGATCCCTCCGTACAAGGACTTCTTCGCCAAGCAGATCTGGAATGGGATGTGCTTGGAATGGAAAACGACGATGTTGAAGATACCGCCTCCTTGCGCGAACACGTGGCGAGACTCAAAGACATTCGTCATACGTGGGAAACGAAGACAAACAATAAGCAGCTAGGGTATCGCGCCATGGCAGGCCAAGCCTCGGAAGGCATGATGGATGCGCTTGTGCGCGCGGGATTTCGATTTATTACGGTCACAGACAGTGACAGGGCTATCCCTCATATTGTGCGGTCGTACCGCCCTGTTCCTTTGGTCACGCGTGCCCGTGAATTATGGATGCTTCCTCAGCAAACGGAAAAAATGGCGGACATAATTACGAATGAGGTTCCGGTTACATCGTATACCATGCGTGAGCGTTTTGAAGGCATCCATGCCATCGGCGGATATTATCATCTTTATTTGCCTTCCAACTGGTCGGATGAACATGCGTGGAGCGAATTGGATGAACTGCTTGCGCTTGTAAAGCAGCGACACGCGTGGATTGCGACAGCCGGGCAGGTGGCGAATCATGCGCGCTTGTGGGGCAATATTACAATGACAGCTTCTTATCCATCATCGAATCGCATAAGTTTGCAAATATCCAATAGCGGATTGGAAACCGTCAAAAATGCCGAATTCTATCTCGATTTTCAGGAACCGCGCCGGGACCTGGAAATTAAGCCATTAACCCTTGGTTCGCCGCAGTTGATCACATCAACACGGGACGGTTTGCGTTGGACGTTGCTGCTTAACAGCATACCCCCCGGTAAAAATTACGCGTATCACGTAGAAAATATTCAATAGTACCGTGAATAAAGGAGGTCACCGCCGATGTATACAAGGGGAATATTGAAAAATCTAGTTTTGTGCCTACTGGCTTTAAGCAGCATCTCGTGCGCAAAAAAACAAGCAACGCCTAATGTATTCTGGGAAGATCTCATGCGTGAATTGTTGCATGTAGAGCGGGTGGCGCGTCTGGATACACGCACGGCGTATTTGCGTTCTTCGTTTGATCCGACAGGAGGCAACAATGACTTTAACCAATATCTTCGCGAAGGACCTGAGGGTTGGTGGGTTATTGCCGACTTGGAAGGTCCTGGGTATATCTCCCGTTTCTGGTTTACGGGATCGGACGAACATCATCGCGTGCGTTTTTATTTCGATAACGAAGAAGAACCGCGGGTAGATATGACCATAGGCGAATTTTGCGGAGGGACGGATACCTACCGCGCGCCTTTAGCGGTGTATGAAAATTATTGCTGGTACAATTTGATTCCTATGGCGTATGCCGAACGTCTGGTCATCATGGTGGAAAAAGGTGGCTACAAACCGGGCAACTGGCCTCGATTGTTTTATCAGGTGAATTATCATCCGTTGGACCCGGGTGAACATATCGCATCGTTTCCGGGCTCGTTTACGGAAGAAGAAAAAGCTTTGATTGAATCGGTTCGTCAGGCTTGGGCACAGGGTTTGCCTCAAGACATTCCATCCGCATGGCGTCATGCGACGCAGGAACATGTGATTTATCCCGGAGAAACCGTCTCTTGGACGGTAAGCGATCAAACCCCGGGCATACTGCAACGTCTTGAATTGACTCCTGATTATGAAGCGCTGCCTAGCGCGCGGGCGCGCGAAGATATCCTGCGAAGCATGGTTATGAAGCTGTATTGGGATGATCAATCGTCGCCCAGTGTAGCGGCCCCCTTGGGTGATTTTTTTGGCGCGTTCTGGCGGCGGAACCGGTACGAAGCCCTGTATGTAGGCGCGCAGGATGATACTTTCTATACGCGCTTTCCCATGCCCTTTGCGACAGCCGCGCGTCTCGAGCTTGTGAACCAAGGCTCTGAACCCGTGCCGATCACCGCGGCGTGGTGGGTGGAAGATTTGAATAGCAAAGATGAAACGCTAGGTTATTTCCATGCGGCATGGCAACGCACGACGCCGGCCGATGCGGGAAGTCCACATGTGTCGTTAAGCGCTTCGGGTAAAGGCAAGTTGGTCGGTTCGATGTTGTCGGTCACCAGCGCGGATCGTAGTTGGTGGATATTGGAAGCTGATGAAATGATACGGGTAGACGACGAGCGCGCGCCCGGATGGAAAGGGACCGGATTAGAGGATTATTTCAACGGTGGATGGTATTACCAGAATCCTATCATTCGATTGCTGGCTGGCATTCCTTTTAAAATGCCGTTTCGCGTGTTGCAATATCGCTTTCACTTGATGGATCCCGTGCATTTCGAGCATTCGATAGATATGATGTTTGAGCGGGGACCTGACAATGCCTCGCGCGGATGGATGGAAACCATGGCGTATTATTACAAAGATAAGCCTGATGCTTCCGGGTCGCGCTTGCTGACTCCGTCTGAACGAATACCGCCGGATGACGGCTTGGCGCAAGCCACAATCATGCACGAATTGAATAACATGGAACGTATTGGGGACTATGCGGGAGCCTCGGATTTAATTGATGTATTTCTGGAACGTTTTCCCGAATTTCCTTATGCGGAGACACTGAGGCTTCGCCAATTGGCTTATATCGAGCATCGGGAAGGTATCGAGGTTGCGCGGCCGTTATACGAAGCTTTTGCGGAAAAGGATTTGCAGCCTGCCACACGCGCGCAATTGGAAAACTTGTTGTGGTTTCATGAAGATCCTTCGCATGCCTTGATTAGCGGATACTCCAATACCCGCATGGCCTTGTTTCTCAATGGCAAAGCTATTGCCGCTATTGAGTCACCCGAAGAAATGTCGGTGCATCGTGTGCGTGTGGAACCCGGACCGCAAGCATTGGGTTTTCAAGTGCGGTTTCACCCGTATCCGAATTGGAGTCAGGTTTATTTACGGACGCATTACGGCGATGTGTTTACAAAACCCGATTGGCGTTGGTGTTTGGGGCCGCGCGGAGCCTGGACGCAACCGGGATACACGGAAGGGGATGCCTGGGAGCGCGTTGGCGGCACAGGTGTGAAAGGACCGCCGGAAGTCCCGTATGTATGGGTGGTTCCTCATGCCTATGTGAATATGCAATCCATAGCTGTGGGGTTACGTCCGTCACGCGAATGGGAGGATCACTCTATCTTAGCGGCATTCCGCCATGAGTTTGATTTATCAGCCACGCCGTAAGTTAAGACGCGGCAGTATCGTTTTCAGGATTCTGAATGTTGAGAAGGGCTTGCAATGGCGTGATCGTTTGAAGAGTGACGGTGTCCATGTCAAAATTAGTGTATGCATCTTTTAAGGCTTGATCCCCAAGTTTATTACGATACGTGGCGTCACTGTATAATCGCGCTAATTGAGAAGGGAAATCAGCGAGGGTATGTGGATTAAAAAGTAATCCATTACGATCGTTGGCTATAACTTCCGCCACGCCGGCCAGGTGGGCTGCTAACACAGGCAATCCGCACGCCATGCTGTGCACAAGGGCGCCGGTCATGTGAAAATCATCGGAGGGTTGACCGATACGCATCACCAATCCTATGTCTCCCGCATTAAGCGCTTGGTTTACTTCCGCCAACGTCGGAAGCCATCCTGTGAAACGCACGCAATCCTCAAGATTTAACGTTGACGTCAAAGCCCGCAAACGAGGCATGTCCGGCCCATCCCCAATAAGGAGGTAAATTAAATCCGGGAAACGATCGCGATGCTCGGCGATGCTACGTAAAATGCGGTCATTGCCTTTATTCGGGTGCAAGATGCCATGATGGACCAATATGACTGCTTCTTGGGGAAGATGCAAAGCGCGCCGGGCGCTGCTACGATCCGCCGGATGATATACGGTGAAGTCGCATGGGTCATACACAGGAAAAATTCGTTGGCTCGCGATACCGTGCTCAGCGAGAAATGCTCGTGTGTTTTTCGCCCTTGTAAAAATAAGAGGAAGTCGTCTCCATGTGTAATAGTCCATTGCTTTGAGACACGGACCGACCAGTCGCACGGCACGACTGCGTGCCTCATAAATTTCAATAAAGAAATCGGCAATGGTTAACGCAATGCGAGACCCGAAGAACAAGTGAGCCAAAGGAGCGACTAAAGGCACGTTTTCATCAATGTAAATGGCGCGGATTTTCAGAAGACGACAATATATAGCCAACCAGGGAATGCTGATGATCCAAAACAACGTTTTCCAAACTTTGTCGCGATTGTTTGCGCGATCTACCCGCAAGGGGAGGGTATGAATAATGACGTGTCGTTGGAGAGTCTCCGGGATAGGTGCTTTCGTTTTTAGTCCGAAATAATGAATCTCGGCTTTATCGGCTAACTGTTCCACAATCGCAGGAATGGCATGAAAAAGCTCGGCATGGTCGGCCGGTCCATAACGAAACCAAAATGCGATACGGGGCTTGGAGGACGTCTTCATTCCGGCTCAGGCGAACGAAAAATAATTTGGCTGCCAGTAGGACTGAATGCGAAGGGCACTTCAGCCAGTTTGCTTAAGGTGGCGCGCACGGCTTGATGATGTTCCGGCTCCACGTAAAAACATAGGAAACCTCGCCCCCCCGCACCTAGAATTTTTCCTCCAAGCGCGCCTGCACGAAGGGCGGAGTCGTATGCGGCATCCACCATCGGATTGGTAATGCCTGAAGCGAGTTCTTTTTTAATTTGCCACGCTGCATGCATGAGTTCTCCCCAAACTCGTAATGGAGCATCACTTTCAATCAACGCATGCGCTTCATTTACTAAATCCATCAGAGATGTTAATCGGGTTTGATTCACAGTCGTTCGTTCCGTCTGATGTTGCAAGATTTTCTCGGCCGACATTTCCGTGCCAAGATAAAAACATAATAAACGCGACTGTAGCGCTTGCATCCGCTCAGAAGACACCTGCAAGGGGCGAATTATGACGTCTTGATCGCCTTTGAAATCAATGCGGTTAAATCCGCCGTAAGCTGCGGCATATTGATCTTGATGGCCTCCGGTGTCGCCGACGCGTTCCCGTTCGACAATAATCGCTTCACGCGCCAATTCCTCCGGGTTCACTTCGTCGTTGCGAAAAGCATGCAAGGCATGAAGCAATCCGACGGTAAACGAAGAGGATGTCCCCAGTCCCGTCCGGCTGGGCAAATCGGATACATGCGATATTTCCATGCGATCCTGAATGCGTAAATACAGCAAACACTCCCGAATTAAAGGGTGCTGAAATGCAGCAGGATCGAGCACGGATTCCGTCTGCGCATAGCTTGCGCGATAGTTATGGCGAAACAATGCGCTGAGGCGATGGACGGAAAGATAAGCATACTTGTTGATGGACGTGCAAAGAACACTGCCTCCATGGTGGCGATAATGCTCTATAAAGTCTGTGCCTCCGCCAAAGAAACTGATCCGAAAAGGTGTGCGGGAAATAATCATGTGTTACGTAGGTTTATCAGCGAAATGAACGCGTCCGGCCAATGCATCTTTAATGAATTCCTCCACCGAATCCAAGCTGCATGGCACAGGCCAATATGTTGAAAGTTTTTCTGTGCTTATTTCGTACTGTTCCTGATTTAACTCGCTTTTATCGGGGAGTTTGGCATGAGGGATCATGCTTGCAATTTTTCGCAATGAAACACGTCCTTTGCCTGCCACATTGAAAATGTGGAACGATTCGCGTGGAATATCCAGCAGGGTGAAAAGAGCACGTGCTAGATCCGCGGTGCTTATATATGAGTAAGCAGAGTCGGGATGGACGCGCAAAGGCTTCTGTGACCATAAATCAAAAATGGGATTTTTCCAAAGTCCCGGGCCAATTAATCCGCCCATACGCAGGATTAATGCATGAGGGTGATAATGGCACACGGCTTGTTCGGCCATAAACTTATGCAAGCCATACGTGCTAATTTTCGCTGTATTAATTACTGTATCTTCTTTATTGCGATCAGGATCACTTACACATGGGTATACATCAGAAGACGATAAATACACATACTGACGAGGTTTGAAATCAATACAGGATCGGATGACGGACTCAACCGACATTTCAAAATCAAGCAATGGATTTTCTTTGGCGAGATATTTCCTGGAATTGCCATTGGCATTGATCAAAAGGTCACAGCGTTTGCCTTTACATTCGTCGTACTCATCCCGGCCTGTGTTAAGGACTTTATAGCCTCGTGATTCGGCTTCCCGCACAATAGCAGATCCGACAAAGCCTTTGCCTCCGAGTACCATGCATACCCGATCGCTCACAGGCGTACCTCGCCTTGTTTTCGCGCGTCTTCGAACCAGGATATGGTGGCGCGAATTCCGTCTTCTAGTGAGGTGTCGCATGAGAGCCCGAGTTTGTGTAGACGATCCACGGCAAAAATTTTATCCATCTGCCCGTCCGGTTTTGTGGTGTCCCATTCGATCGAGCCTTCGTAGCCCGTGGCTTTTTTCACGGCTTCCGCCAAGGCGCGAATGGATGTGCGTGTGCCGGATGAAATGTTAACGGGTTCGCTGGTGTTGTAATTTTCGAGAAACCACGGTACCAAACGGGCCACGTCCGGAGCGTAGACAAAGTCGCGCGTAGGATTGCCGGAGCCGTAGCATGTGACCGAGGGCTTGTTTGCGTCACGGGCTTCTATAAACCGGCGGATCATCGCGGGTATGACATGCGCATATTCCCAGTTGAAATTGTCGTAAGGCCCGTAGACATTGCCGGGAACAAGCACTATTGCATTTAACCCGTACTGTCGGCGGTACGCGTCTGCTTGTAGAATCAACAATTTTTTGGTTACCGAATACGGGGCGCTTTCCGGTTGGGGAAAGCCTTCCCACATCTGACTTTCATCAATGGGAGATTTCGCGTGCGCGGGATAAGAACACCCGCCCATAAACGTCACCAGTTTTTTGATGCCTGCTTTTCTGCATGCATCGAACATCCAGGTATTGATGACGTTGTTCTCGAAAATGAAATCGGCGGGGTAATCTTTATTGGCGATGATACCTCCCACTTTGGCCGCGAGGTGGATCACTGCGTCCGGCTGAATATCCGCCAAAGCGCGCTCGACAGCGCTCCGCTCCAGCAAGTCATAATCCGCCCGGCCCACGGGAATCAGCTCGGCATTGGTCACCTTTTTGAAGGCCTCCACGACATGCGTGCCAAGAAATCCTGTTGCCCCGGTAATCCATATTCGTTTAAATGAAGAATGTTGTGTCATGATAGGTTCCTAATGACATCACTGTGACATAATCTTTCATGGGGATCAATATACAAGGTTTAGGAAGCATCGGATAGCCGATGCTGGGTAGGATGAAAAGAATGAAATCGGATGGATGTATGCATATCAAATTTATTAGCTTGCTGATGATCGTCGTGGCTTCGGTGTCATGGGCGGAACAAAATGAAGTACAGGCGCGAGGCATTGCGCTTGTAGCTGTAGGACCGGTGGAATCTGCGCTGATGGAGCGCGTGCGCGCGTTTGTGGAAATCAACACCTGTATCCCGGTCCGCATTAAATCAACCGACGCGTTAGTCCAGCAGAGCCTTTACGAAAGCATGCAAAAAGCCGCGCATGCCAAAGAAGAAGGGGATGAAATGCTGGTAGCGCTGGTAGCGGGCTCTCCGGATTGGGCGGAACATGCTGTGTATGATTATGAAAAAATGCTTGGATCGGTCAATGTGCGCTTAATGCTGGAGCGCGAGAAACCCGAACAGGAAATGGCGGAACGGCGCGTGGAAAAACTAGTGATGCGCAGTGTCGGACTGTTGATGGATGTGCCGCCGGTACCGAATCCCCAATCCGCGATGTTTGCGTATCAGTCGCTGGAGGAATTGGATGCCATCGGGCGGAATTTCGACCCGCCATCCCTTTTGCGTTTCCAGGAGAATGCGCGTGCGCGTGGCCTACGCTTGATTAGCGATTGTCGTTACAATATGATCGGAACGGAATAATCGAACATCTATCCAGGATAGCCCATGCTTGATATACGCATTCTTCGAGAAAAAGAACAAGAAGTACGCCAGGCGCTGCTGAACCGTGGCGCCACGTTTGATTTGGATGACGTGCTCACGCTGGATCGTGAACGACGCGCGGCGTTGACGCGGGTGGAACAGTTAAAACAAGAACGTAATAGCGCGTCCAAAGACATTGGCCGCATGAAAAAAGCGGGCGAGGACACCGGGCCTTTGCAAGCGCGCATGCGCGCCGTGGGGGATGAAATCGCCGCGCTGGATCAACGTGTGCGCGATGTGGAAGAGACGTTGCAGGATCGGTTGTTACGCATCCCGAACATGCCGCATGCATCCGTGCCTGTGGGGCCGGACGCCTCCGGCAATGCGGTGGTGCGAACCGTCGGGGAGCCGCGCGCGTTTGATTTTGATCCGTTAACCCATGTCGAATTATGCGACCAGTTGGGTTTAGTGGATTTTGAGCGGGCCGCTCGCATGTCCGGCGCGGGTTTTCCCTTGTATAGAGGTGTAGGCGCGCGTCTGGAACGCGCGTTGATTCAGTTTATGTTGGACCTTCATACGCGGGAACACGGCTTTGAGGAAATTGCGCCGCCGTTTATGTGCCATGCCGATGCCCTGACAGGCACAGGCCAATTGCCGAAATTAGCCGATGACATGTATACCGTTCCCGCCGACGGCTTGTACTTGATTCCCACAGCCGAAGTGCCGGTCACCAACATGTATCGCGAGGAAATCATCCAGCAACCTTTACCTGTTTATCATGTGGCATACACGCCGTGTTTCCGTCGTGAAGCAGGCGCCGCAGGACGCGATACCCGTGGCCTGATTCGTGTGCATCAATTCGATAAAGTGGAATTAGTCAAATTTGTGGAGCCTTCCACGTCGTATGCGGAGCTGGAATCGCTGGTTGGCCATGCCGAAAAAGTATTGCAGTTGCTTGCGTTGCCGTACCGCGTGCTTGAATTATGCACCGGTGATTTAAGTTTTGCGGCCGCGAAATGTTATGACATTGAGTTATGGGCTCCGGGGCATAAAGGATGGCTGGAAGTATCATCCTGCAGCAATTTTGAGGATTTTCAGGCCCGGCGCGCGCGTATCCGATACCGGAATGCGGAAGGCAAAGTGGAGTTTGTGCATACGTTAAACGGATCCGGCGTGGCGCTGGCCAGATTATTTGTCGCTATTCTCGAAAATTATCAGGAAGCCGATGGCTCGGTGACGCTTCCCGAAGCGCTTGTTCCTTACATGGGCGGCGTAACCCGCTTAACGGTGAACTAAAATGGCCCGTGCCCCCTATGCCGGGCTGCAAGAACATGTGCTTCGCACGGGCGTTATCCCGCATGGCCAACGCATGCTGGTAGGGGTTTCCGGGGGCGTGGATTCCATGGTATTGCTGCATGTGCTACAGGCCACACAGCCGCGGCATGGCTGTGCTTTGGCTGTAGTACATGTTCACCACGGACTGCGGGGAAAAGAAGCCGATGCCGACGCCGCATTGGTGCGCGATTGCTGCGCGTTATGGGATATTCCGTTTCATCTTGTGCGAAAAAATGTACGCGCCCGCATGGCTTCCAAAGGATTATCCCTCGAAATGGCCGCTCGCGAAGCGCGCTACGAAGCGTTCCGTTTAGTCGCGCGCCGTGTCAATGCCGCGGCCCTGGCCTTGGCGCATACCGCGGATGATCAAGCTGAGACGTTGCTATTACGCCTCCTTCGCGGCTCCGGTCCAAGCGGCATGGCCGGTATGTCCCCTTGTTCGACCGTGCATGGAGTGACTGTGGTACGTCCGTTTCTAACTATTCAGAAAGACATTATTCTGGCGTACGCGAACGATAGCGGTATTTCCTGGCGGGAAGACCGGTCGAATACCGACGAAGCGATCAAACGCAATAGCCTGCGCAAACACGTTCTGCCCCTCTTAAAACAGCGCTTTAATCCGCGTGTGATTGAAGCCTTGTGCCGGCATGCGGATATGGCGCGCGATGAAGAAGATTTGTGGACATTGCGCACCGATGAAGCGCGTGACGCGTGTCGCAGTCAGGTAGACGATCGCGCATTAAATGTCTATGCCTTGTCCGGCCTCGCTCCCGCGCTGCAGCGTCGCGTAGTGCATGACTGGTTGCTGGAACAGGGGATACAACCTGCTTTTGAGCTTGTAGAACGTGTGTTGCAAGGTGTGGCGCGGAAAGTCAAAGGTTCCAAATGTTTGTGGGAGGGTACATCCGGCACGATCTGGCGCCAGTATGATCGGTTGGTGGTCATCCCCGCCTCCAAACAACAGGGGGAGTCCGCACGGCAACGCGTGCCTGTGCCAGGACGCCTGGTATGGCCCGCGGCAGGCGTGGAAATTGTAACAAGTTTTGGGGATGACATTCAACGCCCTCCACGTTCGCGTCCCGGCGTATGGCCTGCCCGCGCTACGTTGTCCCGCGTGGCGATCGGGCGTGCGGGATTGTATGTGCGCGGGTGGCGTGCGGCTGATCGTATGAAGCCGATTGGGATGCAAGGACGTAAACGTCTTCAAGACATATTTACGGATGCCAAAGTGCCGCGTTCAGAGCGCGCTCATATTCCCGTCATCGTGTGCCGTAACGAGATTGTGTGGGTGCCGGGATTCCGTATTGCAGACAGTATGCAGGCACGCGCAGGGGAAGGTCCTCACGTACAGATTCTGGTGCGCCTCACGCATGCCTAATACAACCGCTTCACGCGTTGACATAAACACGGCGGCTGTGTAACGTGAGCATAGTAAATCACGAAAAGAAATGTAGCTACGTGCTAACTATTCAGGAGATCATCGCTTGACCGCTAACGACGAATACATCGTTGAAATTCTTGAAAGTGTGGGCTTGATTGATCATAAGCAAGCCGAGCAGGCCTTAAAGCTTGCAGGCGATGAAGATAAGCCGGTTATTGATATTCTCGTGCGCGAAGATATTGCAACGCGCATGGAAGTTCTCAAATCCCTTGCCAATCAATTCGGCATGGAAGTCATTACATTGACGGGCCAAGATATTGAACAAGAAGTTATTGATGCTGTTCCTTCCGACGTGGCCCGTCGTTACAAAATCGTGCCGGTTTATCGTGTAGACAACACATTGACCGTGGCAGTAAGCGATCCGCTGGATGTTGAAACTCTCGACTCGCTGCGCTATATCCTGAAATGCAATGTGGAAGGGGCGGTGGCGACTCCGCAGGAAATCGAAGTCGCTTTGCAGCAGTATTATCCCCGGTCCGCGGAAGGATCCATGGAATCCATGCTGGAGGAGATTACCGAAGGCACAGTGGCTGTGCCGACCACCGCCATGCAGGAATTGATCGGCGATGATGTCGAAGTATCCGAGTCGGATGCGCCGATTATTAAATTGGTAAGTCTTATTATTTTACAAGCTTTCCGTGACCGGGCTTCGGATATTCATTTGGAGCCTATGGCTAAAAAATTCCGCATCCGCTATAGAGTGGACGGGGTGCTTCAAGAACGGGAAAGCCCGCCCAAACGTCTTCAGCCCGCCATTATCAGTCGCATCAAAATTATGGCGAATATGAGTATCGCCGAAAAACGTATCCCGCAGGATGGCCGCATTCAAATTAACGTCATGGGGCGCGATCTTGACTTGCGTGTATCTTCCATTCCGTCCAATCACGGCGAAAGCATTGTTATGCGTTTGCTGGATAAAGAAGGACTGAAAATGGGGTTGCCGCAATTAGGCTTTTTATCGGATGACCAGCAAACATTTGAGCAATTGATTGGCTTGTCCGACGGCATTATCCTGGTCACGGGTCCGACGGGATCGGGTAAAACAACCACGCTGTATGCATGCTTAAATCAGATTAATCGTCCCGACCGCAAAATCATCACAGTGGAAGACCCGGTCGAATACCAAATGAGCGGCATTAACCAAGTGCACGTGCGCGCCGATATCGGGTTGACCTTCGGGGCGGCGTTGCGTTCGATTCTTCGCCAAGCGCCTAACATTATCATGATCGGTGAAATTCGCGACTTGGAGACCGCGGAAATTGCGGTCAACGCGTCCCTGACCGGTCACTTGGTTTTTAGCACGTTGCACACCAACGACGCCCCAAGCGCCATCACCCGTATGATGGATATCGGGGTTAAACCTTTTTTGGTTGCCTCCTCCACGCGAGGCATTATGGCCCAGCGTCTTGTGCGTCGCATTTGCCCGTCGTGCAAGGAGGAATATAGCGCGGGAGACCGTGAACTTCGCATGTTGGGACCGTATGCGGAACAAATTCGCGAAGCAAAATTATATCGCGGGCGGGGGTGTCCGGATTGCAACGGCACGGGGTACCGTGGTCGCTGGGGCTTGTTCGAAATATTTGTATTGAATGATTCGGTGCGGCATATGATTTATGATCAAGTGTCCGCTTCTGAGTTAAGGCAAAAAGCCCGCGAATTAGGCATGCGGACGTTACGCGAAGATGGATTGCGTAAAGCGGTGTCGGGGATGACGACATTGCAGGAAGTACTCCGGGTTACGATGGGAGATGGCGCATCATGAGCGAATTATCGTACGTGTTAAACGATTTGATGCAATTAGTCGTGGATGAAAATGCATCGGACTTGCATCTAGCGGTGGGATCGCCGCCTGTGTTGCGTATTAACGGCAATATGGTGCCGATTGAAGGGGAAATATTGGAGCCCGCCGACACCGAACGCTTGATGCGTGAAATTACCGATGAAGATCACCTCAAACGCATGGAGGAAACCGGCGGTTCGGATTTCGGTTTTAGTTTTGGCGAGCAAGCGCGTTTTCGTGTAAGCGTGTTCCGCCAAAAAGGGCATTACGGCATAGTGATGCGCCAGATCCCCTCCAAGTTGATGACGCTCGAAGAAATCGGATTACCGCCGCAAGTAAAAGATTTGCTGTTCCGTCCACGCGGTCTTGTGCTGGTCACGGGGCCGACGGGCTCCGGTAAAACGACGACACTGGCCAGTATGCTGAATATCATCAATGAACAGCGCGATAGCCATATCATTACCGTGGAAGATCCATTGGAATATTTTCATCCGCACAAAAAAAGCATTGTAACGCAGCGCGAGGTGGGGGTGGATGTCGTTTCATTCAGCAATTCGTTGCGCGCGGCGTTGCGGCAGGATCCCGATGTTATTCTTGTGGGCGAAATGCGCGACTTGGAAACCATGTCGGCGGCCATTACCGCGGCCGAAACCGGCCATTTGGTATTTGCCACGTTGCATACCACGGGCGCCGCGCGCACGGTGGACCGTATCGTGGATGCTTTTCCCACCGATCAGCAAGAGCAAGTGCGGACGCAGTTATCCTCTACGTTGATCGCGGTAATCTCGCAGGTGCTGCTCCCGCGCGCGGATCACCCGGGACGCATTGCCGCGTTTGAAATCATGATATCCACGGATTCGATCCGGGCGTTGATTCGTGAAAATAAAACGTTCCGTATTACCTCGGATATTCAGACCGGCGGACGTTTGGGTATGATGACGTTGGACTCCAATTTGATCGCTCTGCATCAGCAGGGTATAATATCGTATGAGGACATGATTCGTGTAGCGGACAGTCCCAACGATATTCTGGAGAAACTTGAAAGGGACAAAGGGAAATCCCGCTAACGAGGTGCACGATGGCGCAAATGGAAGTCAAAGACGCATTAGTTCAGGAAGCTCTGGCGGATGACATCCTGACAGAAAGTCAGGTCGGGGAAATCATGGACGAGCATACGCGCACGGGGCGGCCGACGCGCGATATTCTTCTGGATATGCAGTTAATCACAGAAGAAGACCTGCTTAATCTGATTGCCCGTCATCTTGGCACCGAAGTCATTGACGTGAAAGACGTCGAAATTTCCAACGATGTGGTACGCATGTTACCCGCAAGTGTCGCGCGCATGTATAATGTGGTTCCGTTGGAAGGGGACTCGGCCTCGGTTGTATTGGCCACGTCGGATTTGTTAAGTCCCGAAATCGTGGATGAGTTGATGTTTGTATTAACGCGTGATGTGACATTTAAAGTCGCGCGTGAAGCGGATATTAAGACCACGTTGCAGCGCTTTTACGGTGACGAAAGCGAGTCCGTTAGCGATATGCTTTCCGCTCTGGAAAATGAATTGGAAGGGGCGGGGGATCTGCTGGATCTGGAAAAACGCGATGACAATGTATACGAGATTGAAAGCGCCGCCAATGCAGCGCCGGTTGTGCGATTTGTGAATTTAGTGCTTTATCAAGCCGTACAGGATCGCGCATCCGATGTGCATTTTGAACCGTTTGAAAGTGAATTCAAAATTCGTTATCGCGTAGATGGCGCATTGTATGAAATGGCTCCGCCGCCTAAACATTTGGCGTTGCCGGTAACATCGCGCATCAAAGTTATTTCCGGGTTAAATATTGCCGAACGCCGCTTGCCGCAGGATGGGCGTATTCAATTAAATGTAGCAGGGCGAGCGATTGATTTCCGTGTGTCCACGTTGCCGACGCAACATGGTGAAAGCGTGGTATTGCGTGTATTGGACCGGAGTGTTGTATCGCTTGATCTTGAAAACCTCGGTTTCCCCGACGATGTATTTGAATCCTTTGGGCAGGATATCCAAAAGCCCAACGGAATTGTGATTGTGACGGGACCGACAGGCTCCGGTAAAACAACGACGTTATATTCGGCGTTGCGCCGCCTTAATGTGATTGATTCAAAATTGCTTACGGCGGAGGATCCTGTCGAATACGATATTGAAGGACTCATTCAAGTGCCTATGCACGAAGCCATTGGCCTGACGTTTGCCCGGACGCTTCGCGCGTTTCTGCGTCAAGACCCTGACATTATCATGGTCGGTGAAATTCGGGATTTGGAAACGGCGGAAATTGCCGTGCAAGCGTCTTTGACGGGCCATTTGGTTTTTTCCACGCTTCACACCAACGATGCCGCGGGCGCGGTTACCCGTTTGATTGATATGGGCGTAGAGCCCTTTCTTATATCCTCCACGCTGGAAGCTGTGCTTGGTCAGCGCCTGGTTCGAACGATTTGCAAAGATTGTCGCACGCCATACGATCCCACGGATGAACAATTGGCTTCGTTGGGATTGCGTAGGGATCAAATTGAGGAACGCCCATTTTATTTTGGGAAAGGCTGTTCCAAATGCAACGAAACAGGATACAGAGGACGTTGCGGTATCTATGAATATTTGCGTGTGTCCGATCCTGTGCGTGAAATGATTACCGAGCGCAAACCTACCCTTGTTATTCGGGACAAAGCTGTTGAAATGGGTATGCGCACGCTGCGCGAAGACGGAATCCGGTGTATTTTGGACGGGCATACCACGGCGGAGGAAGTCCTGAAATACACATAGAAAATCCTTTATACAAATTTAGAGCATGACGAGCCATGCGATCGCATGTTAAGTTTCGTTCGTCAGGAGAAATAGTTTATGCCGACGTTTACATTCAAAGCAATGGATCCGAAAGGGAAAGAGCAGGCTGGAACCGTAGAGGCTCCAAACCAAGCTGCCGCCATTGCGGCCATTAAAGAGAAAAAGTGGTTTCCTACATCTATACAGGAAGCGGGCGCGCCAGCGCCTAAGAAATCCAAACCTGCGAAAGCAGCAGGCGGAAGCAAATCCAGCGGCGGCCTCCTTAAGATGGATCTGAAAATCCCGACCCCTTCTTTTATGATCCGGGTTAAACCCAAATTGCTGATGACCTATACGCGCCAGTTGGCTACGTTGATCAGCGCTGGCCTCCCGCTTATGCGCGGTCTGCAAGTTATTTTGAAGCAGGAAAAAAATCCCGTGTTGCGCGACGCGACGTCTTCCGTCGTGGATGCAATTCAATCGGGTAGCACTTTTGCGGAAGCTATGGCCCAGCATCCGCGCGTATTCAACCGCCTGTATGTGAACATGGTCAAAGCAGGCGAGCTCGGCGGCGTGCTGGACGTGGTGCTGAATCGTTTAGCCGAGTTCATGGAAAAAGCTCAGCGTATTCGCAATAAAGTGGTGAGCGCCATGGTCTATCCTATTGTGGTTATGGTCATGGCGTTGGCGATTCTGACCTTTCTTATGATCGTAATCATTCCGAAATTTGAAGCTATTTTTGACGATTTGCTGGGAGACGCAGGATTGCCATTCCTGACACAAATGGTATTAAGCGTCAGCCGCGCTTTTGTATCCAATGTCTTTATTGTGTTCGGCGTTATTATTGGGTTAGTGTTTCTGATCAAGATGATAGCCAAGACCCAAAAAGGTGGCTACATCATGGATTTCATAAAGTTAAACATGCCTATATTCGGTGTGCTTGTGCAAAAAACCGCCGTCGCTCGTTTCACCCGTACGTTAGGCACGTTAATGACGTCCGGGGTGCCGGTGCTGCAAGCCCTGAATATTGTGCGTGATACAGCAGGCAACGAAGTGATTGCTAATGCCGTGGTCTCCATTCACGATGCAGTGAAAGAAGGCGAAAACATGGCGCCGTCTATCGCAAGCTGCAAAGTATTCCCCCCTATGGTGGTTAGCATGGTGGAAGTAGGCGAAGAAACCGGCGAGCTTCCCGAGATGCTTATGAAAATTGCCGATAACTATGATGATGAAGTGGACAATACCGTTGCCGGTTTGACGTCAATCATTGAACCTTTGCTGATCGTCTTCCTTGCCGTCATGGTCGGTATCATTGTGATATCCATATTCCTGCCTTTGATTTCCATCATCGGTCAGATCGGGGGGTAAGAAACGCGTTCGATGACAGGATGTTGCCTTGTCATGATCCGGCCATCTACTATTTAAGCGCCGCCGATTACCCGGGGATTAAATCAAAGGTAAAACGTGAGCGTCAATGTCTGCTTCGTCTGTGCTAACACGGACGTGATGGAGCGACCATTTTTCTTCATGCGTGACGCTGGCGCCCGGCGTAATGCGGGTAAGAGGCCCTAGCGACTCAATTTCAAGCATCCCAGGCTGTGTGTAAAATTCGCAATTACATCCTAAGTCGGGATATTCGGCGCCGGGGATCCACGGGAAGCGTTTGATAAAAAGCTCGCTATCCAATGCATACGCCGCCCAGCCAAGCGTGTTCATCGCGCCCACTTTTTGTTTAGCATCTACATGTTCATCTTCACGCAATTGCACATATTTGGCGCCCCAAATCCAGCGGGGATCCGCCATATTCGCAAAATGCCACAAAATTAAACGTCGCGCGGCGGAAAAACTGTCGCCGTGTTCAATGTAAGGTTCCTGTGGAAATAGCGCCCGGCCTCCTTCGGCCATCACACTTAAACACCAAGGGGCCAACTCGACGTCCCACACGCCAATGTTTTGTATCCGATGCAGCACCGTCACGGCGCTGGTTTCAGGGTCCAGCGTGACGTGCATGGATAATTGAAGGCTATTGCTTGACTCAGGGGGAGGGGTCAGCGTGAGGGTGGCGCCGTCCCAGTCATAACGCACAGGGGCATTGTCGGGATAATAAGTGCGTGGCATGACTTCGGGCGCATGCCATAAACGGTGGCCTCCATAACTTAGCCATTCGTCGCCGCCGGTTTGCCCCAGCGTATCATCGAATTCCTTAAAAAGATTCCGCCCCCCCACAAAACCATAACGAAGTATGCGCGGACCTACTTCCAGCGTAGCGATCAGCTCCACTACACCGTTGGTTAACCGCAAACATTTTTCCCATCCGCCGTATGCTATAATTTCCGGGTTCATTGTATTGATGCTCCTTTAAGGCAGAAAGGCTCCCGGATAGGGAGCCTTTCATACGTTACGTTGATTGGCTGGATAAACCTTAGTATTTCGCGGCCATTTCTTCCAGTGAAATGCATTTGACTTTGCCTGCGTTGCCGGCTTGTCCAAACGCAACCATACGGTCCACGCAGACTTTCTTCATCGCTTCGCGCGCGGGTTTTAAGTAGTCGCGCGGATCGAATTTCTCCGGTGATTCCGTGAAGACTTTGCGAATGGCGCCGGTGATAGCCAAACGGTTGTCGGTGTCTACATTGATTTTACGGACACCGTGTTTAATGCCACGCTGAATTTCCTCGACCGGCACGCCCCACGTGGGTTTTAGTTTGCCGCCGTTGGCGTTGATGATGTCCTGCAAATACTGCTCAACACTCGATGATCCATGCATAACCAAGTGGGTGTTTGGCAATTTCTTGTGGATGTTAATGATGGTTTCCATAGAAAGCACATCGCCATCGGGCGCGCGTGTGAACTTGTACGCGCCATGACTGGTTCCAATCGCAACGGCCAGCGCGTCCACGCCGGTTTCGGACACAAAGCGTTCGGCTTCATCGGGATCGGTCAGTAATTGAGAATGGTCTAGTTTGCCTTCGGCTCCGTGGCCGTCTTCTTTTTCACCTTCACCGGATTCCAGGGACCCCAAGCAGCCCAATTCGCCTTCAACCGAAACGCCTGCTTTATGGGCCATGTCCACGACTTCTCGCGTGACTTTTACGTTGTACGCATAATCCGCAGGCGTTTTGCCGTCGTCTTTCAGCGATCCGTCCATCATGACAGAAGTAAAACCGTTTTCTATGGCGCTTTTGCATGTGGCCGGGCTGTTGCCGTGATCCAAATGCATCGCAATCGGAATCGTCGGGTACAATTCGGAAGCCGCAATCATCAAGTGGCGCAGGTAATTGTCCTGTGAATACGAGCGCGCGCCACGGGATGCCTGAATAATGACCGGGGAATCCGTTTCTTTTGCGGCTTCCATGATTGCTTGAATTTGTTCCATATTGTTGACGTTGAATGCGGCCAGGCCGTAATCGTTTTCGGCGGCGTGATCCAGCAGAATTCTCATTGGTACTAAAGGCATAATCTTAACTCCTTTTCCTATTATATTTTTAGGCCGTCACACTACAGGGGGGTAGGGAAGGCCGGTTCCGGACAACCGGGAACTAGTTTCAACATGTAACATTGCATGATACGCGTCAAGCTTGGATACGTCCTTTCTTTGTATTTAATGGAATCCACGATAATCCCGAACGGCGCTCCCCAAGTCCAAAATGATGGCGTTTATTCACGTTTATTAATTAATAGGTTAGCGGCGCGTAAGAATGTATAAAAATGCCGGGCCGCCGAGGACTGCGGTGATTACACCGACCGGAATTTCAGTAGGGGCAAGCATTGTGCGGGCTAAACTGTCGCATAACGCAAGGACCACCCCGCCGAGCAAAAACGAGGCGGGCATGACCAGGCGGTGATCAAATCCTGAAAGGCGGCGCACCGCGTGTGGAATGATCATGCCGACAAACGCGATAGGGCCTGCCACAGCCACACAAGCTGCGGTGACTAAGCCCGCGCCGCAAAACGTGTATTGCTGCACACGGCGCACATCCACGCCGTGACCCAAAGCCAATTCTTCGCCTAGCGCAAGATGATTGTAGGCTTTGGCCATTGCGCCCAGCACGGTTAGGCCGGGAATGCCCAGCATAAGAATCGGCCCGAAGTCGCGGTATCCCAATACATCAAGTCCTCCCATCATCCAGCGATGAAACGATACGAATTGATAAGGCGACACGAAATAAATCATCAGCATGATAATACCACCTGAAATGATGCCGATTGTTACACCGGCAAGCAAAAGCGTATGGGTAGTAGCCAGCGTCGTGCGACGCGCAAACGCCCATACCAAAGCCAGCGCCGCCATCGCGCCTAGAAGAGCAAACGCTTGCACACTGGTAAAAGGGCCTAGCGCAAAAGCAAACAGCGGAAATAAATGCGAGGCAAACGCTCCCACCGATGCGCCACCGGCCACGCCTAGCGTCCAAGGCTCCGCGAGAGGATTGCGGAACAATACTTGAAGGGATGCTCCGCATACCGATAAAAGACCGCCCACAAGAAGCGCCAGCAAGACACGCGGGATGCGTTGCTGGAAAAAAATGAGACCCTGCACATTGTCCGCGCCCCCTACATAATTTCGCACAGACGAAAACGGAATCGGTTCAGCGCCGATCCAAGGTAGACCTATCAGCGCGATGACAAACAAAAGTGCATACCACCGGATACGGATGGGTGCAATGAACGTGCCGGGATTATGCATGGCCGGATTCTCCCTGCGGGCTGCCGCAGACGCGACTGGGTAGCAACATCGGAATGTCCAGTTCAGGATGCGAGCGCACCAGCACATCGGGACCGTATGCCGCCGTCATCCATGAGGGTTGCATAACTTCATGTGGAGTTCCATCCACAACAATTTTCCCGTCCACCAACAGAATCATTCGTTGAGCAAAAAGAGCCGCAAGATTGATGTCATGGGTGACCAGCACCACTTGCGGGCAGGAAGGCGCAAGATTGGATAGCAGCCGCATGACACTGGCCGCATGATGGACATCCAACGACGCGGTAGGTTCATCCAGCAGCAGAAAACGCGGTTGCTGCGCGAGCACCGAAGCAATCAAGGCACGCCGCCGTTCTCCGCCCGACAAACGTCCTAGCGGGCGGTGTCGTTTATTTTCCAGGTCCACACAACGCAAAGCGCATTCCACCGATTGCTCGTCCCGTGGCGTCATCGCGCCGGTCCAACCGGTATGAATATAACGCCCCATGCGCGCAACCATGTCTACGGTGTAGTCATACAAAGACGGGCTTTCTTGAGGCAGGTACCCGATTGTTTGCGCCAGTTCCCTTCGTGGCCGATGGGCAAGGGGGACATGGTTAAGTTGTACGCTGCCGTTGCCGGGCGATAAAATTCCCGCAGCCAGGCGGATAATGGTGCTTTTGCCTGATCCGTTAGGGCCCACGAGACAGGTCAACCGTTCCTTGCCTAGCGATAACGAGGGGATATCCAGCGACCATTCGGAATCTGGATAGGTAAAATGTACCTGCGAAAAATCCAGGTTTACTTCGGTCACGGGAGTGGCTCCTCGGGATACAACGCTTCGGCCATGCGCCGCGCAGCCTCGGGCATACGCGGGCCGGGCATCAGCATGTAGTTGTCCGTTAGAAAGTAAATGCGATTGTTTTGCACGGCGCGCAGCGTATTCCACGGTTCCCAATCAGCTCGCAGCATGTGCAGCTTGGCTTCGTCCTGCGCGCCGGGTTGAAGTTCAATAATTACTTCGGGATTGCGCGCGAGAATGGCTTCTTTGGATATGACGGGAAAAGCGCCGGAGGCATCGGAAAATATATTGCTGCCTCCCGCTAACGTAAGGAGTTCGTGCAGATAGGTGTCCGGTCCAATGGTCGAAAGCCCGGCCATGGTTCCGGGCACGCGACCAAAAACCACCAACACAGCGGGCGCGGGACGTGCGGCATATTTATCAGCCAGATGATCGAGGTCATGTTGCATGCGCGTGCGAAGGGCCTGTCCTGCATCCGGGGTATCCAGCACACGCGCTATTTCCGTAATCGCGTGAAAGATGTCGTCAATGGAATCCAGCGAATAACTATGGAACGGAATGGCGTTTGCTTGGCAAAGCGCAGCCAGCGTTTCATGTTTTCCTTGCGATAAAACCAAATCCGGTTGCAGCGCGAGAATTCGTTCTTTGTTGGGATTGATCCAACCGCCGATGGACGGTTTGGCGGCTGCTTCAGGCGGGTATTCCGTAAAATCGCTGACGCCTGCTACGCGATCTCCGGCATCAAGGGCAAAGACGATTTCCGCGAGGGCAGGTGACCCGCACAGAATGCGTTGAGGTTTGCTATGGGCGTCGGGCACATGCTGCGTGCGTAAGGTATCCGCGCAACCAGATACTCCAAGAGCGAAAGCAAGGGACAGCATAACGAAGCTGTTTAAATTCATAACACAACGCGTCCCCGGTATCGTTTAAGAATATTCTCGATGTATTTGCGTGTGGTTGGATACGTAATTTGTTCCAGGAAAACCCGGGTTTCGTTTCCGTCCTGACGTGACCAGCGTAACGCATTGGAACGTCCGGCGTTGTATTGGGCCAGGGCATAGGGCAGGGGATCGGGGCGGGTAGACCAATCTTTGATGGCTTTGGCGAGGTACCAGGACCCTACGCGAATATTTGTTTCCGGTGAAAACAAGTCGTGCAGCGAAAAATCGTTGATGGCGTGCGCTTCCGCCCATTCTTTACCGACCGTTTCTGTTATTTGCATTAAGCCGATTTCGCCCACACCGCCCACGGCGCCTGCGTCAAATTTGCTTTCCACCCAAATAACAGCGCTAAGCAAGCGGGGATCCAATTGGGCTTCCCGTGCCACACGCACAATCAGACGATCGTGTTGATGCACGCGATGCAACAGCAGCGCGACAGCCAGCGCCACGAGAAGCACAAGCGCGGCAATCAGCCAATACCCTGTTTTTAATATGAGTCGTGTGTCTGCCATAACGTTGAAACTATAAAAGAAGCGGAGCAGGCTTGTCGAGACTCCGGGCTTTCGCGTAGCATTATATACAAAAAGGAGATTGAAGATGAAATCGTACCGAAAAGAACTTTGGTTTAACGTGCCCGCGCGACGCGGACTGGTCAATATCACGTCCGATGTAGAGGACGCGGTGCGCGCCAGCGGCGTGCAAGAAGGGTTGGTGCTTGTGAATGCCATGCACATAACCGCTAGTGTGTTTATCAATGATAACGAAAGCGGATTGCATAACGACTTCGAAAAATGGTTGGAGAAACTTGCGCCGGAAAAACCGTATGCCCAGTATGCCCATAACGGGTATGAAGATAATGCCGATGCCCATTTGAAACGCACGATTATGGGACGTGAAGTAGTCGTGGCTATCACAGAGGGCAAGCTGGATTTTGGGCCGTGGGAGCAAATCTTCTATTATGAGCTGGACGGCAAGCGCAAGAAACGCGCGTTAATCAAGGTGATCGGTGAGTAAACCATCCGCACAAACCGATGAAACATCGTTTGCGCGCGTCATTGTGGATTTGGCGCTGGACCGGGAATTTGATTATCGCGTTCCCCCCGCGTTGACCGGGCAAGTCAAAATTGGATCGCAAGTGCTGGTTCCATTCGGGCGACGTACCACTATAGGCTACGTCGTGGATGTAGCGGGACACTCGGAATATCATGAACCCAAAGACATTCTTCGCGTGGTTGGCGAACGTCCGTTGATTACCGAACGCGTGGTGAAGCTGGCGCGATGGATGGCGGATTATTACGTGGCCCCGTTGGAACAGGCTGTGCGTACATTATTGCCAGGCGTCGTGCGCAGGTCCGGGGGACGATTCAAAGAAGCGCTTCATGTTTTTGCGGGTGATCTCGACCATGCCGAAAGTCAGGTGCGTCGTGGCTCGAAACAGGAAGCTGTATTACGCATACTTAAAGAACAACCTGTTATGCTTGTCAGCGAGATGCTTCGCGCAGCAGTGGCGACCCGCGCGGTTCTGCGCGCAATGGAAAAAAAAGGCTGGTTAAAACTCGAAAAACGTCCGGTACAGCGCAATCCCGCGGATGGCCATCATGTATTACGCACCGACCCTTTGCCTTTAATGCCGCAGCAAGCCGATGCCTTGAAATTGATATGTACAGCCATTGATACAGGCAAGCCACCGGTGGTGTTATTGTTTGGGGTGACCGGCAGCGGCAAGACGGAAGTGTACATGCAGGCGATGCAATATGTCCTCGATGCAGGCAAAAGTGCGATTATGCTGGTTCCTGAAATTTCGTTAACGCCGCAAACCGTAGAGCGGTTCCGCGCTCGATTTGGCGACGTAATCGCGGTGCTGCATAGTCACTTGTCCGAAGGCGAGCGGCACGATGAGTGGCATCGTTTGCAGAAAAAAGAAGCGCGCATTGCCATCGGCGCGCGGTCTGCTTTGTTTGCGCCGGTGGAACCGCTCGGGCTTATCATTGTAGATGAAGAGCATGAATACAGTTACAAGCAGGAAGAAGCGCCACGCTATAATGCCAGAGATGTGGCGGTAGTGCGTGGACATATGGAGAGCTGTCCCGTGGTGCTGGGCTCGGCAACGCCTGCGTTGGAATCACTGCAGAATGCCGCGAAAGGGAAATACGCCATGGTCCGCATGCCGCACCGGGTGGACCACCGCCGCATGCCTGTGTTGCGCATCATTGACATGCGGATGGAAGCCGAAAAAGAAGGCCGGTTGAATGTGTTATCCCGTGACCTCATGGAAGCCATTCGTCAAAGGCTCGAACGCAAGGAGCAAACGATTCTTTTCCTGAATCGCAGAGGGTATGCGACGTCACTTATATGTCCTTCATGTGGATACGTGGCCCAATGCAGGCATTGCAGCGTGGCGATGACGTACCACAAAGCGGCCCACGAACTGCGCTGTCATATCTGCGGCGATGTCCGAAAAGTTCCTGATCAATGTCCGAAAAAGGAATGCGGCGATCCGGCGTTCAAATACGCGGGATTAGGCACGCAACGGGTCGAATCCGTGGTGGCGGGGCTATTCCCGAAAGCGGCGGTGCAGCGCATGGACGCCGACACCACGACACGCAAGGAATCCTACGAGGAAATTCTGGGCGCATTCCGGCGGGGTGACATTGATATACTGCTCGGCACACAAATGATTGCCAAGGGATTGGATTACCCTAATGTCACGCTGGTGGGTGTGATAAACGCCGACACCTCGCTTCATTTGCCGGATTTCCGCGCCGGAGAACGCACGTTTCAGTTGCTGACCCAAGTGGCGGGACGCGCCGGTCGAGGCGACGTGGCCGGGGAGGTATTGGTGCAAACGTTTACGCCTTTTCATGCCGCAATTCAAGCCGCGCGCCGCTTGGATTACGACGGTTTTTTCGATCAGGAAGTGGAATTCCGCCGCCAATTGTTTTATCCCCCTTTTTCGCATTTGTTGTGCCTGACGCTACGCGGTCCGGAGGAAAAGGATGTGATACACGCGGGCACGGCGCTGATGAAGCAGCTTGAACCTATGTGGGCTAAAACCGATGTGCGCGCGGCTGGGCCGATACCCGCGCCTATTGCGAGGATGAAAGGTCTGTTCCGCTATCAAATCATGGCGCGCGCCGCGCGTACATCTACGATGACGACACCGTTGCGGGAAGCGCTGAAAACCTTCCGGTGGCCGCGCAAGGTTAAATACGCTATTGATGTAGATGCGTTATCGTTGTTATAAGCAGTCATGGATTCTTCATCATTTTATATTTCAACGCCGATTTATTACGTAAATGACCGGCCGCACATCGGCCATGCGTATACCACGATATTAGCGGATGTGCTGGCGCGGTATCATCGTTTGCTGGGCCATCCAACCAGGTTCCTGACCGGGACGGATGAGCATGGACAAAAAGTGCAACAAGCCGCCGATAAAGCAGGAATTTCACCGCAGGAACAAGCCGATCGCACTGTTGTCAACTTCCAGGAATTATGGAAACGGCTGGACATTACCCATGATGATTTTATCCGCACCACGGAAACACGGCACACGCGCATCGTACAAAACATCTTGCAGGATTTGTATGACCGGGGCGAAATCTACAAAGCCGAATACGACGGTTGGTACGATGTAGGGAGCGAAACGTTTGTGACCGAGCGGGACATGGAGGCAAGCGAAAACAAAGCCAATATCATTCAAATCAAAGAAACCAATTATTTCTTTCGCATGAGCCGGTATCAAGAGTGGCTGGTTCAGTATATTGAGGAACATCCTTCCTTTATACAGCCGGATTACCGCCGCAATGAAACGCTGGGCTTTTTGCGAAAACCCCTGAATGATTTATGTATATCGCGTCCGAAAAAAAGGCTGTCCTGGGGCATAGAACTGCCGTTTGATCCGGAATTTGTGACCTATGTCTGGTTTGACGCGCTGGTGAATTATATCAGCGCTATTGGTTATCTTCGCGACGAGGAAACATTCAAGAAGTGGTGGCCCTGTTCGATGCATTTGATTGGCAAAGATATTCTTACCACGCATACCGTCTATTGGCCGACCATGCTTAAAGCCATGGGACTGCCGATGCCGGAAACGATTTTTGCGCATGGATGGTGGTTAAGCGGCGCAAGCAAAATGAGCAAATCCCTGGGCAATGTGGTAAACCCCATGGACATGATTGATGCGTACGGCGTGGATGCGTTCCGGTATTTTCTTATTGCGGAAATGAATCTCGGACAAGACGCAAGTTTTACCGAAGAAGCGTTTGTCCGCCGGTTCAACGCGGATTTAGCCAATGATCTCGGCAATTTGTTAAGTCGCGTTACCAAAATGATCCATTCGAATTGCGATGGATTGATTCCTGAGCCCCAAGGCGATCCGTTGGACGGGGAAGACGAGCGTGTTGTATGGCAATCGGTGCAGGACGCTGTAGCGGGGCTGGAACAGGCTATAGCCGGTATGCGTCTTGATAGTGGGTTAGCGCAGGTGCTCGCCGCTGTAAGGGCGACCAACCGTTATCTCGAAGTAAAACAACCGTGGACGCTGGCAAAACAACCGGATAAAGCGCCTTTATATACCGTGCTATACACGGCGGCGGAAGCGTTGCGCGTGGTGTCGGCGTTGCTGTATCCGGTAATGCCCGAAAAAATGGGTACATTACGCAGAGCGCTTGGGTTGAATCCGGTGGAGCCTGCGTTGTCTTTGTTAACCCAGTGGGGCGTGCTTAAACCCGGCGTGCCTATGGGCGATGCAGGGGTTCTGTTCCCCCGTATCAAGCCTGTGGAGCAACAGGACCAAAAGGCTGCTACGCCGCCTGCCAAAAACCCGGAACCTACAACCAGTAAAGATGCGGTTGAAAAAGTTGAAGGGCTTATCACATACGAAGATTTTATGCGGACGCAGTTGCGTACAGCCCGTATTATTTCGGCGGAAAAAATCGAAGGCGCCGATAAGTTGCTGAAACTTGAGATTAAAGTGGGAGACGAGAAGCGGCAACTGGTCGCGGGTATTGCCCAACATTATGCCCCTGTTGATTTGCCGGGCAAAACCGTGGTGATTGTCGCTAATTTAAAACCGGCTACGATTCGTGGTGTGCGTTCCGAAGGCATGTTGCTGGCTGCGAATGACGGGGAGAAACTACGGCTGATTACAGTGGATGGGGACGGGGGCGCATCGGGATGCCCGGTTAAATAACGTCACACTTATTCCTCCAGATCGTCCGTGATAATGTCCCGATACGGTTGCTTTTCGTTCAGTAACTCGATAGCAATGCGTGCCTGTTCCACGAGAGTAGGGAATTGCGATTCAAAACGTTCGATCATTTCCTCAAAGACAGCGATGGCTTCCTGATCGCGGCCTTGTCGGTGCAAGGAAACCGCTAAATTCCGATAACTGGCCGGGGAATCTCCGTTTAGGGCCAGTGCTTCGCGATATTGTTCTTCGGCGCCTTTATAATCTTGTTTACGGAACAACGTATTGCCCAATTGTTGGTGGGCAAAAAACGTTACGCGTGGTGAATCAATCAATTCGCGATATAGACGGGCTGCTTCGTCATAACGCCCGTCTTCATAGTGGCGTTGCGCAAGACTGCTCATTGTCCCGATACCTGACGTCGTAGGCGCGCGTTTAAATAAAAAAAACAGCACCACACCCAACACCAGAACGGATAACAGCGTGGTTAATCCGATGGTCAAAGGCAGGCGATAGCGGTCCATCCATTGCACGAGAGGCGAGGCTTCGGATACGGCCCGTTCCAACGCCGTGGCTTCGGCTTCAAGATCAAGGATAAGCGCGGCGCCAGTCAGCGACGGGCGAGGGGAGGGGGTAGGTGTATCGCTTGGGTCTTTGAGATGATCAGCGAGCGAACCATCGTGCCGTACATTTCGCGCGCATTGGGCGCGAAGCATTTTAGCAAAGGTATGGTACAAGCCGTCTTCTTTGTCTTCGCTAAGCGCATGAAGCAGGATGTGTTGATGATGCGCCAGCACGGGCGGTTTAATTGGATCGCTTTCCCAGTATTCCCATGCGGTAATGCCATGTCCTTGTTTCCAGTCTTTACGTTGGGTCAAGGAAGAAACAAGCGCCGCGCGTTTATCGGCAGGCAAATCGGCCAGCCCAAGGGGGAAAAACGATCCGATCGTGGTCCGTTTGATACGCTCTTTGCCTACGTAGCGGTCATGGAAACAGCGCGTAACAGGATCCCAATGCATTTCAAGTAATTGACGCGTTATATGATCACGTTGTTCCTTGTAGCGCGCGGTATCCCATTCAATTTCCGGATGTGCAGCCGCTATCGCAAGCATGGCGTCCATTTCTTTTCGTAAAAAAACTGCTAAATCCACCGTGGCGAGCTGCTCGTCAAATGTATCGGGAATATACGCTTCTTCCGGATGACGCCATACGGGAATATCGTCGGCATTAAACCATGCCCATGTGGCTTCGAGATAGGTTTGAAGCAGGGGTAAAGCAAACGAAATAAATTCCGCATGCGCCCCGTTATCGAGGACGCGACGCGTGCAATCGGCTAATAACGGCCAGGCCGCATGATTTGCATAGTGGCCATCCGGAGTCATCCACGCGGGTAAACGCCCGGCGGTTTGTACCGCGACCAACGCGCATTGAACATGTTCTTCCGCAATGGCCTGATCTACCACGCCCCAGGCGGCTACAAGGAAGAAACAATCATTAAAGGAATAGGCTCCTACAGGTTCGCGGTATGTTTCGGACCACCGGGCAGGGAATACGCCTTCGGGACCACGCAAGGCGGATGTCAAGGTCTCGAAGCCGTACGCTAACACCTCGCGCGGGCAGGCGCTGCTTTCCATTTGAATCCAAAACGGTCTGCGGGCTAGCCATTCGGAAGCAAGCCGCTCCGACGGAGGTGACGCAAGCGCGGATTCCGCGAGGTGCACAGTGTCTTCATGTGAGCTTTGCGCGCATGCAAGCGCAAACGCGCCGTTTTGCGGGTGGCGTACTAGCACGACTTGTTCGTTTCCGGCATCAATCCATTGCATGTTTTCTGCTTCATGCACATTGTATTCGGCGGAAAACAGGGAGGGTGGCACCGGATGGCGTGTTTGTCCAACCACCACACCCGGCGCGGTTACAAAATAAAAGAAACGGGGTTCGCCCGGCCCGGGTCGGTACAACATGCCGTTCCCCAACATGGTGATGGCGCCGGGCTTTACGGTCGCAATGTCCAATCCGCTATGAAAACTCCAGTGAAAAGGCTCGATCGCGGGCGCAAAATCGCCGGGGGACGTCAATGTTTGAAAAGCATAGTCAGGGAGAGTCGGCACAGATTGCCATGCCGCCGCGCGCATACGCCAGCTTTTTGTCCAGTGTGCCGAGGCCACCCATTGTTGATTCTCATCATTCATGCGTTGATTTTATCCTGTAGCTGCTTCATCATACGCGACATAGCATTAATGGGATACTGATCTTATGAGATTATTGCAAGTCATACCAATTACTAATATGGTTCGGTCCATACTCCGGGCAACACGGGGATTTTCCCTCGGGCGGACAGGTAGCCCCTCCGGTAAGCGCTATGGTATGCGATACGTTCTGGAGAATCGCGCTTTGTCGCGTCCAAAGAAAATGAGCCGAAACCTTAGCCTGGCTGGTATCCTATGCCGTATAACGTGTTTGGCGCTGCTAAGCGCGACCGCGCAAGCCGCGACTGAAGTTCGTGTGATCGGTCAACGAGTCAATTTGCGGGCCAAACCCGATTTGCAGTCGGAAGTGTCGGGTCAAGTCAACCGGGGTGACCGTTTGACAGTTAAAAGCATGTCCGGGGAATGGGTGGAAATCGTGCCTCCCGACTCAGTGAAATTCTGGGTGCACAAAGATTTTATTGTTGAGAATCACGTAGTGCCTCCACGTCTAAATGTACGCGCGGGACCTGGCGTAAATTATTCCGTGGTGGCGGTGTTGCCGCGCGATACACCGGTAAAACCTCTTTCGAGCTTTGGCGATTGGATTAGCATTGAAGCAGCCGAGGATGCTTCGTTGTGGGTCAGCCGTGAACTGGTGGAAGTGATTCGCGTGGAACCTCCACGTCCTCCTCCCGCCCCTCCGGAGCCGCCTACGCCGCAGCCTGTCGTCGAAACGTTGCCGCGTCCATTGCCCCCTACGCCGTCACCGCCCCCGGCGCCCGCAGCCAAAGCGCCTGAAGATTTGAACTTGATTCCGTTGGAAGGGCAGGGCGCGCATGTTGAACGAACAGGGACTCTTCGACTTGCCGGTTTTGTCCTGGGACGCCCCAGTCGTTTTCGTTTGACGCGGACACAAGGGCATACCTATGAAACGCTTTGTTACGTGCGAGGCAACGATAACCAGCTTCAATCGCTGGTCGGCCGTCCGGTAACAATAAAAGGCCATGAGTATTGGGTGCAAGGCGTACGTCACCCTATTCTGGTGCCCCAACAAATTATGTTACTGCCTGATTCAGAATAAAGCATGAGGAACTCCCGTTGAACGAACCCGATTCATTTTCCCAGCGTAAGGTTTGGCAGCAAGCGCTGCCGTATGTGGTGCCGCTTATTTTATTTGTGTTGCTGGCGTGGTTGTCAGCGCTCAAGCTGGATCGTCCGGCCTCGTTTCCTTTTGCGCACGACGATGTGTACCGGTACATGGTGCTCGCGGAAACATGGCATTATGATGGCGTGTATGGATTGTCGGCGCAAGAACCGGTGCCGATGGTCCGCGATGTTTTATGGATTAAATGCATTGCATTGATGCTGCATTTCATGGAGACGCCTGCGAATGCGGCGGTGGCGCTTGGTGTTTTTGCCGGAGCCTTATGCGTTGTTTTGCTTGTATATCTTTCCCGCATGATTTGTCGCACGCATGTGTTTTCCTACATAGCCCCGGGCATGGCGGTTATGTTTCCCGGTTTGGTGTCGGCCTCGTTATCCGGTCAGCCCACGACGTTGGCTTTTGCGTTACTACTGGCTTTGCTGATTGTGCATATAAAAGGAGCGCAGGGAGAAGCCCCGTTGCTTTCGTTACGTGCTGCATTTCTTGTGGCGGTTTTGGCATTGATCCGAATTGAATTTATCGCGCTATGGATTGTTTTGGGCCTTCATGCGGCGGTCCTGGCGTCCACCGGCAAAGGATTCAAGGCGGAACCGGGTACCGCCACGGTGCTCATGTGGCGGTGGATCAACGGCCTGTGGATGACGGCTTTGTTTCTGATGCCATTGGTTTCTTGGAATTTGAAAACGATACGTGTGCCGTGGCCCCGCTTACCCGGTGTTCCGCTAGGGGGGGATTCCTGGCTGGAACTGGGCGTAGGCCCTGCATTATCGCGTTACATGGAATTGATGGGGCAGGCGATAGGATACGGGTATGCGGAATTATTAAATACCACCTTTTTATCCAACCCGGCTTTGCTAATTTTTGCGTGCATCGGTGTCTTGGCGCAAGGCGCGTGGTTGTTTAAGAAAAATACGGATATATCCACAGTCGTATTATCGTTTGTATTGGTGTTGTCACCCGTGGCATGCGGCATCGTTCAGCCTTTCACGGGATGGAATGGTATTCGTGTTGTTTTGGACGTTGTGGCGTTGTCCTCGGTTGTGCTTGTTGCGCTTGCCGTGGTGCGCGCGATTTTTGAAATCGAAGCATGGTACGAGAAACGTATAGCCGAGGAAGTGCCTTGGTCGCTTACGCTTAAAATTTGGTGGGGTGTGATGGGGGGCGTGGCTGTGTTGATTGCGGTTGTGGCCATGGGCGCGGATATTCGCAAGCAAGCCAAACAAGTGCAACACACGGAACAAGTTCGCGAGCTTATCCTGGAGAAAATTGATGAGCGGTACGCTGACGACGAAACCATGGTACATGTAACGGACCGGCCCGGATGGCTCCGGCATGCTTTGCATCATGACGTGTTGGATTTGTCGGGGGAATGGAGTGTGCCGGTGCTTCGCTGGTTGGATTCACAAGGACGCTTCGACCCTGATCGCATGTTATCGTATATGGATGAAAAACCGGTGGGATTCTTTATTATCTGGAATCATCGCATTGCGCGCTTGGCCGAACACATGCCATCTACGCACTTTGTGCCTGCGTTTGAGGGCCAAGACCCTTACGTGCCTATTGTATTTCGCGTGACGTTGCGCGACGATCTTTAAAGAAATCGCGCATAATCGCGCAACATTCTTCTTCCAGCACACCGGGCACGCATTCGGCGCGGTGATTTAATTGATCATCCTGCAAAATGGTAAAGTGCGATAGCGCGCCGCCCCGCAACGGATCCGACATGCCCCAAACCACCCGTGGAATACGCGCGGATACCACGGCCCCCGCGCACATAGGGCAGGGCTCTTTCGTTACATACAACGTTGTATCCAGTAAACGCCAGTCACCCACAGCCGATGCCGCTTGCGTAATAGCCAGAATTTCGGCATGCGCGGTAGGGTCTTTTAGTAATTCAACTTGATTGGAGGCCTGTCCGATTACGCCTAACGAAGCATGCACAATCACCGCTCCCACGGGAACTTCGCCTGCTTCCGCCGCATGCACCGCTTTTCGCAAAGCCATACGCATATACCGTATATCCGGTGAATCCACCGCGGACAAGGGAACCGTGGCAGGCTTGGAACGATCAGATGGTGGCTCAGTAGACATATTGCAGAACGCATTAAAACACGTTGCCGCATAGATTCAAGCGAGGAAATGATCGGGATCACGCATGCGCGGGCGCACGGGGAAGTGTGTGCGTGCGTGAGTTCGTGGGTATGTGGGTCGTTATCTTACTCTCGCCTACACATTCCCCCGCAGGGAATCTCACGCCAAGACCCAAAGACCCCAAGAGAGTGGTTTGTTTTCTGTCCGATTGTTGATGATCGCTTTTCCCAACGACCACCTCCCTAATCGTAATCGTGCTCGTAATCCTAATCTCCCCCGCCGATTACGATTACGATTATGATTAAGATCCTCCCAATTGGCGCGTGCGCGGCTCTCGACCTCCGACACTCCCATACTCCCAAACCCACACACTCCCACAACGTAACTGGCTCGAGATTATTGGTCAATGGGAAGACAAACCCGGGGTCGGTATCGGAATCGGAATCGGGTCTCGTCCTCCGCCGGGGGGAAGTGTGTGCGTCCGTGTGTATGTGGGTATGTGGGTCGTGCACGCCCAAACCTTCCCTGGGAGAGCAACGCTTTTTCCAACAACCTCCGCCCGAATCGAAATCGTACTCGTAATCCTAATCTCCCCCGGCGATTACGATCATGATTATGATCTACCCCATTAAAGTATGTGGGTGTGCGGCTCTCGAACTCCGACACTCCCAAACCCACAAACCCACACCCCCACACAATCTCCCTCCCACTCGCCTAAAAATACCGTCCAAGGATTTATCACCATGAGGAACAAAACAATCCAAAGGTATCGAGACAGCCAAATCACCCCCGCCAGCCCCACTTCTGTATTTACGAAACCGGGCTCCGGGGTATATGCGAAGTCTGGTTGTCGAATAAAATAGTTGAACGGAACCGCTACGCGGAAGAAGATGGAAAAAAGAGCGTGGAAAAGATTGGTCATGGGGCTGGGTTTGTTCTAGGCTGCTGACGGTACTTGGAGATATACACATGTCGAAGGAAGTTC